>Ga0081539_10000303_pt1 | contig 111096 bp, 91 predicted proteins | sample TabmetS4T2R2_FD_71023 | JGI IMG/M metagenome (GOLD analysis project Ga0081539, IMG submission 71023) | Tabebuia heterophylla rhizosphere microbial communities from the University of Puerto Rico - S4T2R2 | ecosystem: Host-associated > Plants > Roots > Rhizosphere ... | reverse complement strand
GCGTAGCGTGTGCTGAAACCAGAAAGGTCGCCGCCCGATACGAATGAAGTTGAAGAAGGCGACCGCCAGCGCCAGCGTCGTGACGCCCGTGAGCATCGGCGCGGGCACGCCGTAGATCGTGATGCGAAAGATGAAAGGCAGCACGAAGCCGGCGAAGGTTAAAAAGAAGACGTACTTCCAATCCGTGTGCGGAACGCCGAAGCGCACCACCGGCAGATAAATGCGCTCGCGCATGGGATAGTCCTGCATGTCCTCACTCTCTTCTCCCGGCGTATTGCGGGCTGTTGTGGGCGGGCGAAGAGACGCTCCAAGGGAGACAGAGAGACCGAGAAGCGCCCCTTCCCCCGCCCTGCCGCGGTGCTCCTCCCGCGCACCGGACTTCAATTGAGCGTGCGATCCACGGAGACGGCGCGACCCGAAGACAGGTAGCTGATGAGCGCGATGACGCCGCCGATGGTCATCAGTAGCCCGCCGCCGATGAAGCAGTTCATGCACTCCTGCCGGCGCGAGTATTGGAACGCGCCCCAGATGACGGTGAGCGCGCCGACGAGGAAAGCGATCCCTGCGGCGAAGATCACGACCTGCCTGACGGCGTTCGGCACCATCGACTGATCCTGCCCGAAGATCGTGCCGCCCGTCTGCGCCATCGCCGGCATCGCGGAGAGCGCCAGCACGACCGCCAGCGTGACGACCGGCTCGACAGCTTCCAGCAAGATGCCGAAGATCATCGCCGCCTTACCCATGCGGGCTGCGCGCGAGTCGGGCACTCCGGCGAAGACCGCGTCCAGCAGACCCGCCCGCGCTGAGGCCGATTCGCCTCTTCGCTTAAGCCACTCTTTGACTCTCTTCATTGTTCGATTCTTCTCCCGTTCTTGATTGTGTCGGTAGTTTCCGTTCTCGCTCGATCAACGCCATCCAGCCTGCGGCCCTTGCGACTTAGGTGACGGCATTTGAGCGTGCCTTGATAAGCAGCGTGTCGGAAGCGCCTTCGTGCAACGCGAGTGCCACAGGCTCGAAGCGCCATAGCGAGTCGCTTGGCAAGACGGCATCCCTCTTGCACCTCAACGCGCGCTTTCGTGATCAATTTCGAGGAGCGAAAAAGTGAAGAGAAAGATCGTGGTCAGCCTGCTGGCGTTGGTTGTTTCGTTTGGCGGGTGCTGGATGACGCGAACTGAACCGGCTGAAGAGACGAAGCAGGCAAGCAGCTACGAAGCTGTGGAGGCTGTGAGCGAGCCGACGCCGCCATTACTGATGATTCAGCCGCAAGAAGTAGTCGAATCAAGTAGGCAGATAGCTTCATTTAATCCTGCGAGAGCTTCGGTAGAGTGGCGCGAGCGTGCGGCGCAGTACGAGCCGTTGATTCAATCGGCGGCGCTGAAACACGGCGTTGACGCGCGCTGGTTGTGGATCGTCGCTTATCTCGAAACGAGGTTTCGGCCCGAGCTTGTGTCGCCGAAAGGTGCGCGCGGTTTGATGCAGTTCACTGACGCGACCGCCGAACGTTATAACCTTGCAGACCCGCACGATCCCGCGGCCTCGATTGACGCGGCAGCCCGCTACCTGCGCGACTTATCAATGCGTTTCGGCAATCGTCTCGACCTCGTACTCGCAAGCTACAACGCGGGCGAGGGGGCGGTGGACGCTTACCTGAGAGGTTACGCACTGCGACTGCCGGACGGTCGCATCGTCAATCCTCGCGGGCTGAAACTCGGCGGCATCCCGCCCTACGCAGAAACCAGAAACTACGTCGCCAGCGGACTCACCCTCGCACGACAGATTTCCGTGCCTGATATTCCGGCAATTTCAATTAACACGCCGGCGAAAAGAAGAGCGTCCGGCGGCGCGAACGGATCGAGCATCTTCGCGTCACGACAAGCGATCTCACAGCCGCCACAGCCCGCCGCCCAAACAGGCACATCTGCGGAGCGCGAAACTGTGATTCGTTCAATTAGAGTTTTTACATCGGCTACACCGAACAGCGCGCAGTAACCACCGACCGGCTGGCCGTATTCGAGCCGATTGGTTTCATATTCAAGCCAAGGGGTTTCATATGCGAACCGGCTTTACAAGGACTGCCGCTGAGCGTGCGCGGAGCACGGCAGTGGCACAAAGGTTGTTTCAGGAGCGGTCGTCGTGAACTTGATTCTACCATAGTTCGCGGATAGCAACGGCCTTCGCCGTTAATGAAACACCTTTGGGGGATATTTAATGTCTGCCGCTTCTAACACACTCGACGACAACCTGCTCACCTCGCCGCGGACTGAATCGGAGGCCGAAGAGACTGTCGCGCCGACGACACGCGAGTACGAACCGTTAGGCGACGAATGTTCAGCCGCCACTGTTGAAACCGCCCACGCGGTAGGTCAGCCGGAGCGCGTTGTCGATTACGTCGCCGACCCTGAGCAGCTCGTCACGAATCATCGCTTGCTCGGCGTGCTGGGCGTTCTCGTCGTCATCGTGCTGGCGCAGACCGCCTTCAACTTGGTGCTGTACCTGCGGCGGCCCGACACGGTCGTGGTTGACCGCACGGCGGGCGGCGACCGCGTCGTCGTGATGAACAACCGGGCTTACGGCCTGAGCGACGGCGTGCAACTGAAGCGCGACGAGCCTACGGCCGGCGATAAGAAGTATCTGGCGACGGTGTTTCTCGGGCTTTACTACGGCAACAATCCCGACTACCGCGACAAACAGCTCAACGAGGCCATCAACCTGATGGTCGCCGCGCGCGGGCGCGAGATGTTCAACTACCTGAAGCAGAACCACGTGCTTGAGCAGCAGGCGGCTGAGAGCTGGCAGGCCAAGTGGACGCAGCAGCAGGTGAGCGTTGACCCGTCAGACCCATTCACCGTCCACGTGATCGGCGTCCAGAACCTGACCCGCATAGTCAACCAGCGACCCGTCGAGGAGACACACCAACTCAACGTCACGGTGAAGCTGGCGAAAGACGAGTTGGGACGCGACGAGCGCAACAGGCGCACCGGCTATCAGGTGACGTGGTTCGGCTGGGAAGAGTTGAAGAACCCGACCGGCGCGACGGACTCATCTGCGCCGCCTAATCCTGCGCCGACTGTCGCGCCGTCGGCGAACACACGCGCCGCGGGCTGAGCAGCCGTCACAAACCTTTCAGCTAACAATTACAACACCGGAGGTATCCATGCACTCTGCAAGTCGTACACTTGCCGCACTACTTATCTGCCTGACGGCGCTGGCCGGGAGCGCGCCGCTCACGGCAGCACAGACGCCCGCTCCGACAGAACAGAAACGCGCCGGCGAAGCGACGAACATCACCTCCCAGCCGGGGATGCTCACGCCGAGAACCCTGCGGGCGCGGAGGACTACTGTGCGCCGAAGACAAGCCGCCGCGCCGGCGGAGGTGGCTGGCAACCCGGTCGCGCTCGTGAGCAGGTCTGCCGAGCCGGAGTACCTCGTCGGACAGGCCGAAGTCGTCGTGAAGGGCAACCAAGACCCGATCATCCGCCTGGGTCTGGCGCAGAACGGCCCCGCGGTGGTCGAGTTCCCCGCATCCGACAACTTCTTCGCTGTGCATCCGGGCGGCTCGAACGTCGTGGCGGTTGACGAGTCGCCGACGCTGGCGACGGATCACTATCTGGTCTTTCGCGCCGGCAAGGAGTTCGCCGCGCCGCTCGCGGGCACGAGGAGGCGCGCCGAGCCGGAGGCCGCCATCTCCGTGCAGATGACCTCGGGCATGTTCGTAACCTTCATGTTCTACCCCGTCGGCAGCGTCGCACAGATGGCACACCGCTGCGTCGTCATCTACTCGCGCGAGGAGGTCGTCGCCGCCCGACGCGCCGCCGGTCTCGCCGTCAACCTGGACGGCAAAGACCCGCTCGGCTCGACACCGGCTGCCCCCTCGAAACGCGTCGCCGAAAATCCAGCCCCGACTCTACCCACAAGCTCAACGACTGAGACCGGCGCGACTACTAACAAGCAGACTCAAAGCGCAAGCATTGTTCTGCCGAACTCCGTTGCCGCTGCGCCGAGCACGAAAAGGCAGAGCCGGTCGAACATGGTTGACGAGGCGAAGCGCGCCTTACGTTCCGCGCTGGCCTCTCCCGCGAAGTTCACACAGTGGAGCGATTCTGTTCACGGCATCTCTCTGTCGGCTTCGTCTCCGACCGAACTCGACGACACCCACCGGCTGACGGTCGTCGCCGTCAAGAACACAGGCGCGAGCGCCCTGCGGCTCGTCGCAGACCAACCCGACCTCGATCTCGTCACCTACGACGACAAAGGGCGGCCCGTGCAAACGCAGTCGCTCGCCAAGCTTCACGTCGAGACCACCTCGCCGAGCGGCGCGATTCCCGAGGGCACGACCGTTTACTACGCCCTCGTCTATGAAACGCCCGTCCTCGGCGCGGCTCAACGTCTGCGCCTGTCGGTCGCACAGATCGCGGCAGTGGACGAGCCGACCGCCGTATCGCTGCCCTAGCCAATCACGACCGAGAGCGCGGAAGGAGCAACTTTAAGAGATGTATAAGAACGACAGAACAAACGGCAGCAACGGTCACGGGCGCCCGCCGCTAACACGGCTTACCGACAAGGGCGTTGAAGTGGTTGAAGCGCCAACCTCGACCGCCGACGAGCGAACGAGAGAGCGCGTCACTCACTCGGTAGATGGTCAGAACAGAAGTGGAGCACAGACGGTAAACGAACAAGCGGAGCGGCAAATACTCGGCGATGAAGACGACCCTGCGAGCCTTGAGCTGCTGAGCGCGGAGGACAGGCGCGGGCGCGTGAAACGGTTTGTGGTCGCCGCCGTTATCGTCATCGGCCTGCTCGTCGTGCTCGCCGGCGTCGGCTACCTCTGGCTGTCGAGCGCGTCACGCGCCGAGATGGCCTACCGTGTCAAGCCGCCCGCGCCGTCTGCGGACAGAGTCGGAGAAAAGACACAGGGCATCACGGCTGAAGAGATCGCCCGCGAGATGCGAAAGCCGGACGCGACGGGAGGCGGCACGCCGGGCCAGAATATGAGCAGCACTACCAACGCGACCGCGCAGGTCAGCAGCCCTATCAGGGACCGTTTATCGAATGAAGACTATTCCGCTACCGTCGCCGCGAGTAACACCGGGACTCTCGCTGCGATGGGCAGCACGAATCAGACCGCCGCACCTCAGGCCAACGCGACCAACAGCCCCACGCCGGAAGCATCCCTGAACGGATCGAGCTTCACCGTCGAGCACTCCATTCACGTGAGCGCGTCACAGTCTGGGCAGACGGACGGAGCACACGTTGACGCGAAACAACCAAGGCAGGTCAACCAAGACGCGAACAACGAAGCAGAGAACTCGTCCGCGCAGGTGACGACGAAACCGGCAGTGCCGCGTCCGCCGCTCGGTACGATGCTGCCCGTGCGGACTCTGGGAACGGTCTTCACCTTGCGCTCGGATTCTTACGTGCGGCTCGAACTGACGCGCGAGGTGTCGGGGCGCGGCTGGTCTCTGCCGCGCGGCACCGAATTCTACGGGACGGTACGCGGCGCTGAGTTGGAAACAGGGCGCGCATTCGTCTCCCTCTTCGGCTTCGTCGATAAGAGCACGAACCGTCTGGTGCGGCTCGAAGGCAACCTGCTCGGCGGAGACGGCGCGGACGGCATGCGCGGGCGCAGGCACAAGCTCAACGCGGGCTGGTCGGGCGCGTTGAAGAAGGTCGGGGCGGGAGTCCTTGATGTTCTTTCGACCGTCGCCACGGGCGTCGGTAACCGGCCTGTCGTGATTAGCGACGTTTACGGCTCAGGCGCGCCGCGAGTCATCAACCCAATCTCTAGTGAGATCGGCGGCATCACTAATTCGGGCGACGGGCGCGGCAGCGGGTTCGTCGAAGTGCCGGCGGGCACGCCCGGCTACATTCTGGTCACGACCATCCCACAGGAGATTCAAGCAATGGACGCGGACGCGAGCATGGCTGCCCCCGCGCTGCGCCGCCTGTCGGACGCGAACGTTCCGCGTGAACAAGGTCAACTCTCGGAGCAGGAGCTAGCGGAGTTGCTGACGAACGGGAGTGCCGACGACATCCTAAGGGCTTTGCCGCGCATGACGCCTGAGATGCGCCGTGTCGCGGAGAGTTACCTTGCGAACAAGTAGGTCAAGAGGCACACGCAGATGATTCCGCCGCCGAAACCTAATAAGCCGCAACTGAACCCGCGCGAGGTGCTGCAATGGGGCGGCACACAGGCAATCGCCGAGGCGCTGTCAAGAACGGGCTATCGCATTCAGGAGCATCTGCTCAGCGACTACGAGCAGGTTCTCCGCAGCGGCAAAATCTGGATGATCGAGGGTGAGCCGGGCGCTGGCAAGTCAGCCGTCGCTTATGCGACGCAGCACGGCTTCAACATGACAATATTCCCCGTGCAGGGCATGAGCGAACTGCGCCTGGGCGACCTGCTCTACGAGTGGGACAGGGAGGCGCAGAACCAGTCGGTCATTCAGGCTGTGACGACGAACGCGAAGTCGCTCGAAGAGGCGCAGAGAGATCAGTACGCGCTGCGCTTCCTCAAGCTGGGTCACGCCCTCCACGCCTTTCACTGGGCGAGCGTGTCGGAACAAGTGCCGCTCTTCTTCTTCGACGAGGTGGATAAGCTGCCGGAATACCTACAGGACATGCTGCTCGGTCTGTTGGAGTGCGGCTATTCTTACGTGCCCGGCTACGACAAGCCTGTCGGGGTGTACGACGAAGAGAGCGGCACGTCGAACCGTGCGCTGTGGCCCGTCGTCATCTTCACATCGAACAATCTGCGCTTCAAACTCTCTCCGCCTTTCCGTTCGCGCTGCTTCTACTCGTGGCTTGAGAAGCCGACGCCGCAGGAAGAGGTAGCGATCCTTCACGCCAGAGTGCCGGAGGCGCGACCCGACCTTGTGCGTGCCGTCGCCAAGATCAATGAATCCATCAGAGCCATCCCCGGCGTGCAGAACAAGCCGGGCCTGCGCGAGCTGATAGACCTGCTCGCCGCGTTCGTGCGTGACGAAGTAACCCAAGTCAATGAGAACGTGCTGGCGCGATACTTGGGCTTTCTGGCGAAGCAGCAGAGTCAGATTAAATCCCTACGGCTCGCGCTGGCCCGCATCACGAGCGAAGTCAACCTGCGCGATGACAAGCTCGACCTTTGGGTGCGTGAAGTCTTCGGGCGCGAGCGAGTGGTATTGGAGGCGGCGTGATGAGACGAAGCGATAAGAGTTCTCAAACCAAAGCGCGTCTCATGGGGCTACGTCCCTCGCCGACGTTCGTTGTGGGAACGGTTGCCGCCTTTCTCGTCTTGCTGCTGCTCACGGCAACTGCCTTGAGACGCTTTTTTAGCGACCGTCTCGACCCGCGCATCTCGTTTGAACAAGGCCGCGCACACCGTCAGAGCGACGGCGAAGCGCAGACGCCGAAAGCCACTACCACGACGATCTTCGACGGCGAGGTCTATCGCACTGAGGTACGCTTGCGTGAAGCGAGCGCGGTCGCGATTGCCTCGACGCTTTCTGGCGTCGCTTCCCTCACGGAGCATCATCCCGTCCGCAACGTAAACGAACTGCTGCAAGACATCGCAAGGCGCGGACTCTTGCCGCCCGGCGTCGAACTCGCTCCTGACCGAAACCTGCTGGTCTCAGAACACAGCACGATCCACGTGCGGCTGCGGACTGAACCTTTCGGCGTCGAGATTCTCTCTTTAGGACGCGAGCGCCTCGACGGCGCGGCACTGCTCCTGCGCGTGCCTGATGAAAAGCAGAATAAGAACGAACCGGCGCGTTACTTCTATTCGCTGAAGTTGGAAGGTATCACCGTGCCCGACCCCTTCGCCACTCCTTCGGCGGTGCTGGCTTGTGGTTGGCAGATGGACACAATACGACCCTCGACGCCTGAAGGCACGGACGAGTCACAGCTTGCCGCTTGGGCCAATGAACAACAATCGAAATGAGTTTCAGCAACCGCATCCAAGTTTATGACGCCGAGCGCGGCATTCCGCGCCGCGCCGACGAAGCCTACCTGCCCGCATACCACGCATTCCTGCGGTGTATGCAGGACGCGGGACAGATCGGCATCCTTTTAGTCGCCGGCCTGCTTTCAGCTTCCTTTCTGTGGTTGGCTGCCGACTATTTCAGCGTCGGCTTCTACGCGCGTTTGATATATGCGTCCTTCATGTTGATGGCGGTGCTCGTCGCCCTCGCCGAGAGCGCGCAAGTTTTTCTACCCTACTATCAGTTTAATCAATTGCTGACCTATGGCACGGCACGCTGGGCCACACCGTTCTACTTACAAGGGGCTGGTTTCGCGCGTCCTGTTAACGAGAGATTAAGCAAAGGAGAACTGCCGCTCGGGCTTTTGCCGCGACCGTTGCGCTTTCCATACAGGTTCAGTCTGACGCCTGAGACCGCGCTCGGTTCACTCGTCTTCTTCGGCCCGCCGCGCTCCGGCAAGTCCGTGCTGTTGATGAACTACCTCCGCACACTGGCTGCGTCCGACTGGTCGGCGGTGATTATTGACCCTAAAGGAGAACTCTTCGAGTATTGCGCCCGCTTCTTTCGCAAGGTCTATCGGCTGGACTTCGAGCACCCGCAGCATTCTGATCGCTGGAACTTTCTCCCACATTGCAAAGGCAACAAAGAGTACGCGCACATGATGGCTTCCATCATGCTGGGGTTGGAAGGGACGAAGTACACCGGCACCGATCCTTTCTGGCAAGAGGCCGAACTTGCGCTGCTGACGGCGATACTGCTCTACCTGCCGACGATTGTTGATCATCCGACGCCGGCGATGATTCACGAGTTCATCGCGCTCCGCACTTTCGACGAGCTGTGCCAAGAGTTAGGCACGAGCAACATTCACGAGGTGCGGGTGCAGTGGGGCACGTTCACGAAAGCGCCGGATCAGACGCGGGGCAGCGTCTTCACAGGGTTAGCGGCGAAAATCAATCCGTTCACGGTGGACGCCGCCAAAGCCATATCCGCTTCCATTCTGGTGAGCGAACACAAGCGCGGCGCTCGCTACATCGATTTTGAAGAGCTGCGCGAACCCGGCGTCGGCATCTTCGTCATCATCCCCGAAGGCGCGGCCTCGCGCTACAAGATTCCGCTCGCCACTTTCGTCGGGCAGGCGGTTGAGCACCTGCGCGCGGGCGAGGTTTCCGACAACACCACGCCCGTCATGTTCGTCGTGGACGAGGCGGCGCACGTCCCCATCGTCAACCTGAAGGAGATTCCGGGCGTAGGGCGCGGGCGAAAGTTCGGCGTGATGCTGTTCTATCAGAACCTGAGTCAAGGCTACGATATGTACGGCGAGCACGGGTTCAACGCCATCTTGGGTTCAATCAACGCCAAGACCTTTCTGCCGGGCTGCGACCTCGTCACCGCGCGCTACGCTTCTGAGCTTGTGGGTCAGACGACCGTCTGGGGGCACTCTTACGACGACGCGCCGGGCACACAGTACGACAAGACGCGCACGACGGAAGCCGCACGCCCGTTGATGGACCCGGCTGAGATCAGGCAACTGCCGATGCACCTTCAGGCCGTCACGACGGTCGAGACGATGCCGCCGGTGAAATGGACATACCCGAAGTCGGTTAAAACGGGCGCGCGCAGTCTCCCGCGCACATACGGGACGCCGCGCATCGTCACCTTCATCGAGGCTGAACGGGCGACCAGAGAGCGGCGTCTGCGCGGAGCAAACGGCGAGCAAGTTGCGCCGGTAGTGAACACGCTCGCGACGAATGTTGTTGACGGCGCTTCAAGGCAAAGTAAAGCGACGGTAGGAACAGTTCATGCAGTGCAACTTGAGATCGGCGCGACCATACACGAAGCCGCTCGGCAAACGCTTCCTGAGGACGAGGCCACGGAGCAAATCATCAAGGAGAAGACCCACGAAGCCGTGGGGCATCTGTTCGCAGATTTAGACGGCTCAGCCTTCCCCTTCAGCATGTCTCCAGTATCCGCCGCAACAGCATTGGATATGGTTCTCAACCCCTGAACTGTTTAGGCTGCATAACGTGGGACACCAAATGAGATGAATCACCAACCCGACGTTCACGTTCGCCCGACTCGAAACAGGCTACGCTTCACCTACGTCACCTTAGCCTGCACGCTAATACTGCTGATCGTCTCCGCCGTTTACTCGGCGTGGGCGAGAAACCGCGAGCACGAGGCTAACTTGCCCCTGCCTGCGCTGGAGACGGTCGTAGTTGCTCTCAGGACGTTCCACCAGCAGACGGGCCGATTCCCCGAAAGTTTCCGCGAACTCGACGAGCGGGTCTGGAAGGGCGCTCGGCGCGCGCAGATTTCGGCAGACGGGAAATCACTCAATGCGCCTGCCTCGCATTACTATTACACGCTGCACTCCATAAATCTTCAACGTGCGCCAACTATGAATGACAAGGAAACGATCAAGGCTGCTTTGTGGGCTGTCCCGACAGGGCCACGCGCGCAAGAGGCGGCAACTTACTTTTGGTACGTCACGCCCGATAGAATCGAACGCTGGATGGGGCCGGCGCTCACGCCTGAAAACATCAGTGCCGTGAAGACGATCCCCTCGGAGCAGCAACTTGCCTTGCTCGTGATGACACGCCAGCCGTCGAGCGCGGTCCCCTCTCAAGCAGGGGTATCTTCTCTATTCTTGGATTTTGACCTACATTAGCTCCTTGAGGCTAGCTTCAAAGAATAGTGGTGAAGATTTCGAACCCTTATATACCAAAATTAGCATTGACATATTAAAGAAAATAAGAATAAAGTCCGCCGTTGTAGGCTAGCCATAGGGACGAAAGCTTTCATTCGTCTAAGCTCTCACGAATTATCCGTTAACTTTCTGTCGCCCGTTAGCTCTCTGTGGGGGATATTGATATGAACTTACTAATACCTTCCGAAAGAAGAAAAGGCATTACTCTTAACGCTTGCTTAATCTGCTGCCTGCTTACCTTAGGCCTATCATGTAACAACCATTCGGGGCTTACTGATGCTTCTGGCTTCCAAGAAGCCAAGATGCGTAAGGTCGACTTGGCTGGTAATCCTGAAGCTGTAATAATTGGCGAGAAGGTCAATAGTCTTTCACAATCACTTCTGCCATTCCAATTCGATATTAAATCAGCGGCCGGGGTTTCCTCCCCAATGACTTTAATTGACATACTTTATTGTGAAGCTGAAAACCCCACTCAAGCGAAATTGCTGGCCATTGGCCACCCTGGGCCGCCGCCCCCAAAGAGACCAACGCGTGTACTTACTAAAGATGACTGTAAAGCTACGCTTGACAGTATCGCTCAGAAAGCCCTCTCAGCTAAGGATTCTCCGGATTGGGTGGTGGCGAGCTACATTACAGTTAATTGGACCACTTGGGAGTTGAAACTAACGGTTAGAGATGCCGCAACAGCAGTCAAGACAGGAGCTACAAACAATCCACCCGCCGACCTGAAATCCCAACTACAAAATGGGGGGAAGCCATTTAAAAGCCTCAAGACCTCCGATATGCAATTTACTATCGAAGGCTCTGTGGAAGTTTTTAACTTGGCGCTGCAATTCATAGATCGAAATATCTTTGTAATGATGGTGCCAGCGGCACAAGTCCCTAGCTTTGACATGTCGGCGTTTCTTGCCCACGACACGTCTTTAGCCAAAATTAGCGTTCCGGAACAAACAGGATTGATCGCACAGTTACCCTACAGCTTTACAAGTAATTTGCTGAATACAGACTTGAAGGACAAGGAAATTATTCTGCAAACTTCGAGTGGTGGTAACCCCACTTTGACGGTCCGTAATCTGGGAGTCTCTGGCGGGAAAGATACTTTTACAACGACTGGTCGTGTCAAGTACACGCCAGAAAAGATTGAGGCCAACGCAAGTATCAACTGGCAGGGGACGGACTTAAAGCTAAAGTCGGTTAATCTCGATGCAATACTAGATAGTTGTCAAGGCTTGCCCCCAGTGCAGAAATTTAAGTGTGAGCAGACACTCAAGCTTAAAGCTTCACTGGCTGCTGGAGAAATAATGAAACGTTACAAAGACACTCCGCTGCGCCCCATCGGACCTGGAAAGCAAATTCCGATTCAGCTTGATGGAAAGTACTACAACCTACGATTTATAACCCTCCAATCACAGTCAACACCTATCGCTTTGATCCTGTATTTAGACTTCATTCTGGAGGCTGCGTGAGGAAAAAAATAGTACTGTTGCTGTTGTCCCTGCTACTGGCCTTAGCGGTCGCTGCCTGCTTCCCGGAAGAAGACGACTCGGACCCCTGCCCTGGAAAAGTATGCTGCCGTATCTCCGGGAATTGGGATTCAGAGATAGACTCTACCTATGAATGTACTGAGTCTTATCACTGTACGGGACCTGGGAAAGAAGTGATGTCAAATAAATCCAAGTGTAAGAAACAGTAATCTAACAGTCCGCAACTTAACCGCTGTATCGAAGGGCTGAGCACTTGGAGGCACCAAGTAATGAAATACTCTTATTCCCTCACGATTGTTTCTGCGTATTTGATTGCCCTCAGTTTTACCCCGCCCTCTAAATTAGCCTTCCCGGCCAATATTTCCCCTCTCAATGCTGTTGCGCCGGAAGCTTCGGTAGCCACTCAATTCTATAGAAGTTTGGCAGCCGGAATAGGACCAGCCAAAGGTGAGATTCATTTTAAATTACTTCCTGGTACAACAACTTCCAGCATCAATGGCACACGTGACATTCGTTGGACCGTCCAAACCGAGACAGATGTGACCGTGAAGCTGGAGTATCTCGGCCAAGTCCAGGGATGGAAGTCTTTGAGCATGGAATTTGGACCGGATCCGATCATAGCCTCATTCAGGGAAGGGCACGTTAATGCCAAGAAGCAAAGACTAACCCGTATTGAGTTTAGGAAAAATGGTGAGCCACTCGAATATTTCGATGAATTTCATCAGCCAGTAGGGCTTGCACTTTCCGGTTTCCCGGAAGTCCGAAGACATATCAAAATCCCGAATGGCGCATCCTCTCTGTTTCTCGGACAACCGTTCGCCGGGATCACACAGGCCTCCGTTACCGGAGGGCTCGTTGTACAGCAAGTCGTCGTTCTCCCGCCCGCCAACGTTGATAAGACCGTAAGTGTTACGCTTCAGCCGCAGACGGAGTTAATCTTCGCTGCGAGTCTGCCCGGAACAACAGACACCAAAAACTCAATAATTCTTAGAGACGCCAGCACTATAAGAATCCCATCGCTTCAATACCGCCCTGATGGAACTCATACCAAAGGAGCCCTCGGCGCTATGACATTTAATTTAGCGGAGGGCCGTCTTGGCGTCACCAACACGGTGTTCAACTTGGATGCAGGCTTAACCCTTAGTTTCGATGGGATCAGTTTCTCGTCGGCGGCAGAGGCTGGTGCCCCCGCCTCAGTAACGGCAAGCGGAGGGGTCTTGGCAGGGCGGTTGAAGCGGGCCTCTCGCATTGAAGTCGCCCGCACCGACCTCGGCCCGGCTCAGTTTGAAATTAACTCTTCCGAAACATCCAGCTTGAAAAATCTCAGATTGGTTTCGACGGACAGTCCGTCATTTACAATAAGTGTTGAGACCGCCACACTGCCTGTTGCCGGGGCGAAAATAAATGTACCTTTCGGTGATAGGAACTATCTATTACTCAGCGTAAAAGACGCACCACCTATTAATTTGAGCGGCGGTAAAAGCGTATGGCAGTCAGACCAGCCGCCCATTTTCTCAGGGAGCGTCCCGGCTTTTTCTGCTGATGCTCTGGGCGGACAGATAATCCTAAATAGTCAATCTTTATTGAAGATCAGCTCAGGTCAGGTGGCCTCGACAGGGATAACGATTAACTCTACTGTGCCGCGACCTTCCTCCGGGGCCTTTACGTCTGCCAGATTTGTACTAGCATCTGGAACGAGTCTGGGCGTTAAAGATCAACTCTCGGCGCTCATTTCAGGCGGGACTCTCGATGCAGCAACCACTACAACCCCCCTGGTCTTCGATTCTGGAAAAGAAGGCCCTGCAGGCCAATTCACTTTGAAGGACCTGGCGCTTCAAAGCGGCAATATGAAACTAGGTAATCAGGGGACAATTGAACTCAATTCAGGCACAATCAACGCTCTAATTACACGAAATCCCGACTCTGGGGTGAACGGAAAGGTGTCCGGAACTCTGGGCGTGGGCACGGGTTCTATAGAGCTTGACACAAGCAACACCTACCCGATTAATAATGGGACGCTTCGCTTTAAGGACCTTAATCTTTCGGACGCGCTTGGCCTTACCGGGGCGGTAGAGTCAGCCAGTTTCTCGCTCCAATCAACCACAGCTACCTTCTCTGACAAGCTCATGGCCTTAACCGCCCCGGGTGGGACGTTTAAGGCTGAGGACGCTTCTTCGCCTTTAACCCTTAACGGCAGCGGTGATTTGACGGGAAAGAGCGCTCTGCATTTTCAGATTCAACAAGGATTGCTTTTAATGGGAGGTATTTTTGCCGTTCCGCTTGAGGGCGGCACGATTGACGCCCAGGCAACTATTGCCGGAACCAGGCCATTAAGCGGCACGCTCGCTCTGGACGCCACAACAAACAGCGGCACGTTCGATTTTAATGGTGACACCAAGCTTCATATTACTCGCGGCCACGTCAAGGCGGACCGGTTGGCTTTCCAAAACCCCGACACGCTTACAGGGGACTTCAACCTCGTTGAATTCCAGTTCGCCGAATCTAGCATCACAATACCGAATTCCTTACTCGGGGCTCACTTCTCGGCCGCAACGTTGGACGCTAACGGTGGGCCGTTGACGATTCAGATCGGACCCGGCGGTAAAGTATATGGGTCATATCACTTGCATATGCTCGTCAAGACCGGCGACATGAAGCTCGGAAAAGTAGGAACGGTAGGTCTAACCGGTGGCACGGTGGATCTGTATTGGACAAGGAGGGTTGGCCAGACTGAAAGTATCACGGCGAACGTCGATATAACCATCGGGAGCGGCTCTATAGAGCCAATTCAGGGTACGCACGTCGCATTAAAAGGCGGTTCGCGTCTCAAAGCGAATGCTTTGACTGTATCGGACAATGAAGGCATCACAGGCGCGCTGGCGGATGTTGATCTTACACTTGGGCCCTCGACTGTTGTAATCCCGGATGGCTCAACACTGGAGACGAAAGATGGGGGACATTTGACCGCTAACCAGGCCGCGTCTTTAACCGTACCTCAGTCGGGGTCTTTCCTTCAGGGTGGTTTTGTACTCGACGTTCCGTTCTTTACTTTTTATAACTCGAATGATGCTACTTTCAAACTCAAAGATGGTAGGGCTATTTTGCCTTTGCAGAATGTCGCCGACGGAAGCATTATCGGGAGTAACTGTAATATACGTGGCAATCTAGTCATAACGATTACAGATCCTGATTCCACATTCGATATCTCAATTGATGTTGAAATATCCGATGGAGTTCTTACAAGACAGGTTGGGAAACCAACCAGACTCTCGGGGACTCTTAATGTTCGGATACCTGCGGGCCTTTCGATCCCGAAGACTATACCTCAAGAAGATAAAGGCGGAGACCAGCATATCTTCAAAGTAAATCTCAATATCAAGACAGCATCCGACACAAGTTTTACCAGCCTTATTATACTGAATGGAAAGAATGTGAGCCTTTGTGATATGCCAGCCAAAACTGCAAATCTTACTATAGAAGTAGTGTCAGGGAATGGAGAGCACCCTGACGGTGACTTTAATAATACGAATGGCCACAAGGCACCATATCAAGAAGTTTATACTGACACATACTGTGCGCCCTTAGCTAAGTGCAGACTCCATGTCTACTTGATACCGCACACCTACGCTGCAACGGCTAATCTTAAGATTGGACTGAATAATAGCAAGCCGGTTGTTGATATTGGAGGATTACAAGTTGGTGAAAATGTGCAATGGGATAGTGAAGGATGTGAATTAAATCCTTGTATCGTAATTGCCAAGACTTGGAGAATGGTTACTGGAGAAGAGTCGCCAGACGAATGGGTTAATCACAAAGTTCGAGATATGGTTTCAAAATTCCATTATACGCTAAAACAATAGCAGACAGGCGGCAATCATTTTCGATTCTTGCGGCTTCTTATGATCGTCAACGTATAGCTACTATTTAACCTTGTAGTTTCTTTATACTGGTACAGACGATGTTCTAATTGGAGGGCCAATTCAGATTATTTGGCGTCCACTCTGGAAACGCGTAGCTGGCCTTTTCAGCCAGCCACCGCTCTCGCTCGCACTCATTCTCACCCCAATCATCATTATTCTTCAGGAGCGGTACAGTACGCAGGAAGTCTTTTTCAGACTGGGAGGATTTCCATTGTTACTAATGGAAGCTTTTAGACTGCCCAGCGATGTACTTTCGCAGGCATACGCTTCCTCAGCCTGCTTGGTTACCTATGTCTTGATACCCGTTGCAGTTTATCGGTTCGTTCCAGTGCCAGAACACAACTACCTCGGTCTTGGATGGGGACGCTCGCTATCGTACATGCCATTTTGCTTCGTTCTAGTCACATTAACGATGCCCATCGCTTGGGCAATTGGCGGGACGAGCATGATCAACAATTTCTACCCGTTTTATAGACCCATTGGCGTCCGCGCTTGGCTCTTTTACGAGGTTATTTATTTTATTCGTATTTTCGCCGCCGAGTTTTTCTTTCGAGGTTTCTTGCTCTTCCGTTTAGAACACTATATCGGCGACATTGCCATACTCGTCGCGACCGTTCCATACGTATTCATACATATCCATAAGCCCTTACCTGAGGTTTTAGGTTCGGTCGCGGCTGGAATTTTTCTCAGCGCTCTTGCCCTAGAGAGCTGCTCGCTCTGGCCGGGGCTACTACTCCACTACGCTGCGGCGCTCTTCATTGATCTGTCAGCTGCGGCTCACACTCTTCATCGCCTTTGATTCACTATTCACCCGCCCGGGGCGTCAGCTTAAGCTCACATGTAGAACGGATCAGGTGCAATTCTGATTTAGATATAATATAGACTTACAGCTATCACCACAGACAGAATGTTTCAGACATCAGCACTCAGCTTATCCTTTCAATGGTATTAACATTGTAGGTAATGTTAGCGGGATGTCCGCATGAGGTTGGGCTCCATATTGAGTCTTTTATTACCCACCCCGTTGGGACTGTCTGACTGGCGCAGATGTTCATCCTCGCGCCTACCGGCTTATTGTCGTAGCGCGTGTACGTGCAGACGTTGTAGGTGATGTTAGTAGGATTCCCGCACGAAGTCGGACTCCAAGCATCATCTGTCTTAAGGTAACCTTGCTGAGGCCCGCTGCTACAGCAGGCAGTGACAACATCGGGGGCAGAGGGTGGCGGTGGTTTCGGCGGCTCACCATCGCCGCAGCCGACAGCCGCGAGAACCGATAGCGTGGTTAACGCTATAGAAATCCGAACGGACCATAATCCTTTCTTATTTGCCATATCATTCCTCCAATGATGTACGTTGTGTACAGCGATAGGGTGGTTACGACACCTATTCGCCTTCCTTCCGAAGCAGGATTCGCTCTTATCCTTAACCTTCAAAGAATGAATGACCCACGTAAGCATCTCACACACTCACGTGGGCCTATCCGAATTCCCGCAGCACCGGATAGCGCTCAATCATACAGTTATTCGCTCGCTAGCCGTTGACGGCCTGCTCCTACCGTTCTCACTCCAGCAGAAGCCTGTTGATTGCCGCGCACTTTATACCTTGCCTTTATCCCTCGTCAAGAGTTTTGTTATCTACAGATTAGCAGCATAAACTGTTGTGGGATCAAAATCCGGTAGCCCAGTTAATGTGGGCACGTGGGGCATGGCTGCCAAGGTTTTTCGCTTAATAGTACTGATGGCCCCTACCTTGTAAAGATATGTGAACGCGCAATCTGTTCTTTGTTGGCAGTCATATCACGCACAGTTGAATGCTGCTTGCCGTTATGACCATTTGAGTCGGCGAGACCTGAGTTGCCGTTGATACTCTGTATCGTGATCTGCCCGACAGCCCGGCTTACTTTCTGCTCGACTATCTCATCATCCATGTTGCGCCCGAAGTCCGTCGTAACCAACTGAGGATCATTTGTCTTCGATTCACGAGCGCCTGGTCTCGGCTCTCGTCGTGTCGGCTGGTCGAGGCTGTAATCTTGGACGAGATCGCGGTTGCGACCGGCAGTAAGGGCGTAAGGGAGTTCGCCGACCAGCTTGCTGGAGACTGCGGCGACACGCTCGTCGTTCAGTCTAAAATCATGCAAGCTGTGCCCCTTCTCCGTGAGAGTCTCTTTGATGATGCGCGCAACCTCCGCGGCGTGGCTGAGACTTTCGTGGTCGGACTCTAGCGTTCTAACGCCCCGCTCTCTCACCACAGACACGAGATAGCTGGTCAGCCTTTCTTCCAGTCGCTCACGCAACTCGTCGAACGAATGGCGCGGGTGACTCCCGCGAGGTGTTGGGCTGGTGGAGACATCCGTGCGGTCGCCAAAGACGGTCTGCCGTGCTTGTCGCGAGCCAAGATGCCTCTCGGCCTCGCCGGAGGTGACAGACTGTCTCGTGCCGTCAACGACCTTGAAGAAATAATCGCGCTCGGATGGTGAGAGTCTTTCGCGCAGCTTGTAGAGGTCGTGAACCGAAAACCGGAGGCGGTTCGGGGTCGGCGGGTTCAGGTAATCGGCGAGGAACGCCCTTATGTTCCTGCCGTACTGCCTGAGATTGTCCGCGCGCGTCTTCGCAAACTCCGTGAGCAGCAACTTGAGCGTGGCAGAGGGTTCAATTGTGCCGTCTTCAAGTCCCCTGATGCGCTCCGCCTTGTCACGCGCTGTTCCGCTGTGATTGAGCAGGACCTCGCGCATCTCTGCGGTGAAGTGCGCCGGCGTCAGGTCAAGGAAGAGCTGCTGCATCTCCCTTTCGGTCAAGGGGCGACGCACCTGTTCGCCCTGCCTTCGCGCCGTGTCCGCTTCGTCGCGGTAACGCTCCGGGTGCTGCGCGCGGGCGTAGTTGTCCTGCCGAATCTCTTTGATCGTGGCGAGCAGTTCGGAAGCTGACATCGCGCCGCTCAACCGAGCGTTGTATTCACGAAACAGGCGGTGTTCGTTCAGCTTCCGCGTGGTGTCGTCTCGTTGCCGGTAGGCGACGTAGTCGCGTGCGAAATTCACCTCCAGCTCGCGCGCTTCCGTCGCGCCGGTGATCTCGCGCCCGCGTAAGGAAGAAAACGCCAGAACCCTCGTCTCTAGACTTTCGGCGACGCTAACGAGCGTCCGGTACTCGTTGATATTCTCGACCGCTAGCCGGTGGTTACGGTGTTCGGGAAGGCCGACGTAGAGAGGATTGATCTGCTTCTCACCGACGGGGCGCGTTCGTTCGATGTTTATGCTCGCGCGTTCCTCCGCCAATTGACCGAGCGTGGCACGCATCCAGCGGAGTTCGGGCGTGAGGACAGCCCGCGCTTCGTCGGCGTTGCTGATGTCGCTCCCCGTCAGGCCGCGAAAGTGCTGCGCCGACTCTTCGATGCGCCTCGCGTTTTCCGCTAACGCCTGCTCGATTTCGGGGTTGACGAGGAGCGAAGTGAGCCGCTGCCGTAGATCGCTGTTCGCTCGTTCATTTTTCTCGCGCAGGGAGGCGTAGTCTGAGGGCGAGCGTGGCTCTCCGACGAGTTCAGGATAGTTGGAGAAAGCAGTCTGCGAGGTCGGGGCTGAGCGAGTCGAATCGCTGCCAGACCGCTCCCTCTCAGGCGTCGAGATGCGTGCGCTGCTGCCTCTTACAAGAGCCTCATGCTCGGATAGCTTGCTGTCACGTTCTTGCGCGCGTAGGGCTTCGAGGAGGTTTTGAAATTCAGGCGTCGCGCGTACCTGTTCGCGGAACTGGACTGCTTCTTCTCGTAGTCGCGCGTGTTCTGCTTCGAGCGCCGCGAAAGCGTTCAAGCGCGCGTTCAGGCCTCGGTAATCCTGCGCCAACCTTGCGCCAACAGTGTCTATGGCGACGGCGCGCTCGTGTGGCAGGAATGCGCGGTGTCCGAACTCCTCATTGAGCGCGTGATCGGAAGCAGGGTCGAAGCTTCTAAGCGCACTCAAGGTGTATAGCGCGACGGCTTCTTCGCCGCGGTTTAGCGGGTGCTCTTGATTGGCCGCCGGCGCGCGCGTAGTGAGGATGTGCGCGATCTCTGTCTCGCGTGAGCGACGCTCTTCCGCTTCAACCTGAATCACCACTCCGCGCAGGATGTCCGCAGGTCGCGCTCCCGTTTCGAGCTGGCGATCAAGGTGTGGAATCACCTCGTAACGAAGGCGCGCTTCGTCTTCTTGCGTGAGTCCAGCGGGCACGCGCGGCGGCAACTCGTCGAGGCGAACGCGCTCGTATTCGACGCCGGCAGTTGCGCCGCCGACAAAGTTTCGATCTGCTGTTTGTTCTAGCGTTCGGTCTCGCTCTTGGGCGGCCCTCTCGTCGTCTGTTTCGAGTTCAAGCGTCTCCTCCAGCCGGTACGTCAAACGTCCGTGCGCTTCGATCTCGGCGTCTCGTTGCCGCTCCTCAAGCCCCCTCTCCCAATCATCAAAGGAGATGATTTCGACAGGCGTGCGCTGCCACTCTTCGGCGCGCATGGCGGCGGCCAGTTCGCGCATCCTTCCCAGCACGCCCTCAAGCTGCGCGGACTGCTCATCGCGGGTGCGGAAGTTCCCGTTCTCGTCCCGTTTGATCTCCTGATAGAAGGCGCGGAAGACGACGAGCGGCGTGTCTCCGTCGGCGGTCGAACCCGCGATCTCCCTGCCCAGTTGGACGAACTCGGCAGCCTTCAGCTTGGCCTCGTCAGCGCCGACCAAAGGCTCGAACTCGCGCACCGCGTGGGCGAGTGTGCCGATACGAACCTGCTCGCCGAGGTCAAACGAGTTGCTCGCCTCGCGCGGGATGACGAGCGTTTCGCCATAAAGGGTCGCGCCGCGCTCGAACAGGTCGCGCGCCTCATTGTTCGTGCCGTTGAGGTGGCTCGCGTGTTCGGCGCGCGAGCTTCCGTCCGGCACGGTGAAAGACGCGCGCAGGTCGTCAGTAGTAGGCACGAAGCTGTCAATCTCCGCGTGCGCGCGGCGCGCGGTCGGCGAAGCGTGAGCCACGAAATTTTGTTCGCGCATTTCGGCCAACGTGCGGCGCAGCTCACGCGCCTTTTCGTCGCGCGTACGCTCGCCGCCGGTCGCAGGGTCGCGCACGATCCGCTCGTAAAAGTCGCTTAGAAGTCTGTTGCGCTCGGCCCGGCTGGCGCGTCCACCGGCGAGTTGGCCGCCGAGCTTGAAGAACGTCGTGGTGGCGCTCTTCAGCTCCCGCTCATCGTCTATGAAAGTCGCAAACGCATCACGCGCGTCCTGAACTGTCCGTATTTCAAAAGCAGTATGCGAACCCTGTTGCGAGGTCGGGGAAGCGGTGCGCGCTCGATTGTCTGTTGGCATCTGCGGTCTCCGTCGTGTTCGATGGATTGCTCTACCGGCAGCGACCGCTAGTGCAATCTTCGTGCACATCTCATCTGAGAGGGTGGGACGACAGACCGCGCGCAGATTACCTACTGCGTGAGCTGAACGAGGTTCGTATTTGAACCATGTAGGTTCGGATAAGGACCAATTAGGTTTACAAGCGAAACACCCCGCGTCCTTCGGCGGGATGTTGTTGTTAGCGTATGCGAATGGGCGGTGAAATGATTCGGGATTGTTCTTTAGTATCAGGCGTGGAGATGACTGTTTTGGGACTCGGTTCGTACTGATGAGCCTGCGCGCCGCGCTCCGGCTGTGAGCGCGTATCCACTTGCCTGGCTCTCTCGAAATGCGGAGTCAATTCAGCCTTATGGAGAGTTAAACCTCGCGGCGGGGCGGTGAGAAAAGAGCGCAGTTGCTCTGTTTCGGTGAACGCTGAAACAACTAGCTGACCCTGCGCGAGCGCAGCGTTGTCGAGACGAGCAACCTCGTCGCGTAATGCTCCAAGACGTGCCGCCGTCTCCGCTCTCATTTGGCTGTGCAGAGCTAAAGTTTGAGGCGCACGCGCGGCCTCAATCTCCGCGACAAGCCAGCGCCCGACGAGCCGTTCTTCTTCGGTCGGCTGGCGTGCGCGGAGAGTCTCCGGCGCGAGCAGATTGCGGGCGATCTGGACTGTGCGAATAGAGTTCTCAAACTGAATCGCACGCACGCGGGCGCGATGTCTTGCGTCCACCTGCTCGGCGAAAGAGTTAATGAGCAGCCCGTAAGAAAACTCGCGCCGACCGTCCGCTGCTCTGTCGTAATGCGCGATCATTGGCGCGGGAAGTTTCGGCAGGCGGACGAGGTTTTGAGTGTCCCGTACCAAGGCGTTTTTGTTGAGCAGCAGATGAACATGCGGGTTGCCGGTGTTGCGGTGAATCCCGGCGACCCAGCGCATCTCTGAGACGCCGATCTCACGCAGACTCTCAGCCATCGCCCTGCGAATGAAGGCTACAGTATGACGCTTCCGCTCGTCTTCGTCATCTCCCAAAACCTCGTACTCGCGCCCCTCTTCAAAAGAGAGAACGTAGTGCAGAACGTCCCGTTTTTCGAGCGCACCGCCGGTGATGCTCAACCATTCCCGCGCCGTCAAATAGGTAAGATTATCCACCGTCTGGGTGAACAGTTCGCGGGGTTTACGGCCCTCTCGCGCCGCGTCGAGTTTGCTCTTGGCGACGTAGCGCGTTAGGTCGCTCGTGCCCGCGCCGCGCACGTGGATTTGCTTCAAAACGAACCGAGATCCGCTCATTTCATCCCCTCTCTCTGGTCCTCAACGCGGTATTCGGCTAACAGTCTTTCCCACTCCTCTTTTGTCATCATCTTCGACTCGAACAGCATGCGTTTGCCCGTCCGAGCAACGACCTTGTGGGTGGTTCTGGTCCACCGCTCGCTGCCCTGGATCGCCGCGTCCAAGCGCTTCGCCAACTCGCCGCCGGCACGCGTCTCATCGGCCCTCAACACGGGATCAATTAAGTAGTCCACGAGCAGTCGGAGTACGAGCGCGGCCGTCACCAACGTCCGCTTGATCAGCTCTATTTGAGCCGCCGGAACTTGTTCTACAAGTGATGCGGGCGTGCCGCCACTTTGCGTCGAAGCCGCCCCCCCGGCGTCGCGGGCCGCGGGGCGAGGAGCGCTACTCTGACTTTGTTCAACGACGAAGTTGGCGATGTCATTGAGCAGCGTCATCATCTCCTCTGTGCGCTGTCGGATGGGTGTGATCTGTTCGGCCACGACTTGCTCAAGCGATTCGCGCAGAGGGTCTTTCTTTGTGCGGATCATTTGCTGCCGGAGGGCGAACAGGTGCAGGCCGTGCCTGACGGCTTCGGCGCGATCGATCTTGTTGGCTTTGGCGTAATCGTCTATGACGCGAGCGTCCTCGTAAGGGAGCCGCGCGCCGTACATTTCTACGGTAAAGTTCCTACGTCTGTGTCTCGTCACCACTGTCGCAGACGACGCACGATCCGCCTTCTTTCCATCGTCATTGTTCAAGCAGACAGCTCCTTAATTTGATATCCCGAGAGAGTCGAAGAGACGCCGTGCTATCGGGCAAGTGGTGTGCCGGGAGGGTTTGAGTCAATCGGTATCCTGAGAGTCGAGATACGCTATCCGATAAGATTTCGGAAGCGCTTCCTTCCGCAGGTTTTATCTCTTATCTGATATCCGATAAGCGTCCTTACCTGTGGGCCGTCGAAATGGGGTGTTTCAGGCGGCGATTCGAGTCCGGCATCAGTGGCAATGCCGGACTCTGGCGAAGCGGAAACGGCGCTGAAACTCGAGGGGCGCGAAGGCGCGTTCGAGGCGGGCGCGCGTCTTCGCTCCGATGCGTTCGAGCGCGTGGGCAACGGCGTCTCGAAGCTCGGGGAAAGCGGCGGAGTAGCGTTCTATCGTGGCCGTTTCGGAGGCTAACTGCGGGTGCGCGAGGACGAGGCGAAGGACTTGATCGGCGGTGCGGTCGCACATCGTTTGAGCGGTCAACTTTTCGACGAGAGCATCAACCAATTGAGAAGTTTTGGACTCGATGGAGCGTAGCGCGGTGCCGACGGTCGTGCGTGCGATCTGACGGTGTTTGCGGTCTTCTGCCGTGAGCGTTCCTTCGGTGTAGAGCATGTGTCTTTCTCCAGAAAGTTAATGTCGAGAACACTGCTCTACAGTCCTTCTAAAATTCGGCGGTCACGTCCGTCGGCACGTTAAAGAAAAACGCGGAAGCTCCGTTGTCTGCGGAGCGAGAGACGCAAGTCTGCGGTTGGCACGGCGGTTGATATGTGGTCTAAGGAAGCGCGACGAAACCCGTTTCAAGCTAGCCGACTTACACGGCTGCAAGACTCGGACCGAGCGCCGACAAAGAACCAGATTGCTGACGAAAATTCGAGAACGGAGTGACAGCACAGAATGGCGAGAGATGAAGCGAAAGGTAGGCGAGCTAGCAAGACAGAAACGACGGAGAACGTCCCGCTAGTGAGCGCCAAACGCGGCAAGTTCGAGTCGCTCAAGGACGCCAAAGTCGAGGCCGTAATCTTCGCACGGCTCGGCGAGTACAAGGCGTTTGTCAAAGAGATGGAGGGGGAAGAGCCGGAGGAAGGGGCGATTGTCAGCGCCGGGTTGGAGATGCTGTTTGCCGCTGACAAAGGCTTCGAGCGGTGGCAGAGCGAGCAGCGTAAGCGGGAGCGGCAAACGACGGAGCGCGGTGCTACCAGCGGCACAGCAAGGACACATGCTTCGAGTACATCGGCGGCAGGCAGTACGACGTAAGTCCGCTGATTCTTAGGTTGGAAACTGCAAGACGCCGGAGACTCGAATTGCTGGTCTAGTCTCCGGCGTCTCGCGTCTCAATTCAACACCGCGCGCCCGTCAGAAAGGAATCTGATCGTCGTCCTCAAGACCGAGATCATCCGACTCACCTGCGCGGACTTCCTGACTAGGCGGCGGTGGCAGATCGACGCGCTGGTTGTTGCGGTTCGAGCCACCCGTGAAGTTGAAATTGGCGACCTGAATCCCGAATGTCACGCGCGGACGGCCCTCGCGGTCGGTCCACTCTTCGGGCCTGAATCTGCCTTCGATGTAAATCTCCGAGCCGCGCTCGAAGTGCTTGGCGATGATCTCGGCCTTCTGCCCCCAGGCGGTCGCGCGGAAGAAGGTGGCGCGGTCGACGTACTCCTTGGTCTTGGGGTCGCGCTCGCGCTCGTTGCTGGCGACGTTCAGCGTGCAGACTGCCGTGCCCTGCGGCGTGTAGCGGAGTTCGGGATTGCGCGTCAGGTTGCCGAGAACGACGATCTTGTTGAACGACATGACGTGTACATTTCCTTTCTTGTGTGGTAGTCGAGATGTCTCTTCAGCCGGTGCTACCTCTCGGTCGCCAGTGCTTCAGAGTCAATGCATCGCTCACAGCTTCTTTTTGTCGCGGGCGCGCAGGCGGTGAGCTTCTTGCGAGAGCCTCATCACCTGCGACTCAGACAATTCTTTGCCGGCGCGGATCAGACGGTTCTGGTGAAAGCTTCGGCCTTACCGTCGGACGATTCGGCGATGACTAAGAGGGGTGGCGTAGGTTTTGACTTGTCGCGGCGTGACAGGGATTTGAGCAGCTCCCACACCGCCGCCCTGTCCTCACGCATCAAGGTATGAACGGGATGATCGGGTTTGTTGCCCGCGTAGAAGGCCCAGCGGAAGTAACGCAGTTTGCCCTCCGACGCCTTGCGGAGTTCGGCGGTCAGGCCGTCGCGCACCCGCCCGTACAGGCGCGGATTGCGCTGCCGGAAGGCGACGCAGACGCGCTCTTTCTCCTGCCGCGGCAGCTCGTGTAGGGCAGCGGCGAAGGCGCTCAAAGACCTGCCGGTCAAGCCCTCGATCTGGTTGAGCAGCGGCTGCGCGACGATGACACGGCGCTCCCCGTCCGCGTAGGTGCGAGTCATCGTAAAGCCCGCGCCGTGGACGATGCGGTGGTTGCGGCGCACGCGCAGCGGCACGCTTTCGAGCGCGGCCTGGCGCACATCCGCCCGCGTGTTGAAGGCGATGAACAGCTTGAGCGGAAGCCGGCGGTTCTCCTTGTGATCCCAAGCTTCCTTTTTCAGCTTTGCGACGACTTCTGTGTCCGTTGCGGGCGCGATTTGCTTGACGAGTTCGCGGTAGATGGCGCTCGTGTGCAAGCCCCGCGTGTGGTAGTCGGATTTCAACCTTTCGAGCAGCACTTCGAGCACGGCGCGCGTCTGCTCGCGCTCGGCTGCGTGCGGACAGACTTCGATTGTGCCGGTCTGCTCATGCAGCCGCGACGCGCCAAGAGAAATCTCGAAACTACGCAGCACGTGGCGCAGTTCCTGTGCCCCTCCCACCGTCGCAAATAGCGGGACGACAGTCTCCATTATCACGGTTCGGCGCGGCAGTTGCGGCAGCGGAACGCAGACCAGATGGCGCACGGTGCGGATGACGCGCTCGTGATACACTGCGTCAATCGCGGCGTCGAGCCACGTGTCTAGCCCGTAAACTATTACCGTGGTCTCGAACCGCTCACCCGTGCGCGGGTCGCGCTGGTGCGACGGGAGAATGACTCCTTCCACGCCGGACTCTTCGCCGCGATCACGGAGCGGAAAACCGGCAGCATAAAGTCGGTAAAGCTCGCGGGCGAGGTGGCGCGATTCTTCCGGCAGAGAGTCGGCGTTAACGTCGTCGTCGAGGCTGCCAACGCACCTGACGCGCTCGCCGTCGCTCATGTGTAGGCTCACAACGTGATCCTCGTCGTACTGCTCGTAAACGGCCTCGAAAGATTCGTAAAGGGCGTCCGCCTCGTCCGCGTTTTCGAGCAGCGATTCGCACTCGGTCAGGTGGGCGGCGAACTCGTCGTAGGCGAAGCCGGACGTGTGGACGCGGAATCGGGCTATGGCGCGCTGCTCAAGCTCGAAGACGCTCGTCTCGTCTTCCGCCTCGCCCAGAACTTCGGCGGTGCGGCGCTGCGAGAGCGCGCGGCGGTCGCTGAGTGAGAGCTGCGAATCATCTTCGCTTACCTCCAGAAGCGTCTCGCTGACGTCCCCGAACTGGCACTCCTCTTCGGTGGCGGTCACCGCCGTCATTTCGAGCGCAAGCAGCGCCATCTCCTTCAGGACTTCTCGCACGGGGCGCGTGCGCGCCTCGCCGTAGAAGTACGAGGCGACGATCTGCAAGTTGAACGCCCGCGCATCCGCGCCGGCGATCAGGTTGACGCAGCGGATAAACTCGACCGCGTCCTCCGTGTTGCCGAGCACGCGCGTCGCATACGGCACGGAGACGATCTTCGCCTCCGCCTCACGCTCGCTTGCGGAGCCGAGGTCGGGTTCGACGCGGATGATGAGACCTCCGGCAAGCGAATGATCCTCGAAATCAATGCGGGCGGTCTGCGGCAGACGCGAGAGGTGGCTGTACAAGTCCCATCGGGGCGAGCCCGTGTTGGCGGGCTGAAAGATTTGATAGTTGGAGAGCGAAGCTGTGTGTTGAAGCATTGCCTGACACCTTTCATGAGCACTGATCTGGGTAGAACACACCCAAACAGTCCTTCTTAAATTTGCCCCTTACTGAAGAGGCAACTTGAAAGGCGGCAGTCCGAGCTGAGCTATGTTGACCTATCTAGTAAACCATCCTGCGGGACTTGGTAAATGGGAGGCTTTGTGTAGAAACGCGGGCGTTTCACCCGCAGCTTTGGTGAACAGATTTAGGAGATGTGCCATTGAATAAATGAATGATTCTGTTCAATCATGACGTACCTCAGAATCTGGATTGAGTTTCGCGGCAAATAGCGGTAAAAGTCGTCAGTTATGGCGATTAGACCGCCAGTAGCGGTCTAATGCTAGTTATACGCCATGTGAATTTCAAATGCCGGACGTTTCCGGTCAAAGAGCAGAGGAAATGATATGACTCTTGAGCGGATGGACAATGTTGGGATCGTCGTCGAATCCCTCGATTCGGCCATCTCTTTTTTCGCCGAGCTTGGCCTCGAACTCGAAGGGCGAGCCACGATCGAAGGAGACTGGGCTGAGTGCGTCACCGGTCTGCACCCCATGCGCGTTGAGATCGCCATGATGCGCACCCCCGACGGCCACAGCCGGCTTGAACTCTCGCGATTCCTCACCCCGCCGGCAGTCGCCGATCACCGGAACGCCCCGGTGAACGCTCTCGGCTACCTACGCATCATGTTCGCCGTCGGCGACATCGACGAGACGCTCGTCAGGCTCCGCAAGCGCGGCGCGCAGCTGGTCGGCGAAGTAGTTCAGTACGAAGACGCTTATCGGCTGTGCTACATCCGCGGCCCTGAAGGACTGCTCATCGGGCTTGCCGAGAAGCTCGGGCAACGCGTTCCCGGTTAGGCGCAGAAGAGACTCGCGTAGTGAGCAAGCTTGCCGCCGCTGATACATCCATTGGCTGGCGTATAACAAATCGTTGGATGCGAGCCGCGATGGCGTGTTTCTCAAGAAGCTTTTGTAGACTACAGTTGGCGCTGGCGCGCGGCCGCGTCAACTCAACCGTTAGGCGGCTCGTCGCATCGGACGAAAAAATATGAAAATCGTTTTGAGTAGAAAGGGTTTTGATTTATCGGCTGGGCGCGTCCCAAGCCCTATCCTGCCAGATGGAACATTATTGTCTCTCCCCATTCCTGATGAATCCCACACTTCTAAAATCAGGTATGAAGATATACACGTGAATGATGAGTCAATCGGGAAGATTGTTGAAGACCTTACGAATCGTGAAATTACGCGCCGCCATTTCGCTCATCTTGATCCAGATTTGAATACCTCCGCTTACCCTCGCTTCCCCCGCTGGCGTCCTCTTTTCGGCCCTGGCGGTTCCGCACACAGTCACCTTAAAGCTAATGGTGTCGCAACAGGCGATTTGTTTCTATTCTTCGGCTGGTTTCGGCAGACCGAACATGTCGGCGGGAAATATCGCTATGTGAAGAGTGCGCCGAATCTACACGTCATCTTTGGCTGGTTGCAAATTGGTGCGATTGTGTCTGTGGAGAAGGATGTCTTATTACCGTGGGCTAAGTACCATCACCATTTTCTGTTTCCAGACGATATTGTGTATGTCTCGCGTTCAACTCTAAAGTTTAATGACGACGGTGAAAGCATAAGTGGAGGCGGAGTATTTGAAAAATATCGGGATGAATTATGCCTGACGTGCCCTGATCAACCTAAGAGGTCAGTATGGAGACTACCGAAATGGTTCTATCCGCAGGATGGTCTTACTCCGCTCAGTTTTCACTCAGATAAGAGACGGTGGAAATTACAAGGCGATCATGCCATCCTGCAAAGTGTAGGGCGCGGACAGGAATTTGTTCTGGATGCTGACGATTATCCGAAGGCAATATCATGGGCGCGAAATCTCATTAACTCAGCCGCCGCCTAACAACGGCATGCAGCGGACGCGCAAATCAGCGCCTTTGTCATCATCAACGGCCCGCGCGCGCCGCTTATGCAGAACATTGGCCGGCTACGGGGCCGCCGGGTCAAACAGAGGAAGCGATGGGGGCCGAGCGATGAATATCTGGGAGCACTTATTCCTGACCGGCGAGTTCTCGGCGCGCGCCCGTCTGTTGTCCGGGCTGACGCTCGAGCAGGTCACGCTTCGCCCAGCCGGCGCGTCGCACTCGATCTACGAAGAGCTGTGGCATGCGGCGGGTTACCAGCGCTCCATCGTCGAGCGCGAGCAGGCGGCCGGCGACTACTACCCGAGCGCGGCGCCGGAGCACGAGCAGCAATGGCACGACTTGGTGCGGCAGTTCCTGGAAGGCGCGCAGGCGGCGGTCGCGTGGGCGCAAGTGCCGGACCGGCTCGCGATGGAGGTGGAGCCTGGAGTTACGATGGGCGACGAGCTGCACAGTGTGGCGGTGCACAATGCGTATCACCTCGGCAAGATCGTCGCGTTGCGGCAGAGGATCGGCGCGTGGCCGCCAGAGGCAGCGACGGAGGAGCCGTAAGTGCAGGTGCAGCGCGACGCCGCCCGACTAGCGGTTGCAGCGGAGCCGGCGCAGTGGGCTCGCTTAGTTCCTCCGGCGTTTCAGCGCGCGCCCGCCGAACCTGCGCGTTGGGCTGCCTTCGTGTCATTGGAGAATGGCTATGAACAGAAATCTCACCGATGATGAGTCGCACGCCCCGACCGCTCAGATTGATGAGCCGGTGATAGCGATTAACATCAACCAGCAATATCCGCACGCGAAGGACGCGAACGAGTTGTTCAAATGCACCAGCGGCATCTGGCGGCTGAGCAGGGAGCATGCGAACAAGGCAAGGTACGCATTCGCCGTGTACCAAGGCGTAATAAAAGAAGTCTACGAGATTGATCGGTGGATTCCCGCAACCCAAGCAACATTAGAGTATTGGCGAGAAAGAGAGCGCGCCCAAGGGAATGATTTTTCTGGAACCCATGAGGGACGATCTGAGTTCATCGGGAAAGTGGCCTCGGATGCCGTCCGGGATAAATTCGTGGGCCGTCGTATGCCTGTACGTCATTCCCAGAACCCTATTCGCTATTTGAACTGTTGATTCTATCAGCGGCGGCAGCCCAACAACGGCACGCAGCGGACGCGCAGAAAGCGTCTATCTCAAGCTCAACCGTTTGTGCGCGCCGCTGATGCCGGGCGTTAGGCCTCTTCGGCTGGAGTTTCCGGTGTCAAACGGGATACCAACAATCATTGCATGGAGCGAGCGTTTCCCTCTGCACGATGTGTTCGCGCGTGGGCAGGCGAACCCTGTCCCAGAGCGCACCGGCGGAATCTATCTGTGGGGTTATGATGCGAACGATACAGAAATAATCTGGTATGTCGGCAGCGCGACCAACTTCAGAACTCGGCTACGTCAGCACTACCTTTTGTTAATGAGTTGCCAGTATCAGCTCCCCAAGGGCTTTCTGAATGGAAGCTTCAAGGAACTAGCAGATATTGCTTCAGGCTGGGCGTGCGACCTTAATAACCCTCTTGTGCTTGAGCGTCTGCGAGACTGGGAGCATATGGAGAAAGTTCATAGGGCCGCACACACCTTCGCCAACCAAGCGTTCGCACGAATTGCCCCGATTGCTGGCCCGTCGGAATCAGAGCTAAGAGTTATCGAGAGTGCGGTTATCTATGATTTACAGCCGATCATAAACCATCGCCACAAGTCGTCTCCGAATCATGTGAAAATAACTCATGTACCATCAGCTACTGAACACGACTGGTTGCAAAGCTGGCGTGTCATGCACAATGACTTAGTTAGGCAAAGAGTTATAAAAGGCGTCAAAGGCGGGGCCTAACAACGGCATGCACCGACCCGCGATACGAAGTCTTTCATGTTTGGCAGAGGCGTGGGCGGGCGGGTAACGCCCAGCGGTAGGCGGCTATGGTGAGTGCTATGACTAAGATCGTAGTAAGGAAGCCTTCTGAGTGTTCTGAGAGCGAGTTGGACTCGTTTGAGGCTTTGGTGAGAAAAGGAGGCGAGGTTACTGTTTTGGGATTACGTGACCGAATCCGGCAGAATGCCAAGAGTCTTGTTTTCCTTGTCGAGGAAGATGGGACATTGGCAGGGATAGCCTCTCTGAAAGAGCCGAATATCAGCTATAAGAAGAGTATCTTTAAGAAGGCAGAGTCAAAAGAGAATCCAGACGAATTTATCTTTGAAGCAGGCTGGATATATGTCGAAGAACAATACCGAGGGCGAAAGTATTCTCATCTTCTGCTAGAAGAAGTGTTAAGGCTTGCTGGCGAAAATCGGGTTTATGCAACCACGAGAGAGAACAATGAGGCTATGCGTCGAACTAATCTACGCTTTGGCCTGGAACAATCCGGGCAGCCGTATAAATCGAAGGAGGGCGATTACAATCTTATCTTATATACAAAACGGTAGTTGCCATGAAGGCCGCTGCCTAACAACGGGATGCACCCGACGCCCCATCACGAGGTCTCTCATGTAAGTTGTGTAGGGGCGCGGTCGATGCCCGGCGTTAGGCGCAGAATTTAACCGTGCTAGAATGCAGGCAGAGTTTAAGGAGGAAGTATTATGGCGTATTCGGACGAACGGCTAGAACAAATTTTTGATCGTACATCTGGTTATTGCCACCTTTGTGGCGGGAAGCTTTCCTTCTGCAACTATGGCATCTACGGGGCAAGGGGCGCTTGGGAAGTTGAACACTCAATCCCTCAGTGTGAGGGTGGGTCAGAGCATCTGAATAACCTCTATGCCGCGCATATATCTTGCAATCGGAGAAAGCAAGCTATTTGTACCCGAAAGGCACGTGCCCAGTATGGACGCACCAAGGCTCCATTGTCCTCAAGGAGACGTGCTGAAGCCAAATCCAGAAATTCCGTTAGCGGAGCATTTATTGGCGGCACGTTAGGGGCGCTAATCGGCGGGCCTTGGGGCGCGGTTATCGGAGCTGCGATTGGCGGAAAGAGTGAGTACGATAGAAATCCAGATGACTGAAAGCGCTGCGCCTAACTGCTCATTCAACCCGCCCGCCGCGTGCCTCTCATCAACCTTGTATCCTGCGATGCAGGTTGCCGCTCACGGCGGGCGGATTAATTCGGTCGTTGGGCTGCTTCCATTATTTCAGCTCAGATTTGACTCGAAGGATTGAAAGCAATGATGGTGCTACTTACGCTATTGGTCGTCATACCAATAGCTGTAGTTGTGCATGTCATATCTATGGCTGCCGCCGGGTGGCTTGTAGGAACGCCTCTTGAAAGAATCCAGCTATTCTTTGGCCCTCTTATTAAGAGAGTAAATTTAGGTGATACTGTTCTTGAGATTCATGCAATTCCTTTTGGCGGGAGCGTTAAATTCAGCGACGACTTCCATCAAATAGTTCATCCGATCAAGCGAATCTTTATTGCTGGCTTTGGGTGCTTTGCGCTTTTAATTTTAGCGATGGTTGCCTTCGGGGCAGCAGAAGGTTTCCATAAGTTCGTCAGAGGATTCTCCCAGATTATCTATGGCGCAATCGCTCCGCGTTCCTATGGTTCTAATCTGCTACTCTCCTTTTATGAATTCGTCAGGGTCAACGGTTTCTTGGCTTGTTTAGGCTTAGTTGCCAGTAAAATGGCTGCGGGGAATTTGCTCCCCCTTCCCGTGTTGAATGGCGGCGACATTATTATGATTTTAGTGACTTGGATTAGACCGATGTCGCCTAAATTGAGAGAGAGAGTTCAGCAGTTCGGCTTTGTCATCGTACTGATAATTTTTATTTGCTGGTTTGTGGCTTTCATTTATTCTCTCTTGCGCCTGCCAGCAAATTTTGAGTTCGGTCTGACAATTCCTTCCTTCCAATTGCCTCATCCAACAAGTCTATTACCTGTATTGGTTGTCATCGCATTTCTTCTCGTCCTTCCGTTACGCTGGTATCAAAACTATTGGATGGGGACAGATTCATTTGATAGACCGTTCATCATGCGTGGCGGGATTAATCAGTTGGTTTATATGACTGTGGTTTTCATCTGGACATACGGAAGCATCATTGGGATTTGGTATTTTTATGGACTATGGACAGCTTTGGCTGCATTAATCGTAAAAATGATTATCGGCAGGCTTTCATGGAAACGCTATTTTGATCGTCAGGTTGCGGAATATACAGAGTTCTATTACCGGCAAATGGTAAAAGCAAAGTCCGGTATCCCTAGCGAACAAATGAGTGCTATAGACAAGCTTGGTCTTGGGTTAGTGCCTGAAGATGTAAACACTTGGAGTGATGAACAGATGATGCGGGAGGCTTATCGCAGGGCCTATGACACTGTTCGTACAATGCGCCTACACGGCAGAATGTGAAGCGGTCTTGTTCCTTTAGAGGCGCAGCCCAACGACGGTATGCACCCGACGACCCTGCAGCTTGAATCTCATAGGAGGAGTCTAGGGGCGCGGGCGATGCCCGGCGTTGGGCTGCTAGCGTTTCACCAAGTAGGGCAGCTCTCCAAGGAAGCTTGACTGGCATGTGAATCCCTCACTCTTCGCGCAGGTTGCGGAAGGTGATCGAATAGCGGAGATCGTCCATCGGCGGTATGCTGTGCTCCCACTCTAGGCGTGCCGGGCCGCTCAGGAGGTAGGCAGAGCGCGGCTCTGCAACTAAGCTCACCCGCTCCCACTTCTTCTTGCTTATTGCCCGTCTCATTCGGAACACGCACGGCGAGAGGAGGGAGACGCCGACGACTTCACCGAACACCGCCTTATCACGGTGCCACCCGATCCCAGCGCCGGGGCCGTACTCTGTGACGAGCACGTGCTGAAACTCCTCCGGCTCCATTTCACCGAACGATGCGGCGGCTGCGCGGAGCGGTAGGAGGTAGTCGGGGATGTCGTCCGCCTTCTGGAGTCTGCGTCCAGAAAAATCGTAGTGCCAGCCGAAGGAGATGACGCGGCGCTTCCCGGTGTAGCCGTGGAACTCGAAATCACGGAATGGCAGCACGCGCAGGCGCGCGAGAAGCGCAGCCTCATCTGCCGGGCCGATCATCTCGGGCTGGTAGCGGAAACCCTGCGGAAGATTCGGCACCGTTTCGCGCGCGTCGTCTGCGCCACGGAAGAGGTCAACCTGCGAGGCCGTAGCTCTGCGTACACGGGAGGAGCGGGCCGCGCCCCCGGAGCGTTTACTTTTGGGTGTTTGGCTCACGACAGTCGCCGAAAAAGCAAACAGGCGCGGCAGCCTTGGGGGCCTCGCGCCTGCGCTGTTCCGGTCACTGTCCTCACCCCAGCAACCGGGGAGACGAAGGATTCACCAACGCCTCAAGTGCCGCACATCTTAGCCGAGGTTTGATCGTCGCGCAACCGCAGATGATAGACTGAGAGCTTAGCAAGCTTTCACATTCAGTACCTCACCGAGCCGCGTCGTGTAGCGCGGCGACAAGTTCCCCCGCCTCATCTCCCACCCTCGCTCATCGCTGACCGCGAGCGGGCGCACGGTGTATCGCCCGTGCCTTCGGTTGATCTGATCTACCGCCGCCATCAATCGCATCCGTCGCTCGTCGTCTATGCCGGCGAAGACGTTCTGCTGCCTTTCAGCGTCGGCGACGATGTCACTGAGGAAGATGCCCGCCTTGTGGTAAACGAAGCCGGGTTTGTAGGCGCGCGCAAGCAGGACTTGCGCGGCGGCGACAAGCGCCGGCGTGTAGCTGGTCGGATACGGGAGACGCCAACTCGCCCCCCCCGAATAGATCTCATCCGGGTTCTGCCTGAAGCGCGAGGTCGAGATGAAGACCGTCATGTGGGAGGCAGCCAGGCGCTGCCGGCGCAGCTTCTCACCGCCGCGAACAGCGTGCATCGCCACCGCCTCGCTTAACTCTTCGATGGTGGTGACGGGTCTGCCGAAACTGCGTGAGCAGCAGATGCCTTTGCGCGGCTGCTCGAAGACTTCGAGCGGGAGGCAGGAGATGCCACGCAGCTCCCACACGAGCCGAAGACCTTTGATCGTGAGGTGCTTTCGCACCCACGCGTCGGGGCAGTTCTTCAACTCCAGCGCCGTCTCGACCTTCAGCTTCCGGCGGATCCGGGGCAACCCCGCGCCCTCCCACAGATCAGGCTGCGCCGCGTCCGGCTCGTCCTCTGACTTGAGGAACTGACTGTAGCGCGGGCCGATGCCCCACAGGTCCGCCACGTCGAAATCTTTCAGGTAGCTGTCGGCGTCCTTACCGGAGAGGTCAACTACACCGCCGTACTCAGTGTGCTTCTTCGCGATGGCGCTGGCGACCTTAGCCAACACCTTCGTCGGGCCGATGCCGACCGAGACGGGGATGCCCGTCCACTGCCTGACCGTCTGCCTGATCTCGTGCGCGTCACTCTCATGATGGCCAGGGTCGAAATGGACGAACGCCTCGTCAATCGAGTAGTGCTCGAGGGCGGGTACGAACCTGTCAATCGTGTCGAAGACCCTACGCGAGAGGCTTCCGTAGAGCGTGTAGTTTGAGGAGAACCAAGTGACGTTATGCTTCTCGATGATGGGCTTCGCCTTGAAGAAGGGCATGCCCATGGTTATTCCGAGGGCCTTGCTTTCGCGGCTGCGCGCCACGATATTTCCATCATTATTAGAGAGGACAACGACAGGCTTGCCTTCGAGCGCGGGCTGAAACGCCCGCTCGCACGAGACATAGAAGGAGTCCGCGTCGATTAGTCCGAACAACTCCCGCATCAGCGCAACCTGTGAATGCTGTTGGTCACAACACCCCAGATGAGTAACTCATGCTCGCCGCCGACCTCTATCGGCGGGTAAGCCGGGTTGTCGGCCATGAGTAGAAGTCTTCCTTCTTCCACTATCAGCCGCTTGACCGTCATCTCCCCGTTGATGCATGCGACGACCACGTCCCCGTGCCTCGGTTCGAGCGAGCGGTCAACGATGAGACGGTCGCCGGAGTGGATCTCGCCCGCCATCGAGTCGCCCTCGACGCGGACGATGTAGGTCGCCAGCCTGTTCGTGATGAGCCAGTCGTTGAGGTCGATCTCGCTCTCAACGTAGTCGCCAGCGGGGGAAGGGAAGCCCGCCGGGACGCAGCACAGGTATGCTGGCAAAACGATGCGTTCAACCGCCCCGACTGTGGAGACGGCAGCGACCACCAGCCTGTGAGCCGACGCGCTCATACCCTTTTCCTACGGCGAAAGAGTCTCCTTGCGGCGCATCTTGCCAAAGAAACATTGTTTCAGGCAAGAAAAATTTTATAGAATGGAGCTGTTCGAGGAGTATTGAGAGGTCGGACGAGAGAGGAGAGAGGTCTTTATGTGTGGTCGTTTCACGCTCCGCCGCCCGGAGAAGGTGAGGATCAAAGGCGTGAGCCAAGCAGATTTGACGGGCGCTCATGGGCGCTACAACGTCGCGCCGAGCCAGGACGTTCTGGGCGTCATTCAGACGAACGACGAGCGCCACGCGCTCCATTTTCAGTGGGGCTTGATCCCGTCGTGGAGCAAGGAGCCGAAGGGGTTCATCAACGCGCGGGCGGAGACCGTAGCCGAGAAGCCGAGCTTCCGGGACTCGTTCAGACGCCGCCGCTGCCTCATCCCCGCGGACGGCTTCTACGAGTGGCGAAGAGAGGGGCGGACGAAACAGCCCTTCTACTTCCAGATGAAGGACGAGAGCGTTTTCGCCTTCGCGGGTCTGTGGGACACGTGGGGCAAGGATGGCGACAAAGTGGCCTCGTGCGCCATCATCACGACAAAGCCGAACGAGCTGGTCGGCTCGGTGCACGACCGGATGCCGGTGATACTCCGACCGAGCGACTTCGACACGTGGCTGGGCGACGAGGCAGACGCGGACGAGTTGCAGGAACTGCTCGCGCCATTCCCCGCCGAGTATATGCAGGGCTACCCAGTAGGTCTGGGTGTAAACAATCCGGGCGTGGACGAGCCGCGCCTCATCGCCCGCGATTAGCCATAGCCGCGCACGAGCGCCGGAGCGCCTCTCGCGCGTTAACGGGGCGTCGGGTTTTGAACGAGGGCATGGCAGATGCTTTGACTCTGACAGCGCACGTCTGTCGTTTTACGGCGGGCGTGAGGCGGCGGGGCTTCCGCACGGTCAGCGCGCGCTTCAACGAATAATGACTCGCGCCTAATGCTCTCGACAAACAGTAGAGCAGGCGGCGCAGTAGCGCGACGGCGAGGACGAAAAGTATCAGCTCGCCCGCGCCGAACAAGCGGCAGTTCTCTGCCACGGCAACCGACGCAGAAATTAGCGAATGCGGCGGTACGAACACAATCGACTACTCCGGACGGAAATAGAGCGGCAAGACACCTCGGTGCTTGCCGCTCGCGTTTTGTTTGGCGTGTTAAAGAGCAGGTCGGAGGGTGATGGCCGTCGCCCTAGCTGTCTTCATGCGACTGTAGTTTCCGGCCTGACATCCAGATCGTGAACCTCTTCGGTGGCTGAGACCGTCTCGGTTTCCCCTGCCGTCTCTTCAAACTCGGTGAGATCGCGGATTACATCTTGATAACGCTCACCGTCTTCTTCGAGCGTGTCGGTAAGCGAGAGCGTTCCGCCGAGCGCATCCGACGTAGGCTCGTCTTCGTCAGTAATTCGATTCATGAAGTCATAGTCCTTTCGCTAGATTAAAGATGTGAATACAACCGGATTATAGAGCCGCCGCGCCCTGTGCAGCCTTAGCACGATGTAAATGTCCATTCAGGCTGTTGCGCGTCACGCCCAGACGTTCCGCCGCGCCGCGCATCGTGCCGCCTGCCGCGAGGCGCGTGGCCTCAATGCTGCAACGCTTGGCGCGCGCGGCCCACTCCCTGAAGGTCTCGCCGCGGCGCAGGAGACATATCTCCAATGGCAGGACGATGTCACCCTCGCCGGCCATTGACCGCAGGACGCTCTGTAGCGCCAGCGCGTAGTTCCGGAACGCCTGCTCCCCGCTGACAGGATCGGCACCCGCAAGCGTTGCGGGAGGCGTAGTAAGCAACTCGCGGGCGCGTATCTTGTCCAGCGCGGCTGTGACCATCTCGACGCTGATCGGCTCGCCCTCATTCGCGTAACTGGTCACTTCGTACATCAGGTTACGCAGCACGCGGATGTTGCCGGGGTAGTCGAAGCCGCAGAGGAGTTCGACGGCCTCTTGCTCGATCAGGTACGGCAAGTCCTCCTTATCCGGGCGTCCGGCTGCGCGCGCCGCCTCGCGCAGGTAATGGTCAATGAGTGCCGGGATGTCTTCGCGCCGCTCACGCAAGGGGGCTATTTCAATCGTGAGCACGGCGAGGCGGCAGTATAAGTCCTCGCGGAACTCCCCGCGCCGGATCATCTCCGGCAGCCGGCGCGACGTGGCGGCGATGACCTGCACGTCGCACTGCACGTATGAGTTGGTGCCGAGCCGCTTGATCTGTTTCTCCTCAATCGCCCTCAGGAGCTTGTTCTGCACCGCCACCGGCACGTCGCCGATCTCGTCCAGAAAGAGCGTGCCGCCGTCCGCCTCCTCGAACAGCCCCTTGTGCTCGCGGTCAGCGCCCGTGAAAGCGCCCTTACGGTAGCCGAACAACTCGGCCTCGACGAGCTGCTCCGGGAGGTTCGCACAATTAAGTTCCATGAAGGGCCTGCCGGCACGCGCGGACCTCCGGTGAATCTGCCGCGCCGCCAGCGTCTTGCCTGTCCCAGTCTCACCCGTGATCAGGATGTTGAACGGGAAACGGGCGACGCGCTTGATGTCGGCCTCCAACTGGCGAGCTTTCTCACTGGCAAGGGAGCGGAACGTGAGCCTGCCGCCCTTTTGGGCGTGCGCCGACGGGTCTTGAAACTGCCACAAGCGCCGCCCCGTCCCGGTCGGTCGCCGTTGAGAAAATATAGACTCGTCTTCATGGGCGGCAGCAGGGGATGCGAAAGTCATGGAGCACTACTCCGAAGCAAGCAGGAGGATTGAATAACACGCACTCCTTCATTCAACCTTCATGCCAGCGGCGGCGGGAATGTTTTCGGCGGGCGGGAGGCGGGATGATTTCCGCGTGAATGATGAAAGACTCTCCTGAATTGACGCGGCGGGAGGTACTTGCCGTGCACGCGATCTGTTGTAATCCCGTCTTTACAGTGTTAAGGCGGCTTTACAGTTAATGATTACACCGCTCGGTATACCATCGAGCCACTACAGTTCAAGCGCGTCGAGGTGATTGGCTTGATAAGATTCGGCGGGTTTCTCTTTGGGCGGATGTGTTAGCTGTGAAGGCTGATCGTCCGTCTTGGCGCTAGAGCTTGGTTGATTGAATGTCTCCCGCCCTGCCATTCGGTAAGGTGTCTTGCGGTGGTTCAGCTTGGCGTGTTCAAGGTTGTCAAAAATCCTGCGCGCGGAGGCGTAAGGCACCGGGAATTGGGTCTTCGGCTGAGGTACGAGCCGCGCGCCCCGCCGACCGTTGTAGCCGACTACGCGGAATAGCCCGTCGTCTTCCGCAATCAATTCGATCTCATAGACCTTGTCGCTGCGCCCCTCGCGGTAGAACAGCTTGACCCTCTCAACCACTTCACTCATGGCGCACCTCTCGCCGGCCGGCGGATGATTCGTTGGTTGGTTGAGCCGCGCCACTCGCCGACGTTGTAGGAGAGTTGTGCGACGAAGGGCCCGTCAATCAAGATGTCCGCGAGCGCGAGTGCCTCACCCACCGCCCGCTCTTCGCGCGCGCGCAGAGCCTCCAGCGTGTAGCCGGTGTAGAGGGTGACGTGCTGACTGCGATCCTTGAGGGCACTCAGCAAAGCGGCCAGACCTTCGGGCTGGAGGAACGGCTCGCCGCCCAAGACCGTGACACCGTCCCGCGGCTCTCCCTGCCCGTCCAGCAGTAGGTCAACGACCTCGCTCACTGTTAGTTCGATCCCGCCGTTCAGGTCGTGCGTCTCCGGCACGTAGCAGCCGGGGCAACGCAACAGGCAGCCCGACAACTGTACGACGCTGCGGCGTCCCGGCCCTTCGACGACCGAGTTGTGATAGACGCGATAGACGCGGAGGGTCGGCTCGGACTGTTCTCTCAGGACTTTCGAGGTGTCGAGGGGCGGCACGCCGGCAGGGCGACCGCAGTTGACCGGCTGTACTCCGCCCAAGAGGTCTGCGGTCAGGACCGCCGCCTCCCTCGCGGACAATCCTTCGACCGTCAGCTCTCCGGTTTCTCGGTCAATGATCCAGGTGGCTTCCGCCATGCGACTCGACCGCCTCTCCCTCAAGATTCAGCCGTTCGATTGCCCACCGCCTAACTCTTCTTCTGCACTTGGCGGACGGTCTGCGGGTGGGCGTAATACTCCCTCGTGTTCTCCTCGCGCGCTGGCGCACCAACCAGATCGGTGACGAGCTTGGCGATGTCGGAGCACGCAGGCCCCTGCACGCCTTCGACCTGCAACTCCATCTCGCCGGTCTCTTCCTTGATGGTGAACTCGATTTCGGGCATGGTCTTCTCCTCAGAAGCGGACTCTGATCTTCACGACGCCGCCGTTCACGGTGCGCTGCATCGTGCCGTTAACGCGCGCCGCGACTTGCGCGATGGCAAGCTCGTTGTAGGCGGCACGCAGACGCGGCAGGAATTTGCCACCGAGCGCGCGCGTTTTGTCCAGATCGTCCAGCACGGGCGCGTAAGCTCCGCCCTCGACGCGCGTAAAGCCGATGTCGCCGAAGCTGTTGCCAATAGTGCCGCGCGGCACGATGATGTCTGCCCTCGTTTCGTCCTGCTCGGCCCAGTAGCGCCCCATCGCAAGGCCCTCGCCCTGCCCGATCCCGGTGCAGCCGATTGATTCGAGCGCGCTGACGAGGAGCGCGCGGTCTTTGAAGACCACCTCGGTGAAAGCCAGATACTTGCTCATCTCTTGTCCTCTCTGTTTGCGTCGTGTCACCGGATGCGACTACATCTCGAGCGCGCGGTCGCCGCCGGTGACGTCGGTGATGGGCGCGACCGAGTCGCCGCCCGCGTCAATCGCCATGTGCTCCCTCGCCCAGTTGCGTAAGGACTCGACCTGCTCGCGCTTTACCTGACTAATCGGCTGGATTTGCTTGGCGCGCGAGACGATGTCGCGGGTCGTGACTTCCCGCCCTCCGTCCATGAAGGCTTGTAGCAGCCCCGCCTTGACCGCCGCTTCGATCTCCGCCCCGGAGAAGTCCGGCGTCGCCTCCACCAGCTCATCAAGGTCGAAGTCGTCGGGGTTGCGGTTACGCTTTCGTAGGTGGACTGGGAAGATTTCGCGACGGCCATCCTCGCTCGGCAGATCGACGAAGACGATGTGTGAGAAACGTTCTTGTCTTGTTTGTTCCGCCGCCAAGCCCCGCACGTCGTTCGCCGTGCCGATGACGAACACGTCCCGCTGCTCCTGCATCCAGTTGAGCAGGTACGCGATGGTGCGCGCCGTCTCGCCGCCGTCCGTGCGCGAGGACGATTCGAGCCCGCCGACCGCCTTCTCGAACTCGCTGATGCCGAGGATGCCTTTTAACGTAGTGGCGATGGAGAGGGCGCGCTTGATGGTGATAGCCGACGAGCCGATGACGCCGCCGCCCTCGCCCATCACGCTACCGAAATCGAGATCGAGGAGAGACTTGCCGAGGATGGATGAGGCGATCTTCTTCGTGAGGTCTTTGCCGCATCCGGGCAGTCCGACCATCAGCAGTCCCTTCATCGGCTCGACGCCGTAGGCGCGCGCGGCAGGGGTGAACGTCGCCGCGGCTTCGGTCAGGATGCGTCGCAGGTTGTGGTAGCCGCCGAGGCTGTCCTCCGGCTCGGCGTGCGTGTAGGTGAGCGCACCCGTCCCCTTGATGACGGACTTCTTCTCGTCGAGGACGACGGGGAGCGCGTCAGCCGTCAGCCCGCCGCCGCTGATGACGGCTTTCGCCAAAATGTTCTCGATGTCCGTCTCAGTCAGACCCAGCAGCGCCTGCACGAGCTGTTCGCGCGTGCGCTCGTCAACCGCGACGGGGACGCCGTTGCCTTCGAGCTTCTGCATCTGCACGTCTAGCATGATGGTCACCTCGCGCTCGTCGGGCAGCGGCAGCTCAATCGCCTTCACCTCTTTTTCGAGAGCCGGGATGTCGGGGAAACTTCGCTCGACGAACAGGACGGTCGTGTGCTTCGCCTTGATCTCCCACGCGAGTTCGCGCAGGCGGCGCACGAGCTGGGGTTCGATCTGCCCGTAGGGTGCGAGGTAGGGGCTGTAGTCGCACAGGACGAACAGGCCCTTCTGCTGTTTGGCGACGTACTCCAGGACGCTGACGGGGTCTTGGGTGTTGGCGACCAGCACCTCATCTTTGCCCCTGACCTCGCGCCCGACGGTCTGGCGCAGGCCCGTCGTGCGGCTCCAGACGTAGAGGCCCTTGTCCTTGTCCTTGTGGCACTTCAACTGCGCGACCGCGTGCATCACGCGCCGGAAGCGCCCCTCCTCGTGCGTGTTCGCCGCGATGAGCGGGTAGCGCGCGCGGATCAGAACGTCGAGTTCCGTGACCAGCTTTTGCAGAGATTCGTTAGACACTTTGACGTGTGCTCCTCTCGTGCTGGCGTAGGTGTTGTAAAAGCGAGAGAGGCATCTCCGCATCTGTCGGAGATGCCTCTCTCGCTTTCGAGGCTATGTTGACTGTTTACAGTTCGAGCGCGGCCATGCGGCTCGGCTGCGTGAGCGCCTGCGCGTCGCGGTAGGTAAGCTCGAGGATGTCGTCGAGCACCGCCTTGACGTGGCTGCTCTCTGCCATCCGCTTCCTTCTGCCGACGGGCTTGGCGGCCAGCCTTTCGAGGCTGACGACGAGCCGCTCCAACTCGTCGTCCGACTGGAAGTTCATGAGCCTGAACCAGCGCGCCATGTTGCGCGCCTTCTTCGCCGTCGCGCCCGGCAGGTACTCTTTCTGCGCCAAAGCCTCATGCATCTTGACCGCGGACTCGTAAACCTGCGCCCGGAGTTGAGCCGCGCCCTCCTGCAAAGGACTCAGCGTCTCCTGCAACTTCTCGCGCGCGGCTTCGAGCTTGAGCTGCCGGATGCGTTCCTTGACGGCCTGCTCGCGCTCCAACTCTTCGCGTTCGGCGACGAGCCTGAGCCGCGCGCTCTCCTGTTCGGCCCAGAGCTGCTGCTGAACGACAGCGGCGGCGGCTTGCTCCTCGCCACGCTCCCGTTCGCGTATCGCCTCGGCGCGCTCAATGCGGTGACGTTCCGCAATCGCGATTCTCTGCTCGCGGAGCATCTCGCTGCCCAGGAGGATCACGCCCACCTGATAGCGGAGCGACAGCTTGTCGCGCAGCTCTTCCTCGCCGGGCAGAGCATCTAAGACGCCGTTGATAATGCGCTCGCGGAAATCTCCCTCAACGACCGTGCCCGTGGCGAGCAGCCGCCGTGCCGAGTCATCGGCTAATGCGGTAAAGGTCGCCAACACCTCCGCACGGATGGCGTCGTAGTTATCCAGCGCGGCCCTTTTGGCTTCGTTCAGGTTGTTGACCGCACGCTCGAACGCCGACTCGAACTCAGAGAACGCGCGCCAAGGAATCCAGCGGTAGGCGGGCGTCTCAAAGAGCGTCTCGGTCAGGCGGAACTGATAGCTGTATTTGTGAAGGGCTTGGTGCGCCTGGGTGGCGGGCGTGAGCAAAGGTCGGCGGAATCGGTTCGGCAGCACGCCACACCGCGGCGGGTGAAATGCGACATCGGTCTCGTGCGGCAGGCGGATGCCGAGCGCCTGCCAGTCAATGCGGCGGTCGAGTATCCCGAAGCCGCTCGCGTCCACGTTGACGAAGACGCCCTCCTCTTCGAGCGCGGACAGGTCGAACGGCAAGCGCTCGATCTCCGCCTCTTGCTTCCCGGTGCGCGCGGCGGCTCTGCGCGCCCGGTGTTCGGCGATTGGCGTCACCTTGCTCTGCCGACTTCTGCGTGACTTGCTGACTCTTGCGGCGTTGGAACTCATAGGGCTTCTACCCCCCGGAGGAAAGATTTGCGACGCGTGAGTGTTAGAGCCGGACTTCTCACGCCGTCTCACACCCGCTGCCGCCCGCTTCCGTTTCCGACGCCGAATCGTCCTGCACCGTGCGAACGTCCGCGTCGGCTTCGACCAGATGTCCGGCGAAGACGGACGCGATGACCGCCGCGCCGCCCGTCTCCATCAACACCTGATCGCGCGCCGCCTGCGCGTCGGCGGCGTAGCAGTGGACGATCAGTTTTCCCGAACCGTCACAAAAGACCGCGCTCACTGTGAAAGGGTCGAATCCGCTCCGCTCCTGCCCGTCGTCTTTTTCGTTTTGCATGAGTGGCCTCGCTCGTCTGTTTCTCTTCCAGCCCGACAGTCGAAAGCCGCTCGACTCCCTACAAGGAAATCGAGCGGCTTTCCGACTCTGCCTAAATGATTGTTTACGCGGCTTCGGGCAGCGCCTCTGGCTCTTCCCGCCCCGAGGACTCGACTTCCGCGTCAGGGGCTTTCCCCGCCGGCGCGGGCCGGACGGTGTCGCCAAGATTCATCGGCATGATGAGCGCGAAGGAGTTGTAGCCCGCCTCGCCGACGGGCAGAATCTGCACCACATCGCGCGCCGACTTGAACTCGAAGCTCACCGCGCCCGAGCCGACGACCGAGAGGTACTCGCTCAGGTAGCTCGCGTTCAGACCGATGATGACTGGCGCGCCCTCGTAGGCGATGTCGAGCGTCTCCTCCGCCGCGCCCTGCTCGTCACCCTCGGAGAACACGCGCAGTTTCTTCGGCTTGAACTCCAGACAGATCGCGCGCGAGCGTTCGTCGGCCATCACCGAGACGCGGCGGACGGTTTGCAGCAGCTCGGCGCACTCGAACCGCACCTTGTGGTCGTTGCCCTTCGGCAGGATCATCTCGTAGTTCGGGAACTGTCCGGCGAGCAGCCGCGAGGTGAGCGTGCGCGCGCCGATCTCGAAGTAGATGTGGTTCTCGTCCACGGAAATCCCGACCGCGCCCTCGTGCGCCGCCGCCAGGCTCGAGACGGCGGCGAGGGTCTTCTTCGGGATCAGGCAGTCGAGTTCCTTCGAGCCTGTGACGGACTTGTTGTCTATGAGCGCGAGGCGGTGCCCGTCGGTCGTCACCATGCGGATGCCTTTCTTCCGCAGAAGGAACTTCGCGCCGGAGAGCGCGTAGCGCGACTCGTCCTGCGTGATGGAGAAGCGCGTGCGCTCGATCATCTGGCGCACGACATCGGCGGGGAGCTGCACTGCCGACTCCTTGAACTTTGGCAGTTCGGGCAGGTCTTTCGGGTCAAGTCCCGCGATGCGGAAGTGCGCGCGGTCGCACGTCACTTCGGTGCGGTCGTTCGCCTTCGTCTCGATCTGGACGGGCGCGTCGGGCAGGTTCTTGACGATCTCCAGCAGCTTGCGCGCCGGCAGCGCGCACGCGCCCGACTTCTGCACCGTGCCCTCGGTCTCGCAGGCCAGCGTCTGGTCGAGGTCGGTGCCCGTGAGGCGGACGACGCGCTTGCCAGCGGCCTCGATGCGGACGTATGCGAGCGCCGGCGTCAGGCTCTTCTTCTCGATGACGCTCTGCTGGATGAACGCGAGTTCGCGCAGTAGCGCCAGCTTGTCGATGGTGAACTTCATCTCCGGATATTCCTTTCGGGTGGCCGATTCATGTTGCGAGCCGACGAACCATCGAACGGCTCACTGTGTGCTTGCCGCCCCTTCTTCGCTTTCTTCGGCATCGGCTGACGACAGCAGCATCCGTAGCCTCGCGGCCTGCGCCGGCACGGCGCGCAGGCCCGCCTCGTAGAGCAGCCTCCAGATCACCGTGTATGCGTGAGTGTTCGGAGAGATTGCCCAATGCCTGGCTATATCTTGCAGGCCGCGACCGCTGCGCCGCTGCGCTTCGTCATCCGGCTGATGGGCGTCGAAGAATGCACAGCCGTAAGGTGAGACCTCGTGGATGCGGCAGCGGTCATGTTCGTCGAGGAAGATGCAGGAACCGTCCTCTTTCCTTCGCGCAACGAGCGTGGGGATTTGGAAGACGCGCCCAGCCTGCACGACGGTCGCGCCGGGCGAGGCGAGCAAATACTTGGAAGCAAACTCTACGAGGCTGGTGAAGCCGAGGCGGCGAGCTATACGCCCAAGGTCCGAGGGGATCAGGTAGCCGGGGATGTAGCGGCAGTTGTTGACGCATTCGGCGCAGGAGCATACGGTACGGTCGTAGCCGAACTCGGTGCGCGTGCCACCGGTATCAGATGGCGCTGCGGTGATAGCGATTGATTTTTCCATCGCCGCCACGCGCGCCGCTCTAATTTTTTATGATTCTAAAGTAGGACTAGTAAGGGACGCTAATGCTTACATGAATGAGGCTGGTGCTAGTGTTCTAACCTAGTGTACGTCCAGAGGCTGCGTTTGGAGGTAATACCTCGTCGCTCCGTTGAAACGCGCATGCAGAGCCGCCGACTGCCGGAGGCATGCGCAACCCTGCCTAGGTTTCATGTCCCAAGCCTGAATCTCCGTGAGTTCTCCGCCGAAGTCGAAGAGGGCAAAGTTCGGTGCCTGCGGGTAGCTAGGCAGTTGCAGCCGAGCCAGTTCGGCAGCGACGAGAAGTCCCGCGAACATGGAGAGGAACGGTAGAGCGGCGTCGACATGCTCTCCATCGGACGGCACTTCTGCCGTCGAGCACTGCATGGCCTCGGGCGGAGCCTCCGACGGGAACCGGTCGGCGAGGCAGTCGTCGCGGCCGAAGAGATGGCGCCCGTGGTTGACGCCCCAGTTGCTGGTGGTCGAGGCTTGTACTATGAGCGGCGGGTAGTTATTCTGCATCGCCCAGCGCACGCCGAACTCGTTGGCCAGCGGCAGCCACACGTCGAACTCATTCGGCGCCCGGCCGTGCATCCTTACGAACTCATCCCACCACACCTCGTAGGGCGTCACGCTGAGATTACTCCCGGCGAGGTGCGCGGCCACGGCATGCGCCTTCCCCCACCCGTACACGGCGCGGCCGAAGATCGGCGAACGGTTGAAGTTCTCGACCTTCACCACGTCCTTCTCGACGACGGCGAGGTCACCGCGGGCGCTCATCAGCCGCAGGCAGTAGGCCGCGGCGGAGCCGACCGACCCGGCGCCCACCATTAGCAGCCGCCCCAAGTCGGGGGTCGGGACGTACGGATGATCCTGCGCCGGCGCATCGGCATCGAGGCGCCGCAGCCGGAAGATGTCTAGCGTGCCGTCGGCGAGCAGCCGGTCGTCGGGCAGGCCGGCCGCCATCTTGAAGATCTGCGCCACGCCTAGGCAGGCGGCGGCCACCGCCCCGAGGCAGTTATCTCCGCCGACGGCGGGAAGAGCATCAGCACCCGAGCGCGAAAGGGAGGCCAGCCAGCCAGCCGCGCTCACGGCGGCGTGGCGCGGCGCGCGCGGCGTGAAATCCTCGCCTACGTGGAGCTGCACGGTCGCGCCTCCTGGGGCTTCTCCGGCGAACTCGAACAAGCCGAAGGGGTCGGCGTCCTGCATCTGGCCGAGGATCAGGTCGGCGAGGGCGGGCGAGCGTGCGTCGATGCGCGGGAGCGCGGCCGCGGGCGGGGCAACGACCGTTACGCGGCGGCACCACCTGCTCAGCAGGTTGCAGGCGGCCAGCAGGGTGACCTGGCCAGCCAAGGTATCGAGCGCGCACGGGCCGGCGGTCACTAGGCAGTGTGCCCGCTGGTAGCCGCGGCCGGAGCCGGCGTACCGGTTGGTCCGGTCGTCGCGCCTAGCGTAGAACTCTTCGGCGTCCTTAGGGAAATCGTCCACGTGCATCACCTGAAGCTCTGGCGTGTGGGGAGGACAAGGAACCCGGTTTCCACCTCCGCGTCCTCGAGTCGCCGGAACTTGCCATCCTCGTACCGATGGACGCCACACGTTGCCAGCGGAAGCATGCCGTCCCGTGCGTAGTCGGGGACGATAAGTGAGAGGTAGTTCTCGTAGGGCATCAGCGCCCCGTCATCGTCGCCGCCGGAGTGGCCGACGCCTTCCCCCGGGTGGCTATGAATCTGTGCGAGCAATTCGAGGCCGTGGCGGGCCAGGAAAGCTATCACCTCAGCGTTGCCGGCGGCGGAGGTCTCGAAAGACCCCCAGGTGGTAGTGGCCTTAGGCGCGATGACGGTCGTAACGACCCAGAATCCGTCGGACGCCTTGCCCGCCCAGTAGACAACGCCCTCGTGCGCCGAGCGCTCGTCGCGCGACTCCCGGAGCAGCTGTACCGTCTCCGGCAGCACTGCTTCATGGACCATCACGCGCGGGGGAGGGGGCGGCTGCTCGACCGGCGTCCGCCCCCTCCGAAACCAGGTCTCCCAGAACCCCATCAGCCCATCCTCCCCTTATAAAACTCGGGGCGGCTCTGGCGAGTTTGGATAAGCCCGAGCATGTCGCTGAGTTTCGTGTAATTGGACCAATCGAAGTTGTTCGCCTTCGAGGCCGTCCAGTCGCTGTGCGGCCCGGTGGCGAAGACCGACTTGTAGGCCTTGCGGTTAAACGGGGCGCAGATGCAGGGCCCCGAATCGTGGAACAGGCTGTCGTGGCCCCGCGGGTACGCGCGCCTGGACCCGCGCTCGCCCGTAAACGGGTCGATGAACTCGAAGAGCGGCGGCTTCTCCTTGTAATCGTCGCACGTGACCTCGACGATGTAAGGGTCGCCGCCGTGTGAGTACATCGTCACGACGAGCTTCAGCTCGGGGTAGTGGGGGATGATTCCCCACCTGAACTGGGCGGCGAGGCCGCGCATCTGCTCGACCTCCTCCTCCATCACCGCCCGCGAGATGTCGGCCTCGACCGCCATCGTGCTACACCCCGGAGCCGACGGCCGTCAGGATCAGGGTCGCGCCGTCGGCAACGCGGTAGGAGACGAGCGTGCGCTCGGGCCGGAGCGGCTCGGCCGTGTTCTCCGCTATGACGAGCTGGAAGCTATCGCCCGCGGCGAAACCGAAGGCCGTGATCACCTGTCGGAGCACCTCCTCCACCTTTGTCTGCTTCGGGAAAGAAAATTGCCGGGTTCCGCGGGTTGTGCTGACGTTCACATCGAGATTCTTGTCGTTCGCGCTCATCTTTCCGTTACTCCCTCCGAATTCAATCACCGCCGCAGCCCTAGTCCGCCGCGGCTCCCTATCTTCCAACGGCGCCAATGTAAGCGATGTTGCTCGCTTATGTCAATATAAATAACTATCACAATATAGGTCACTGACACAAACATGTTTGCTCTGTTGACGTCCGCTTTTAGGGGGTGTTACGATGCAAACCTCCCGCGGGCTTTTATTCCCGGATCTCAAAGAGGACTATGACCGATCCCGCTTCGTTCTACGCCGAGGTAGGCAGACGGATCCGCAGGGCGAGGGTGGACGCCGGCCTCACGCAGGGCAGGCTCGCCGAACTCGTCTCACTCACGCGCACCTCAGTCACGAACATCGAGCAGGGGAGGCAGAAGCTGCTGCTCCACACGCTCGCCGACGTCGCCGCCGCCCTGAACGTGCCGGCGGCCGGGCTGCTGCCGGACGAGCGTCAGGAAAAGGACGACGGACTGAACCAGCTCCTGAAGGGGCGGCCCCGCAAGGAGCGTGACTGGATCAGGGCGGCGGTCAAGTCCGCAGGAAAGGACTAGCTGAACAATGGCCGTGAGGCGAAAGATGATCAGGACGCTCGTCGGGCGCGTCTTGGCGGGCAGCGGCGTCCGCTCGGCCCCCGTCGACGTCGACCGGGTCGCGGCGTCACTGGGGGCGGAGGTGCGGCGCGAGCCGGCCGACAACGAACTCTCTGGCTTCCTGCTCCGCGACACGAAGGCGGGCAGCGTCGTCATCGGAGTTAACAGCAACCACCACCCGAACCGGCAGCGGTTCACCATCGCGCACGAGTGCGGCCACCTGCTGCTTCACAAGGGCGAGAAGGTCCACGTCGACCGTCAGGGCAGCGGCTTCCATGTCAACCTCCGCGACGCGAAGGCGGCCGAGGGAGTCAGCGAAGTTGAGAAGGAGGCGAACCTCTTCGCGGCCGAGCTGCTAATGCCTGCCTCGTTCCTCGAGACCGACCTTGCCAAGTCGGGTGGGATGGATCTCTTCGACGAGGACGTGCTGAACGTCCTGGCCGGCAAGTACCGCGTCAGCGCGCAGGCGCTCACGTACCGGCTGGCGTACCTCGGCTACGTGAAGTGAAGGGCGAGCCGCCGCGGCCCCGGGAGTGCTTCGGCCAATGCCCTCCATCTACCACATCACCCACCTGAGGAACCTTGCGACCATCCTGGGCCAAGGGTGTCTGTGGTGCGACAGGCAGAGGTTGGGGCAGGGCCTCGAGAGCGTCGGCATCGCCTACCAGCACATCAAAGACCGCCGCGCCAGGAAGCGCGTGCCGGCCGGGCCCGGTGGCACGGTGGCCGACTACGTCCCCTTCTACTTCGCGCCGCGCTCGCCGATGCTCTACGCGATTACCAGGGGGCTGGTGCCAGGCTACGACGGCGGCCAGTCTTCGGTCGTGCATCTGGTGACGTCAACGGATGCTGTCGTCTCCGAATCATATTAAGGCGGCTTGGAAACGACTGCGGGAAGATGGTTGGTTATAGAGCGTATATCACCATAAAGGTCAGGGGGGGCGGAGTGATTAATACTTGGCTCAGCTCCAGCGAGCGGGCGCCTAATCCATATGCACGGTTTAGGCTAATTGACGTCGAAGAGCCCGCCGGGCTACCGGACGAGTCACGGGACTACGTCTCGAATTTACTACGTGATTCGAGGTTTGCTCCGGAATTTCTGGCCGATATGGCGGGCATCTTAGGTTGGGACATGGTCAGAGACACGATTCTGTCCGGAGCCTCGCCCAATGCCATACCGACAAAAAGGGGCGATTTTGGAGAAGTGCTTATAACTGCGCTATTAGAGGAGTCCCACGGATATAAGATTCCTGTCAGGAAGTTGCGCTACAAGGTTACGAGAAATCAACTCTTACATGGAACCGACGCGTTAGCTATCCGGGTCGATACCGAAGGTAATGTTACTGAGGTTTGCTTCGTAGAATCAAAGCTAAGAACGGCTACTAGGAATGCAGATGATCGTAATCTAGCAGTGACTGGGTGTGATCAGCTAAAAAATGATTTTGACCATAAATTACCGGACATACTCCAATTTGTAGCCCAGAGACTCCACGAGATAAAGGATGAGCTGTTTGGTCCCTTTGTGGTGTACATGGGCACACGCGCGGATACAACTGATATAGATACATTCTGCCTTGGGCTGGTGTGGGAGCGGGCAGAGTGGGAGGAGCAGATCCTTCAGAATCTAGAGGAGCACACCAATGTCCTGCCTAGGCTGGTGGTGCATGCCATTCGTATAAACAACCTAGGCCAAGTCAGCGACGATCTGTTCGCCCGTGTGGGCCTTATAGAGGTGACAGATGACGAATGAGGTTGAGTTCTTTAGGGCGACAATAACTGCCCTTGCGCAGGATAGAGGCTTCCAAAACGAAGCATCTCAGGTCCAGGCGAAGGCGTTATTAAAGGAAATCGATCACGGGTCAACTCAGCTCAACTGGACTTACAACATAACACGTGTTATTCGCAACATAGTCGCAGCTACGTTCGAACTTAATCATCTCGCTCAGAGTAATCCCCAAATAGTCAACGAACTTTCAGATGCGGCGCTTAAATTCGCGCGCGTCTGGGAAGCCTTGTCCAAGCTTCAAGAGTCCACAACGCGCGAGACCGCGTTGCTCAACGCCGCATTTAACTATGAGCTTGCAGGTTATCAAGCGAACACTGCTTGTATAGCTAAGCAAATCTCGCTCAACCTAGATCAGGGGGAGATTCCAAGTTTGATTGATATGAGCGCCCTCTTTTTACAAAGGCGCTTCATTCAACTGTACGACATCGCAAAAAGAGCGCAAGCACAGCCTCAGGCTGAAGGTCGTTTGACCGTACCATTGATCGGGTCAATGGCTTTAGCTCTTGCAGCCAATGCTTTTTCTGCAGCAGTTAGTTTTTTCCTGTCTGGAGATGTGAAGTCACTTGAGCGGGCAAACGAAATTTTCGCGTACTCCGAAAGACTATTCTCGACGCTCAACTCAGTTGAAGAAACGAATCTGGTTCGCAGTGTTAGAAGCCTGCTCCCTGTAATGAGAGACAGGGCCACCTGGACACTACTTTCTGAATTAGCTGATGGTCAACCAAGGTGGACTCGTTACTTAAAACTGTTGGCAAGAGGCGTAGGGGCAAATATCTATAGTGGGAGATCAGTTTCTGAGCTCTGGCCCTCACAAATTCGAGCGATAAGTCAGGGTCTTCTTCACGATTCCTCTAACAAAATTGTGAAGATGCCTACTAGCGCGGGTAAAACGCGTATCGCAGAACTGAGCATAGTTTACATGCTCATAAATAATCCGGGAGCGAAGTGTGTATATATAGCGCCATACAGGGCGCTGGTCTCTGAGTTAGAGCAGACCTTTTTGAATCTGCTGAGTGACCTTGGATACAGGGTATCGTCTGTCGTAGGTGCCTTTGAATCTGATGAGTTTGAAGAGTTGTTACTGCATGATGCTGACGTCGTCGTAACAACACCTGAAAAACTTGATCTTTTATTTCGCACTCAGCCCGATTTCTTCGATAATGTTCATCTGTTCGTACTTGATGAAGCGCACATTATCCACGACACGCACAGAGGAACTAAGTATGAACTGCTGTTAACGCGATTAAAACGGAAGATTCCAGCAGCAAAGTTCCTCATCTTGTCGGCTGTAGTTCCTGACCAGACACTAGAGGACTTTGCAAACTGGCTTAACGCTAGACAAGAGGAAGACGTCATGTCCTTCAAATGGCGTCCTTCCATTCAGCGGTATGCTATGTTCGAATGGAAAAGCAACACTGGGGTGTTAAGATATTTAACCGAGGAAGACATCTTGGGGCTGAGGCAGTTCGTCGCAGGGGTAATCCGCCATCAAACGTTTAGATATACAAATCCAAAAACAGGTAGAATCAACACTAAGCGATTCCCTGAACTTAGCAACAAATCTCAAATCGCAGCAGAGTTAGCTCTGAAATTTGCAGAATTAGGGCCAGTATTGATCTTTTGCACCCAACCCGATTTCGTAAAAGCAGTTGCTAAAGCTCTGAGCAACAGGTTGGAGATCCTATCGCTCACTAATCAAACCATTCCTTCCTACTTTTCGTCGGGCAGAGGGGGCAGGGCTTCAGTACTTGCAGAAGAATATTTAGGCGAGCCTTACGTGAGTTGGTTCAAATCTGGCATCGGTGTTCATTACGGGGATTTGCCGGATCCAATCAGAAACGCAATAGAGACAGATTTCCGTCAGCGTAAACTAAGAGTACTCATCGCCACTAACACCTTGGCCCAAGGTGTTAACCTGCCTGTAAAGACGGTGATTATTCACAGTTGCCGCAGATACGACGAACCGACGGGAACCCGGATCAGGATTCCGGCGCGTGACTATTGGAACATCGCAGGTAGAGCTGGGCGTGCGGGAGAAGAGACGGAGGGGCTCATTATTCATATCGGTGTTGGGGATATGGACAGGGACGATGTCAGCTATTATTTCGCGTCGCGGGATGACGTTGAGCCGGTAGAAAGTGCGCTATATCAGAAACTCGCCGCCCTTGTACAGGACCGTCTTACGGAAGAGGCATTCAAGACAGAGATTGACCCGGAAGTGCTGGCGCTTCTAGTAGAAGAGACTGCTGAGGAAGCGCCGCTACAAATAGTAAATGAAACATTGGAAGGCAGTTTGGCTTGGGTTCAAGCGCAGCGGTCCCCTGCACAGACACCTTTTGAACAACTGCAGAATATATTCAGTGAAGTGGCCACCGACATGAGGGAGAGGGTCCCCCCGGAGGTTAGGGCGGTTTTTAGTTCAACCGGGCTATGCACTTTCAGTTGTCAAACTATAGTTGATCACGTTCGGAGCGAAGAGCAACGCACCCGGACATTATTTACAGAAGAAGGCCGGGATCGACTTAATGAGTTGGGAGAGCACATGCTGCCGATTTGCATGAGCCTCCCCGAGATTCAACCCAAGCGGGAGTATGCCGGAAGCTATGTTGACCTGTTGAGTCGATGGATTCAGGGAGTAGAGATTCAAGAAATTATAAGTGATTTCGCCGCCGAGGAAGATTCGGCAGAAGACCTGATTAAGTTTATTGATGACTTTTTCAGATATAAATTACCTTGGGGCTTGTCGGGTTATATACGCATAGCGGCCCATATACTTCGGATAGATCCGACCACCCTTCCGAACGGGGTTAAATACCTCCCATCTATGGTGAAATTCGGGCTTCCGGTGCCGACCGCATGCTGGGCGATGTCTGCCGGCATACCGACGCGCCGTGTCGCGATTGAGATAGGTAGTGCATATAGCCGTGAATTCCCGACTACCTTCATTGATGAACTGATGGCAGTGAATGGGTATATGGCTCCAGCCGTTCAAACTCAAAGACGATTTCTCGAATGGCTTAGCAGGTTGGACAGTGAGAGGCTGCGGTTCGACTTCGGACTAACTCCGCCGATCCTTGATGACGTAAGAAAGGCTATTCTGAGATCCGGGCGCAACCCGGTTCTTCGGGAATATACTGACCTGAATAGTTTTCTTCCTCATGAATTTGAGGTTCGGGGAATAGGCTATGAAAACCGAGGCATCGTGGCCATGAGAACCAGCGCCGGTATGCCAGCGGAGTTGATCAGAGATTATGATAACCCTGTCGATAGAAATGCCATCAGAGTTAACGTACCGGCAGGAGAATTAGGGTACGTACCAAGCGAAATTGCCCAAGTGTTGGCTACTGAAATGGATGTAGGGGTGAGACTCAACGCCACTGTAATAAATGTCGAGCCTCGGAGGAGCCCAAGAGTATCAATACGCATCAACCAAAGCTAAATACCATTGTCGCTTACCTAGACCCGTACAAAATTACTCACACGTCTGTTGAGGGTTGGGCGGAAAGTTCCAGCGAGCAGTTCTTGTTCCCATTAACCCAGCGAGATCTTACAGGGTTTTGCGAGGAAGTCACCGCGATGAAAAAGAATCGCTAAAGACCTGCTGAAGCGCCGAAAGATGTGACTGCACTCACATCGCCGAGACCATTTCTTAATCCCACAGAAATCCCCCTTGTGAATGCTGCGTTTGTCGTGCGGCCTTCTTACCCGAAGCGCGCCGGCCTCTTTTAAATCCGTCCTCCGCGGTGGAGGGTATTATGGCAAATTTTACATCAGGCACATGCGGAAAAAATGGTGCGCCATCCGCTCGACCATTATCGCCCGCTATGGATTCGGGCGCATCAGAGGGGGGCGAAAGGAAGATATCTGACTCCTCTTCCTTTTCTGTATCTCCAGTGTCAGCGGCGGTGAAGTCGAAGCTGAGTGTGCCGAAGCTGTTATCACCTCTTTCCTCATCACACTCCCCGCCATCAGGCCCATCCGGGTGTTCCTCGACTAATATCGGCCAATCCTCTAGCCCGGTTAACGGGTTACGACGAGACGCTAAACCATCAGTTGATGCAGCCTCGGCGGCCTCAACCGATTCAGCCCTTTGCTCGTCCTTAGCACCATCCGATTCATCCTCCCCTTCACCGGCCGTGAAAGTGGTGTTGTGCTCGACCTCAATTCCTTCCGCCTGCAAGGCAACGCCCATCGCCTCGTACTCTCTTCGCAGGCGGCGGTAATCGGTGGCGTGTGCCCACGGCTTATCAACCTCCGCTCGCACGGTCGCGAATCTCGTCCGCAGCATTTCCAGCCCAGCGCGCGTCTGCTCCAAGCGGTCTTCGAGGTGGCGCAGTTGGTAGTCAATCGACCGTGTGATGCCGACGTTTGATTCGCCGATCTGCGCGATGTAACAAGTGCCCCCGTCACCGGCACAGAGGTGAATTTCAGATTGGAAATTGAAGAGCGATGATGTTCCGACGAAACGGCTGTTGCCGGAAACATACACGGAGACTTTGAAGCCGCGGTATGTGCCGACTTCATCGGTGAGGCTGCCGCGCCCCGCGCCGCGGCGCAGCTCTTCCAACAACAGGTCTGCCAGATACCTGATGTGCGCTCCGGCGCGCTCGCGCTTGTCGAAGTTGACCGTCTCGGCGTTGCCCAGCTTCTTCTTGAGCGTTATTGCAAACCTGTCATCGTCGAGCGGCTGCCGGGCCTTGACGGCCTGCTCGTGCCCTTCGAGTTCTGTCTCTTGAGCTGCGATGGACTGTGGTAGTTCTTCCAGATCGGCGCGCATCGCTGCGCGGTTGTTGTAATAGGCGGCGCGCAGCCGATCCAGCTTGACGAGCTTGACCTCAAGCTCGATGCGCCGTTGTACCATCGGATTCCCCGAAGCGATGGCCTTCACCTGCGCCACGGTCAAGACCATGTCGCCGACGTCTTCGGCGGTGCGCACCGTGACCTCGCCCGCGAGAATCTGGCTGATGAAGCGCGCCTTCGATTCGAGCGTTTGCAGCATGTAGCCATCGAAGGAGCGTTCGGTGACGTAGTGAAACAGATAGACCTGATCGTAGATGTTCCCCTGCCGCAGGATGCGGCCTTCGCGCTGCTCAAGCTCCGCGGGCTTCCAAGGCTCGTCCACGTGGTGCAACGCGACCAGTCGCCTCTGCACGTTGACGCCTGTGCCGAGTTTCGATGTCGAGCCGATGAGTACGCGCACGCGGCCAGCGTTGACGGCCTTAAAGAGTGCGGCCTTTTTCGCCGGCGTGTCTGCCTCATGGATGAAGGCTATTTCGGAGAACGGAATCCCGTAGCGTTCGTTGAGCTTCCTTCTGATCTCGTGATAGACGCCGTTCTTGAGTGAGACCTCTTCGGCGGTTTCGACTTCAAAAGTGTCAGCCGGATCATCGCCGTCGTCCCTGATGGCTATAAGATCATCCGGCGCGGCGATCTCCAGCGCCCGCTCCGACCCTTCGTCCATCGTGGCGAAGCACGTCTTCACCGCCTCGTTAATCATTTCGGCGCTGACGACCTCGGGTTCCAGCGGGTTGACGTCGTGTTGAAGTTCGGTGCTCATCTTGGCTACACCCAGTCGCAAGACAAACTGCGACACAGAAAATGAAAGGAGCGAGGTGCGCTGCACACTCGCCCCAATGCCTGCCGCTTTCTTTTGTCGCCGTCGGGTTGTGAGTAAACCTTTACGCGGCTTCTTCCCAAGCCGATTCGCTCGTGTCCTTCGCGTCTCCCGACCCGCCGCGGCCCTTTGGTGTCGCCAAGTCGCAGAAGATCATCTGTGCACCACGGTTTGCAGCGGAGCGCCGGTAGATGCGCCCGACGCGTTCGACGACCGCGTCAATTTTGTTGAAAGGCAACTCGCCGAGTTCAGGTCTGACGAGGCGCATGTCGAGCGCCGCCTTCCTGCCCTCCGAAGTGATCTTCAGCATGTTGTCAACAGAGGGATGAACCTCGCGCGTGCGAACCTTTTCGCTGCGGCGTGAAAGCTCGCCGACGAAATCGATTAACTCCGCGCTCGCCGGGACGGAGACGATGATGGGGCTACCTCCGACGACCGCCGGGCGCGGAAGGTTCAACTGCTCGGGCGTCCGCACGTCCAAGCATAGCCGCCAGAGGCGCGACAGCTCCGGCAGGTTGACGAACTTGTTGAAGCGCGTGTGAACGCGGAAACCCGAACCGTCCGGCTTCATCTCAGCGCCCGTCGTCGTCTCGGCGAACGCCTGCGCCCAGGCGTCGAAGTGATCCATGCCGAGTTCTCGCAGCAGGTCGAGTTGCAGGTAGCGCATCATGATCCAGACTTCGCAGAGCGTGTTCGAGACCGGTGTGCCAGTGAGCGCGACGACGCGCCCGCCCTGCCCGACGAGCCACTGAATCTTGACGAACATGTCGAAGGCTTGCTGCGACTCGGAGTTTGAGAGTCCGGCGATGCGCGACATCTTTGTCGAGAAATAGAGATTCTTGTAAGCGTGGAATTCGTCAACGAACAGGGCCTCGACGCCGAGTTCCTCGAACGTGATGGTCTGCGCGTCGTCGCGCCTGATCTCCGCGTTCTGCGTCTTGAGCTTGGCCTCGAAGCGTTTAAGCGTCTTCTCCAGTTGCTTGATAGAACGCTTGTTCTCGCGGCTGTCTTCCGAGCGCAGCTCCGTGATGTGGTCGCGCAGCCGCTCGATCTCGTCGTTGATGAACTTGTTGGCGGTCTCGGGCTTGACGGGCAGCAGCTTGAAACTGGGATGCGGCACGATGATCAAGTCCCAGTCGCTGGTGGCGATACGGCTCAGTGTCTCGCCGCGCGTCTGCTTAGCGAAGTCTTTGGCGTCGGTCGTGAGCATCTTGAGACTGGGATAAAGACGCTGTGCCTCTTGTGCCCACTGCGGAACGACGTGCTTCGGCACGACGATCATGCTCTTGCGCGCAATCCCCAAACGTCGCAACTCGTGCGCGGCGGCGACCGACGTGAGCGTCTTCCCAGCGCCTACGCAATGACCGATTAGAGTGGTCTTAGATTGCAAGATGCGCCACACGGCGTCCTTCTGGTGCGGGCGCAACTCGATCTCGGTGGACGCGCCCGGCAAGGTCAGGTGGCTGCCGTCGTAGCGCCGCTCGCGCGTCGTGTTGAACTGCTCGTTGTAGAGGCGGCACAGCTCGCTCTCGCGCCGCGCGTCCTGCCAGACCCACTCCTGAAACTTCTCCTTCACGTCCTGGAGCTTTGCTTGTGCGGCGACGGTTTCGGTCTGGTTGACGACGCGCGTCTTCTCGTCTATCTGGTCATAGACGACGGTGCGCCGAAGGTTCAGCGCGTCTTCGAGGATGTCGAGCGCGTGGACGCGCTGCGTGCCCCAAGTTTGAGTGGCTTCGACAGAGAGGGCGGTGTCTAACGACGGCGGATCAACAACCCACTGCGCGGTAGGCTGGAGGTATCTGATCTTGCCACGGTAGCGCGGGACGAGGAATCGCGCGAAGGCTTCGATCACTTCCACGGGGATCCACGCGGCTCCGAGCCGCGCGGTAATCTCGCCCGCCCCGAGCGGCGCGGGCTGCGCCGCCTTCAAGGCTTCGACGTTCTCCTTGAAAGCTTCATCAAGACGCGCGGCGGCTTCGGCCTCGATGAGCCGCGCACGGACGTTGCCGGAGAGATACTCGTCGCGTGTGATCCAAGAGCCGCTGGGCGTCTGGAAGAGCATGCCGCGCAACTCCTCGGTGACAGCGGGCACATCTTTCCTGCACAGCGCGGCGATGCGCGCGAGGTCAACCCTGCCGCATTCATTAAGGCACAGGAGCAGCGCCTCGTGGGCGTTGTCGGCTGAAGTTTTTTCGCTGACCGGGCGGATCGTGCGCTTTGTAAAGAGCGGAGTCTTTCGGAACTGCCCGCCCCACTTGGCCGGCTCTTCGAGCGCGCGCAGGAACGCGAACAGGCCGTTATCCCGGCGGAAGGCGGTCAGGTTCTGCTTCGAGTTGATGTAGCCGTAGCGCACCCGGAATCTGTCATAGAGCCTGTTCAACTCGCCTTGCGCTTCCGCCAGCTCCTCATCACTCCCGCCTTCAATCTGCACCCGGATGACGTTCTTCGCGGCGGTGTAAATCTCCACCAGGTGAGTCGCCCGCGCCTGCTCGAAACCCGCCCGCGCGTCGCTCACCTCCGAGAGTTCCATCTGCAACGTGAGTTCGAGGCGCTCCCGTTCGGATTCTTCACGCCCGACATTGGCCTGTGCGCTGACCTCCGGCGCTTGATCGCTACTCGCCTGCGACTCCGGGGCGAGTATGTCGGCGGGGAGAATGCTGTTGAGCGTCTGCGTCAGGCTGCCGGCCAAGTCGCGCCCGTCCGGTTTGACCGTGAACTCGTTGCGCCCGTACATGCCGTGCTGTGCGACGACCGGACGGCCCAGCATCAGCTTCGATTCGGAGATCATCAGGCGGTTGAGCATGATGCTCATCGGCGTTCCCGACTCGTGCAGGACGGTCGTGTCCTGCGCCCCGACCCAAGCCTCGCGCGCTGCCGCTTCCTTGTCCGGCGCAGGTCGCTTTCTCAAGACGAGGATGTCGGTGACGACTTGCGTACCTGCGTTGGCGGCGAAAGCGTCGTTCGGAAGCCTCACCGCGGCCAGCAGTTCAGCGTGAGTTGCTAGGTATGCGCGCAGGCGCGTGTCCTGCTTGTCGAGCGTGAAGCGCGAGGTGATGAATGCGATGACGCCGCCCGGTCGCGTGACGCGGAGCGACTTTGCAAAGTAGTAGTCGTGGATCGCCGCGCGCAGGTATGGCTCTTTGAAAGAGACATCGCAGACCTTGTAGTTGCCGAACGGAACGTTCGAGATCACGAGGTCGAACCAGCCGGGCGGCAGGTTCGCCGACTCGAAGCCCTCGGCGTACACGGTCGCGCTCGGGTAGAGCAGCTTGGTGATCCGCGCCGACAAAGGGTCCAACTCTACTGCCGCCCAGTCGCTGCGCTCTTTCAGCTCGGGCGGCATCGCGCCTATGAAGTGGCCGATGCCCGCCGCCGGCTCCAGCACGCGCAGCCGCACCCCGCTCTCACGACGCAGGCGGTATAGTCCCATATGCAGGAGACCGGCGTAGATCGCGCGGATGACGGGGATGGCGGTGTAGTGTGCGTTGAGGCTCGAAGCGCGGAGTGCTTTAACCTCATCGTCGGAGAGCAATTCTTTAAGCTCCTCCGCCGGAGGCAACTGCGACGATGCCACGCCATGTGGGAAGGCGCGCTTGAGCAGCGTAGAATCGCCCCATCCTACATACTTCGACAGTATGGTCTGCTCGTGCAGCGTTGCCTCGCCGCGCCCTTCCGCCTCAAGTTCTTTCAGGACGCGAAGCGCCGCGAGGTTGTTCTCGTACTTGGTGACGGTCGTGCCTAAATCTTCGAGGTTGTTGGACGGGGCGAAAACAAAGTCGGTCATTTAGGTTGGCCTTTCAATGCGCGCGAAGTCTCGAAAGCGCACACTGCTGACCGCTTTGTTTTTACTCTCCAGTTATTGAACATCCGCTCTTGAACATTAGTAATTGCACAAGTCGGCTGGTCGGTGATACATTTCGCGGCGCTACAGTGACTTTCATTAGCCTAAGTAGCTTTACCACGGATGTTCTTCATAAAGGCTGTCTCCGCACTTATGACAGCACAATAATAGGAACGGCTCTCTGCTCGTTCTGACAAGAATCTTCGAGTAATGAGGAGTGACATGTCGGCCGACTAAGAATCGGCCTAGCTGCCCATTGGCCTAACCTCACTACAGCGTATGACAAGCATCAAGCAACAGGTGCTACGGGACTTTGGCGACCACGGGGCTGATACGCTGCGTCGGTATTTCACTCAGATAGAGTACACAGCATATTGGTGTATTCGTATGCTCCACGACGCGGAAGAAATAGACGCAGTCATACCCGAAGGGGTGGAAGACCTCGTGATTGTGCGTAGAAGCATCAACGAGTTGCGTCAGGTAAAGACGCGCGACGAGAGCCAAGGGCCGTGGTCAACCGCAGACATTTTGCCCATCCTCTGCCAGCAATATCATCGACGCAAAGCTTTTAAGGACCCGTGCCATTTTCACTTCGTCTCAGACCAAAGTGCCGACAACAAAGCTAATCTAGAACGTTCCTTCGGACGCCTTTTCCGGCTGAAGGCACTGTTAGAGATCGAGCATGACGGACAAACGCTGAAGGATGAAGAGAAGCAGGAATTAGAAGAGATCGAAAAAATTTTAGTCCCGAAGATTCGTGAGACTTTGCGAACGAAACACGCGGACGATATTGACGAGGCGACGGCGCTGGCACTGTTTCATGATACGTGGGTGGAAACAGACAGCCAAACTATGCACAACATAACGGACCAGAACCTAGCCGAGTTGGAAGAAGCTTTATCCGAAGCTCTCCCGGGCACTCCGGCGCTGACGATGTCCGAGTTGAAAGAGATTTACGGGCGGCTCATCATACTGATAGCTAGGAGAATCATCGACGGCAAATCATTGGAAGAGCGGCGAATTGAACGAGATGATGTCTTAGGTTGCCGTACGGCCTCTTATGCGCCTACCTCTGGATACCCTGATTTGTCCAAAGTGCCTGGCAGATGCGCCCTCGACAAGAAGGCTAGGCTCGGCGGGTTTGACCCCACGGAGTTGCCGAGGATGCATAAGCAGAAAGCTTTGGCTTTGTGGACCGTCCGCAAATTGAAGAGTCTAGGATTACAAGAGATGCTGGAGCGCCTGACGACTGCAATCGTCGATCTTCAAGGAGACTATCGCAACAAGGTTTGTCGTCATCAAGGCATTCATGACAAGCCTGGCCCCTTGATCCTCGACATGGTGCGCCCGGAACTGCCCCGTTTAGCATCACACTACTTTCCTGACACTGACGATGTAGATGAGCAGTTCTGCTTGGGTGTTCTGTGGGGTGAGACGGATCGGTGCATGGCTTGGTGGCATGGGCTGGACGGCCCCGCGAATGGAGTCACGACATGAGAGCTGCCACTCGGACAACTGAAAGTATCGCTTACCACGCAGCTCGAATCCTGCTCTTGATCTCTTACTGCGGGAAGCCACGCAGCGCACGAGCCACGAGCCTCCCAGCGGTTGTAGGCCGAACATTACTCGCCAAGCTAGACTTCTTTTTACGCTATCCAACTTACTTGAAAAAGGCGGCGCAGATATTGGGCAAAGAGTTTTCGGACGACGACTTCGGGATGGCTCAAGATGCGGAAGTTGCTGAGGAAGCTATGGCCGTTTCGGTCGAATCTCGTATGGTACGCTATTTATATGGCCCTTGGGATCACATCTATTATCCTGCCCTCGCATACTTAGTCGGCAAGCAGTTGATCACGATTGAAAACAAGGGCGGCACAGACGTTTTCCGCATCACGGAACGCGGTCGGGAGATAGCTGCTACGTTCGCCGAAAACCCAGCTTACGCTGACTTGGTACGACGGGCTGATACAGCTTATCGACTTTTCAACCAGTACACAGGGAATCGCTTGAAGGATTTCATCTACCTGCACTTTCCAGAAGTCGTTAGCCGCAGAGTGGGCGAGACTATTTAGGAGATCGTCATGGCGTCACCATCCCTTGTCGTTCGCAGAGTTGTCGTCGCTGGCAATCTTTCATGCGATCTGGAGTTCGAACGCGGACTCTGCATAATTCAGGCCGTGGCGACACATGGCGACGTGAAGTCGACGCACAAAAGCGGAAAGACATCGCTGGTCGAATTGATCCAGCATGGCCTCGGTCGCGTACAGGAATCAAAGACCAAGTACCATTTCGCCCCAATCATTGATCAGATAAAAACACTGTGGCTCGAAATAGGAGCTAACGACGATATCCTGACCATTGAGCGCTCGCTACAAAGTATCGAACAACGGGCGCGCCTCCGCGAAGGGGAATACACGCCCAGCATGGCAGATCTGCCAGCCGAACAGATCAGCATTGAAGATATGTCCTCCCTCTTATTAAATGCTCTAAATATCCCGCATGTGGCTGTAAAAACAGCTAAGGGAGATCTTGTCCCGCTTACCTTCCCAACGTTGATGAGGGCTTTCATTCTTCATCAGGATGATAGTTTTGGCGGCATACTGGACAAAATGATACCTGAACAACGTCGCACTGACGTCATAGGGTTTCTGAGTGGTATTACCCCGGTTGATCGCTACGAAATCGAAGAGAAGCTGGCGGCTGTACAAACAGAAGAACAAAAGGTGGAAAGCTATTACGAGTCTGTGCAAGCCTTCCTCCGCCAGAATGACGTACCGACCCTGATTGAAGCCCACAGCCGTGTAAGCCGAACCGAAGAGGCGCTTCAGGCAGCGGTTGAGGCACAAAGGAACCTTCAGCGGGAGATACGTGAGGCTGCGACCCAGCAGTCTGAGAGGCGGGCCGGTAGGATCGATAGCCTGCGCTCACAACTCTTCGCAGCGAAGGATGAGTCGGTAACGATCGAACGAAGTTTCATCGGCCTCAAGCAAGAAGAGGAACGGTTGGAGGAAGTCCTGCGCTCGTTAAAGGATGATCAAAAGAAAGCGCAACGCCTCAAGGCATCGAGCACCATCTTAAGTAGCGTTGAGTTCGGCATCTGCCCGCGCTGCCTTTTAGAAATAACTGACGAGATGAAGCAACGGGAGAAGCATGCCCGTTGCGAGCTTTGCAACCGTCCTCTAAGAACTACCTCTGACACACCACCACGAGCCACGCCACGAACCGAGGACATAAACTCCCAGATTGAAGAGACCGAGATGGTACTTAAAGACGTCCGCATGGAAAAAGATGATTTACACAGCGAACTTGAGCGTCTTCGCTCAAAGGAAGCTGAAATTAGTCGCCAACTTGATATGGAGTCTCAATCCTACGTTTCGCCAGCAGTGGACTCGCTGTTAGCTAGGGCACATGAGGTTGCACAAAGAGAAGCGGACTTAGCCCGGGCTAAGGCTTTACTTAATCAAGCACTGGCCCTCGAAGAAATAAGAGGTCGTCTTAATGATTTGAAAGCACAGCGGGCGGAGCTAGAAGAACGACTTAATGAGGCTCGGAAAGCAAACAGGCAACGGCTGGATAGGCTTCGAGCAATCTACGAGCAAGTCTTGGTGGATTTGGATTTCCCCGGTTTCCGTGATTGTACTATCAATCCCTACACACTCATGCCGTTCATCAACGGCAACCTCTACATCCACTTGGGGGTCGCGCTGCGGGGGCTGGCGACCGTTGCGTATCATATAGCGCTGCTCCAGTTGTCACGAGTGGAGGATACCTTCTTTCCGCGCATGCTAGTCATAGACTCACCGGCTGTGGGCGATCTCAACGAGGAGAGTCACGATAAGCTGTTAAGATATTTCGCCAAGCTAGCATCAGGAGAAGATCATGTAAGTGGCGAATCTGCAATGCAGTTGAATGGCGAGCCAGACTGGCAAATAATTCTCACAACACGCAGGCTTGTTCCTGAACTTGAGCCTTACGTGAAAGAAAGAATAAGTCGCCCAGATCAGTTACTTCTACGAAGGCGTGAGAGAGCCGAAAGAATAGTTGAGGGCTAAGTCCATTGCGAAAAGGGGTTGCCGTCTTGTCCAAATTACTAACTAGCTGGAATACCAGGTCGCCTATTATGCGCGTGAGGTGTCTGCCTCTAATTCCTTTATGAGTTTATACAAAGTAGGCCGCGTCATGCCGAGCGCCGCGGCTGTATGAGTGATATTGCCACGGTGCTGCCGGAGTGCTTCTTTCACCGCTTTGAGTTTAAACTCTTTCACTTGGGCATCAAGCGGTGCTGATGAGGGTGGAATCACATCTATGCCCTTCTCTCGGCATTGTTGGCAAGTGGGATCAAGTTCTCGGCTTACTCGCAGCCGAGGCAACAAATCAACCGCGTAAATCATTCCATCGGGCGCGTGTGTAACAGCGGCGCGCACCAGGTTCTCCAACTCCCGCACGTTGCCGGGCCAAGGGTGCTGCATCAGCGAATCGAGCGCATCTCGTGAGAACTTCACCGGCTTAACGGCATAGCGCCGGGCGAAGTGTGCTACGAGGAGCGGGATGTCTTCACGCCTCTCCCGAAGGGGCGGCAAGTGGAACTCGTATAGACTCAACCGCTGATACAAATCCTCACGAAACCTGCCAGCATTAATTTCCGCTCTTAGGTCCCGGTTGGATGCGGCTATGACCTGCGCCTCGACGGGAATCCAACGGTTTGAGCCGAGCCGCTTAATCGTCCTGTCTTGCAAAACGCGGAGCAGTTTGGGGAGGAGGGATGGCGGGGCTTCAGTGATCTCATCAAGGAAGAGCGTACCGCCGTCTGCTAACTCCCAAAGCCCTTTTTTCTCCCTGGCTGCGCCGGTGAAAGCTCCTGGCTCGTGACCGAATAGCTCCGACTCGGCCAACTCTTCGGGTAAGGCGCTACAGTTAATCGGGACGAACTGTCCGCTGGCATAGCTACTGCGGCTATGAATCAGATGCGCGACGAGTTCCTTACCTGTGCCGGTCTCGCCAGTGATGAAATAAGACGGGGGCCTTTTCCCGCTACCCTGCTCTGCGTCAGTTTTACTCCCGGAAGAAGGGCGAGTTAGCGACAGTGCGATCTTCTTGAAGACGCTAACGATGGCCTCGGATACGCCGACCAGTCCCAACTCTGTAGGGTCGGAACTCGCGGCGCTCGGGGCGACAGACAGAACGGGTTGTGTGGCTTCACTAAGCGCCGCCTGCAGCCTGCTCTTAACCGCGACGGCGGGCCTGCGCACGTCATCCGCGCTACGCGGTCGCGGGATATAATCCGACGCCCCCGACATGATGGCGTCGAGGGCTTCGCCAGAACCGCCGCCCGTACCTACAGCCACAATGTAGGTCTCCGGGGCAAGACTCTTCCTCAACACGCCCAGGAAGTGTGGGCCGGCGACCGAGGCGGTTCGCAAGCTGCCGCTGCAATAGACGAGGGGGCAACTTTGATGCCTGCGGGCGATCCGCAAGCCTTCGTCTGCCGAGCAGGCTTCAACGACCCGCCAGCCGTCTTCGCGCAGTGCTTCACGCACGAGACGACGCAGGGCCTCGTCTGGCTCAATGACCAATGCCAGAAACTCCATCCCGCCCTTCCCTACGTGCTTTTGATAGACGCGAGAATCGCCCGATAATTCCAATAGTGTGCGGCAGGAGGGTTCTTTGTAAAAAAATATTGGGGCGGGTGGAATTATCCAATGAATCCTTCGTCTTCTCTATTGACTGAGAATCTGAACGTTTAGCGAAGGTAGTTTTCTCCAAAGCCTAGCTGAACCCAAACCCCAAATTTTCAAGGGGAATTAAAAGCACTTGATGCTGATTGCCTCCTCCTGAGGCGTAAGCTACAGGAAGCTCTCCGGTCACCAGTCTCGTTCATAGGCGTGAAACTTAAAAGAGTATCCCCATTCACCATGAGATTATTCGCGACTGGGCTATCCCTTGTCGCCACCCTCTTGGCCCTGTTCACGCCCAGTTATGCGCAAGAATCCGCCGAAAGAAACACAACACTTAAGAGCGGTCAAGAGTTCGTCAAAATCCCTGAGAGCCTTGACACGGACGGGATTCCGCCTATCCCGGGCGCGATAGCGCGCGAGGTGGCGCCTTACACGAGCATTTATGGCTTACCTCTTGCCGGATGGGATCCAGTCAAACGCGAGGTGTTGCTTAAAGGTCTTTCAAGCGTTACGTGGATTTCGAGCGTCGAGGCTCCCGGTGCCGCCCCCAAGATCACCACCTACATACAGGCGAACGGGATATACGACGTTTATTATCAACCCCAAGGGAAGTATCTGGCCTACACGAGAGATAAGGACGGAAACGAGGTATTTCAACTTTACCTCTATAACATTGAAAACCGCTCCAGCACTCTCCTTACAGACGAAAGATCGAGAAACACAGAGCCGGTTTGGTCACCTTCGGGAGAAAGGATCATCTACAGCTCGTCTCCGAGCGGCGCCCAGGGGGTCAACCTCCGCATCGTCAATCCATTTGATCCGAAGAGTGATCGTCTGCTGGTCCAGACCACGGGCGGCTACCTCAAGGCTTACGATTGGTCGCCGGACGGCAAGCAGGCAGTCTATTGTGATTTCACTTCTAACACCACAAGCACGCTGTGGCTGGTTGATGTTACAACGGGGGCGAAAACGCAACTGTCACCTCAAACCGCTCGAGCCGAGCTTTACGATTTCCCTCAGTTCAGTAAAGACGGAAAAGGTCTGTATGTGATTACCGACCACGATTCTGACCTGCGCCGCTTGGCCTACCTGGATTTGCAGAACAAACAGTTCAAGTATTTATCCGATCGTTTCAAATGGGACGTAGATGAGTTCCAACTATCCCCGGACGGAAGCACCCTGGCTTTCGTGACGAACGAGGAAGGCATCGCACGCTTGCGTCTGCTGGATGTGGCGACCAACCGTGAGGGACAGGCGCCTGAACTCCCGGTGGGGCTCATCTCTGATCTCAAATGGCATATGAACTCAACCGACCTGGGTTTTAACTTCAGGTCGCCGCGCACGCCGAACGACGTCTATTCATTAAACATTAAATCGGGAAAGATAGATTTGTGGTCGCGGAGTGTAACGGGGAGCGTAGACACCGAGAAATTCCCACTGCCGGAACTCATTCACTGGAGGACGTTCGACGACCGCACGCTCTCCGGCTACCTTTTCCGCCCGCCGGCGAAGTTTACAGGCAAGCGTCCTGTCATTATCGACATTCACGGCGGCCCAGAAGAGCAGTACCGTCCTGGGTTTGGTTACGAGGCTAACTACTTCTTGAACGAGTTAGGGGTTGCCAGGATTTACCCGAACGTGCGCGGCTCTTCGGGCTTCGGCAAAGCGTTCCTTGAGCTTGATAACGGATTGAAGCGCGAGGATGCAGTAAAAGATATCGGCGCTTTGCTGGACTGGATTAAAACTCAGCCAGGTCTGGACGCCGACCGCGTGCTGGTGCAGGGCGCAAGCTACGGAGGCTTCATGGCGCTCTCCGTGGCCGTCAATTATAGCGACCGTATCAAGGCTGCCATTTCTGATTGCGGGCCGTCCAACTTAGCGACGTTCGTAGAGCGCACCGAGGGTTGGCGCCGCGGCCTTCAGCGTGCGGAGTTCGGGGATGAGCGCGACCCGAAAGTCAGAGAATTTATGGAGCGGACGGCCCCGCTCAATAACGCGCAGAAGATCAAAAAGCCTTTGATGATTATTCAAGGGCAGAACGATCCGCGCGTTCCCGCTAGTGAATCCGCGAGCATCGTTCGAGCGACTAAGAACAGAGTACCGGTCTGGTACCTCCTCGCTAAAGATGAGGGGCATGGTTTCGTCCGTCAGAATAACCGGGATTATCGGTTGTACGCGGCCATACTCTTCGTCAAAGAGTTCCTGCTCAAATGAGCGCACACACAACCCAAAACCGCACAATTGCGGCACTAAAACAGGAGAACCAAATGAAGAGAACAAGACTGCTGCTGTCTAGTTTGTGTCTTGCCATCGCGCTGACACTGACGTGCGTCCCGACGGCGCATGTTTACGCCGACGGCGGGCCCCAAGGCGGGTCTAACTCGACTCAGGCCCCGCCGCCTCCGCCACCCTCCACCTCAGATTTGATCAAGCTGCTGTTATGGCTCATTTCTTTGATCTCTTAAAAACCGCCTCGCGCTCGAACCATCGAGTGTGCGGCATTTTCCCATCCGGCGGGGAGCGATCGAGTTTGATTAGCTCCTTGCCGGATGGCCTTTTGTCAGTGAGGTGTTTAAACGATCGGCTTCGAGAGCTAATGCTGGTCGCAGGCCTGTTCGAAGGCCAAGCCCACTAAGTCAAATCTGTGCAGGTAATTCACTTTCAATCTGAGGCTACGAGGTCGCGCATGTTAGCGCGGCTTCGGCAGGTTTGCATTTTGATCTGTCTCCTGCCGTTGGTCACTCCGGCGCAGACCCCTGCTCCGCTCAGTTCACCGAACGACCGGGAACTCCTCGCCGCGCTTTTCAAAGCGCAGCGTGAACAACCGTCGCAGGTTCAGGCACTGCTACAAATAAATGCCGCCTCGGTCACGCCACGCCTATGGCAGCAAGTCACCGAACTAGCGGCGAGTGCCTATTACTCCAACACGCCTGAAAATTCATTAACTTTTTATGAGATCGCCAGACAAGTTGCCGAACATCTGCGAGACCGCAAGCTTTTGGCAAAGACCTATTACGATCTAGGGCGGACACTATCTGCTCTAAACCGCCTCCCGCAGGCGGTTGAAGCCTACCTAAACAGTAAGAGAACCTTTGAAGAGGCGGGATCACAGCGAGACGTAGTTTATCTGCTCAGCGACCTCGGTAAGCTCTATTTCATTCAGGAGAGCTACGAGAAGGCAAGGGATTATTCGGAGCAAAGCATTAGGCTGGCCGACGAATTGAAAAAAAGCAACGCACCAGCGGGAGCTTGGCCTGACGAATACGGCGTCGCTGGCGCTTTAGCCACTCTGGCAGAACTCAGTTCGCGCGACGGCGACCACGAACGTGCGGTCGAATATTTGCAACGGTCGTTGATGCTCTACCAACGGATCGGCCGAGGTAATCTCTACTACAATTTCTACATCGCTGATGTTCACGCCATTTTGGGCCGCGTCTATACGTCGGCTGGTGACTACACCCAAGCCCTCTCACACCTCAACAAAGCTTTGGAGGTCACAAAAACCCTGACCGACCCCGGCAGGACGGCAAGTCTGCTCAACAGCCTCGGCTTTCTTTACATGGAGCAGGAGGATTACGCGCAGGCGACTGAACGGTTTAATCAGAGTTTGCAGCTTTATCTAGCTCAAAAAAACCAGAGGGAATCAGCCAGGGTTCTCCTCAATCTCGGCGTGATCGAGCAGCGACAGGCGAATTATGAAAAGGCGTTGGAGCTCTTCAGAAAGAGCTACCAAATGGCGGAGGCGGCACGCAACGTAGACGTTTTGATCGCCGCGGGCGAAGGCATTGGCGTAGTCCTGGGGGCCAAAGGAGACCATGCGGCGGCGCTTCAGACGCTAAACAAGAGTCTGGATTTCGCGAGAGAGGTGAACGACAAGACGCGACAGGCGGAACTCCTCTGGCGTCTCGCCGAGACACACCACGCTATGGGCAGTTACACTCAAGCCGCCACGCTATCCGAAGACGCGCTCAGGCTCTCGCGTGCTTTGCGCCTCCCGAAACTAACTTATTTAGCCACCACTACACTGGGGCAATCTTACGACGGCCAAAATAAAGTCAATCTTGCCGTACAAACTTTAACCGAGGCTGTCGAGCAGGTCGAGGCCATGCGCGATCAGGTGGCCGGGCAAAAGGAAGAAGTGCGACTCTTTTTTGAGAACAAGGTCGCCTCTTATCATGCTCTAATCACATTGCTCATCAAGCAGGGCAAGCCGCTCGACGCACTCCTTCTCGCCGAACGGGCGAAGGGGCGCGTCCTGCTGGACGTGCTACGCGAAGGCAAAATTGATCTGGCGAAGGTGATGACACCAGCGGAGAGGGAAGAAGCACGGAGGTTAAATCGAAATATTTTAGAACTCAGTGAGCGCATCAGACGCGGGCAAACCCAAAATGCTCCCGACGACACGCACTTCAGTCCGCTCTATGCGGAGCTAGACGCCGCCCGCCTCAGTTACCAATCCTTTCAAGACGCCTTTTACGCTTCCCACCCCGACTTGAGTCTGCGGCGCGGCCGCACTCCGTCGCTGACCCCTGACAGCATTACCAATGTCCTGCCCGACGGCGGGACTGCTTATCTTGAATATGTCTTTACGAAGAGCCAAGTTTATCTGTTCGCGCTGACGAAAAAAGGATCGGACGAAAGGCCGGAACTGAAGGCGTACCCAATCGCGATGAAGCCGGAGGATTTAACGCGGAAGGTCAATCAGTTTCACCGTATGATGGCCGACCGTAACCCTGCTTTCGCATCTGTGGCGCGTGAACTTTACGACCTGCTGGTCAAACCTGCCACACCACAATTGCAAGGCACCACTACTCTCTGCCTAATCCCTGACGGCTCTTTGTGGGATGTTCCTTTCCAGGCGTTGATCTCCGCCGGCGATCGTTATTTGCTCGAAGACTACGCCCTATACTATGCGCCCTCATTGAGCGTCTTACAGGAAATGAATCGCCGTCAAAGTGTGGGGTCAGGGCAAGCTAACGGATCCCTGATCGCCTTCGGCAATCCGGTCATCGGCGCAAGGGAGCCAACACACCCTCAGGCAACTGAGGGCGACGAAGCTCTTTGCCCGCTGCCGGAAGCAGAGACGGAGGTGACGACTCTCGCCCAAATCTACGGCAATGCACAAAGCAAGGTCCTTGTGGGACGAGAGGCAAGTGAAAAGACTTTTAAAAACTTGGCTCCCGCTTATCGGACAATTCACTTAGCCACGCACGGCATTCTCGATAACAATCACCCCCTTTATTCACACCTCTTGCTTACCAAAACTGAGGGCGAAGACGAGAACGACGGCTTCTTAGAAGCGCGTGAGGTCATGGACATGAGCCTGCACGCCGATCTGGCCGTGTTATCCGCCTGTGAAACTGCCAGAGGCAGAGTTGGCGCCGGTGAAGGCGTGATCGGTATGTCGTGGGCCTTCTTCATCGCCGGGACACGCACGACAGTGGTCAGCCAGTGGAAGGTTAATTCAGCCAGCACGTCACAGTTAATGATGAGCTTCTACCAAGCCTTAAAATCAAGTCAGAGCAACGGTGAGAGTAAGAAGGCGGATGCGCTCAGGAAGGCGGCATTGTCCTTGATGAAAGACAGCCGCTACCGTCATCCTTTTTACTGGGCGGGCTTCGTGATGGTCGGGAGTAACGACTGATCCGGCCGCATCAACGCCACGACCGGACTCTCTGAAGTAGCTTCTCGGCGACCGGAGATTTTGGGTTCTGCCGGGCGAGTGCCGTGAATTCTCGCTCCGCCTCTTCAAGCATCCCTGCTCTCGCGTAATAGATCCCCAACGCCAGGTGGGAGCGCCCGCCGCTTTGCAGCTTCGACAGATCGCGGAGAGCTTCTGAGGATAAGACCTTGAACTTCATCTCGGGCTGTGAGGCGGCAGGCGCCGTCACGTCGCCGCCGTTGACCTTCGCGACGACGACCCAGGCATAGACTCTTCCGCGCGGGAGCGGCGCGCCCGGCGTCCACTCGGTCGAAGACGCCGGCAGCTCCCCGCTGCTCGCGGCTTCGCGGTTATCGGCGTCGCCCACGTAAACTCGGTAGCCCGTCGCCCCCGGCACGGCCTCCCACTTGAAGGTCGGCCGATCACTGGCGATTACCGCCCGCGCGGGCGACAGGAGCCTGAACGATTGACCGACGGTGGTCGTTCCGCGGAGAGCGCCCTGCGCGCCGACGAGTTCTGCCAACTCCGCCGGCCTCGATACGTTCTGAGCGACGAGTGTTTCCTTAACGAGCTGAAGATCGGCCGGGCTGAGTTGGTCGAGTCCGGTCACGTTCCCGGCGCTATCAATCGTGATTTTCCGATCGCCGTCGTTTAGTTCGGTAACTGTCACCGCAGGTGTTAGAGGATTCCTCGTGGTTCTCCGTTCGGGCGACTGCGGCTGGGCTTGAGCCGGTGCGATCCTGGGTGACTTCACCGCCGGAGGAGTAGTGTTCCCGGAGTTGCCGTTCGCCTGGGCAACGGTTGCGACAGGAGCGACGTTGTCATTGGCGATCATCTGCGGAGCGGCGGTGGGCTTCTCCTCTGGGCCGGAAGCTTTACTCTCGCTTGCCGGTCGCAAGACCTGAGCCTGTCGTCCGTCCCCTCTGCGGTCTTTGAGACTCAACGCTGCTACAAGGGCGATGACGAGTACTGCAACTGCTGCCGCAGCATAGGCGGGTTTCCACCACCCGAACCATCCCGCCGCGTGGCGTACTGCCTCACGCTCCGGGGTCTGCCCTGCGGGCGCGTATGAGACGCTCATCTCCGGCGCGATCTGCCGGCGGAACTCTCGCAGGCTATGCACATCTTCACGGCAGCTCACACACGCTCGCAAATGGAGATCGAGGATCCCCCGCTCCTCGGCGTCCAGGCCGCCGTCGAGATACTGAGCGAGCTGCTCGTACTGAAGGTGTTCGTGCCGGAGTAACGCTTCCGGGGCCAGCGTGAAGGACAGGCGAGCGTCAGCCTTGCGCTCGCGGTGGGTTAGCCGGAGCTGTTCCTGGCAGGTGCCACAGGAAGCTAGGTGCTCGGCCAACGCGGTCATCTCAGGCGCGGGCAATGTGCGCGCGCTGAAATGTCTCATCTGCACTGTAGAAAGATGCCCTGACATGAGGAGTGGCCGACCGACTTTGCTACCTGTTCCCCGAATTCCCCTTTCCCTTTTGAAGACGCAAGTTTGGCCGAACAATTCCACCGGCGGGCGAATTTATTTACTCAAAGGTTTGACCTGAAACTCCTTCTCCAGCTGCCTCGTTGCCCGGAATCGCCATTTATTCACTTGCGGGCGCGTCGCGCCCAACTCACGCGCTACCCCCTCGCTGTCCATCGGCATCTGCTGCCAGAGAATGATCAGGTCTTCCAAAGGACGCTCGAATACCGCGGCGATCTCGGGCAAGGTCGCCAATCCCGCGTCTAGAATGAGCGTGAACAGGTCGTCGCCGCCATCATCGGCGAAGCTCAGTCCGAAAGTGTCACGCTGTTTCGGCGGCAGGCGGCGCACAGCCGCCCACAGCAGCCGGAGCAGCTCGCGCACTTCCAGCCTCGACTCACAGCGGAAAGTGGAGTCCGTCAGCGATTCCGGCAGGTCATCTTCATCGTCTAACGACTGCGGCGGATGATCCTTAATGTCGAGCAACAGGGCCGCCAGTTGGACGAGCCGCTCGAACTCCAAAGGGCCGCCCGCCCACTTGAACACTTCGGCTACCAGCCTCGTGAGCGGGACTTGCCTCACGTCCTCGCGGGCGAATCTGGCGGACAGGAATTCCTGCGGCTTGGACTCCAGGGAGGAGATCCGTTTGACGACCAACGGGGGCTTACCGCGGTTCAGCCACACGGTAAAACCGCACAGAGTCTCGCCCTCGCCTATCCGCCACACGGCGAAATCCGTGTGTCGGTCCAGCAAGTCCCGCAGGTTATTCTTCAGCCGGTTGCGGGCCGGGGACTTCGCGCGCAGGTAGTCGTGGCAGGCGTTCGTAGCGACGCGCAGCACGTACTGGCGGAAGCTCTTGATCTCTGTCCGCCCGGCGGGAAGTTGCTGGTCGTTGAGCAGACCGATGAGCTTCGCCATCACGTCGTGGTAGAGGTCCTCCGCGTCGTGATTCTGCGGATTCGCGCCGAAGTGACTGACGTAGAAGCCGAGCCGCTGTCGGAGGGTATTCCTGACGAGGGGGGCCGCTTCAAACAGGATGAGGTCGCTTAAAAGCTGCTCACGCTCTACCTCATCCGTAGAGCGCAAGAAAGGCAGCAAGATTGAATCCATTGGTACTTCTAAACCCTATCTCTCCACAAACCTTGTCGCTGGAATGTGTGAGGCACAGATTACCCGAAGAGAGATAACCCTCTTGCTCGAACTAGGGAGACCGAAGTAGCGAATTATAATCCATGGGATGGTTATTTAACCACCACGCCAAGTCTGGTTAGCGCCTGTCGCCTAACCCCTAGTTACTGTTCAGGTAGGCTGACCGAACTATTAGGACCGGTCTGGCACTCATCCGTATAACTGATGATAATATAAGGATCGGCTTCCGAATAACTGGAAACTTATCCGGCATATCTTCCCTCAGAAATTTTTCAAGCTGGCCGATGGCTCTTTCGCACAAAGGTGAGAATCAGTCCAGTAACTTCTGATTAAGCGGTGCGCTCTTCTTTTTGAGAAATCAAAGTATACGTCTTGCCCACGCGCGTTCAGCTCTTTATTTCTCTGGCTGAACCATTTAACATACCTCTACTGTGGCTGCGCCGCCTGCGGCGCAATTTTTCTTGGGACGCTATTTCCGGTTTCACACTTTCTTCACCATTAGCAGAAAGTGAGGGCATCAGATCAAGTGACTGACAGCCCCAAAGATAGGGGTGAACGATCTACTCCCGCACTTAGGCCGTTAACCCGGCGCTCGAAGACGACCGGAGAGACATACTACAGGCGTCCGGAGGTCGAGCAGCGGATCAATGAGGCTCTCAGCCTCACTAGGCAGCAGATTCAGAGTCGCCTCGCCGAACGCGACGACCAATCTGCAGGTTATCTGAAAGATGAGTGCCTAGTTTATCTGATACGAGAATCCTTCCGGCGCGGGGATGGGTCGCTGGCTCTTGAGATTTCTGAAGCACTGGCTCTACGCTGCATGGACTATATTAAACAATACCTGCGCAGGCATATTAATCCGGAATACCTTGAAGACTGTCGGAATGACGTACTCATCCACACCTTCGAACTCATCAACGACATCGAATCGGATCGAGCTGATTACCTTGAGGTTAGCTTCCGGCACTTCCTGAAGCGCCTGAGCGCCGACGCAGTTCAGAAATATGGTACGTCTCAAAAGAGAGAGCAGGTTACAGACTCTTTCGACGAGCGCATCATAACGGAGGAAGGCTCAGTCGCAAGTGTGGCCGAACCAAGCAAAGATTTCCGGGCGGAGATGTTCGACCGCATACAGCTCGAAGAGTCCCTGCTCATGCTCCCGCCGCACATTCGGGCAGCATTCGTCCTGCATTACTTGGAGAACTTCCCGATTGAAAGCGATGACCCGGAGGTTCCGACCCTTGCCGGGCATTTCGGTAAAACTCCGCGAACCGTTCGCAACTGGCTCAAACAGGGCGTACAAATCGTGACCTCCGGCGCGGGAGAAAAGCGATGACCGATGACCTGAAAGAGGTAAGCCTAGACGAGATCATTGACGACTTAGTCGTGACAGAAGCGGTGCTCGACGCGCAGACTATGACGCGCTGGATCAAGCGCTACCCGCAATACGAGCGAGAGCTAATGGACCTCGCCGCGCGCTGGGGCTTGCTGACGCACCTGCCGCCGGACGAATCGCCACTCGCCGACGAAGAAGCCTTCTACGCGCGCGGACTCGAAGTTGTGCGCTCAGTCATGACCGAGGGTCGGGGATCGGCGGCGCGCGATGAAGAGCCGATCACGAGCATCGTGGCCGAGGGGCAGCGGCAGGGATTGAACGTGGCACGGATCGCGGCACTGACCGACCTATCAGTGCCTATCATCATGAAGTTCGAGCATAGGCTCATCACCTTCTCTTCTATACCCCGCGAGGCCGTCACGAGCATCGCGCGAGTTATCAAAAGGTCTTTCGAGAGCGTTGCTGCCTACCTCGAAAGACCACCCGGCTTCGCCGCAGGTGCGAGCTTCAAGTCCGAGACTTCGCCGACGCTGCCCGCTCAGCAGGAGTTTAAGGCAGCCGTCAAAAGCGACCGCACGCTCAGCGACGAGAAGAGATCCCACTGGCTGGAAATAGCCTCAAGCTCCGAAGGGCCGCGCTGAAGACCTCTCTCAGTCAGGAGTATCCGCCTCTTGAACCGTTGGACTTACATCAGAGCCGAGGCACGTCGACTCCACCAACAGCTCTCACCGAATGAACCCGCCACCGGAGTCAGGTCCGGCGTCTTTTCCGCCGGCGAGCTGCTCGCGCGCGCCGAGGCGTTCACGGGGGTGACCCGTGTGCCCGTGCCCGCAGATGACCCTCTGCTCTACGGGTCGCTGGCCGTACTTTCCGGCGATTACATCTGGTACAACGCCGACGTTGAATCCTGGTTCGCCCTCTACTGTCAGGCCCACGAGTACGCGCACCACTGGCTGCACCACGGGCAGACGCACTGCTCGCGTTCTGACATTGAAGGGGCAGCCTCGGAGGATGTCTCGCCGGTCGGCGAGGGCCGTATTACTGGCTACGGCCCGCACGAACTGCGTGAGCGCGAGGCAAATGTTTTCGCGCGCGAATTCTTGATGCCCGGCGACCTGCTCCGCCGCTGGTTCGTCGAAGGGGGACTGAAGGCTTCAGCCATCGCAGATCGAGTGGGGCTACCGGTCGAACTCGTCTGCCACCAGCTCGCCCGCGCGCTGCTTGTGCCTGACGCCGAAAACGTGGAAAACGATCCCGCCTTCGAGCAAAGCGAAAAGGAGAGTTCCAAGCGTCGGGAGGATGAGGATCAGCCCTTCTCAGGCTTGGCGCTCGACGAGAGCCAGCGACTCGCCGCCTGCGCCTCGCGCGGGCCGCTCCTCATCGAAGCGGGGCCGGGCACAGGTAAGACGCGCACCCTGATTGGCAGAGTTCTGTACCTCTTAAAGGGCGGCGTCTCGCCGGAAAACATCCTCGTGCTCACATTCTCCAATAAGGCCGCACAGGAGTTGCAGGAGAGGGTCGCGCACTTCGCCCCGGAAGCTAAATCCGGCGTCTGGACGGGGACGTTTCACGCCTTCGGACTTGAGATTCTGAGGAAATACTGGGCCCAAGCTGGGCTACCGCCTAAGCCCAAACTGCTTGACCCGATTGATGCACTCTTCATGCTTGAGCGCGCCCTGCCCGAACTCAGGCTCGACCACTACCAGAATCTGTCCGAACCGACTCGATACCTTAAAGACATCTTGGCAGCGATCTCGCGCGCCAAGGACGAGCTTGCGTCCCCAGCCGATTACTGCGAAAAGGCCGAGCGGATGAGAGCCGGGGCGCAAACGCCCGAAGAGGTCGAAAGGGCCGAGAGGGCGCTCGAAGTTGGGCGCATCTATGATTTCTATCAAGACTACCTTGAGCGTGAACGGCTGCTCGATTTCGGCGATCTTATCTTCAAAGCCGTCCGGCTGCTGCGCGAGAACCAGTCGGTGCGCGCCGAGGTCCGCATGCGCCACCGAGAGATTCTCGTCGACGAGTACCAGGACGTGAACCGCGCGAGCGGGCTCCTCCTGCGCGAGGTCTGCGGCGACGGCCGCGGGCTTTGGGCGGTCGGCGACATCCGGCAATCAGTGTACCGCTGGCGCGGGGCGTCGACCGCCAACATGCGCCTCTTCGAGAAGGACTTTCCGGGGGCGAAATTCTATTCACTCAAAATTAACTACCGCTCGCAGCCTGCAATATTAAAGACCTTCTCGGCCCTAGCACCGCAGATGAAGGCCGTGCGCCAGCCAGGCGTGCACGTCGAGTGGGCGGCACACCGCCCAGACCAAGGCTGCCAGGTCATCTTCGAGATCACAGAGAGCCGTGAGACGGAGGCCGAATTTCTTGCTGCAGAGGTGCGCAAGCAACAGCGGCGCGGCATACCGCTCTCGCGGCAGGCCGTCATCTGCCGCTCGCATAACAACCTCGCGCACTTCGCAATGGCGCTCGAGAACGCAGGCGTCCCTATACTGTATCTCGGAGACATCTTCGAGCGACACGAAGGACGTGACCTGCTCTCCCTGATGGAACTCTCCTGCGAAGGGCGTGGGCGTGCGCTGCTGCGCGTGGGCCGCTTCCCGGAATACAAGATACCTTTCAAGGACATCCGGAAGCTGATCGCAATTGCGCGCAGAGAGGAATGCCCTTTTCCCGCGGCGCTGAAGCTGGCGCGCGGGTCGGATGATATTTCGGAGGCCGGACAAAAGGGGCTGGCCCTGCTTAACGCGCACGTTGAAGGACTTTGTGAAGGCAGCTCGGCGTGGAAGTTTCTCTCTCTCTACCTCTTCGTCAGGAGCAACTACCTGCGACTCGTCTTGCAGGACGATTCCATCGCGGGCCAGCAGCGGCGGCTCGCGCTCTACCAGTTCCTGCAATTTACTTACAACCAACTTAACACCTCGTGGTTCGTGGGTGCTGATCCGAAACTTGCGCTGCTTAAATACGTCCGACGCCTTGAGATGTTCGGCGAGGAGAAGAATTATCGGCAGTTGCCTGAGTGGGCGGAGAAGATCGAAGCCGTCCGGCTCCTCACGATCCACGCGAGTAAAGGGCTTGAGTTCCGGGCCGTCTATCTCCCGTACCTCGGCGCGAGATACATGCCCCACCAGCGTCAGCCGCAGCACTGCCCGCCACCGGACGGGCTTATCGAAGGCTACGCGGACGAGAAGGAAGAGCACCTGGAAGAGGAAGAGTGTCTCTTCTTCGTCGCGCTCTCGCGCGCGCAGGACCTGCTATGCCTCTCGCGCGCGCAGGTCTATGGAAGGCAGAAGAGTAACGCCTCAAAGTTTCTCGAACTCATAGAGCCGTGTCTCCAGCGCAAGGCCAACGGCCCCGTGTCGTGGACTCCGCCGCCGGACAGACAGGCCGCGGAGGCTGGAGCGAAGGGCGTTGAAGCTTTCCCCGTGGAAACCAGATTCGTGCCCCCGCGCTACACCGAGCGGCAGCTCGAGGCATACATGCGCTGCCCGCGGCAGTATTTATACGAGCACGTCCTCTTCCTCGACGGCGGGCGGGACGACTCCGCGTTCCTCCAGTTCCACTCCTGCGTCTATTCGGCCATCGGCTGGATGCAACAGGAGAAGCGTGCTGGGCGGCTCACGGAAGAGAGTGCAGCCAGGGCAAGGCTGCTTGAGCTTTGGGACGAGAAGGGGCCTAAGGGGCACGCATACGAAGGCATCTATTTCGAGCAGGCGCAGACGATGATCTCGCGCGCCTTCGGGCGCCTGAAGAGTTCCGCCGGGGACTTCTTGCAGCCGGAGTGGGAGCTGAACCTGAGTAACGGTCGCGTGCTGGTCCGGCCCGACCACATCGAGTTGATCGAAGAAGGCGAGAAGCTGCACGTCATAGTCCACAAGCTGAAGACGGGCCGCCCCAGCGAGGGCGAGAAGAAGAAGGAGATTTACGGCCTGCTCCACGCGGCGGCCCGGATGAACTACGCGCAGGCGGAGCGGCGCGTCCGGACGGTCTACCTCTCCACGGGCGTGGCCGATGATGTCGAGCTGACGGAGAAGCAGATCGCCGGCCACTTAAGGAAGTACGAGGAGGCGATTGACGGGATTCAGAGGAGCGACTTCCCCCCGCTACCCGACGCCTTCAAGTGCCCGACCTGCCCGCACTACTTCATCTGCCCCAGCGCGGAAGAATAATTCTCAATCCAAAGCCCCGTGCGCACCTCCGAAAAATCGCCATCTAGTTTCCTAGTAAGAAACGCCAGCCGTCACGAATAAAAATTCCTGCTTCAATTTCCGGTTAGGCCCATCCTTCCCCATTCATTTTCTTAGAGGCGTAGGGAGCAAAAGCGACTCGCGGGAAGACGAAGGGGGAAGGATTAAGGCATGGACGGGAAGGCTAAGGCTCGGACGTTTCAGAGCATTCTTGAGCAAGTGGCTTCGGCCAACGCCTCGCGGCTGATGTGCAAGGCGAGGACGGCCAACGCCCTCGCAAAGTCCGCCGCGACGAAGAAGGTGAGGGTTGCCGCCTACCGCGTCAAACTTCACGCGCTGCTCGCGCTGAAGGCGGGTTTCCCCACGCAGATAACAGTCCGCCCCGACCCGCAGTATGGCACGTACTTCGTGCTGGTGAAAGACTGCGCGTCGCGCTTCGGCCTTCATGCCCCTGCGCGCTTCTTCGATCAGCGCGCGGCGTGAACACTACACGCCGCTGTACATGGCTTGAAGCGAAGAAGGTTACGGCTTGAATGCATCATTCGTTCCTGATTTATCTGCTGGGGTGATTGTGCATGACGAAAACGGTTGAAGAGGAGTTGGCGAGGCTTTGGCGCGGGAGCGCGCCGTCTGCCGGCAACAACTCGCGCGAGGTTGCGAAATACATCGCCACGGGCAGGTGCCCGACGAGGGGGCTATGTCTGGCCGCGGGCGTCTCGACCGACCGCCTGCTGCGCGGGACGCGCTACGAAGTCCCGTTCGGCCAGTCGCCCTTCGCCATCCAGCGCGGGCGGAAGGTCGAAGAGGTCGCACGCACCAACGATGCTGAGGCCGTCCGTCTGCGCGCGGAGGCTGAGTTCGGCCCCTTCGCACGCTGGCGTGTGCTTGACGTGACGCTACTCTACAAAAAGCCTAACTGGGGCGTGGGCGTTCAGGCGACCAAGACGGCCCTCGCGCAGATGCTGACGGGCGCAGGGGAAGCGCCCACACTTGTCTTCGGCGCGGCCTTCGCCTACAGGCTGAAGAGGCGTCTTCAGCACTACGAAGCCGACGCGCTGCTTTTGACGCCCGCGGGCGTCATCCACGTCGTCGAGATCAAATCGTTCCCGAAGGTCGCGGGCCAGCTCGACGGCAAGACGCTTGGCGAGGCGCTGTCGCAGGCTTCCATCTACGTGCTGGCCCTGCGCGAAACCGTGGCAGAGCTTAGCGGCGCGGCCACTGTGGTCTCGGACGAGGTGCTCATCTTCACACCGGAGAATTTTCGTCTGCGCCTGACCTCGACGAGGAAAGACGTGGGGCGGCGCGCGCGCTACACATCGGAAGCACTCAAGCTCATGCCTTCGATCTCCGAGTACGAGGCTGTCATGCCAAAGGGGTTCAACTTCGGGGCGGTGGCCGACACGGAGGCAGACGCTACGGAGAGGGTCAAGTCCCTTGAGACGATAACGAGGTGCGTCGGGACGAGCTTCGGCCCCGAATGTATGGGCAACTGCGGCCTCTTCCGCTTCTGCCGCGAACAGCATTACAGGGCGCGCAAGCTCGCCGTCCTCGGCCCGGAGGTGACGAATCTGCTTCCGGGTGTCGAAAGCTGGGACGAGGTGATCGAGCAGAGCGAAGGAAGGCTGATGTCGGCTGCCCCACACCAGCAGGCGGTGGCCGACAGGCTCGTCCGCGCGCGCAGGATCGTAGAGGAGGTGCATGGACCCGACGCCGTCGAAAGGAGAAAGATTAAATGAGCTACGTCAGGGCGCTTCTCTCCACGCTCGGTGCCACGGAGGGGCTCGCGCGCCGCCTCGCGCTCTACAGGCACTTTCACGCAGAGCGCGAGCCGCTCTTCTTACTCTGCTGGCGGCCCGGCGGTGAGGACGGGCGGGCCGCCGCGCTCACCTTCGCCTTCGGGAAGAAAGAGCCAAAGACCGTCGTCGCCGGAGACCCGCGCAATTGGGGGCTACAAGCACAGATGCTCCACGAGTTTGCCCTCACCTTCAACCCTTGGTTCGAGCGGTTCACTTCTATCCGCTTGCTCGACGGGCACAACCGTCAGGGCGAGGAGAGACGCGTGGCGCACGCTGCCCCGCAGATAGTCATAGCCAACACGGGCACGATGAATTTCCTTCATCGCCTCTCGCAGTTCATGAAAGTGCTTTCCCCGTCTCTTCGGACGCCGGAGCTTGAGCGGCTCTCGCAGCACCTCGCATTCCTCTTCGAGATGTCTGGCAGTCCAGGGCAGAGCCTTTTGCTCGTGATGACAGAAGTTCTGAATTTTCATTACGCCATCCCCCTGACTTCAGCCGAAAGGCAGTCGCTCTCGGCCTGCTCGGCGACCATAAGCCACGCGCGAGACCATTACGCCGAGGCGCTCGAAGAGGCGGAAGATGTTCTGTTCGGCCCGCTCCCGACGGCGCAGGAAGAGAAGAAGATTTTCGGACTCGTCCGCGAGTTTAACCTGAAGCGCGCCGGCACAAATGAAAGGGCGCTCGTAAAGTCGTTGCTCCGCGACCTCGAACGCGCGTACAGCCTCCTCTCCGCAAAGGCAATGGAGATTCTAAGGGAGTGCTACTACCGTGAAGCGGCCACCGCCGCTCCCCCTTCCACGCAGTCGCGTCACACGGAAGACCGGCGACGCTACACGGCTTACATTGACTGGGCCGCGCGAGGCCAGCGCGGCACGCTCGCGCCCGGCCCCTGGCACGCATTCCGCTGGATGAGGCGCATGGAGGAAGACGCCGCCGTGTTCGCTGCGGAGAGCGCCTGCGACGATCCCGGCCTGATGGCCGAACACCTTCTGGCGGGGAGCGCCTTCCAGGGCGTGGTCACCAGATCAGACCCGCACAACACGGAGCAGGGTCGCTCACGCGCGCTCGTCCGCCCACTCATCATCGTAACGATATACGGAGATGCGCCCGCGCCGCCGCCCGGCCAGCGGTTCTGGCACTCAAGCCACCCGCGAGGAAAGCCGTGGGAGGTCTTGAAGGTGCAGACTCTCGCTTCCAGCGAGCGAGAAGTCACGCTGAGGCTGACCACGGCGGGCAGAACGCTGGCGTTCCCCGCTACGGGCGAGGTCGTGTGCTTCGTCTCGTTTTCCGCAGATCGCGGCCCTTGGATGCAGCTTCCCAAAGCTAGGCCAAAAGCCTTCGGAGGAGTTTGAGAAGATGAGCGTGTCAAAAAAATATTTTGACACCGGCGTGGTCGAGGCTGCGTCCGGCATCGTTGACGAATGCGTGCGCACGGTGCTATCGCGCGTGGGCGACGGCTACTACTTCCTGCTCCGTGCCGTTGCGGGGGCAGGGAAGACGGAGGCCGTTGTCCGCATGGCTCGGGAGGGGAGGAGAAGAAAGGTGCGCCTCGCCGTCGCCAACCCGACGAACGAGCAGGTCTTTCAGACCATCAGGCGGCTGCTCAGCGGTCTGTCGGAAGAGATCATCACGTACACGCCCGCGTCGAGCGTCCTCGTGCCGGACGACATCAGCTCTCATCCGCGTGTGAGAATTGTTGAGGCCCGGCACGCGGGAAGCTGCGGCCTGCTCGTCGGCACGCTGCGCAAGCTCGGCGACGCTTTCTGCAGAGGCAGCCTGCCGCCCTTCGACCTGCTGATTCTCGACGAGGCGTATCAGGCAGATGCGGCCTCTTACTTCACCGTGGCCGATCTCGCCCCGACGCACTTTCTTGTTGGCGATGCGGGCCAGCTAGAGCCTTTCTCTTCCGCGCCCGACCCGAACCTCTTCCGCGGGCTGCCGCACGACCCTTTGCAGACGGCTGTCGGAGCGCTGCTGCGACACGGTACTTTGTCCTCCGAGCTTTCGACGCTCTGCACGTACAGGCTGCCGGGGCCTTCCGCACATCTGGCACGCCACTTCTACCCGGGCATCAGCTTCCGCCACGCGGTTCGTGACGGAGTCAGGGAGCTACGGCTGCGTCCCGCCAAGGGCGCTAGCGACACTTCCATCTATGACCATGTCCTGGAGACCGCTGCTGCCTCAAGTATCGCGCACCTTGAGCTGCGAGGGCCAGGCGTGCCCGACGACGACCCTGAGATCGTCCAGTCAATCGCGGGCCTTGTCCGCCGCTTTTTCGACCGCGCCCCTTCCACACGGTGCGAGTGCATACACGAGTTCACGGCCCTTAATCCTTCGCAGGCGGCGGTCGTCGTCTCACATAGAAGACAGCGGGCCGCCTTACGCGCCGCCCTTTCCGACCTCAAGCTGGACAACGTTTTCGTGGAGACGGCTAACAAGATTCAGGGGCTGGAGTTTTCCGCAGTCTTCTACTGGCATTCGCTGGCCGGCCTTTCAACCGCTGACGTCTTCCACTTGGAGCCTGGCCGAACTTGCGTAGGGCTTACCAGGCATAGGCACGCCTGCGTGGTCATCGGGCGTGAAGGAGATCGTGATTTACTGGAAGGTTTTCCGCCCATCACTCCAGCCTTCCCCGAGTGGGATTCAGACCCTCTCCTTTACGGGTGGGATACGCACAGGCAAATCTTTGCCGGACTCGCGCCTTATCGGTCGGTTCTTCAATGAAGAAAACGGGTGACGGGTTAAGAATTACAGGAGGTCATTGATAATGCTAACGTCCGAAGCTAATCGGGACCGCCGCTGGGCTTGGTTACCTGCGCTTCGCCTTGCGCTAGAGGATAAGCAAGTATCCTCTGCCGAGCCGTTAACCAGCATTGATGAAAGTTTGGCCGAAAGATTCAGCCAGTTAATAGAGATAGCAACTCTTGCTAGGGGACATAAAGACGCAGTGCGTGAGGCGTCGCGTCAAGCCGGGGCAACTCAAGTTAACCATGACGTTGAACATCTAGAACACGCATTACTGGGCGCAGCCAACCTCTTTGAAGACGCAGCCCGTGGCATGCATCAGCTTCATAATATTGTCGAAAGAGCTGGGAGAGAGTTGCAAACACTTAATTTGGTAGCGGCGCGGGAAGATGCTTCTTACCGCTTAGAACATCCCGTCATTACCATGACGGCATCTCCCGTCTTAAGGATAAGCGTAAGTTATGGTAAGCTGCAAAGAAATATCCTTCCGCTTTAGCCTCATCTTGAAGCTAATGTGTCGGATGAACCCAATTAAACCAAGCGTTTGATAACCTTGAGGAGAATCCCGGATGCTCGGTCTGAAGCTGCGTGAAGAATTTCGTAGCCGCCGGCTGAAAGGCACGGCCATCGAGTTAGCCAACGAGAACAACACGGGCGCTACTCAAGTGCCCGCCGGCGAGTTCTTGGAAATAACTTACCCTTCCGGCGACTTGCTCAAAGCTATCGAGGCCGTCGGGCCAGGTAAGACACGCCCCGTCGTCCTGATCGGCGAACGCGGCCAGGGCAAATCTCACTTGATGGCCGCCCTCTATCATGCCCTGACCGACGCGGCGCAGACGCGCCAGTGGCTGAACACGTGGGCCGAACGTCTTAACAACCCGCGAATAGGGCAACTGCCGCTGCGCTCCGGGGTGCAAGTCATAAGCGAAAGCCTGCATAAGCAGCGCGTCAAATACCTCTGGGATCTGCTGTTTGATCGGCATCCACACGGGAAGTATGTCCGCGGGAAGTGGGAGGCTCCGGGCAGCGAGAAGACCGACGTGCCGCCGGAGCCCCTGTTACTCGAACTGCTGCGGCAACAGCCCGTCGCACTCATCCTCGACGAGTTCCAGACCTGGTACGACGGCCTACGCGACACCCCGGCCCACCCGCAGAAGGCCTGGGCCTTCACCTTCATTCAGATACTCTCGGAAATAGCCGAAGAGCACCCTGAACTGTTGACTTTGGTGGTCTCGGTCCGTAACGGCTCTACAGATGCCTATCAGCAGATTCATCGCGTGCATCCCGTACTGGTGGACTTCAAGGGTCCGACCGCTGCACAGGACCGGCGGAGGCTGTTGCTGCACAGGTTGTTCGAGAACCGCCTCCAGATACACCGTGAAGACATCGAGCGGCTGATCGAGACGCACGTCTCGGAGAGCTTCCGGCTGCTCGAGGTGCCGCAGACTGAACAGGAACAGAAGAGACGGGAATTCGCTGAGGCTTGGCCGTTCGCGCCAAGCTTGATGCAGCTACTTGAGGATCAGGTGCTGGTAGCGACCGACGCGCAGGAGACGCGCGACCTGATCAGAATTCTGGCATACCTGTACAAGACGCGCGGCGAACGCACCGCCATCTTCACAGCCGCAGACTTCCTGCTGGAGGACGAAGAGAGCGTGATCACGGCACTGCTCGACTCGGTTGCGAACCAGCACCACGCAAACCTGAGGGAGAAGGCGCAAAGAAACCTGAAGTCCGTGGTCGAGGCGACGGCCAGTTCAAATCAAGCCGTGCCACACCTCTCTGAGGTGGTCGGCGCTTTGTGGCTGCGCTCGCTCGCAGTCGGCAACCAGGCCGGTGCCGATCAGGCGACCTTGCAGGTGGACATCACAAAGGAGCGGGCCATTGACGACAATGCTTTTCAGGTCGAGCTTGCGACCATCGTTGACAACAGCTTCAACATCCACCCCGTAGGCAACAAGCTCGTCTTCAAGGAGGAAGAGAACCCTCGCGCCAAGCTGATGGCCTACGCGCGCAATGACAAGCTCTTCACGGACGGCAACGACCGCGCGCACCTGGCGCGCGAGGTGCGCTATGTCATCGCAGGCTCTGACGACGTCGCCAGGTCGTTCAAGGTCATAGTTCTACCCCGAAATTGGGAAACCAATCCTTGGGATGAAGTGGAAGAGACTGACCGTCCGGACAGGTGGGATGATCGAATTCCGATCCTGGTGCTGCCTGAAGAGCCGCAGCGCTTGCACGAAAGTCTGGGTAGGTGGTTGAAGACTCATTTGCAGCGGCGGCGCAACACGGTTCGCTTTCTGCTGCAGCGCGCCGGGAGCACGCCGCTGTATCAAGACCGCGATCTATTGATCATGGCCCGCGCCATTATAAAGGCGCAGGAGTGGCGCTCGGAGAATTCCGAATACGGAAAGCTCCACACGAAATTTCAGAGCGAGCTGCGCGGCCTCCTCAAACAGCGTTTCGACCGCTACGCCATCCTGCGCGTCTGGAACTACGCCGACCCGGCCCGCTGCCGTTTCCATGTCGAACCAGTCGGCGCGCAAGGGGCGCAGATACCAGAGAAGATAGATGAGTCTGTGCGGAACGACCTGTTCATCCCGGAAGACTTCGAGGCCGTGGTCATCGAAGCGACGCAGCAGGGCAGCTCCGTCGGCAAACTCATGAACGAATTGCAGGAGCCGCGCCCGAATGAGCAGGAGAGCATTCCCTGGCTCGGCGAAACCGCCGTCAAGGAGAAGCTCATTCGTCTCTGCGCCAGAGGAAAGATCGCCATCAATCTGCGCGGCACGGAATATCTTCAAGCGCGCCCCGGCGAAGGCGAAGAGGCAGCTTGGGCGCGTATGAAGAGCAAGCTGGGAACCGGCCGACACCTGGACGAGTCGCTCCTGCTGTTCCCGCAGGCGGTGCCGCAGGCGCACGGGGTGGGCCAGAATGCCGGAGCAGTCGGCGGGGCTGTAACCGTACAACCGACCGGAGGACTTTTCGATCAAACGGGCGCGCAGGTAGCGCCGCAGGGCGGTCAGGGACAGGTCATTCCCGGTGATGGTGGGGCGACAGCTACGCCACCTACTTTTTTTGGCGGCGAGAGCGACGCAGTCACCATGACGCCGCTCTACGCGCCCCCGACATCGTCGCTTAACCTAATCGGCAAAGTGGAAGGCTGGGGAATTGGTCCCGGCGCGTCTATCCGCGACCTCTCAATCAAAGTCAGCTCGCTGACCGGCGCGCAGCTACAAAAGCTACTGCGCGCACTGCCTGACGGGATGACTTACGAGTTGGAGTGCAAGAAGGAGGACGGCTAATGGCAGTCCCGCTGCCCCTTCTACGTCAGTTGCAGGACGGCCCGGCTGAGCGCGCGTGGGCTTCAGTCATGGCTTTTGCGTGGGAGGTCTTCTCTAAGCCCTTAGAGCCGAACGGCGCCCCGCACGAGGTGAGCCATCGTGATACGCAGTTGGCAGGCGTTGACCTTTTCCTGATGACTGCGGGCTGGGACTTGTGGCGCGAGTTTGACGCCACTGTGGAGCATACCGCGGACGCGCTGATCCGTTGGTGGGACGAGACGCCGGGCGGCAAGGCGGTCCTGATTCTGGACGCGCTCTCGCTCCGTGAAGCGTCCTGGATTTTGCACGGCGCCGCCGCGCGCGGCTATAAAGTGGAGGGTCGCGTGACGGGGGCGGAGCTGCCCGCCGATACGACGCAGTTCGCGCGGGCGCTCGGCTTCGGTCAGCGCTCATCGCTGGCAAACAACATGGCGGGCGGCGCTCATAAGCTGACGGGTGCGCGCACAGACTGTGTGGATTACCCGTGGGCTGAATGCCACAGCCTAGTCGGGGCGGAGCCGCGCGTCGTGCTCTGGCACCAATGGCCTGACTCGCGCCTTCACGATTACGCCGTGCCTGGCCAGGGCGTCATCGCGCTGACGAAGGAGGTCGCCGAGCGTCTGAACGACGAGGCATTCTGGACGTTAATTGATCGCTTGACCACGGGCCGCCGTCTAGTCATTACTTCCGATCACGGCTACGCCGCCACAGGGTCTTTCGCGGACACGACGGACCCTGAGCAGAAAGAGTATTTGAAAGAGATTTATGCCAGCGGGCGTTGGGCCAAGGCTGACGGCAGCGCCCCGCCCGCGTGGCTGCCGCCGCTTGACCTGACGCTGGAGACAAGGCAGGGGCGCAACCGCTTCGTGCTTGGCCGGCGCAAATGGCGCAGTCAGGGCGGCTACCCGACGCTGGCTCACGGGGGGCTGTCTGTGCTGGAAGTGGCCTCTCCGTTCATCGAAATATCTCGGTAGCTCACACGCACACGGGACTATCGCACTTCACCTGCAAAAGGAGCTTGCATAATGGAAATAGCTGCCCCGCTAATTTTCCTTGTCGTCGGCATGGCCGCGGGCTTTGCCGGCGCGTGGCTGATCTACCGCAACGTCGCCACGACAGCCGCGGAGAGGGCGAAGTCTGAGAACGAGTCGGAGTGCGTCAGGCTCAGGACGCAATTGGACGAGCTAAACAAGCGGGCGCAGGACTACGTCGCGCATAACAAAGAAAAGGACGACCGGCTCGACTCGCTAGGGGCAAAACTCACCGTCCTCGAAAGAAGGGAAGCCGAGTTGATTGCCACATTGCAGGCGGAGAAAGAAGCGACTGAAGCGAAACTCGCACTGGTTGAAGACGCGCGCCGGCAGTTAGCCGACGTCTTCTCGGCGCTGTCAAAGGAGGCGCTCGATCAAAACAGCCAATCCTTTGTCAACTACGCCCAGTCCATTTTAGACGGCTATCAGCGGAGCGCGCAGGAAGATTTGCGGCAGCGGCAAGAGCGCATCTCTGACTTGGTCGCGCCGGTCAGGGATTCACTTGAAAAGGTGGACGAGCGTATTCAGCAGTTGGAGCGGGAGCGCGCCGGAGCTTATGGCGAGTTGCGTCAACAGGTCACGCAGATGGCTGCGACGCAAGAGACCCTACGCAACGAGACGGCTAATTTGGTCAGGGCGCTACGCAGCTCGAACACGCGTGGGCAATGGGGTGAGATACAGCTGCGCCGCGTCGTCGAATTGGCCGGGATGACGAACTACTGCGACTTTCAAGAGCAGGCCAGCGCCGAAACTGAAGTGGGTAGACATCGTCCCGACATGATTATCAACTTGCCCGGTGGGCGCACCATCGTGGTGGACGCGAAAGCGCCGATGGCGGGCTTCCTAGATGCGCACGAGGCGACGGAGGAGGCGGTACGCAGGGATTGCCTCGTACGCCACGCGCAGCAATTGCGCGCTCACATCGGCGTGCTCAGCCAGAAGGCATACTGGAACAGTTTTAAGCCTTCTCCTGAGTTCGTGTTGCTGTTCCTGCCGAACGAGGCGTTGTTCAGCGTGGCGCTCGAACACGATCCGCGGCTGATTGAGGATGGCGCTGCTAATAATGTCATCATCGCTACACCGACCACGCTGATCGCTTTGCTGAAAGCTGCGGCTTACGGGTGGAAGCAGGAGGCAATCGCCAGAGAGGTGCAGCAGGTCGGCGATCTAGGGCGCGAGTTGTATGAGCGGCTGGGCAAGCTCACCGAGCACATCGTCACGCTCGGCACGTCAATCAATAAATCCGTTCAGTCCTACAACGCGATGATCGGCTCGATTGAAAGGCGCGTACTTGTTACCGGCCGCCGCTTCAAGGCACTGAACGTGACTGGCGATAGCAGCGGCGACATTCCTGAGTTGTTGCCTATTGAAGCTGTGACACGCGAGTTACAAGAACCGGAGATGCGTCCTGTGTTAAGCGACGCGCCGCCGGAGGGTGAAATAGAGGCGAGTGATGAAGACGTGCTCTCGATGCCGGCGGTTGCGAGCGTGAAGATCCGTTGAGACAGACTAGTCATGTTGGTAATCAAGGTTTGAGCGGGGAGTTGCAGACTGATGGCTAAGGTGTTTGCGAAGACGAAGAAGGAGCGCGTGGCGGAAGAGGTGGCGAAGGCCGTCGGCGCGGGGCGCGCGGTCGAGGTGGAAACGGTTGACTTCGCAGACCCGAACCGCCCGAAGACCTGCCTCGAAGTTGACTTCCCCATCCTGCCGACAAACCAGATCGCACAGATCGAGGGCAACGCGGGCAAGCCCATCTACCAGATGTCGAAGTGGTGGGCGCGGCGGCGCTCTTCCGTGTTCCGCTCGATGCTGTTGGCGGCGGCGATGCGCGCGCCGGAGGACGAGTCGGGCGCGGCCAAGGCCGTGTGGGACGTGTACTACGCCAATCATCAGAAGAAAGGCGCGCTCAAGAGCCTGAAGGTAGCAGACATCTTCATGGGCGGCGGGACGACGATTGTCGAAGGCTCGCGGCTGGGGATGCAGATGTTCGGGACGGACTTGAACCCGGTGGCGTGGTTCGTCGTCAAGAACGAGATGGCGCGGGTTGACCCCGAAGAGGTGCAGGCGCTTCTCGACGACATCGAGCACGAGGTCAAGCCGCAGATCATGCCGTTCTACGCCTGCGATTGCCCGCGCGGGCACAAGGGCAGGTGGACGCGAGTTTCCAGCGGCGAGGTGATGGGCGATGACTTCGATCCGCTCGCTCTGACGCCCGCGGAACGAAAGGATTACAGGTACGAAGGGCCGGAGATCATCTACGTCTTCTGGGCCAAGCACGGGCCGTGTCAGGTGACCGGCTGCGGCCACCGGACGCCGATCATGTCGAGTCCGGTGATGGCGATCAAGACGCTGACGGTGAAGGCGCGGGAGTACAGATGTCCGGGCTGCGGCAAGTCGTTCGAGGTCGAGGCGGGCGAGGCGCGGATGGCTCCGGGCGTGCCGCTGGTGGTGGCCGAGACGGAGCAGGCTTACGCCGTGCAGGACGCGAAGGGCGGCGTCACCTGCCCGCACTGCGAGCGGCACGAGCGGTTCCCGCGTCTGCCCGCGAAGGCTAAGAACAAGAAGGTCGAGCTGACGCTCCTTGTGCATCCCGATTGGTTGAAGGGTGCGCCGAGGCGCGACGCGGAAGGGCGCGAGTACGGCGGCAGCGCGACAGACACGCCGGAGGCGACCGCGCGCTGGAATCAGGAGCGCGCGCGCACGCTACGTCTCGTGGAGGTGCGCGGAACTCTGCCCGAAGAAGTGACGTGCCCTGAAACGGGCGTGACGTTCAGCACGGGCAAAGAGGGCGGCACCGTGCCTAAGAAATCGAACTTCGCCTGCCAAGCCGCGACGTGCGGGCAGGTGCAGGACGTGCTCACGTCAATCAAGGCGACTGGCAAGACTGGCCCCGTCGCGGCTTACGCCATTCAGGGCTACTGCCCGATGTGCGAGAGCAGTGGAGCGATGTACGGCGGGCGTTTCTTCGCGCCGGTCAAGGACGCTTCGGCTTTCGACGCGGCCAATAGTGAATGGGAACAGCGCAAGGATGCAGACCTCGCGCAGCTTTGGCCGCGCAGCGAACTGCCCTACGGATTCATGACGCACATGAACAACGGCGGCATCCCCAATCACGGCTATACGCATTGGTGGAAGATGTTCAACCCGCGCCAGCTTCTCGTTCATACGCAACTCTTGCGAGCCATCAAGGATAACGAGAAGTACAGATGGGAAGCGCGCGAGTATGTTCTCGGTGCATTTCAGCAATACCTGAGAAACCAAAATATGTTCTCAATCTGGGATATTAGCCGTGATTGCTTAGCTCCACTTTTGAGCAACAATAACTTTCATCCCAAAGCAAACATGGTTGAGAACTGTGTTTTTCATAAATTTGGTCGTGGCAATTGGAAGTCCTCTTCTGATGCTCTTCCCGAATCAGCCGAATGGGCGCAACAGCCTTGGGAGATTGTCAGTAACAGCTACCTTGCAGAGTACGCTGCACCCATAGCAAACGAGATTACAGGGAAAAGCGAAAAGGTATTCTGCGGCGATCCTGTCTTGAATCACGCCGCCATCAAGTGTGGCTCGGCTACGGAGCTAAATAACGTTGCAGACGAATCTCTCGACTTAGTGATCACCGATCCGCCGTTCGGCGGTCTGCTCCATTACTCGGAGCTTTCCGATTTCTTCTACGTCTGGCTGCGGCTCGCCCTCAAAGACCGCTACCCCGAATACTTCAGCGCTGAGCACACGCCCAAAGCTCTCGAAGCAGTAGCCAACCGCGCGCGTCAGCCCGACGACCCGGACGGGTTCTATAAACGTCTGCTCACCGAATGCTGGCGCGAGGCGCACCGCGTCCTGAAGCCCGGCGGCCTGCTCGCCTTCACCTTCCACCACAGCGAAGACGAGCCGTGGGTCGCCGTCCTCGAAAGCCTCTTCGAAGCTGGCTTCTACCTTGAAGCGGCATACCCGATTCGATCTGACGAAACTAAAGGCGAAGGTGCAAAGCCCGGCACGTTCGGCTCACAAACAATCGAGTACGACATCATCCACGTCTGCCGCAAGCGCACCGGAGAGCCGCGGCGCGTGAGCTGGGGGCGCATGAGGCGCGAAGTCCTCGAAGACGTGCGCCAACTGCAAACTATCCTCGAACACCACGCCAAGGCGGGGCTGCCCGCCGCCGATCTGCAAGTCATCCGGCGCGGCAAGGCTCTCGAATACTTCTCGCGCCACTACGGGCAGGTCTTCGTGGACGAGACGCGCCAGCTCACAATCAAGGAGGCGCTCCTCGGCATCAACCAACTGCTCGACGAGGGCACGGCACACACGCAGGAGCAGCCGCCCCCCAACGCCGAGCCTATGACGCGTCAGCTCCTCCGCCTCTTCCACAAACGCGCGGAGCTGCCCCGCGACCAGATGCAGAAGTTCCTGCGCGGTACGGGTCTCGCGCCCGCCGACTTCGTCGAGCGCGGCTGGTGTCGCGAGGAACAGAAAATCTTCTACCTCGTCCCCGCCCTTGAGATCGCGCAGGACTGGCACGGTCGCCACAAGCGCCGCCTCGAAGGGCGCGACTACGATCAGGCGATGGTGCTTATAGGCGCGTGCCACGACCAGAGCGGCATTAACGCCTCCGACACCCTGAAGAACGAAAACTTCAAGCCGCACCCCGCCCTCGGCGCGCTGCTCGACTGGCATGCACGCCACGGCGCGGCCCAAACCACGCGCAACGCCGCCGCCCGCGCCCTGCACATCTACCAAGACTGGGAGCGCCGCCACCCCGAACAGGTCAAGCAGATGTCCTTCTTCGAGGGCGAGTAAAGCCGCCGCTGAAAATTTCGCACGAGCGAAAGCGATGAAAGAGATCGAGAGAGTATTTAACGAGACCTTCTCCAACTGGGACATCAAGCTGCCACCGGAAGCAGTCGCGGAACGGCGACGAGGAAAGATCGTCAAGGCAGGTTGGTCGATCTGGTATCTCTTCGGCTCGGATGAGAATGGCGAATATCTTGATTACTACTCTTCTCATCGGATGACCGACGACAGTCACGTCAGAATTTACTCGGATGGCCGTTGTGAGTATCTACCGACGATTGGGAGCTTTCGCATCGTCTCTCAAGACCCTGAAGAGGACGCTCGTTTAGAAGCTGAGTACTACAGGAAAAATCAAGAGGTCGCCCGGATGCTGGAATCCAAAGGTTTCGGGATTGAAGGTGACGAGCCGGGCGGCGTCCAGATTAACCGCCTTCTCCACACGGAAGAGTTTGATCAATAGAGGCAATAGACATGACGGGTATGAATTGGGTGGACATCTTCGCTGCGGCATCTTCCGCTGTGACGGCTGTCGGAGTCTTCCTCGCGTGGTGGCAGATTAAAGCAGCAAAGCAACTCAACCGCACACAGTTTGAAGACAATCTCGCGCAGCAGTATCGAGAGATCATCAAAGACATCCCCGTGCAGGCCCTTCTGGGAGAGCCGCTCGACCCGAAGGAGCAGGCCGAGACCTTAAAGTATTTCTACCGCTACATTGACCTGACCAACGACCAGATATTCCTGCGCCAGCAGGGGCGCGTCAGCGCACAGACATGGGAGAACTGGCGCGACGGTATCAAGGCGCTGATGCTCATGCCCGCCTTCGCCGAAGCGTGGAAGCAGATAAGAGAGAAGCCGACCACGAAGTTTGACGAGTTGCGTCGCTTAGAGAATAGCGATTATCAGGCTGACCCGCACGCTTGGGGGAACGAACCATACGTTACCTCGCTCCCGGCGAAGTCTGATGATCGCCCCCAGCTTACTGCGCAGACTCAAGGCTCCTCCAAGTAGCCACGCGTTAAAGATTCAACGCCCTCGCTGGAAAAGGGCGCGGCGAAGGTTAGTTTCCGGTTCGCATTCCGATACAAAGAAGTTAGGAGATGCCGTGGACGAGATCAAAAGAAAGATGAGCGAGATCAAGTGGGCTTACGCCGAAAGCGACCCTGGCGCTCTGGCCGAGCTACAAAGGCGGATTGAGGACGCCGGCCGCCGCGAGGATCTAATCACCTACTCGGACTTGGTGAAAGGTGTGGTGTTCCATCTGCCCAACGTGAATAAGGGCCAGCCATTCCAGATAGACATACACGAGTGGTCAATCTTAGATCGCGCCATCCTCGGCGAGTTCCTCGGCTTGATCTCTACCCTGAGTTATCGCAAGGCGAAATTCATGGCGAGCGCGCTGGTCGTCAACAAGATGGAGTTCAGACCGAGCGACCACTTCTTCCAGTGGGTGAAACAGCTTGGCATGTTGTCCAGTCGCGACATAGATGACTTCTGGCAGGAGCAGGTGAGAAAAGCACACGATTGGTTCAAGGATAACTCTCTATAAAGATGGCGAAGGGCGCGGCGAGACGAGTTCGCTAACACTTCGGGGAAAAGGCACAAAGCGATGTCGGTAACGCATGATTCCAGATGGCAGCGACGCGGGTTCTCATTCCTGTGGGGGCCTGAAGCTTTCTCCGGATTCGCCGCGCCGGAAGAGGCCGTCACGATGCGCGAGTTCTTTAACATGAGCCATAACTGGCCCGACGCCCTGCCGTCCGCTCACGGCAATGCTCTCATCGTCGTAGGGCTGGAAGGATGTCTCGACGCGCTCACACCTGAGGACGCCGAACAGTGGCTGTGCGAGGATTTCAAGAGTCACGTCCTGAGGTTCCAGTCTGAATACGAAAATCAGGCAGGGCTAATCTTCTGGCTGCCGGGCGGCCGGCAGCGTGTGAGGCCCGCGCCCGCAGCGGCGGAAGAATACTTCTGGGTCTGCGCCGCCCCTCACTCGACTGAGCGGCTCCCGCTCGGTCGCTGCCTCTGGGCAGGCGCAGAGCGAGACGCGCAACGAATCATCCATCCCACGGCTTCCGATCAAGACATTGATGGGCCTGCGTGGCTTGGTCTCTATCATCCGAGGATTTCATGAGCGCGGTCGAACCAAGTTTCCGATTAGGCCAACGTATCGCGCACCCGGAGTTCGGCGAGGGAGTCATTGTCGAGGCCCCCCGCGACGGCTACGTCCGCGCCTTCTTCCCCGTAGGCGAGAGACAGGTGCCGCTTGCAGCACTGAGTTCACTTCTTTCTCAAACAGAGCGCGTCCTGCGCAACGTCGAGGGCAGCGCTGAACGCCAGCGTAGGTTGAGCCTCGCGTGCGAGGCTCACGCCCTCCCGCTCATGGAGAACGCCGCTGCGCTCACGGCCGCTAAAATTGATCTGCTCCCGCACCAAGTCGTCCTAACTCACCGCGTAGCCACCGCCATGCCGCGGAGGTTCCTGATCGCGGATGAGGTGGGGCTAGGCAAGACCATCGAGGCCGCACTGATTCTGCGTGAGCTGGCGAGCCGGGGCGAGTTGCGTCGCGCGCTGATGGTCGTCCCAGCCGGATTGGTCAACAACTGGCACCGCGAATTGAACGAGGTCTTCCACCTCGACTTTGAAGTCTTCGGCAGCCTCGGCGACGTGACTGACCGTAAGTCTAACGCCTTTGCAAAACACGACCGCCTCATCGCCAGCATTGACACCCTCAAGCGCCCTGCGCGCGTGCGCCGCCTGCTCGACGCCCCGCCGTGGGACCTTGTCGTCTTCGACGAAGCGCATCACCTCACGGCCTATATGAGCGGCAGCAAGGTTCGGAAGACGGAGAACTACAAGCTCGCCGAAGCCCTAAAAGGGCACGCGCGCGACTTGCTTATGCTCTCGGCAACGCCGCACCAGGGCGACCACTTCCGCTTCTGGATGCTGATCCAGCTTCTCAACCCAACGCTCTTCAAAAACCCGAAGGACATGGTCGAGAACCGCCACCGGCTCAACGCAGTCGTCTTCCGCCGCACAAAAGCTGACGCCTGCCGGCCCGACGGCTCGCCACTTTTCGCACGGCGCTTCGTTCACACCGAATCGTTCCTCATGTCGGCGGGCGAACGCATGTTCTACGAGGAACTGCGTGAGTATCTGGAAGAGGGCTTCGCGCTCGCCAAACGGCAGGGCGCGCAGGGCCGCGCGCTTGGCTTCGTCATGTCCATCTTCCAAAAGATCGCCGCGTCGAGCTTCGCCGCCGTGCGCCGCACACTTCGGCGCCGTCTGCTGATGCTCACGCTGCACGAGTCTGTCATGCGCGAGCGCGACCTCGACGTTGACGGGCGGCTTAAGCTGAACGAAGAGGCCAAGACGATCATACGTGAAGAGTTTAAGCTCGGCGACGACGCGGTCAGCCGCGGCGAAGTCGAGCGGATCAGGGCCGACCTCAAAGTGAAGATGCTCAGGAAGCTCGACGAGAACGAGCTGGCGCTCCTGTCCGATTCGCACGCGACGGAGAGTGTTTCCGCCGCCGCGGAAGATTTCGCCGCGACTGCCGTCAGCCTCGCCCTCCCGGAAGAGCGCCTGCGCATCGAGTCGCTGCTTTCCTCCTTCCCCGCGCAGCGCGAGACGAAGGTAGACAAACTCTTGAGCGCGCTCGGCGCGCTGTGGCGGCAGAACCCTAATGAGAAGGTCGTCATCTTCGCCACCTACCTTGGCACGGTGGATTTGCTTGAGCGAGAGATCGAGGCCGCGTATCCGGGCCGCGGTGTGACAGTCTTGCGCGGCGGCGACCACGGCGCGAAGCTCGCAGCCGAACGCAGATTCAGGCAGCCCGACGGCCCCCGCGTCCTCGTGTGCACCGCGGCGGGCCGCGAAGGCATCAACCTGCAATTCGCGCGCGTCCTCTTCAACTTCGATCTGCCGTGGAACCCGATGGACGTGGAGCAAAGGATCGGGCGCATACACCGTTACGGCCAGAACCACACGGCGCAGGTCTATAACCTTGTGCTCTCGGACACCATCGAAGGCCGCATCTACCTGCTGCTCAACGACAAGCTGTTAGAGATCGCCAAGACGCTGGGTAAGGTGGACGAACACGGCAATATAGCCGAGGATTTGCGCTCCCAGATTCTGGGCCAACTCTCCGAGCGCATTAGCTATGACAAGCTCTATCAGGAGGCGCTGTCCGATCCTGAACTGAGGCGCACACGCCTCGAAGTAGAAGCGGCCCTCAGCAACGCCGACGAAGCGCGCAAAGTGATATTCGAGCTTTTCCAGGATTTGGAAGGCTTCAGCCTGGAAGATTACCGTCCCTTCGCAGACAGCACTGCGGGCATGGAAAGGCTAATTCAGTTCCTGACCGATGCCATTGCCGAACAAGGCCAACGGCTGCGCCGTGTAGCCGAAGACATCTACGAGCTACAGACTGAAGGCGGGATGACCGTTGCTCGCTTCACTACGGACAGGGATTTAGCCAGAGCCGCCGAGGGAATGGATTTAATAGGGCTGGACCATCCGCTCGTTCAGAAACTCCTGCGCAGGTGGCAGAGTCTACCTCCTGAAGACTTAGGAGTTGCCGTCCAGAGCGAGAATGCAACGCCCGCAGTTATTACTTTGTGGCAAGTGCAAGCTCACGGCCTTCAGAACGAGGTGCGAGCCCATCTTTTGCCCATACTCGTTGACACTGAAGGGAACAGGATAGCCGCTTCCGAACATGAACTAAGTCGGCTCTTACTGCGGCCCAACGCGCGACCATTCCTCGACGCCGAGCAACGATCCAGGTTACTACGTTCTTGTATAGAGCCGATGCTGAACCGGGAGATTGAATACCGGAGATTGGTAGTCGAGCGCGGGGGGCTTTCCACCCGCCTAATCGCCTGGGTAGAAGTCACGCCCCACATGAATGCTTAACAAGGCTTCCCAGCACTCATTACAGTTTTACGGAGCAATATAGCCCTGACAAAAGGAAACGAGTTATGAGCGAGACCACACAACCCACGTTGCCCCAGCAATCCGCTGCCCCTGTGCTGCTCCAACCGGACAATCATAACAAGAAATACGAGGCTCTTTTTGTGGAGATAGACACTGGTCAAATCAAATTACCTATGTTCCAGCGCGAGTTCGTTTGGGACAAGGAGCAGTCTGCTAAGCTGATCGACTCCATTCTAAAGGGGTTTCCCATCGGCACTTTCATATTTTGGAAGACAAGAGAGGAGCTGCGCAGTTACAAGGAGGTCGGGAACCATAGGCTGCCGGAAACACCCAAGGGCGATTACGTGCAGTACATCCTAGATGGGCAGCAGCGCATCACCTCGCTTTATGCGATACGAAAGGGCATCCGCATCAGTAAGGACGGCAAGGAAGTAGACTACAAGGACATCTTCATAAACCTGGATTACGATCCCAAGAACGACGAGCAAATTGTGGTGACGGAGAAAGCCGAAGGTAAACGCTACCTGTCCGTTTATCGCGCCCTGAGCAGCCAGGTCACAGACTTAATGGACGAGTTCCCCAGCCGGGGGTTGTTAAAGCAGATAGAAACCTACAAGGGCCGGCTGACCAATTATGATTTCTCCAGCATAACGATAAAGGACTATCCGATTGAGATAGCCTGCGAGGTATTTTCTCGAATTAACACCGGGGGCAAGGCGCTGACCGTTTTCGAGATAATGGTTGCGAAGACCTACGACGAGGCGAAGAATTTTGATCTCGCAGAGAAGTATGAGGTTCTGCGCGACGGCTCGGACGAGGAGAAAGAGTGCCTGACCGCAGCCAAGTTCGAGACGATCCCCGAATCTATCATCATGCAGTGTGTGGCGGCGATTACGCTTCGCGCAGTTCGGAGCCGCGACATCCTTAAGATCCGGCGCGAGACTTTCATTAACAACTGGGAGCCTATGAAGGCGTCCCTGTTCATGGCTATAGACTTTATCCGCTCGGAACTCCGTGTTCCGGTATCCCAACTCCTACCTTACCCGGCGCTGCTCGTGCCCTTTGCCTATTTTTTCCACGCTACAGGTAACAAGAAGCCAAACAACGAACAGGTGCGCCTGCTTGAACAATTCTTCTATTGGGTCGGGCTGACTGAGCGCTACAGCTCTGCAACGGAATCTAAACTTAGCGAGGATTTTAATAAGATGGATGCCATAGCCAAGGGCAACATGCCCAATTATCAGAGCACCGAACTAGCCGTTGACCCCAAAGTGATCGAAGAGACATGGTTCTCTGCCGGCAACGCATATTGCAAAGCCATACTTTGCCTGCTGGCGTCTCAGCAGCCTAGATCATTCGACACCGGAGGCATGGTGATGCTGGACAACAGTCACCTCAAGATAGCTGCCAGCCGCAATTATCACCACTTCTTTCCGAAGAAGTATCTAGAAGAGAACCAAAAGGGCAAAGAACCGAACCTAATAGCTAACATCACCTTGATTGACGGTTATTCTAACAAACATCGTATAGGGAAAAAGCCGCCGAGCGAATATATCGCCAAATTTGCTAAGGACAACAAGACCCTGCCGGAAGATCTCCGAACTCACTTAATTAATGAGGTAGATGATTACGGAGTAAGCTCCGACAATTATGACGTTTTCATTAAGCGTAGAGCCGCAGCAATCGCTATGGCTCTCAACGTGAAGCTGATGTCAATGACACCGGTTCAAGCTGCAGAAGCGGACAGAAAAGAGTAAATACGTTTGGGGAGGTTTTTAACATAACACGGGACTCCAAATATTTCTTGGATCCTGAAACTCATCTTGAGATCAATGTTCTTCCGTTCTACGAAGCGAGATTCAGTTATCAATTTGATCACCGATTTGCGACTATTTCAACTGGCAGAACTAGCTATACAACGTCTATCCAAAAGCAACACGGCACCCTTGCCTGGGTGGTTTTAATAGGAATCTAATGAGCGGCCAACCAGCTTTCAAACAAGGTGATTTGGTTCAGAGGGTAAATCACCCTGAATCAATCGGACTTGTGCGCGAGCAGCGCTGGGACGAACAGACCGAAAGCTGGAACTATCTTGTTCAATTCGGTGCTCAACTCCTCGCCCTTCCTGAGGAAGTGCTGCAAGCCATTCAGGAGATCCAAAGTCCTTGGGATGCGCTCAGGCAAGGCAGCCTCTCTGGTTTGCGTCACTTCATCTTTACTCTGACTTATCACCGGTTGCGCACGCCTACTGCCCGTGTGGCATACGCATTCTCCACGGCGAGAACGCAATTCTACCCGCATCAGTTTAAGCCATTGCTCAAATTTTTAGACAATCATGGAAACGGCCTACTCATCGCGGATGACGTCGGACTGGGAAAGACCATCGAGGCCGGTTACATTCTGCGAGAGCTACAAGCTCGTCAAACAATCGAGCGTGTGCTCATCGTCGTGCCGGCACGTCTCGCACCGAAATGGAAAAGGGAGATGCGGCTCAGGTTCGAAGAGCACTTCGATACCGTTAAAGGGAATGATCTTGTAAGGTTTGCCGAACGGCTACGCCAAGGAAGAGAACCGGAGCCGTTTAGGTGGATCATCTCTTACGAGAGCGTGCGCCCAGAGGAGATCCGCCTTGCGCTCGAAGAGACTCAGCCTCCAATCGATCTCTTCATCGCTGACGAGGCTCACAGAATGCGTAATCCCGAGAGCCTCCAGCATAAGGTTGGATCTACGCTGAGCCGCTCCTCCGACAGCGTCATCTTTCTGACCGCCACCCCTGTTCAGAACAAGTTGGAAGATTTATGGAACTTGCTCCGGTTACTCTCACCGGAAGAGTTCCCCGTCTGGCCTCTTTTCCAGAACCAAGTCGAAGCCAACAGACTGATTTTGATGGCCCAGCATGCGCTAACGCAGACGCCGCCGGATGTTTCGCGAGCACGAACTCTTTTGGAAAGGTTTTCCAGAGTTCACGGGGTCACATTCCTTCTGTCGCAGGATTATCTGTCGTCGATTCTTAAGCGGCTCGACGAAGGCAACTTAGAGCGTAAAGACTTTGTCGAGTTGCACGCAGACATCGCCCAACTTAGCTTGCTCGGCCCGATCATCTCACGCACTCGTAAGGTAGAAGCGATGCCGGATCGAGCCATCCGCTCTGCGATGTGGTCAGGGGTTAACCTTACCGAAGCTGAGCGCGCGGTCTACGACAGCGTCGAAGCGCTTTGCCGGATGTCATGGCCCGGAATGGGGGACTCGTGGGGGTTTAGGATGAGCCTGTTAATGGCTTATCGCGCGACAGCGAGTTCTATTCCGGCGGCGATGCAGTATTTTTCGGAGAAACTCAAGCAGGCTGGTGCCTTCGATGATTTTGAGTCTCAGTTTGAGACTGAGGAGGCAGAGGCTCAGACACATTTGGGTGTTAATGCCTGGTCTGGCCCGAGCCGCTCTTATTTGCAGAATATCGTCGAGCAATGGGGGCAAAGTGGTAGGGTTGATACGAAACTCGAAACGTTGATCAAGGCTCTTAAAAAAATATGGAAGGAAGATGAAAGGGCGAATCGAAGACGACGCAAAATAGTTATCTTCTCTTACTTTCGTAGGACTCTCGAATACCTCAGAATCGCTCTGACCAAACGAGGATTCGACCTGCGAATGATCCACGGCGGTACGCACGTTGACGAAAGGGAATTCGTTATTGATGAATTCCTTGAGCGTGAAGACGTACTACTCCTGCTCACGTCAGAGGTCGGGGGCGAAGGCATAGATTTACAAAAGGCTTCCGTACTATTCAATTATGATTTGCCATGGAATCCGATGGTCGTCGAGCAGCGCATCGGTCGCCTAGACAGAATAGGTCAGCAGGCAAAGCGCATCGTCATCGTAAACTTTATTGTTAAAGGCTCAATCGAAGAGTACGTACTCCAACGACTTCTCGAGAAGGTAGATATATTCCGTGAGTCCATCGGAGAAATCGACCCGATCATAGGCGAGGAAATTGAGCGTCTGACGGAGAAGGCCCTCAGCGGGGAACTCTCTTCCGAAGAGATAAAGCGCGTGGTAGAGGAGAGTGGGAACGCATTAGAGAGGCGGGTGATGGAGGCGCGTACAATGCTCTCCCGCGTTGATAATCTTCTGGCTGCTGACCAGAGTCTTATTGATGAGATCAACGCCGTCACCGGGGAGCGGCAGATCCCGTCGGAATCAGACCTGCTGCTCTTCCTAAATATGTTTCTGGAGAGACACTTTCCTGGCTGTCAGTTACCGCAGCAGGTCTCGACGAAGGTAGTGAAGGTTGATCTCCGCGGGCCGTTAGGTACGAAGATCGAGGCCGCCGCGTCGGAGATTGGCCCTGACGCAGCGATCTTCGGGCGTAAGATAGCTGGGGGCACAGTTGAAATAACTCTGTCGCGTGAAGCAGGTTACCGACACCCACGCGCGGAGATGCTGCACCTACGACACCCACTCGTCAAATTCGCTGTCAGGGAAATCGATCGTGAGAAAAAAAATACGGCATTTGCCATCACTCTCAAAGGCAGTTCATTGCTACCGCCTCGGCTCTACGGGTTTCTTGTTTCGCTAGTCGAACTCAAGGGGCAGCGAGCCACAACCCGTCTTGCGGCTATCTTCGCTGATGTGGAGAGCGACAGGGTTTGGAACGACCCGGAAGAGACGACACCGATTGTTCTGCAAATGTTGGAGAGGGGGCAGGACATCGAGATAAGAGATATCACACAGGAACAAGTTGGGGGGGTCAAAGAGCGGCTGCTCGCGGGACTGAACGCTGTGAAGGCTGAATGGAATCAGCGAGAACAGCGTCTGGATCAGGTAAGACGAGAACAGCGCCAAGCGATTGTACAAGGAGCCACCCAATTAAAGATTGAAAGAGCGAAACAGCGGCTGCGCGCGCTTCAGGAGCGCAATGCCGCAGAATTTCCGATACGCATGGCCCAAGCACAACTGGAGAAGGCCGAGCAGGAAATGTCAAAAGCGTTAGAACCAGACGCGGCGGCAGCCGAAGCTGGCGTCGGGCCGGTTGCTGAAGTTGCTGTTGGCTTCTTAAAAGTCGAGAGAGGAGACGAGTAATGAGCAGACTAAGACCTATCCACTTAGGTGTTGACTACGGTACGAGCACATCAAAGCTTGTCATTCGCGACTACGCGGCGCCAGGTGGCGAGCGCGCGGTATTGATCGGAAAACGTTATAACTATCGTTTCCCGTCCGCTGTCTCTTGTAGTGGCGACAAAATCTTCCTCGGCCAGCAGCCTACGGGCGGTTTGATCAATGGAGAGCACGTGACTTGCTACGAAAGTATTAAGATGCGTGTTGCCGATGAAGTAAAGAATAGGCCTGGACGTTATTTCTATGGAGCGCGGCGAGAGTTTCCGGACGGCTTTCGTGCCAGAGACTTTGCGACCCTCTCCGTGTGGTCGCTAATCTCTGAAGGTGAGAAAACGGCACGTAACACCCTCAAAGACGCTGACATTAGACTCGGGATGACATTGGGCGTACCTATGAGCTTCTTTGCGGACGCCGAGCTGCGCGATGAGTTCCTGATGATCGCTAGGACCGCATGGCACCTTCACAGAAATCGCGGGCCTATTCGCGAAGATACAATCAACATAAATGAGGCAAGGCGGTGGTTAGATGAGGCTTATCAAGCCGTTCAATTGAAGAGTCCCCTGTCGCCGACTCAAATAAGAGACTGGCTTCGCTCCGAGGCCGAGGCCTCAATGTTGTGGGCGTTTCGTTCACCGGGAGTGCCCTCAGGCCCCTATCTGAAAGTGGATGTTGGAGCCGGGACGACGAACGCCAGTATGTTTCGGATCGTTGACACGTTCAGCGAAGGACAATGGATAAAATCAGGGTTTGCCTTCTTCGGCACATTCTCCGGCCCTTACGGCATGGACGCTGTTGATCGTGATCTAGCTATTCATCTGGGCATGGACGTGGATAATTGTCTCGACCTTCGCGCGCAGGAGGATCGGTTGCTAAACGATGCAGGCGCACTAGATTCCACGCGACAGACTTTTAGGCATATTCGTAACAGTCCGATAGAGGCGTGGAGACGTGGGTATCGGAAGATAATGTCTTCTCCTTATGAAGTCAAAGCGTGGGAAGACGCTAATGTATTTGTCATCGGCGGCGGTAGCTTGGTAACTCCACTAAGGAACTTTCTTGCAACACACCCGAGCGGGCACAACAATACTATGCCTCAGCGGCAGTCCGACGTACCGCCCGATCTCGATTTAGAAGGCGGCAATAGTATCCCCGCGAACCTTCTACCCTTCGTGATGGTCGCTTATGGTCTATCTAATCTTGGGCTTGCCGTACCCGAAGCTGAAACTCCTGACTCGATTCCGCCGCTCACGCCCATGAGTGGTCAAGAGAGAATAAGCCACGAAGAGATATATGGGGAGTAGTATTGTAATGGACTCGTCAAAACCTAAAGTAGGCCCTCCTTTGGTCTTTTACCTCAGTCGTCTTTCGTCTCACTCTTCAATGGTAGAAGGCTAATCTGATCTGCTGGGACCCACCATGTTGGCAATGAGGCAACTAGCTTATCAACATACATTTTGCTCGCGGCGGATTCGTAATAAGTGCTTTCCGCCTGCAGCGCCGTGTACAGGGCGTCTTTGATTATCCCCTCGAACTCCTCCTCACGCATCTCCGACGTCCGACTGTTATATAATTTGAACCGTTGAGTAAATTTGTACTTCTCCAGCGCGCGGGTCACGGCAGTCGCCAGAAACATGGCGTGCTTCTGATTCTCATCAAGATTCATCCCGACCTGTTTCCCATGATCCCAGTATCCCTTGTCATATGGATTTATTTTCGCACCCTCCGTAATGGCCAGAATTTGCTCGCGAAGGACTTCCGCACCGTGCTCTTTGAATTTCATGCCTTTTAGAACCCGCCCGAGATTCATCAGGATCCCGGTCTCGTGGAGATCATCCTTTTTGCAAATATACCGAACCGAAGTAACTACATCTTCATAGTTCCCCCTGAGTAGATCGAGTGCTATCTCGCAGACCCACGTGTGCGTGCTGTAGGTCGTGCGCTCGTCCATTCGTTTGGTGGCTGCTTCGGCCCGCTCAAAGTCGCCGGCGTGGAAATACCGGACGGCATCCTCGAATATTTCATCAGGCTCCTGATTCGCGAGCCTCAGCAGCTCACCCGCGCCGAACTCGTGAAGTCTCGCCAACTCGCCCCTGGTGATGCGAGAGCCGGAGAAGTAGTAAGTCTGCGTGCTGATCTCCAGCAGTCCGTCGCCGGCAATCGAGTTGATTTCGTCGAGGGTGAGGCCCAGCTCCTCGGCCGCGATGGCGAGGGGGATTTCGTTATACGGGCTCGGGTCCTCGAGCGCCGAAAGCTCTTCCTTCAGCTCCATTATCTTTTCACGGTTCCGGCTCCGCCAGCTCTCAAAACCCTCGTCAGTCTTGAACTGCCGGCGCGTCTTCTTTTCGTATTCGGCTTCCAGCTTCTCTAATACGCGCGCGATCTGTTCTTTGCGTTGCGCCACCGGCGGGCGTCTCGCTTTACTGCCGCCCATTTTTCATCACCTCCTGACGTTTCGTTCAACCCTCTTGTTCGCTCAACGGGTCAAGACTCTCGGCATATTGACGCGCCCACTTGAGCCAAAGGTCCTCTTCGCTTCCCGGAGTGATTTCTCCGCGCTGGCGCAAGAGTTTCTCCTCGTAGGCCAGCAGGTAAGCACGGATGTCTGCGCTCTTGCGCCAGGCTGCAACATCTTTGAGGAGTTTCTTTCGGCGCGCCTGCTCTTCCCCTTGCCGTCTCTGCTCGTCGATTCGCCGCTGTTCTTCCTCCCTTTTTTCGAGTTCTTCCAGCCGCAGGCTTTCCAGTTTGGTGATGATCCCGGCGACCACCTCGTTCAGCCGGTTTTCGAGTGGTTCGAGTTTCTTGTCCTTCCACCATTTTGTCTCGACGCGCCTGCCCTTCACCTTGAAGATGAGCTTTCCGCTGGGAACGGTGATGACTCTCCGATCAATCAGGTAGGGAGGCTTCTTCTTCTCCGCTGGCGTGAGTTCCCTCTCTACGTCCCTGTAGCTCTCCGAGAGCGAAATCTGCACTTCGGCTTCCACGTCCGTGCAGAAAACACGGGTTGCCTTTTCACAATAGTCCCGCGTCACTTTGACCCCGTAGCCGCGGGCTTCCAAAGCCTTCAGGACCGCGTCCATGACGCGCAGCGCCCGGTCGAGAGTCACGTCGCTGACTTCTATATCGGGCAACAAATCTTTTTCGTCTCGAACCTCGGTCGCAATTCCTAGTTCACGCTTTTCATGCCAGCGCAGCATATTGGTGATCAGCGGGTGCGGGTCGGCGAGAGTCTCGGCCACAACAATTTTGTTTTCTGGGAGATGTTCTGCAGCTAGGCGTTCTGCAACCAGCGGGTCGTTTATGGCTAACTCTTCTGTTTGCGAATGATGAGGAATCCAAACACTTACCAACGTATTTTCGTTTTCGGGAGGTAGGGGCGGAATCTGTGGTTGATGGCCCGTTTCTATCTTCCGCCAGTAGCCGGGCGGGGGTTTCGGAATCTCCATCCTGCGGCATAACTTGCCAAGGGCCACGTCGGAAATACCAATATCCTCAGCGAGCTTAATCGCGGGAATCGACCATACTTTTTGATAGAGATCCTCGCGCGTTAAGTTGATTCCGTCGTTGGTCATGCGAACCAATTCCCGATCCAAAGGATGTTTTCATATCTCTTGTAACCTTATGCAATCCTATTTGGATTTTATCAAATCTCAAGCCGTAGCACTGTCACCTTCGGGTAAGGGGGTGAGTCTGGAAGTAGTTTTCGAGCAGTTCCATCAAGTGCCATCATTGAATGTATAAGGGGCGAAGGTGTGTACCTATGGGGAATAGAGGGGGATTGTAATTATAAAGCTCAAAACTTGCGATTTCCCGGCGAAAAATGCGATGAAATTCCGGCTTTCAAGTCCCACCTGCGGAGTTTAATATTTAGGATGTAAAGTGATATGAAGGATTACTGTTTAACCTCGCTGATTGCTGCTCCTCCTTTGCTGCGCGTACATTTCCATGATCTCTTTCGTCGTGGTAGCATCTTCGGGCGATTTGTCTTCGCGTATGAAGCCGACCACGCGAGGGAATCGCAGCGCTAGACCTCGTCCATGTTCGTCCAGCGCGGCGGTGTGGATGGGTGAGCGCGTGATCTCGTCGGCCAGCACCGTAACGACCACGCTCGGCTCGACCCACACATCCGGTACGAGGCGCGAGTCAACGCGCGCCGGCTTGTGAGCCACCTTCTCAGCGTCCAGCAACTCCCTCATCCTAATCCAGTTCTCGTCACTGAGGCCGCTGCCGATCTTCCCCACGCTCTTGAACGTGTCGGTCGTTTCATCATAAACCGCACCCAGCAGGGAGCCGATGCCGAAGCGCGCGCGGTAGCCGCGGCCCCTGAGGTAGCCGACGATGACCACATCTACGGTGTCGTTCAACTCGCTCTGGTAGGCCCTCTTCAACTTGATCCAGTTGAAGTTCCTCGCGCCCGGCTCGTACCCGGAGTCCAGCCGCTTAGCGACGACCCCCTCGTGCCCCCGCTCCAGACTCGCGTCGAAGAACCGCTGCAACTCGTCAGTCGTTTCGACCAACTCCCCTTCTGAGAGCTGAATGCGTCCGCCGCCCTTGATGCGCCGCGCGAGTTCCGCGCGCCTATCGGTGTAGCTTTGGTGGGTTAGGTCTTTGCCGTCAACGTACAGCAGATCGAAGGCGACGAGGTGAAGTGGCAACTCTTCAGCCATCTCCTCTATCCGCTGTTTGCGCTTTCTCTGCACCGTGACTTGAAACGGGTGGAACTCCCCGGTCTCCACATTCACCGCCAAAGCCTCGCCGTCGAGGATGGCGCTGCGGGCGCTGAACTCACGGAGCAAGGCCGAAGTGATGTCCGGGAACATTCCCGTAGTCCGTTCGAGGTTACGCGAGAAGACTTCGACACGCCCGCCCTTAAGGTGGACTTGGCAGCGAAATCCGTCGAGCTTGGCTTCGACCTCGCACCTGCCGATCTTCTGGATGATCTTCTCGGCGGAGGGCAGCCGCTCGGCGAGCATCGGGCGGACGGGGCTGCCGACGCGCACCTTGAACTTCTCAAGCGCCGGAAGCCCCTCTCTAGATAAAGTGGAGAGCACGAGGCCGAGATCAGAGCAGATGTTGTACGCGCGCTCGATAACACGGCGGGCATGTTTTGGGTCTTCCTCCCGACGAGCTACAGCCTCGATGATGGTCGGGGCGGCAACGCCGAGGCGCAGACGGCCCAAAGTCAGGCGCACGATGTAGCGCCCCTCAATCGGGGTCGCCTGTTTGAGCAGCGCGGTGAGTTGCTTCTGCTTCTCCTCGGTGCTTCCGCGCCCGGTGGTACGCGCAATGCCTAACAGACTTTGATAGAGGTCAACGAGCAAAAGCTTCGAGCGCTTCGACCGGGGGATCAACTCTTCGGCCACTAGACCGAGATCACCCAGCCGGCTCGATGCCTCCGCAATGTCCTCGACGGAACAGTTCGTGGCGTTAGCTAGAGCGAGTGCAGTTGTGCGCTCACCCATGCCGGTCTCGATGCCCTCGAAGGCAGGCAGCAGACGCCCCTCTAAGAGGTATGAGGCAGGCGCTATCTCCTCGTCACCCGCCCTGTCGAAGAGTCCTCCCAGCAGCTCGTACATCTGCAACCGGCTGGCCGTGTTCTCCAGTGCTTCGAGTGCCCGCGCGAACTCGGAAAAGCGCATATCGTAATCCCGCCCCTGCTTCTTATTGTGATTAGCGACTAAGTTAGCTATAATAGCCAAGTCGAAGCCTTAGTTCAAACGGGTTCATGCTTATGCGTACTGTCAACATCGCCGATCTAAAGAACAACCTGAGCGCGCACCTGGAGCGCGTGCGCGCGGGCGAGGAGCTGCTCGTTAAAGACCGCAACCGCCCCATCGCCCGGCTCGTGCCGCTCGCCGCGGGCGAGGACTTGGACGCGGAGGAGATGGAGCTGGCGGCGGCGGGCATCGTCCGCCTGCCCGCCAAGAGCCTGCCAGATTCGTTCTGGAAGATGCCCGCGCCGCAGGTCTCTTTTGAGGACGCGGTTGCGGCAGTCACCTCCGAGCGCGACGAAGACTGATGCCCTCTGCTAAAACCTCGGCCAAAGCCGCCCCGAAGATCGAGCGTGCGTTCTGGGACACGAGCGCCATCGTACCCCTGTGCTGTCAGCAGGACGCGTCGCAGGAGATGCGGCGCATAGCGCGCAGGAGCAAGCGCGTCGCCGCGTGGTGGGGCACGACCGTCGAAGCGCGGAGCGCGTTCAGCCGCCTCGTGCGTGGCGGCCAGATGACGGCGAAGGGTTTACAGCAGGCGGTGGCACGGCTGGAGGTGCATCGCGCCTCGTGGGTCGAGGTGCTGCCGGGCGACCGCGTGAGGGAGATCGCTGAGGGGTTGCCTGAGCAGTACGGCTTGAGGGCGCTAGACTCTTTTCAATTAGCCGCGGCGCTCGCCTGGTGTAAGGAACAGCCGCGCGGGAGGCTCTTCGTCTGCTGCGACGCGCGGCTGGCGGAGGCGGCACAGAAGGCGGGTTTCGATGTACTCCCATGACGGAGACTCTTCACACGATCTTGTCCGCATTCTTAGCGCGCTCGTCTCTAACGAGCCTTAAAGACACGCCCTGAAAAGTCCGAATACAGCCCCGAAAAAAGTGCCGTCAAAAAGCCGTCATTGATAACAAGCGTGCACTGTTAAATTATTGCACTGAATAGCTTTGTTGGCGCAAGTAATAGTAGCCGAAGAAGATGTTGCCCGCCCCGTGCGTGCCGACGAGCGCCGGCTCTTCACCGAAGTGCTGGGTGTATGAGCTGACAATCGGCAGCCTA
>Ga0081539_10000302_pt1 | contig 111364 bp, 100 predicted proteins | sample TabmetS4T2R2_FD_71023 | JGI IMG/M metagenome (GOLD analysis project Ga0081539, IMG submission 71023) | Tabebuia heterophylla rhizosphere microbial communities from the University of Puerto Rico - S4T2R2 | ecosystem: Host-associated > Plants > Roots > Rhizosphere ... | reverse complement strand
CCCTAGTGTGATTTCGAAGTTCGCCTCATTTCGATATTGAGCTCCGAGCGAACTTCGAAATCAAAACGACACTAGAAATCAAGGAGTTGCTAGTGTCCTTCGATTCTGAATTCGCTCGGCGGCTGATATCGAACTCATGCGAATTTCAGAATCGGGACTCTAGCGCGGGAGCAAGATCTCGCCCTTGCCGAGCACCGCGTTATCGCCGCCGTATTTGCGTGGCGCGTTGCCGAGCAGCGGCTGCTCGATGATGCCCTCTGCAATGAGGTGTCGGTCGACGAGCATTGCGAAGACGCTGTCCGGCGCGCCGCTTTCGACAAAGGTCGGCGACAGGTCTTGTGGCGCACGGTCGAGCAGGATCGAGCCACGCCGCATCAGATAGCCCGGCATCTCGCCCGCGCCACCGAGCACGACCAGCGTACCGGCTATCATGCGGCAGCCGGCATGGTCGCCGGCGCCGTTCAGCACAGCTATCAGGCCGCGCCGCATGCGGTCGGCGGCATAAGCACCCGCCCTGCCCCGCACGATCAGCACGCCGCCGTTCACGCCGGCAAGCTCGCCTGCCAGCGGCGCGCCGAGATGGTCGCCCGTGTTCCCAAGAATCTCCAGCCGTCCGCCGCGCATGCCCGATCCGGCATGCGGGCCGGCATTGCCCTCGATCGTGAGCGCGCCGCCGCGCATGGTGCGCCCCGCCTGGGCGCCGACGTCGCCGACGACGCGGACCGTCCCCTCGGTCATCCCCATCGCCACACGGTCGAAGCGGCTGCTGCCACCCTCAAAGACGATCGTTTGCGCACCGTCGCCAGTGACGCGGAACAAATCGCCCACAGTGGACGCGCGCTTAGATGTGCCCAGCCGAATTTTCTCGATCTCGCTCATCCCTGCAAGCGCCTGCGGCGTCAGCGGCGATAGATCGAGGCGCTCGGGCGGCTCCGCGATCAATGCGAAGGTGAGCGCGGTCACGGCAGCAGGTCCTTGAGATGATAGTGGAACTTGCCGAGCTTGCCCCCGTAGTTGCCGGCGCTGATGCGGGACGCGCCTTTCTCCGGTCCCAGTCCAGTTACTGCCCCGATGCCCGCCTTCATGGCCGCTGAGACCGCGTCGCTGGTCTCGCCGTCGATGACGATCTCGAGCACAGAGTTGATGTTGGGGCCGAGCTCGCTCTTCGTTACGCCGCGCAGAGTCGGCGCGAAGGCGTCGTTGGTCGAGGCCGTCATGCCCTTGTATTTGCCGCCGATCTTCGAGCCCGAGCGCACGACGCCGCCTGGAAACGGCATGATCGCGCCGGGCACCCTCTCCATCGCCGCGATCGCCGCCTCCGCGGCGGCCAGCGCCTTGGCGCTGCTTGCGGCCAGCAGCAGCAGATTGCCGCCGCCGACCGCCTCCTTGGTCATGCCGGTCATGGCCTCGCACACGAACTCGCCATCCATCACCGGGATGCGCCAGAAATGACGGGCGCCGAGTTTTTTGGAAATCTGCCAGCCGTCGCCGAAGTAGCGCAGCGACGCCCCGAGCTTGAGCTGGTTGGCGCCCTCCATGCCTGCGAAGCAGGCGCTGCCGGGCGAGGTCAGCACGCATTGGCCGACACGGTTCACGATCTGCTTCTGCAATTCGTCGGTACTCACCGCAAAGACCATCACGCGGCAGCCGGGGCGCCCGTCCGGCGTCGCCTCCGGCGGCAACTCGATATCGATCGCCGCCTCGCAACCGCAACCGATCACCGATGTCGCGAAGCCGGTCATCGAGATCGCGGCCTGCCGCGCCCACTTGCGATCAGAGGCCGTAATGATGATCGCGGTGGCGCGCATGCCGAAGGCCTCGGCAAAGGTGTCGTCGATCGCGACGCCGTTCACCTCGAGCGGCATGGCACCTCGCCGAAAGGTTTTTCGCGCGTAATCGCAGTGTCCGGGAAGGTGAACCAGTCGAGCGACAGGCCGTAGCGCTGCTGGTGAAAATCCTCCAGCCGCCGTACCATCGCGCCCTCCGGCGGCGGATCGAGCCGCAAGGCACTGCCCCAGCGATAGTGCGTGATCTCGCCATCCTTCACGACCAGATCGCCATTCTTGAAGACGAGTGCTGCCCGCCCGAGCATTTTTGTGATGTCCTTATCCTGCCTGTAGACGGCGACATCGGCCACCGCGCCAGCGCCGAGATGGCCGCGGTCGGCCAAGCCCAGCAGCTTCGCCGGCGCAGCGCGCGTCATGATCGCGATTTCCTCAAACGTGTACTCCCTGTCGATCGAGGCGAGGGTGGACAGCCCCAGCGCCGATTTCGAGAGTCCGGCCGCCATCTCGTTGCGCGAATCGCGACTCATCAGTAGCTTGAAGAGCTGGGGATAGACCGTGAAGGGCGCGCCGTTCGGGTGGTCGGTCGTGAAGAAGACACGCCATGGATCGTCGATCAGCAGGAACAGCTCCAGCCCGACCGCCCATTGCGTCGTGCCGTAGTAGTCCGGCCGGTAGCGGTAGGGCACGATGCCGCCGCCATTGCCGTCGCCGTCATGGATGACGAATTTCTTCGGATTTGCCGTGCCACGCGCGGAGAATTGCCGCATCACGTCCGACGACACCGTCACGGTCCGGCCGAACATCACCTGGCCGATGTCGATGGTCACCTCCGGCGTGGCGTTGACCAGTTCAGCGAGGCGCGCCGCGGCGGAGGAGAATTTTCGTCTCCCCTCCGTGCCGTAGCCGTAGAACTGCAGGTGCGCGAGATGGAGCGGCAGTCCATCCGCCGCCGCGATCGTCGCCGCAGCCGTATCCGCGGAGCCCGCCGCGCCGAGATTGTTGCAGTGGACATGCAGCGGGTGCGGAATGCCGAGTCTGTCAACCGCCGCCTGCAGTATCTTCACGATGTTGCGGGAGCTGACGCCGTAGGACGGGACGACGTCGTCCAGCGCGAAGGTCCGCACATTCTCCTTGAACGCGGCCGCCGCGCCCGCATTGATCACCTTCACCCCTAGAGCGCGCGTCGAGGCGACTGTCCAGGCGACATAGTCCTCGATCATGGCGGGCGAGGCATTGTCGCGCATCATCGAAAGCAGGAAGTCGTCATTGCCCAGGATGGCCAGCGTCGCCTTGTCGATGATCGGGATATCGGCGAGCTCGAGATGAGTGTGCAGCGCCGCATAGGGCGACATGGCCGGCTCGACCACCGTCGTGAAACCCATCCGGGCGTAGAGGCAGCCGGTCTCGAAGGTCGACCAGCCGGCGTTGGAGAGCGGCGTCGCGGCAGGCCTCGGCATGTGGGCCGCGTGCTGCTCGGGCAGCAGCAGCCGCGCCGTATTCACATTGCCGCCGCCAATGTGAGAGTGGATGTCGATGGCGCCGGCCATGACGATACAGCCAGACGCGTCGAAGGTACGGTCGGCCTCGCCGCCCGCTGGAGCCTCGGCGATCGCTTCGTCGCTGATCCACAGATCGCCCTTGCCGATCCGGCCGTTGGCGGGATCGATAATGTCGCCGCCGGCGATTTTCGTCAGCATGGCGAAGGCGCCTCCGCCGCAACATGCCCGGCGATCAATCGAAGGACCGTGGCAGCCGAAGGCTGTTGCGAAGCAGACCGCGCTGCGACCGACCTCAGGCTGCCGGTCCGCGCCGAATAGACTACCGCGTCGTGGTCGACGCGGGCTTCGCCGATAGCGATGGTGACTTCGGCGCCGGTGACCGGCTTCGAGGTTTTCGCCAAGACGATGAGCGGAACGCCGTTGCTTTCAGGCAGCGGCAGGCTCTCCCTCGCGGAAATCCAGAGGTGGCAGTCCGCCTCCCGGCCCGCCAGCATACGCGCCACATCGAAGCGCCAGGGGTCGAATTCCGGAAAGCCGCGCGCAAAGCTGGCGCGCGGGGGAAAGCCGGTCATCCAGGTCGAGGCAAGCACAGCTCCCCAACCGCTTTCGCTGACCGGCAAATGCAGAGCTGAGGCGCGCCCCTCATTGTTGAGGTCGGCGATCAGCCCCTGCAGCATCTCAAGCGCGAGCCCGCCCGCCGTATGGCTGGAAAAGAGGAAGACGGGGAAGCGCGCCGCGGCAAGCGCGCCTACGAAGCGATCGAAATTCTCGACCCGTGCAGCCACCTGTCGCCCGGCGCATTGCGCCCTCAGCGCCGCCAGCGTGGCGCCGAGGTCCGCGCCGCATAAAAGCAGAATCGCCTTACGCGTGTCGCCCAGCGGCAGCGTCGGCGTTTCCGCATTGCCGATCAGGAAGAACGCGCGGCCACTGGCACTGGAAAAGTCGGGAGCCGTTTCGGCCAGCTCTGCCACCAAGCCGTGATGGACCTCCGGAAGCTCGCCAACGACCACGATGACATCGGCGCGGCGCCGCACTTCCCCCGGCGCAACGAACATACCGCCCTTGTCGGTGAAGAGTGCGGCTTCGAGCGCAAGCGCCTTGCCGTCCAAATGGTCATACGCGGCGCCGACCCGTTCGGCCAAGGCAATCGCGGCGCGCGTCCCGTGTATGTCAGTGTCGAAGCTGATGACCGGGCACCGGCTCGAAGCGAGCAACGCCGCCGCATGCTCGGCCGCATGCTCTACTGGCGCTTCCCGGTTGCCGATCCACGCAACCGCCATTCACAATGCTACTTTCTGGTGCCGGCTTGACCTTAGACGAAACTGAATTGGCCGTGAACCCCGCAGAGAGCAGATTAGCGAATAGGGTTATCTCGCATCAATCATATTTGATGTAGGCAAACCGCTGGTCCGTCGGCGGGGTGCCTTCCAGCGCGCCGCCTTCCTTGCCCGGCTGCCACCCCACGACTTCCTCGATCTTTTTCGCCAGCTCGAAGTCCTTGTCGGTGATGCCTTTTGCCGCATGGTTCATCAGCCGCACCTCGACCCACGCATACGAGGCGGTGATGTCAGGGTGATGCCAGGCAGCCTCCGCAAGATGGCCGACCGTGTTGATCACCATCAGCGTGCCCTTCCAGCTATGCGTCTTGTATTTGCGCCGTATCCAGCCGTTCTCGTAGCGCCATTTCGGCAGTTCCTCCGCGAGCCGCTCGGTGATTTCGGTTTCCGAGTAGACCCTTTCCTTGGTTGTGTCGCTCATCTCGACCTCCATATGATTGATCAAGGACCGGCACCAAAGTAGACGATGCCGCCACGGTTGGCCGCTTGCCCGTTCGACGAAAGCGGCTATCATGATGCCGGGCACCTAAACTTCCGTGATGCATATATGATGCACCCACCTGGGGGCAGATGTCGAATTCTGTAACCATAAGAGTGCCCGCCCGCCTCCATCTCGGTTTCCTCGACCCCAGCGGCGGCACAGGGCGCCACTTCGGCAGTCTCGGCCTACCGCTCAGCGCACCCGAAACCGTGGTGACGCTGTCGCGAGCGGTCGAGACGACCGTCACCGGCCCGGAGAGCGACCGCGCCGCGGCGCATCTCGCGACGCTCGCCAGACGTCTCGCCCTGCGTGCCCAGCACCGCCTGCTGATCGAAGAGGCGATCCCGCGCCATGCCGGCCTCGGCTCCGGCACGCAAATCGCACTCGCGGTCGCCGCGGCGCTGCGCACCCTCCATCATTTGCCGCTCGACATCGACGCAGACGCCATGCTGCTCGCCCGCGGCGGCCGCTCCGGGATCGGCATCGCCAGCTTCGCCGACGGCGGCGTGATCATCGATGCCGGCAATGACGGCAGCGGCCGGCCGCCGCCGGTGCTAGCGCGGCTGCCCTTCCCGGAGGAATGGCGCGTCATCCTGATACTGGACCACGAGCGGAACGGGCTGCATGGCGAGGACGAGGCGGAGGCCTTCCGTTCGTTGCCGCCCTTTCCCGCTGCAGGCGTCGGCGAAATCTGCCGCCACGTGCTGACCGGCGTCATGCCGGCGCTGATCGAGCGCGACCTTGCCGCCTTCGGCGCCGCCGTCAGCGCGATCCAGATGCTGGTCGGCACGCATTTCGCGCCGGCCCAGGGCGGCGTCTTCACTTCGAAGCACGTCGCGGCGCTTGCCACTCGCCTCGTCGCCCAAGGCGCCGTCGGCATCGGCCAGAGCTCCTGGGGTCCGACTGGCTTCGCCTTCGCGCCATCGGAAAGCGCCGCGCAGGAGATGGTTGCCGCCATGCCGCCTGCCGAAGATGGCATCGAGATGAAAATCGTAAGCGGCAGAAACTACGGCGCGAAGATCGTCTCGACCGGCCTGGACCTCGTCGGCAGTTGAGCCTGGGAGGCTACACAGAATCGGAGAGGAAAATGGCCCGCAAGCACATTCTGCATATGCTGACCCCGCTGAAGCATATGAGCCCGTTCGACGTGAACATGGCGCTCGATGCGGGTTTCGACGCGGTTGTCCCCTATACAGGCGTGGAACTCGGCGAGGTTACCGGCCTGGTGCAGGACGCGATCTTCTCGCGCCCGCCGGATGCCGGCGTCGATACCGGCGTCTTCATCGCCGGCAAGGACGTCTCGCTCTCCCTCGACATGTTCGACGCTGCCAAGAAGGCGATGGTGCCGCCCTTCAAGATCTCCGTCTTCGCCGACCCGGCCGGCTCCTTCACCACGGCCGCGGCGATGGTCGCCAAGGTCGAGAAGGCGCTTGCCGCGAAATTCGGGCGCGGCCTCAAGGACACGCGCATCGCCATTTTCGGCGCCACCGGCGTGGTCGGCTTCTGCACGGCGGTTCTCTCGGCGAGAGAAGGCGCCCGGATAACGCTGGCCGGCCATGACGGCGTCGAGCGCGTGAAGAAGGTCGCGGCCGAGATCAAGACCCGCTTCGGACTCGACGTGGAAGCCGCCGACGGCTCGACCGACGCGAAGAAAGAGACGCTGGCCGAGAAGGCCGAGGTGATCCTGACTGCCGCCAGGGCCGGCGTTCAGGTGATTTCCAAGGCGCAATTGGCAAGCGCCGGCGAGCTGCTGATCGCATCCGACGTAAACGCAGTGCCTCCGGCTGGCATTGAAGGCCTCGCCGTGAACGCCAATGGCGAACAACTCGAGGCGACAAAGGTTGTCGGCATTGGCCCGCTGGCGGTCGGCAACGTCAAGTACAAGGTCGAATTCGGTCTCTTCAAAAGAATGATCGAAGCTGACGAGACCGTCACGCTGGACTTCCAGGATGCATTTTCCCTTGCTCGCGAGATTGCCAAATAGCGCCGGCTTCCTCCTGATCGCGGCAGTCTCGGGTCGCGCGCTGGCCGCGGCGGCGCGGCGGGCGGGCTACCGTCCGCTGGTCGCTGACTTTTTTTGCGATGCGGATACCGCCGCGCTTGCCGAGCGCACAGCAAGACTACCCGGCGACCTTCAAGCCGGCGTCGACGACGAACGGCTCATCGGCACGCTTAGGCAGCTCGCCGGAAATGACGAACCTGTCGCCGTGGTTCTCGGGTCGGGATTCGAGCGCAAAACGGACCTCGTCGATGAAATCGCACGCCATTTTCCGCTCGCGGGAAATCGCGGCGCGGCGATCCGCCGGGTCAAGGACCCGCAGTCGCTGGCCGACGATTGCGCCGCGCTCGCCGTCGCGCACCCCGCCTTCCAATGGGAGCCCCCGCCCGATCCGGAAAACTGGGTGGTGAAAGCCGCAGGTGGTGCAGGCGGTGCACATATCATACGGGCTAAGGGCGAGATGCCGGCCTCTGGCCGCTACTTCCAGCGCTTCGTTTCAGGCCGCAGCGTCTCGGCGCTGTTCATCGGCGATGGACTGAGCGCGCGCATTGTCGGCTTCAGCCGGCAGTGGACCTCGCCAGTGCGTGCCGCGCCCTACCGCTACGGCGGCGCCGTGCGCCTCAAGCGCTTCAAAGGCCAGCATGCTGCGATGATCGGTGGCTGGCTGTCCGGCCTCACGCGCCGCGCCGGTCTCGTCGGCCTTTGCAGCGCCGACCTCATACATAACGGCGATGGCTACCAGCTCATCGAGATCAACCCGCGTCCTGGAGCCACGCTCGACATATTCGACGGCGTCGAAGCGCCGTTGATGGAAGCGCACCTCAATGCCACAAAAGGCGCGCCATACGCCCTGCCCCATTTCACCGACTCCATGGCATCGATGATCACGTACACGTCAAAGCCGGTCGCGCATTTCCCTGCCCTCGCCTGGCCGGACTGGACGGCCGACCGGCAGTCGCCCGGCACGACGTTGATTGCGGGCGATCCCGTCTGCACGATTTTCGCCCGCGGCCCGAACGCCTACGCGACATACAAGACCGTCAGGGCGCAGGCCCGGCAACTGCAGCGCTCATGGGAGGCAATCCCGGCATGAAGGATGGCTCGGCATCCCTGAACGACAACGCCCAGCGCATCGCCGAAGGCATGATCCGCGACACCGACCGGCTACGCGTCGCAGTTTCCAAGGGTTCCTCGGGCGAGTGCCTGATCGATGCCGGTGCGAAGGTGACGGGAAGCATCGAGGCCGGGCTGCGCATGGCCGAAGCGACCATGGGCGGGCTAGGCACAATTTCGGCGATTGTGGACCGCTCAACAGGCAAGTGGCCCTTCACGGTCGAGGTCCGCTCCTCGCAGCCCGTTCTCGCCTGCCTCGGCAGCCAGTATGCCGGCTGGAACCTCTCCAGCAACGGCTATTTCGCGATGGGCTCGGGTCCGGCGCGCGCGCTTGCCCGCGTCGAACCGCTGTTTGAAACACTTGCCTATCGCGACGCGGCGGCATCGGCGGTGCTCATCCTGGAAACGGCAAAGCCTCCGCCTGCCGAGGTGGTCGAAAAAGTGGCCAAGGCGACCAAGCTGCCGACCGAGAAACTCACCTTCGTCTTTGCGCCGACCCAGAGCCTCGCCGGCACGGTGCAGATCGTCTCTCGCGTGCTGGAAGTCGCCCTTCACAAGGCCAACGACCTCAAATTCCCGCTGGGCAACATCGTCGACGGCATCGGCGCGGCGCCCATCCCCGCTCCGCATCCGGATTTCCTCACGGCCATGGGCCGCACCAACGATGCGATCATCTATGGCGGCCTCGTCCAGCTTTTCGTGAAGGGATCGGCGACCGAGGCAAAGGAGCTGGCGGAAAAACTGCCGAGCCGAGCCTCGCGCGACTACGGCCAGCCCTTCGCCGGGATATTCAAGACCTTCAAGGGCGATTTCTACGCCATCGACCCGCTGCTTTTCAGCCCGGCCGAGGTGATCGTCACGGCGATCGAAACCGGCGACACCTTCCGCACCGGAGCCCGCGACCTGACCATGCTCGAGCAGAGCCTTGGTTGAAGTGGGCGCCGCATGATCCCCCGCATCCTCATCCTCAACGACGGCAGGCGTCATGGCGGCATCGCGTCGAGGCTGCGACGGCGCGGCGCGATGGTGACGACCATACCGCTGTCGACCATCGCTTTCGACACGGAGCATCCGTTCGGCCTGGCAATCCCGGGCTTCGAGCATGGCCTGCCCGACGCCGTGCTGGTCCGTTCGATCGCGGCGGGCTCATTCGAGGCCGTCACGCGCCGCCTCGGCGTGCTGCACGCGCTCGGCGGGCTCGGCGTGCCGGTGTGGAACTCGGCGCAGGCGATCGAGCGTTGCGTCGACAAGTCGATGACGACGTTCCTTCTGAAGAATTCAGGCCTGCCGACACCGTCGACCTTCGCCGTCGAGGGTCGCGCAGCGGCCGAGGTGGTCGCCGCCCGCGAACTCGCCCATCAACCGCTGGTGCTGAAGCCGCTGTTCGGCGCTCAGGGGCGCGGCATCAGAATGGTCCGCACGCTCTCGGATCTGCCCCCGGCAGAGGAGGTCGGCGACGTCTTTTACCTCCAGCACTACGTGCCACGCATCGGACCGCCGTTCCGCGACTTCCGCGTCTTCGTCGCGGCCGGCAAGGTGGTGGCGATGATGAGCCGCCGCGGCGAGGACTGGATCACCAATGTCAACCGGGGCGCCGTGCCTGAGCTGGTTCCCGGACATGACGAAGCCGAGCTGGGCGAGTTGGCGATAGCAGCGGCAGCCGCGGTCGGCGCGGATTTCGCCGGGGTCGACATCGTGCCGGCCGCCGACGGCAGACTGTTCGTGCTGGAGGTCAACAGCATGCCGGCTTGGTCGGGGCTGCAGACGGTCGCAGCCGTCAATATCGCCGACGCAGTCGCAGCAGCGCTGCTAGCCTTCCTGGCCGAGCGCGCGCAGGCGGCCGCGTCGGCGCGTCCCTACCGCTTCGTCGTCCCGGCGAATTCCTGACATGCCGGTTTCGCGCGAGCGCATCCGGACCGCCTACGAGGACGCCTGCCGGCGCGAGATCGAGGCGTTGAAGCCGGGCAATGTTCATCTCTTCGCCGACGGACACCGCATGTCCGCCGGCCAGTTTCTCACCAGCGCCCGCGTCTCCTCCGGACCGCTCACTGACCCTCGCCTTTCGGTCGGCCGGCGCATCCTCGAAGCGGTGCGCGCGACGCGCGAAACGGTCGGCGCCAACACCAATCTCGGTATCGTCCTGCTCTGCGCTCCCCTGATTCGCGCCGCCGAAATGCCGGGCGACGACCTGCGCGTCAATCTCGGCGCGGTCATCGACGGCATGGAGATGGCCGACACGAAGGCCGTGTTCGAGGCGATCGTGCTTGCCTGCCCCGGCGGCCTTGGCGATGCCGAAGCGCATGACGTGCGCGAGGAGCCGAAGGTGCACCTCCTCGAAGCGATGCGCGAAGCGGCGCACCGCGACCGGATCGCCCGCCAGTACGTCAGCCGCTATGAAGACGTATTTGGAACAGGCCTCGCAGCGCTAAGCGTGGCGCAGTCGCGCGGCGAGATCGGCATGTGGCCAACCGTCTTCGCCTACATGGCTTTCCTGGCCGGCTTCCCGGACAGCCACGTGGCGCGCAAGCATAGTGCCGAGATCGCTGAACAGGTGCTGGAAGAAGCCATTGCCGTCCGCGCCGCGCTCGACGGCATCTCGAACGAAACGGCCCGCATCGACCTGCTCACCGAGTTCGATCGCCGGCTCAAGACACGCGATATCAACCCCGGCACCTCGGCCGACCTCACCGTGGCTTGTCTTTTAGTCGACACTCTTTGCGTCCAACTTGCATCGAACCAACGTTGATGCTTCAATTTCCGAAGCGGAAGCGGTGCTTCCGCGGCTATCTAGCCAACCGGTCCGGGCAATCCGGACGCTGCCAACAAGGATAGTCGTCCATCGAGCGCCGGCTCGGTTGCGGCGTCTGTGGACTCCATAATTTCAGTCTTGGAGGAAATGGCATGGCAAAGATCTCGAAAGTGATGGTCGGTGAATCGCTGGTCGGCGACGGCAATGAAGTCGCGCATGTCGACCTGCTCATCGGACCTCGGGGAAGCGCGGTCGAAACTGCCTTCTGCAACGCGCTCACCAACAACAAGGACGGCTTCACCACGTTGCTCGCGGTGATCGCGCCCAACCTGCCCTGCAAGCCCAACACGGTCCTCTTCAACAAGGTCACGATCAAGGGAGCCAAGCAAGCCGTGCAGATGTTCGGCCCGGCGCAGTATGCGGTCGCCAAGGCGGTGCAAGACAGCGTTGCCGAAGGCGTGATCCCCGCCAACGAGGCCGACGACGTCTTCATCTGCGTCGGCGTTTTCATCCATTGGGAAGCGGCAGACGACGCCAAGATCCAGCAGTTCAACTATCAGGCCGTGAAGGAAGCCATCCAGCGCGCCGTCGATGGCACGCCGACCGCGGCGGAAGCCACCGAGAAGCGCAATTCGGTGAAGCATCCCTTTGGTGCTGCGGTCTAGACAAGAGACAGCCCCGCGCAGGCGAAACCCTCTGCCGCACCAGATGGTCTGTTGCGCCGGCTGAAAAGGATTTTGGGCTTCTGAGCCTTCCGCTCCGACGGACTGCCGTCCTTTCGGTGCGGAGTGCGATTTTCAAGCTCCGAACGACGCGAGTTGCTCAGGGGTGAGCGTGCCGTCGTGCAGCGAGGTGGCAACCATCGCGCCCGCGATGCCGAGCGAGGCGAGCATGCCTATATCGGCTGCGTTGCGCACGCCGCCGGCGGCAATCACCGAACGGCCGCCGGCCTTCGCCTTGATCTCCTTCAGCCGCTCGAAATCCGGCCCGGCGCCTGAGCCTACCCTGGCCAACGTCATCACGATCACGCGCTGCGGCCAGAGTTCCGACTCGTCCAGAAAGGATGCTGGACCGTGAAACCCGTCGTCGAAAAAATCCAGCGACAGGATGAGGCCGGGAAGATCGCCAAAACGCCTGAGCAGCCCGTCATCCTGTTGCGATTCCGAACCGAGAACGGGGCGGATGGACTGGTCGCCGAGCAGAGCCGTGAGCCGCTCGGCGTCGGCGATGCCGGCGTCCACCCAAAGTTCCGGCGCATCTTGCATCGCCCGCAGCCGGGCCAGCGCGGCGCTGTTCGGCGCGCGGCCTTCGATGGCGTCCAGGTCGGCGACGTAGAAGATCGGGAAAGCATGACGCCTGCGCAGCCCCTCCGCCACCGCGACGGGATCCGAGCTTGCGGAGAGCGGCGTCACGATCGGGCGATAGCGGTCACGCTCGCCCTTCTCGGCGCGGACCACTTCGCCGCCTTTCAAGTCGAGAACCGGAATGATACGCAAAGCCGCTCCCACGAACCGTCCGCCCCCTGGATGAAAGCTTGAAGCGTGGAAAAAGGAAAGGAAATCGTCACCGGCTTCGACATAGGCGGCGCGCATCTCAAGGTCACGCGGGCGGAACAAGGCCGCATCGTCGCGGCCGCCACGCTCGCCACACCGCTGTGGGTCGGCCTGGACAGACTAACCGCGGGGCTGCGAGAGTCGGCGCCGTTCCGCGACGGCGTGGACCTTAGCGTCTTCACCATGACCGGCGAGCTCGCCGACGTTTTCCCCTCGCGCGACGCGGGCGTCGCCTCACTGCTGCGGTTGATTTCGGAGCATTTTCCGTCCGGCGAGAAGCTGATCTATGCCGGCCGCTCCGGCTTCGTCGGGATCGATCAGGCCACTCGGCTCGCTAAGGACATTGCGTCGGCCAACTGGCATGCGACCGCGGCTCTGGTTGCAAAACTCGCCGGCGAAGCCCTGTTCGTCGACATGGGCTCCACGACCACGGACATCATTGCCGTCAGCCGGGGCGAGGTCGCCAATGACGGCTACACCGACGCCGAGCGGCTGCTGAGCGGCGAGCTGGTCTATACCGGCTTCACGCGCACTTTCCTGTTCGGCGTCGCCTCGTCGGCCCCGGTGCGGGGCAGGTTCACCCCACTGATGAACGAATATTTCGCCTCGATCGCCGATGCGCACCGCATCCTCGGCGTTCTCGACGAGAAGGATGACAAGCACGCTTCCGCCGACGGCAAGGAGAAGACGGTCGCGGGCTCAATCGCGCGGCTTGCGCGCATGGTCGGCCGCGACGCGCCCGATCTCACCCCACGGGAATGGCGCGACGTAGCCGCCTGGTTCAGCGAACAGCAGCTGCGCACGATCCACGACGCGGCGTTCCGGGTCGCTGGCAAACTCGGCGGCGAGGCGCCCATCGTCGGCGCCGGCGCCGGCCGCTGGCAGATCAGGCGCCTGGCTGAGCGAATGGGACGCCGCTTCGTCGATTTCGCCGACATCATTCCGGCGGACGATTTGGTCCGCGGCGAGGCGAGCAGCGCCGCGCCCGCCGCGGCGGTGGCGCTGCTGGCGGGCAACGCGGTCTGACGGCCTGGAACGGCCTTGGCCAGCACGCGTTACTCTCCAGGCACTCATTGACGACCGGAGGCTGAAATGAGGCTTCTTGCTCTCACGCTTCTCGGTAGCCTCACGGCTGCCCCTGCCTTGGCCGAGATGGAGGGCCAGACGGCATTCAACAATAGCTGCCGCACCTGCCACACGATGAAGCAAGGCGACAACAGGCAGGGACCGAGCCTTGCCGGCATTGTTGGCCGCAAGGCCGGGTCGCTGCCCGATTACAACTATTCACCGTCCATGAAGCAGTCCGGCATCACCTGGGACGAGGCCAATCTCGACCAGTTCATCGCCAATCCAGAGCAGGTGGTGAACGGCAACGCCATGAAGCCTTATGGCGGCATAACGGATGCGGCCCAGCGCAAGGTGATCATCGATTTCCTGAAATCGGGCGGCTAGAGCATTTCCGTTTTTCTTCGAATCACGGAAATGCTCTATCTCCTTGTTTTCTCGCAATTCCGGACGCAAACCGCACACACTTTTGCTGGAATTGCTCTAGCCTTTGCTGGCGCGAGCATCCTTGCCGATCGCATCCGCGTCGGCAAAATGCCCTGTCACCTTCTCCATCAGCCAGCCCCACGCCTCCCTCTCGTCCGGACCGGCGGTCTTCTCGATGGCGATCGTGAGATAGGCGATCTCGGCCTCGATCTTCTCGCGCGGCAGCATGCCCAGCCTGCTTGTCAGGATCGCCAGCTCCAGCACGGCGGCCTTGGCGCGGCTGAAGCCGGTAAAGGGCGCATGCGTCGCCTCGCTCACAACCCGGCAGAAATGGCGCGGCCTGACACCGTCATCGGCGATGTCTTGGACCTGGAGCACCGAATGGGCGAGCGCGGCCACGAGCCGCGGCACCGGAAACCCCTCAACCGTAACGGTCTGCCAGTCCCGGCGACCGGTCAAACACCCGGCGAAGATGCGCACGTCTTCCGTATAGTTGGCGATCGCGAACGGCACCTGCGCCAGATTGTCGAGCGTCACTGAGGGGCGGAACGGCGCGATCACCCAGCCGTCCTTCTCGGCGATGATGCCGATCGGCGCGATGTGGACCTTGCCGTCCTCGTCGGCTGTCGTGATGATTGTCTCGCGAATGTAAGGCATCACTGACGCTCCTTCTTCGCCTTCAACGTGTGCCCAGCTTCGGCCAGCCGCGTGCGATCGGCGTCCGGTGCTGGTGCAGCGACGCCGAAGGCCAGCGGTTCGTCCTGCGCATAGCGCTTGCCGAGCCGCCAGGCGATCTCGGCCTTCACCAGTTCCGCACCGAGATAAAAGGCGTGCGCGCCGTCATTCTCGACGCCGAGCCCGGCAAACAGCTCGAATGCATCCTTGGCAACCTGGTGTCCCTTGCCGTTGAACACGTGGATGCCGTCCTCGGCCGTCATGATGCGGAAATTCGCGTCGCGCACCTCCGTTGCGAGCGCCGCGATGTCCTCGATCGAAGCCGCAGATGGCTTTCGGTCATGGACCTGCAAAAGACCCGGATGGTAACTCCGCGGCAGCGCGCCGTCGTTCTTCGCCGCGAACATCATGCGACGGGCGATGTCGTGTTCCTCGACCGTGCGCACCGTGTGCGGGCTGACATGGACAACAAGCACGTTGCGGATCTCGAGCTCCGAGCAGAGCCCGGCAAGCATCGCCGTGACGCCGGAGCTGTCCGCGTCGGTCAACTCGGTGAGGTTTCCCGTGCCCATCAGAAGCTCGATCCCCGGCCAGCGCCGCCGCGCCTCGATGAAGCGGCCGAGCGACGCCGCAAAGCCGAAATGGATGGGGTCGAGAACCGGATCGGCGATGAAGGCAATGCCGGCGCGCTCGGCCACCTCGATGGCGCGGCCGAGCGAATCCAGGTCGCCAGGCGCCGAGGGTATCAGCACGGGCGTCACCTTTCGGTCGAAGGCCAGCGGCAGCGTGTTCTCGTCGAGGCTCAGCAGAAAGTCCGCTCCTGCCTCGGCGCCTACCCGCAGCTCTTCCAGATTGGCAGAGTCGACGGTCACGGAAAATCCTTCCGCCTTGAGTGTGCGCACGGCCTCGCCAAGCAGCGGAAACGGCGTCTCCGGCAGGCAACCGAGATCGATGACATCTGCGCCGGCGGCGGCGAGCGCCCGCGCCCGCGCGACCAGACCCTCGATCGGCAGCGCCGGCGCTTCGACGATCTCGGCGAAGATGCGCATGTCGTGGCGGGAAAGGTCGGGCGGCGCGCCGGTCCTGCCGAGAAAGGCCGGCAGGTCGGCGACCTCGTCGGGACCGCGCACGAAGGGCACTCCGAAATGCGCCGAAAGCTGCTCGATGTTCCCGCTGAAGCGGCCGGGCAGCAGCACCCGGCCCACGCCCTCGCCAAGCTTCAGCCGGCGCCTGATGATGTCCTCGGTCATCAGCGCCGCGACCTTGACGCCGATATCGACGATTTCCCACGCGAACTCCGTTTCGCCGAGGCTCTTGAGCAGCTTCTCCAGCCGCGCCCTGGCGAGATGCCCGGTGAGAAAGACCAGCCGCTCAGCCATAGCTCGCGAGTTCGGCCCGGCGCTGGCGGATCGCAACCTGGAGGTCGGCGAGCGATTCCACCACCTTGGTCCGCTCGAAACTTTTCAGCCGCTTGGTGTTCTCCAGGTCGATCCTTCGGGGATAGACCTTGACCAGCCCGTGCGGCGCCATGGTCTCCAGCTCCGGCGCGGTGTCGCAGGCAAACACGATCGACGGCACGCGGCACTTGCCAGCCTGCGCGAAGACGTTGGTGGCGAGCGTATCGGAGATGCCCAGTACGCATTTGGCGACCGTGTTCGAACTCGCCGGCGCCACGACCACCGTGTGGTAGACCCCGTGATAGAAAGCGCCGACCGGCACTGCGCTCGCCGTCTTGTCGTGCAGCACACGCATGGTGTCGGAGAATTCCAGCTTCAGCCCGTACATGCGCAGCACCTCGTTCGCGGCCTTCGAGACGAAGATATCGCAATGCTCGAGCTCGTGGATGAGCGCGAAGCTCTCCGTGAAGAAATGCCCGGAGCCGGTCAGCACCCATGCCCAGCGCGGTGTGTGAAGGTTTTCGAGCATGGGTCAGGCTCGCGGCGCGACCAACCGCCCCCTCGGGGCAATCGCAAATAGCGTTCGACCCCCACTCCGGTTTGCTCCGCAAACCACCTCTCCCCCGTTCGACGGGTGAGAGGAAGCGCCGGCCGCCAGCTTGGCGCCCTTCCTCTCCCCCATGAATGTGGGGGAGAGGTGCCGAGCGCAGCGAGGCGGAGTGGGGGAAACTTGAGTTGAACCGCTCATCGCTGTCCCGTTTTCCTCACTGGTGTTGCAGGCGAGATTTGAACTCCCGGCAATTTCCCCGAGGAGAGCACGGCGCCAACTGTGACTGCATCATCCGGCCCGGCAACAAACAAATCGACCCCACCCGGCAGCATGGTAGCAAACGCTGCATCGACAATGCCCTTCGCCGTCAGGCTGTCGACATCGTCGCTCTCCGAAAATACAATGCTCTGCTTGATCAGCAGCAAAGCCTCCGCATCCAGCCTGCCGGCAAGCGATGCCGCGAGCGAATCCGAGGTGATGTCCCAAGAGGCCGGAACGTCCTGCGCCGCAAGGGCCATCGCGGACGGCAGCCAGACCGGGATTTGGCCCACATCCAAGGCCCGCCTCATCTCCTCCAGCGAGCGGGCCGGAGCCAGCCTCTCCTGCCCATCGAGGATTACATGCCCGAACTGCTCCATGGCCAGGATCGCCATCGCATGCGCGGCTTGGTCGGAAAAACCCATGCGCCTCTGCGCCTCGCGCACCTGGTCGGCGAACGGGCCGCCGCCGGGCACGATGACCAGCGGCAGGCCGGCTGCCGCCAGCGCGTCGACCCACACGCGCAGCACGGGCCGGCCGGCCGTGCTGCCCCCGAGTTTGACGATCGCAAGCTTCATGAGCCAGCGCCTTTCTTGCCGCGATCCGCAGCCTCGTTCCCGGAAAGGTCAGGTCTCAGCGCCGCCGGCTGTTCCTTCGCCCGCTTGCGCTCGATCTCGACGCCGACGCCGCCCGGCCCAAGCTCCAGTTTCTCCACCCTCACCGTCACCCGCATCACACGTGGGTCTTCCAGCACATGCGCGGCCACCTGCTCGGCAAGCGCCTCGCTGAGTTCCACATGGCCGCGCGCGACGATGGCGCGGATGCCGTCCATGACGATGTCGTAGGAGAAGACGTGGCGCATGTTCTCCGGACTCTTCGTGACGCGCAGCACGTCGGCCGTTACGTCGAAGCGCACATTCTGCGCATGGCCATGTTCGAAGCTGTAGGCGCCGATCTGAACCGGCAGCACGAAATCCCTCACGAATATCTTATCCGTGCCCAGCGCCGGGTCCGGCATGCCGGGTGCATAGCCGCGTGCCGCCAACAGGCGGTAGTCCACGCTTGCCGAGCGACCCGCCTGCCGCTCCTCCGGGATCAGCGAGCGTATCAGCGCGACCGCATCCGCATCGAGCGAGCCCGTCCGCTGCGCTCGACCGCACAGCGCACGGCGAAAACCGAGAAAATCAGGCGCAAAGGGCAGCAGCCGTGGAATGTCCGGCGCTTCGAGCGAGCCGCTCAGGCCGACCTTCAGGCCGGCCGCTCTTGCCCGGTCCACGAAAGCCGGAATCCGCTCCGGCGGCAGATGGTCGAGCAGCCGGCCGTCCGTCTTGTCCGCCGTATCGACCATCGCGCCGTGGAAGCCGTGCCTGGCGAAAACCTCCAGCAGGCCGAAATCCGGCTCCTGGTCGGCGAACAGAACAGCGATCAGCTTCGTGCGCTGGCCGAGCGGCGCCAGCGCTTCGGCGCACGCAGCCGCCTTTTCGGACGGAAAGAAACCGACCTTGACATAGTCCGCGCCGGTCGCCGCGGTCTCTTCCGCCCTTGCGCGGATCGTTTCGGGCGCCATCGGCAGATCGCCGCAGACCGCGCTCGTCTCGCGTCGTCCGGCAATTGCAGCCACAGTCTGCCTGATCACCTCTATCGGAAGCGCGCCCAACGCGCCGCTCGTCGGGTCCTTCAGATCGATGATATCCGCGCCGCCCGAAATCACGATCTCGGCCTCGGCGGCGTCGGTGACGCTGGCCAGCATTCCGGTCATTTGTTCAGATTCTCCAGCCTGGCGGCGAGCACATTGCGGTAGAGATAGTCGATGCCTCGCCGCCAGGCCTCGTCGGTATTGCCACGGAAATCAACGTTGCCGACGGCCACGGGCTTCGACGTCGCGGCCTCGTGAACGAAAACCCGCATGTTGAGCACCAGCTCGGAAACCTTGTAGACGACCCCGGTGAGCGCATAGTCCGCGCTAAGCTCGCGCGCGAAATCATCCGCGCAGTTACCGCGGGCCTGCAGGTTGGCGGCCGCGGCCCTTGCGGCGAAAGGCGCGGCATCGACCACGTCGAACCCGGATTTGGCGAGATGTTCGCGCAGCCTTTCGCTGATCATGGCCAGCCGTTTTTCTTCTGCCTCGTGCTTGTCCGGCGCGCCTGGCACCAGATCGCCATGTTCGATCTCGAATTCGAAGACAGCCACCTTACCGGCGGCATCGGCCGCGCTAGCTGCGACGCTCACGGCAAAACCTGCCATCAAGAGGAAGGTTATGGGCTTTGCGATCGGAAAAAGCTGGGCTAAGGTCATCATGGCACCAAATTCCGCTCCGCAAGCCCCAGCTTCAGGCTGGCTGATGGAGCGTGCGAGGAAACGCCTGCTATGAAGGGCATGGTGCCGTACACCCTTGCGGTCTTCATCGGACTTTTTTTGGCGAGCGTCAACGCTTTGTCGCTTGCCGCGCAGGAAGCCTCGCCGCATGCCGCGAAGCCGGAGCCGCAGGTCACGGAGATCGAGATCGGCTACCTGCGCGCCTATGCGCCGCAGCTCGCGCTTTCCGTCCTCGACATTCCGCCGCGTGATGAAGGCGTGGCCGGCGCCAATGTCGCTATCAACGACAACAACACGACCGGCCGCTTCCTCAATCAGAAATTCAGTCTTGACGTGGCCGAGGTGAAGCCCGACGCGGACGTCGTCCAGACCTTCAAGGAGATGGTCGCCAAGGGCGACCGCTATGTGCTTGCCGACATATCGGCACAGCAACTGCTCACGATCGCCGACATCGCCCGCGACAACGGCGTGCTGCTCTTCAATGTCGGCACTACCGACGACGTGCTGCGCGAGGAAGAGTGCCGCGTGAACGTGTTCCACATTGCGCCGACGCGCTCGATGCTCGCCGATGGCCTCGCGCAATACCTGATCTGGAAACAGTGGCCGCGTTGGGTGCTCATCTATGGCTCGCACGAGCGCGATCACCTCTTCGCCGGCGCGCTGCGCCGCGCCGCGGAGCGCTTCGGCGGCCAGATCCTGGCCGAGAAGGAATTCAAGGACACCGGAACCGCCCGCCGCACCGACACCGGGGTCGTCCAGATCCAGCGACAGCTACCGGTCTTCATGCAGGACCTGCCCGACCACGACGTGGTGCTGGTCGCCGACGAGAGCGAGGTGTTCGGCACCTACGTGCCGTTCCGCAGCTGGATCCCGCGGCCGGTTGCCGGTACGGCCGGGCTTATGCCTTCGGCCTGGCATCCCGCCAGCGAGCAGTGGGGTGGCACCCAGATCCAGAACCGTTTCGCCAAGGCTAGCGGCCGGCGCATGCTGTCGAAGGACATGTCGGCCTGGACCGCGACCCGCATTGTTGGAGATGCAGCCACCCGCACGCAGGGCGCCGATCCAGCCAAGATCGAGGCTTTCATCCGCTCGGACGATTTCTCCATCGCCGCCTTCAAGGGCCAGAAGCTCACCTTCCGCAAATGGAACTGGCAACTCCGCCAGCCGATTTTCCTCGGCGATTCGCAATCGGTCGTGTCGACTTCGCCGCAGGAAGGCTTTTTGCATCAGGTCTCGGAGCTGGACACGCTTGGCATCGACCAGCCGGAGACGGAATGCGTTTTGAAATAAAGATCTAACGAGGACCAGGAGGAGCCTTTGCTACAACGACTGTCCATTCTCACCGCGGCAGCGGCGGTCGGCCTGACCACGGCCAGTCCAGCCTCGGCCTACATGGTCTACGTCTCCAACGAGAAGGACAACACGATATCCGTGGTCGATTCGACCACCATGCAGGTCGTCAAGACAGTCCCCGTCGGGCAGCGGCCGCGCGGCATCACCATCTCGCGCGACGGCAAGCTCATCTATTTGTGTGCCAGCGACGACGACACAGTCGAGGTGATCGATACCACGACCCTTGAGATCGTCGGCACCCTGCCCTCCGGCCCGGACCCCGAATTATTCGTGCTCTCCCCTGACGGCACGCGGCTCTACGTCGCCAACGAGGACGACAATCTCGTCACTGTGATCGACGTGGAGAGCAAGGAAGTAATCGCCGAGATTCCGGTCGGCGTCGAGCCGGAAGGCATGGGGGTGAGTCCGGACGGCAGGACCATGGTCAACACGTCGGAAACGACGAACATGGCGCATTTCATCGATACCGAGACGCACGACATCACCGACAACGTGCTGGTCGATGCCCGGCCGCGTTTCGCCGAGTTCAAGCCGGACGGCTCCGAGGTATGGGTCAGCGCGGAGATCGGCGGCACGGTCTCCATCATCGACAATGCCAAGCGTGAGGTGACCCACAAGATCACCTTCGCGATTCCCGGCCTGCGCGCGGAAGCGATCCAGCCGGTCGGCGTGCGCATTACCAAGGACGGCAAGAAGGCCTATGTGGCGCTCGGCCCCGCCAATCACGTCGCGGTCGTCGATACCGAGACCTACGAGGTCGAGAAATACGTGCTGGTCGGCCAACGTGTCTGGCAGCTCGCGTTCACGCCCGACCAGAAGACGATCATCTCGACCAACGGCGTCTCGAACGACATCACCTTCATCGATGTCGCGAGCGACGAGCCCGTGCAGTCGGTGACCGTCGGGCAACTGCCTTGGGGCGTGGCCGTGTCGCCCAATTGACGAAACTTAGCAGGCAGACGGTCTAGAGGTATGAAACGATGAAGAAATTTCGGATTGTCGCCTTAGCTGCCGTGATCGGCGCCGCCTGGGGTTATTCTGCCATGGCCCAGGACGACAATGGCGAAGCGGCGGCGGCCGCCCCGGCTGCGACCGAGAAGGTCACCCGCGCCAGCAAGAACGTGCCGGAACTGGTCCTCGGCACGAAGGAGCACCAGTTCGCGGTCAACCGGGTCTGGATGGACCAGATCGTCATCGACGACCTTGAGGTGCACATGAACGGCGCGCCGGCCTGGCTCGAATATGACGCCGACGGCACCATCCAGGTGCAGTTCACCACGGTGCGACCGGCACCTATAGCTGGTCCGTGCCCGACCTTGCCGACAAGGGCATGAAGGGCACGATCACCATCAAGTAGGCGTTTGGTGCTCGATGTTTAGCTGGCCAGGTTGATGCTCTACGTTGCCCGCGAAGAAATGCTGCGTTGCCCGAGGCGAACGGCATGCACCACGTAAATGCGACCAACGGCGCGGCCACCATCGCGGCGCTTGATGTCGCGGGTGTCAGCCATTCCTACGGCAAGAAGCGCGCGTTGAACGACGTCTCGTTCTCGATCGCGCCCGCCACTTTCGCCGCGCTGCTCGGTCTCAACGGCGCCGGCAAGACCACGCTGTTGTCGCTGATCAGCCATCTCTATGACACGCGCAACGGCGCGATCCGCATCTTCGGCCATGACATCAGCCGCACGCCAGGCGAGGCGCTGCGCAGGCTGGGCATTGTCTTCCAGGCCCGCACGCTGGACCTCGACCTCAGCGTCTACCAGAACCTCACCTACCACGCCTCGCTGCACGGCATGGGCGCCAGAGAGGCGCGCCGCCGCATCGACGCCGTGCTGGAAACCGTCGAGATGGCCGGCCGCCTGCACGACAAGGCGCGCAGCCTGTCGGGTGGCCAGATGCGGCGCATCGAGATCGCCCGCGCCCTGCTGCACCGGCCGCCGCTGCTGCTGCTCGACGAAGCAACGGTGGGCCTGGATGTCCAATCACGCGCCGGCATTCTCGCCAATGTCCGCAACCTGGTGAAGACCGAAGGCATCAGCGCCTTCTGGGCCACGCATCTGGTCGACGAGGTCGACGAAACCGATCACGCGGTGGTGCTGGTCGAGGGCAATCTGATCGCCAACGCGCCCGTCGCCGATCTCGTCAGTTCGACGGGAACGAAAAGCATCGGCGAAGCCTTCTCCAGGCTGAATCGCAAGGGGCCGGCCGCCGCGCCAGAGGAGCCCTCATGAGCACGCCAGCAAGAACTGCCGAGGCCGCCACCACGCCGCTGCGCATGCCTGCCTTCGGCATCGTCAGCTATCTGATCTGCCTGAAGGGCATCCTGATCCGCGAGGGCCTGCGCTTCCTCAACCAGCGCGAGCGCTTCATTTCCTCGCTGGTCCGGCCGCTGCTATGGCTCTTCATCTTCGCGGCGGGTTTCCGGCAGGTGCTCGGCGTCTCGATCATCCCGCCCTACAAGACCTACGTGCTTTACGAGGTCTACATTACGCCGGGCCTGTGCGGCATGATCCTGCTCTTTTCCGGCATGCAGTCCTCGCTCTCGATGGTCTACGACCGCGAGATGGGCAACATGCGCACGCTCTTGGTCAGCCCGTTCCCGCGCTGGTTCCTGCTGGTCTCGAAGCTGCTTGCGGGCGTCATCGTCTCGATCGCGCAGGTCTATGTGTTCCTGGCCGTCGCCTGGTTCTGGGGCGTGAAGCCGCCCTGGCACGGCTATCTCCTGGGGCTGCCGGCGGTGTTCCTGGCGGGGATGATGCTAGGGGCGCTCGGCCTCTTCCTGTCATCCATGATCAAGCAGCTCGAAAACTTCGCCGGCGTCATGAACTTCGTGATCTTCCCGATGTATTTCGCATCCTCCGCGCTCTACCCTCTCTGGCGCATCCAGGAAGCGAGCCCCCTGCTTCATAAGATCTGCCTCGCCAACCCCTTCACCTATGCCGTCGAGCTGATCCGCTTCGCCTTCTACGGGCAGATCGAGTGGACATCGCTCGCCGTCGTGCCCGGCTTCACGGCGCTTTTCCTTGGCGGCGCCATCATGGCCTACGATCCTTCGCGCGGGCTGATGGTCAGGAAACAGGCTGGAGGAAACGGCTGATGCGCTTATTGCCACTCATCCGCTTGCCGATGTTTCAAATTAACCTCCTCGCCGCCCTGCTTCTCCTCTTCCTCCCCGCCGCTAGTCTGGCCGCCTCGAACAAGGACCCCGACTGGCCCTGCATCCAGCGCAAGGTGCCGGAGCTGTCGCTCGGCCAGATCTGGAACGGGCCCGAACTGCCGGCCTCCGCACGCGACTGGTCGAAGGACGAGGGCATCTCCGACCTCGTCAAGGAGGTCGTGCAGCGGCGCATCCCGACGGCCGACGCACAGAAAGAGATCCGCGACTTCGCGGCTACCCTGCCCAGCGACCAGCGCGCCGGCCACATGCAGATGCTGGTGCAGGGCATGTTCGACCACATGAACCACGAACGTTCCGAGATCATCTCCGGCATTGGCCGCTATGCCCGCAAGCAGATCGAGCTTGCCGCGCGGCTGCGCCAGGAAGCGTCCGAGCTCGACGCGCTGCGCAACAAGCCCGACGCCGATCCTACCGAGATCGCGGCCCGCACCGACCGTCTGACCTGGGAGACCCGCGTGTTCGAGGAACGCGGGCAATCGCTCACCTATGTATGTGAGGTGCCTACCCTGATCGAGCAGCGGCTCTATGCGCTGGCCAAGACGGTGGCCGAGGTGATGAAGGGGCAGTGATCCTGCCTTATTGAGAATCGCTCCCGCGGGCGAACTACTCAGGATAGGTCTCGACGCCCTCCGGCGTCACCTTGCTGAAAAGGATAAATACCAACGGGTTGCCGGGCTCGGACATTGCATCGCTGCGCTGGCCCGTTATTTCCCCGGCCACACCGCTGGTATATTCCGCAACCACTTCGCCGAAGCTGTTGCGCTGGATGGCCACCTTTTGCCCGGGTTCGACCTTGTCGTTCAGCCTGACCAGATGCTCGACGATCCCGCCTTCGGTCGCCAGGATCGGGAACGAACTGTTACCGACAAAGACGGTCACGTCCTTGCCAGTACGTCCCATGGCCCCGGCCACGATGCCGTGATGCTTGAGGACGTTCATCGTGCCTTCCACGAATAGACCGACCATCTCGAGGTCCAGGTGGCGGGCAGCGCCGATCTCCGGGCAAAAGGACGGGATGCCCGCGGCATTAAACGCGTTATGGAGGACATTGGGATATGTAGGATTGTCGAAGATCTGGCCGATGGGATAGAGCTCCGCCATCGCCTTGATCTCGGGCACCTCCATCTCGGCAATATTAAATGCGGTGACCTCGAATCCGGTCGTTCCGGTATGGAAGTCGATCGCGAAGTCGGCGTTCGGCTGCAGCAGCCGGTTGAACACCAGCCCGGCGTGCCGGCTGGCCGCGGTGAAGCCGCTTTCGTTGCCGGGCCATTCCCGGTTCATGTCGATCAGGTCGGCGCCCCTGCCCGAATTGGGCCACCTGCGCTGCATGCTTTCGAGGGCCGGGCGCGACACATCCGTGACCGCCATCACTGTGCCCGACATCTGCGTCGGATCGAGCTGGTTCATCACGCTCTGGACCGTATGAATGGAACTCATCTCGTCGCCATGCACACCGCTGGTAAGGACGCCGCGCTTGCCGGGATTTGCCCCCTTGGCGACCGTCACCGACGCATACCAGTGCTGTCCGGTCGGCATCTCGACGCCCTGGAAATACAGAAGGTGCTTCTTCCCGGGCTCCAGGTCGTTGACGTCGAGCGCGCTGACCACTTTTTTCCCGTCGATCACATCGCCGACATAGACCGTCCCTTGCGACGCCGGGGCGGCCGCAGAGTTGTCCTGCGCATTGGCGGTACCGGCATTGACGGCGAGAGCCGCCGTCGCGCCGACCGTGGCTATCGACGCGAGCATGAAGTCCCGACGATCGAGGCCTTCCCTGGGTTTATCAGGCATGAGCAGAGATCCCTGTTTGGAAAACTTCCGTTTAATCGAGATGCGATCAGTCTCACGCGCGCGTGAGAGCTGGGAGTTGTGTAACTGTAACAAAGGCGAACAATGTCGGCTTAAACCCGAGAAACACTCCTTGACAACATTCTCCGCTGCTGGGGCGACTAAGCGCCATCGCAACTCCGGAGAGACCATCATAGGCACCCACCTGTCGCCCGAAGTGCTGCAATTCATCCGTGCGAACCTTCCTCTTGCCGAGGTTCCCCTCATCCCCGAGATCCGGCTGCACAAGGCCAGCCCGACGAGCGGGTTGCGGCGTCTGGCCGAAATCGGCGGGCATGGCCTTGGCACGCCATATTGGGCTTACCCCTGGGGCGGAGGGCTGGCGCTGGCGCGATACATCCTTGATCATACCGACCTGGTTGCGGGCCGCCGGGTGCTCGACCTTGGCGCCGGCTCCGGACTTGTCGGCATCGCCGCCGCAAAAGCAGGGGCAAGGGCGGTGATCGCAGCCGATACCGACCCGCGCGCCATGATCGCGACGCATCTCAATGCAGCCGCCAACGGGGTCGACGTATCGACGCTCGTGCACGATATGCTGGACGGCGCACCCCCCGCCGTCGACATCGTTCTCGCGGCCGACCTTTTCTACGAGCAGCGACTTGCGCAACGGGTGACCGGCTTTTTGCGCCGCTGCTTCGCAGCACAAATCGGTGTGCTGATCGGCGACCCGTACCGGCCGTTCCTGCCGCGTTCCGAACTTCGCATCGTCACGGAATATTCAGTGCCGGATTTCGGTCTCGGCAGCACACCAACGCCGAGCGCGGTCTTCCGCCTCAAGGGAATAAGGCGGTAGGACAATAGGGAAAAATTGGCGCAGGGAGAAAAACTGCTCGCTCGACATCGGGCGGTTGGCGCCCTACCGCCCTACTGCCTCCGGATACAACTTCCCGAAATGCGGCAGATACGCTGCCCCCTGGCGCATCAGGAAATCGTGGAAGGTCGCCATGGCCGGTGAGATAGCGCGGTCGGAGCGCATCACCACGAACCATTGCCGGCGGATCGGCATGCCCGCTACGTCGAGGATGACGAGCCTCCCCCACTCGACCTCCGAGGCAATCGTATGCGCCGAGATGAAGGCGACGCCGAGCCCGGCCATCACCGCCTGCTTTATCGTCTCGTTGGAACCCATCTCGACGCCGAGGTCGTCGATGCGGCCGGGCAGCTCGCCGAAGAATATCTCCAGCGAGATGCGTGTGCCCGAGCCCGGCTCGCGGATCAGGAAATGCTCCTCGGCGATGCGCTCCTTTGAGATATCGCGCGCCTTCGCCAGGGGATGATCGGGCGGCGCGATGATCACCAGCGGGTGGTCGCCGAAGGCTGATGCACGCACCGGCACGTCGATGTTCGGCCTGCCCATCAAAGCGACATCGACATCGTGGTTTTTCAGGTTGGCGATCGTGTCGGCGCGGTTGCCGACGATGAGCCGCATGTCAATGTCGGGATAATTCTTCATGAAGGCCGCCATCATCCGCGGCGCGAAATATTTGGCGGTCGAGACCACGCCAAGCCTAAGGCTGCCGGCGCGCACGCCCTTGATCGCGTCGATCTGGTCCTCGAGCAGCCGCAGCCGTTCCCCGATCACCTGCGCCGCGTCTATGACGGCCAGCCCTGCGGCAGTCGGACGCATGCCCTCCTGGGTGCGGTCGAACAGCGCCAGCCCGATGTCCTGCTCGAGCTGCCGCAACTGGATCGTCACCGCCGGCGACGTCAGCCCCAAAACGTTGGCCGCATTGATGATCTTGCCGTGTCCGGCAATCGCCTGGACGGCCTTGAGCTGCTTCAGGGTGAGGTTGCGCATAAAGCCATACTAAGGTTTTTTTACTTCCTGCGTAAGCATAATAAAATTTACTTACTGATCCCGCCTTGGTCTCATATCCCCCGAACCTGGCGCCCGTGAGGATGGGCAACAGGCTCCGGGAGGATAGCATGACGACCGCCACGCTTGATGCGTTCCTGGCCTCCTATGTCGGCAACGACGACGGGCTTCGTCAGGCCGTCGCCGCCACAGTGCGCCAATTGGCGCAGGCCGCCACCAAGGTCCGCCACGCAATCGAACAGGGCGTGCTCGGCGCCGCCTTCGCGGCAGCGCGCGGCGTCAATGCCGACGGCGACACGCAGAAGGATCTCGACATCTTCGCCGACGACATCTTTCTCGACGCCATGCGCCGCGCTCCTGTCGCTGTCTATGCATCCGAGGAGCTGGAGCAGCCTGTCCTGCTTGACCAGAGCGCGCCGCTCGCCATCGCCATCGACCCGCTCGACGGCTCCTCCAACATCGACACCAACGTGTCGATTGGCACGATTTTCTCTCTCCTCCCAGCGACTGGCGCGCCCGTCAGCGATCCGGCCGCCCCTTTTCTCCAGGCCGGGACCAATCAGCTCGGCGCCGGTTTCTTCATCTACGGCCCGCAGCTCGCGCTGGTGATCTCGCTGGGCAGCGGCACGCATGTCTTCGTGCTCTCGACCCGGCTCGGCACCTTCGTGCAGGCCTATGAGAGCCGCATTATCCCGCCGCGCACACAGGAATTCGCCATCAACGCCGCCAACTACCGGCATTGGGACGAGGCGGTCCGCCTTTATGTCGACGACTGCATGAAGGGCGCCGAGGGCCCGCGCGAGAAGGACTTCAACATGCGCTGGATCGCCTCGCTGGTCGCCGACTGCTACCGCATTCTGATCCGCGGCGGCGTGTTCCTGTATCCTGGCGACCGGCGCCGCGGCTATCAGCAGGGCCGGCTGCGCCTCGTCTACGAGGCAAACCCTGTCGCCTTCCTTGTCGAGCAGGCCGGGGGGGCGGCTACCGACACAGTCACTCGCATCCTCGAGATCGAGCCGGAGCACCTGCACCAGCGCGTACCGGTCGTGTTCGGCTCGGCGCGCGAGGTCGACCGCATCGCCCGCTACCACATCGAGCCGAGCTCGATCGGCGAACGCGCCCCGCTGTTCGGCAACCGCGGCCTTTTCCGAGCGTGAGGGAGCCATGTCCGCCAAGCATCCCATCATCTCGATCACCGGCTCCTCGGGAGCGGGAACTACCTCCGTGAAGCGCATCTTCGAGCAGATATTCCGCCGCGAGAATGTCGAGGCCGCCTTCATCGAGGGCGATGCCTTCCATCGCTACGACCGCGAGGGCATGAAGAAGAAGGTCGCGGACGAGGAGCGCGACGGCAACCCGAACTTCACCCATTTCCACACCGAAGCCAACGACCTCGAAACCCTGGAATCCGTATTCGAGGAATACGGCCGCAAAGGCACCGGCCGCACCCGCACCTACATCCACGACGAGGAGGAGGCAAAGCTGTATGACGTTGCGCCCGGCTCCTTCACGCCCTGGCGCGAGTTTCCGGACAGCGACCTGCTCTTCTACGAGGGGCTGCACGGCTGCGCCGTTACCGACAAGGCCAATGTCGCGCAGCACGCCGATTTGAAGATCGGCGTCGTGCCGGTCATCAACCTCGAATGGATCCAGAAGATCCACCGCGACCGCGCCACCCGCGGCTACTCGACAGAAGCGGTTGTCGATGTGATCCTGCGCCGCATGCCGGATTATGTCCGCTACATCGTCCCGCAGTTCTCGCTCACCAACATCAACTTCCAGCGCGTGCCGATCGTCGACACGTCAAACCCGTTCGTCGCGCGCTGGATACCGACGCCGGACGAGTCGATGCTGGTGATCCGCTTCGCCAATCCGCGCGGCATCGATTTCCCCTATTTGCTGTCGATGCTGCACGACTCCTTCATGTCGCGGGCGAACTCCATCGTCGTGCCGGGCAATAAGCTCGATCTCGCCATGCAGCTCATTCTCACCCCGCTCATCCTGCAGCTCATCGAGCGCAAGCGGCGGGTGTCTTGAGGAGGACGAATGATGACCAACCGCAAAATACCCCGTCACCCGGTCTCCGCTTCGCTCGGCCACGCTCTCCCTGTCGAGGAGAGGAAGCCTCCAGCGATTTCGCGTCGCCTTCAGCGCATCCTTGAAACGTTGGCGCAGAGGCTGACTGACCTCTTCCCATCGGGGAGAGGGTGGCCCGAAAGGCCGGTGAGGGGGCGATCCGAATCCGAATTCGAGATGCGTCAACCCATAACGCGACGAGGTGGAGGAATTCATGAGCCAGGCCGCCATCAAGACCGCACCTGAAATCGCCGTCCCTGAGAGCGACATGGCGAACGCGGTCCGCGCCCTCGCCATGGACGCCGTGCAAAAGGCGAACTCCGGCCACCCCGGCATGCCGATGGGCATGGCGGACACCGCGACGGTGCTCTTCTCGCGCTTCATCAGAATAGACCCGTCGCGGCCCGACTGGCCGGACCGCGACCGCTTCGTGCTGTCGGCCGGCCACGGCTCGATGTTGCAATACGCGCTGCATCACCTGCTCGGCTATGCCGACATGCCCATCGAGGAGTTGCAGAAGTTCCGCCAGCTCGGCAGCCGCACCGCCGGTCATCCCGAGCGCGGCCACGCGCTGGGCATCGAGACCACCACCGGCCCGCTCGGCCAGGGCATCGCCACTGCCGTCGGCATGGCGCTCGCCGAGCGCATGCTCGCCGCACGCCACGGCGCCGACCTCGTCGACCACCATACCTACGTCATCGCCGGCGACGGCTGCCTGCAGGAAGGCATCAGTCACGAGGCGATCGACCTCGCCGGGCATCTACGACTCTCTCGTCTGATCGTGCTTTGGGACGACAATTCGATTTCCATCGACGGTCCCACCAGCCTCTCCACTTCGATGGACCAGCCGGCTCGCTTTGCCGCTGCCGGCTGGCATGTGCAGGCGGTCGACGGCCACGACATGGACGCCGTCGCCGCCGCGATCGAGGCCGCACGCCGCTCCGACCGGCCCTCGCTGATCGCCTGCAAGACGGTCATCGGCAAGGGCGCGCCGAATCTTGCCGGCACCGAAAAGACCCATGGCGCGCCGCTCGGCGAGGCCGAGATCGCCGCCACCCGCGAAAATATCGGCTGGCCCTACCCCGCTTTCGAGGTTCCGCACGAAATCGTCGCCGCCTGGCGCGAGGTCGCCGAGCGCGGCCGGGCCGCCCGGCTTGCCTGGGAGCAGCGGCTGGCCGCCTCGCCGGAGCGCGCATCCTTCGTGCGCAGGCTCGCCGGCAAGCTGCCCGCGACGCTCTTCGAAGCGCTGGAAACCTTCCGCAAGGAGCATGTCGAGAAGGCCACCAAGGTCGCCACCCGCAAAGGCTCGGAGCTGGCGCTCGGCATCGTCAACGCCGCCACCGACCTCACCGTCGGCGGCTCGGCCGACCTCACCCATTCCAACCTGACGCTCACCAAGGACATGGGCCGCCTGGCCCCTGGCGATTTCGCCGGCCGCTACATTCACTACGGCATCCGCGAGCACGGCATGGCGGCCGCCATGAACGGCATCGCGCTGCATGGCGGCTTCGTTCCTTATGGCGGCACGTTCCTGTGCTTCACCGACTATGCGCGCGGCGCGATCCGGCTCTCGGCGCTGATGGAGCAGCGCGTCATCTATGTGATGACGCACGACTCGATCGGGCTTGGCGAGGATGGCCCGACGCACCAGCCGATCGAGCATCTGGCGATGCTGCGCGCCACGCCGAACCTCAACGTCTTCCGCCCGGCCGACATCATCGAGACTGCGGAGTGCTGGGAGCTGGCGCTGAAGAGCGAGCATCGGCCAAGCGTTCTGGTCCTCTCCCGCCAGAACCTGCCGATGCTGCGGCTCTCGCACACACCGAAAAACCGCTCGGCGGGGGGCGCCTATCTGCTGCGCGAGCCGGACGGCCCACGCGCGGTGACGCTGCTCGCCACCGGCTCGGAAACCGAAATCGCGGTCGCCGCAGCCGAAAAGCTGCAAGCCGAGCGCGGCCTCGCCGCTGCCGTGGTGTCCATGCCTTGCTGGGAACTCTTCGAGGAACAGGACGAAACCTTCCGCCGCTCCGTCCTCGGCTCAGCCCCGCGCGTCGCCGTCGAGGCTGCCGCCCGGCTCGGCTGGGATCGCTGGATCGGTGAGCGCGGCGCCTTCGTCGGCATGACTGGTTTCGGCGCCAGCGCCCCTGCCGGCGACCTCTATCGCCATTTCGCGATCACGCCCGAAGCGGTCGCCGAAGCGGCCCTGAAACTCGTCGAAAAGCCAAGGTCATGACCTCCGCAGGCTCCAGCTCTCGAGCACTGATTACCGGCAGGACGGTTCTGCTGCGGGCCGACTTGACCAACGGGGTCACCGACGATCTTGCCAGAACGATCGGCTCGTTCGCCGCCCAGGGCGCCCGTACCGCAGTCATTGCCGGCTTCGGCGCTCCGGGCGGCGACGTCAACGCGACTCTCAGTCTCGCGTCATTTCGGGGGCCTCTGGAACTGGCCTGCGGACGGCCCGTGACCTTCATCCCGCACAGCGTCGGCCCCGAGGCCGAGGCGGAGCTGGCCGGGGTCGCCTTTGGCGAAGTTGCCCTGATGGAAAACCTGCGTTTCCATCCCGACGAACGCCGCAACACGCGCACGTTCGCAATCCGACTGAGCGCTCTCGGCGACTACTTCGCCGTCTGCGGCTTTGTTCCGCCCAATCCAATCGGCTGGCTCGTCGCGCTTGCGGCCATGTTGCCCGCCCCCTACGGCGCCGTCGCCTCTTTGCCGGGAAAGGAAACCTGATCATGGCCCGCATCACCCTTCGCCAGCTTCTCGACCACGCCGCCGATTATGGCTACGGCGTGCCCGCCTTCAACATCAACAATATGGAGCAGGGCCTTGCCATCATGGAGGCAGCCAACGCCTGCTACGCGCCGGTCATCATCCAGGCCTCGCGCGGCGCCCGCTCCTACGCCAACGACATCATGCTCGCCCGCATGATGGACGCGCTGACCGAGATCTATCCGCACATCCCGCTCTGCGTGCACCAGGACCACGGTAACAACGAAGCCACCTGCCTCTCGGCCATCCGCCACGGCTTCACCTCCGTCATGATGGACGGCTCGCTCATGGCCGATGCCAAGACGCCGGCGAGCTACGACTACAATGTCGCCATCACCGAGCGCGTCGCACGCATGGCGCATTGGGTCGGAGCGTCCGTCGAGGGCGAGCTCGGCGTGCTCGGTTCCCTTGAAAGCGGCCATGGCGAGGCCGAGGACGGCCACGGCGCCGAAGGCGCGCTTTCGCATGACCAGCTTCTCACCGACCCCGACCTGGCCGTCGATTTCGTTGCCCATACCGGCGTCGACGCGCTGGCGATCGCCTGCGGCACCTCGCACGGCGCCTACAAGTTCTCGCGCAAGCCCGACGGCGACATTTTGGCCATGCACGTCATCGAAGAAATCCATGCGAAGCTGCCCAACACGCATCTCGTCATGCACGGCTCCTCTTCCGTGCCGCAGGAGCTGCAGGACGTGATCAACCGCTTCGGCGGTCAGATGCCGCAGACCTTTGGCGTACCTGTCGAAGAGATCGAGCGCGGCATCCGCCACGGCGTGCGCAAGGTCAATATCGATACCGACTGCCGCATGGCGATGACCGGCCAGTTCCGCCGCATCGCCAATGAGAACCCGGCCGAGTTCGACCCGCGCAAATTCCTGAAACCGGCGATGGACGCCATGCGCGATCTCTGCCGGGACCGTTTCGAGCGCTTCGGCACGGCCGGCAACGCCTCGAAGATCAAGGTGATCCCGCTGGACGAGATGGCCAAGCGCTACGCCGCCGGAAAACTCGACCCGCAAATCGCAACCCGCAAAGCAGCCTAATCCGCGCCAAAGAAAGGACCAGGCCATGGACTCCAAGTCTCAAACCGTGAAGGGCGCCGAACGCTACAAGGCCGGCGTGCTTGCCTACAAGAAGATGGGCTATTGGGAGCCCGACTACGAGCCGAAGGACACGGACGTGATCGCGCTCTTCCGTATCACGCCGCAGGACGGCGTCGACCCCATTGAAGCGGCCGCCGCCGTCGCGGGCGAATCCTCGACCGCGACCTGGACGGTGGTGTGGACCGACCGCCTCACCGCCTGCGAGAAGTATCGCGGCAAGGCCTATCGCGTCGACCCGGTGCCGAACGCACCCGGCCAGTATTTCGCCTATATCGCCTACGATCTCGACCTGTTCGAGCCGGGCTCGATCGCCAACCTGACCGCCTCGATCATCGGCAACGTGTTCGGCTTCAAGCCGCTCAAGGCGCTCCGCCTCGAGGACATGCGGCTACCGATCGCCTATGTGAAGACCTTCCAGGGCCCGGCGACCGGCGTCGTCGTGGAGCGCGAGCGGCTCGACAAGTTCGGTCGCCCCCTGCTCGGCGCAACGGTGAAGCCGAAGCTCGGGCTATCCGGCCGCAACTACGGCCGCGTCGTCTACGAGGCGCTGAAGGGCGGGCTGGATTTCACCAAGGACGACGAGAACATCAACTCGCAGCCCTTCATGCATTGGCGCGACCGCTTCCTCTACTGCATGGAGGCGGTCAACAAGGCCGAGGCCGAGACCGGCGAGGTGAAGGGCACCTACCTCAACGTGACCGCCGCCACCATGGAGGACATGTACGAACGCGCCGAATTCGCCAAGGAGCTCGGCTCGGTCATCGTCATGATCGACCTGGTCATCGGCTACACGGCGATCCAGTCCATGGCCAAGTGGGCGCGCAGGAACGACATGATCCTGCACCTTCACCGCGCCGGCCACTCGACCTACACCCGCCAGAAGAGCCACGGCGTGTCGTTCCGCGTCATTGCCAAGTGGATGCGGCTTGCCGGCGTCGACCACATCCATGCCGGTACGGTCGTCGGCAAGCTGGAAGGCGACCCTGCCACGACCAAAGGCTACTACGATGTCTGCCGCGAGGACTTCAACCCGATGCGGCTGGAAAACGGCATCTTCTTCGACCAGCCATGGGCCTCGCTCAACAAGATGATGCCGGTCGCCTCGGGCGGCATCCATGCCGGCCAGATGCACCAGCTTCTGGACCTGCTGGGCGAGGATGTCGTGTTGCAGTTCGGCGGCGGGACGATCGGCCACCCGATGGGGATCGCTGCCGGCGCCACGGCCAACCGCGTGGCGCTCGAAGCCATGGTTCTCGCCCGCAACGAAGGCCGCGACTACCAGCGCGAGGGGCCGGAGATCCTCGAGGCCGCCGCCCGCCACTGCTTGCCGTTGAAGCAGGCGCTGGAGGTCTGGAAGGACGTGACCTTCAACTACGCCTCGACCGACTCGCCGGACTTCGTGCCAGTGGCGACGGCCGCGGAGTAGCGGCGAGATGTTCGACAGTTGCCCCTTATCCGGCCCTTCGGGCCACCTTCTCCCCACTGGGGAGAAGAGGAGCCGGCATCGACGCCGCGCCTCCTCTCCCCCCGGGGAGACGGTGGCGAGCGAAGCGAGCCGGGTGAGGGGGAGTAACCTCTATCTTAGGAGAACCCCATGCGCGTCACCCAAGGAGCTTTTTCGTTCCTCCCCGACCTGACCGACCAGCAGATTCGCGCCCAGGTCCAATACGCCATCGACAATGGCTGGGCCGTCAGCCTCGAATTCACGGACGACCCGCATCCCCGCAACACTTACTGGGAGATGTGGGGCCATCCCATGTTCGACAATCCCGACGCGGCCGCGCTGATGCTGGAGCTTTCATCATGCCGCAAAGTTCATGGCGACCACTACATACGGGTCGTGGCCTTCGACGCCTCGCATGGCTGGGAGTCGGTGAAGCTCTCCTTCATCGTCAACCGGCCGGCCGACGAACCCGGCTTCCGGCTGGAGCGCCAGACCGGTCCCGGGCGCACCGTCCGCTACACGACTAGGTCCTACGCGACCGACAAGCCGGCGGGAGAGAGGTATTCGTAGTCGTTCATAGCTAGGGCACCACGTCACCGACCCGAAGGCCGGTGACGTGGTGCTTCATTCGAACCGGTCGAGAAGTGTCCATGGCTCCATCAGCAATCGCAGAAGCTTCGGAAGAGGCACCCACCGCCATCGACCTGCGGGAGGAATTCGAATCCTCCGGCGTCCGCGATGTCCTGGCCGAGCTCGACCGCGACCTGATCGGCCTTGCCCCGGTCAAGCGGCGCATCCGCGAGACCGCCGCGCTTCTGCTGGTCGAGCGTGCGCGCCGGCGCATGGGGCTCGCCCACGAGACGCCAACGCTGCATATGAGCTTCACCGGCAATCCGGGTACCGGCAAGACCACCGTCGCGCTCAGGATGGCCGACCTGCTCCATCGCCTCGGCTACATCCGCAAGGGCCACCTGGTCTCCGTCACCCGCGACGACCTCGTCGGGCAATACATCGGCCACACCGCGCCGAAGACCAAGGAAATCCTCAAGAAGGCCATGGGCGGGGTGCTGTTCATCGACGAGGCGTACTACCTCTATCGCCCGGAGAACGAGCGCGATTACGGCCAGGAAGCGATCGAAATTCTGCTGCAGGTCATGGAGAACCAGCGCGACGACCTGGTGGTGATCCTGGCCGGCTATGCACAGCGCATGGACCGTTTCTTCGAGAGCAATCCGGGTTTCCGCTCGCGCATCGCGCACCATATCGACTTCCCCGACTACACCGACGACGAACTGCTCGCGATCGCGAAGAAGATGCTCGACCAGCAGAGCTACCGTCTCGATGCGGCCGCAACCTCTGCGCTGACCGACTACATAGCCCGGCGCCGGGCGCAGCCGCATTTCGCCAATGCCCGTTCGATCCGCAATGCGCTCGACCGTGCGCGCCTTAGACAGGCGAATCGGCTATTCGAAACGTCGACAGGCCCGCTGGATGCCGCCGCGCTTTCGACGATCTCGTCCGAGGACATCACCGCGAGCCGGGTGTTCGCGATGAAGCCGCGCAAGTAAGAGGCGTGCGCCAGCGCTGACGTTCCCTCTCCCAGTCCTACGGTGAGAGCGTAAGGGTGAGGGAAGGCGGCGACCTAAACGGAGAAGCGACATGACTGCAAAGACCATCATCGCCCCATCCGTCCTGTCCGCCGACTTCTCCAAGCTCGGCGACGAAGTCGAGGCTGTCGTCCGCGCCGGCGCCGACTGGATCCATCTCGATGTCATGGACGGCCATTTCGTGCCGAACATCACCTTCGGCCCGCCGGTCATCAAGGCGATCCGCGCTCGAACGGACAAGGTCTTCGACTGCCACCTGATGATCGCGCCGGCCGATCCTTATCTGGAAGCCTTCGCCGAGGCCGGGGCGGATATCATCACCGTCCATGCCGAGGCCGGCCCGCATCTCGACCGCTCGCTGCAGACCATCAGGAGCCTCGGCAGGAAGGCCGGCGTCTCCCTCAACCCGGCCACGTCCGAGACCGCGATCGAATATGTGCTCGACCGGCTCGACCTCATCCTCCTGATGTCCGTCAACCCCGGCTTCGGCGGTCAGGCCTTCATCCCGGCCGTCGTCGACAAGGTGAAGCGCGTGAAGAAAATGATCGGCTCGCGCCCGATCCATATCGAGATCGACGGCGGCGTGACTGCCGAGACCGCCCCGCTGGTCACCGCGGTCGGAGCCGACGTCATCGTCGCAGGTTCGGCGATCTTCAAGGGCGAATCCGAGCTCGCCTATAGTAAGAACATCGCCGCGATCCGCACCGCGGCCGACGGGGCGCTGAAACGGGCAGCGTAACCGAGGCGCCGCCTCCCTCCCCTCAAGGGAGGTAAACGGCGCTACTGCGAAAATTGCTTCAGATAAGCGATCACGTTGGCGATCTCGTCATCCTTCTTGAGGCCGGCGAACGCCATCTTCGTGCCTTTCACCAGCGCCTTGGGATCATGGAGGTAAGTCGTCAGGTTGGCTTCATCCCAGACGAGTCCCCCCTGCCCGGCCTCGACCATCGCCTTCGAATAGCCGAAATTGGGATGAGTCCCAGCGGTGCGACCGATGACGCCGAGCAATGACGGGCCGATCTTGTTCGCGTCCTTGTCGGCGACATGGCAGGCTGCGCATTTCTTGAAAACGGTTTCGCCCGCTGCGGCGTCCTGTGCCTCGGCTTGACCTGCCGCGAGGGTAACGATGGATAAAGCTGCAAAAACTGCAGTGAAACGCATGGCATTTCCTCGGTTGGATCGTCAGGGCGCTCCTGGCGATCTTGCCTATTCCGATGCCGCACCCGCCGGCATGAGCTTATGTGCGGGAATGTCGCTCTTCCGACCAGGAATAACGACACGTTGATGCCAGCCGAAGCTAGACGGCCAAAAGTGGTTGTCAACCGTACGAAGGTCCTGTGTGGCATTCAACAGGAAAGCATCGTCAGCCAGCGTTGTTGACGCGTATTGGCCGAGCGCGTAGCTTCCTTGCATCGTTCCTGCGCGGCACCTGCAGGAAAATCCCCAAAACGGCCGATCCGGCCAGAGCTGAAGCTCTGGCGGAGAGGAGGACCCGCTCAGGGGCGGCGGCAGGTGCCGAATGGAATTGATCGATCTCGTGCTGACGGTCTGCCTCATGGCGGATCCTGCCAAATGTCGGACCGAACATCTCTATTTCGAGAACCGCGGCTCGCTGTTTCAGTGCATGCTCCTTGCCCCGCCGGAGATCGCAAAGTGGTCCGAACGGCACCCTGCCCTCAGAGTCGTGCGCTGGAAATGCGCCTATCCCGAGAACGGACGGGAACTTTGAAGCTGCACGAGCGTGGTCCTTGAAGGAGACGCCATGACGATCTCGAGACGCAACCTATTCCCACTGGCAGCGTTCACGGCACTGGCCATGGCAGGCGGTCGCGGTCTTGCGGCGACCAAGGTCCGCATCGGGGCGCTCAAATTCGGCACCGTGAGTTGGGAGATCGATACAATAGAGCATCATCAGTTCGACATAGCGAATAGCATCGACCTCGACGTCGCCTATTTCGCCGGCGAGGATGCGACCAATGTCGCGCTGCTCGCCGGCGAAATCGATGTGATCGTGTCCGACTGGCTATGGGTCTCGCGCCAGCGTTCGGAAGGCGGCGACCTCACGCTCGCCCCCTATTCCACGGCGGTCGGCGCGATCATGGTCAAACAGGATTCGCCCGTCCGGCGGATCGCCGATCTCAAGCGCAAGAAGATCGGCGTTGCCGGCGGGCCGCTCGACAAAAGCTGGCTGCTGATCCAGGCGCTCGCGAGGCGCGACCAAGGGATCGATCTGGCGTCAGAGAGCGAAATCCTGTTCGGCGCGCCGCCACTCATGTCCGAGAAGGCGATGGAGGGCGAACTCGATGCCGTGTTGAACTTTTGGCACTTCTGCGCCCGGCTCGAAGCCAACGGCTTTCGCCGCTTGGTCGGCGCTGACGATGCCGCCAAGGCGCTCGGAGCCTCCGGTCCCGTTTCGGCGCTCGGCTATGTTTTCCATGACGCCTGGGCGCAGCAAGATCCGCAACGCGCCATGGGCCTCGTCAAGGCTTCCGCTGCCGCCAAAGCCCTTCTGGCGAAATCCGACGAGGAATGGCTGCGTATCGCGCCGATCGTGCGCGCCGAAGGAAAGGAGCTGGAAAAGCTGCGCGATCGCTACCGTGAAGGTATTCCGAGGAGGCCGGTTGCCGAGGACGAAGCCGATGCCGGCAAGCTTTATCACGTGCTTGCCGAGATAGGTGGCGAAAAGCTGGTCGGGAGCTCCCCCGAGATGGCGACCGGCACGTTCTGGTCGGGCCTCATGAAATGATGTCAGAGGACAATCGCGACCGCACCCCTGCCGCGGATCGCTTCGGTCTCGACACTGCGCTCGCTCCGGTGCTGTCGGTCGCAGTGTCCCTTCTCGGGCTCTGCCTGCTTTGGGCGCTTGCGGCAGACGCCTGGCCGAGCCGCGCCTTTCCGCCGCCGGGAAAGGTTTGGCGGGTGCTGGTCGAGGAAACGGCAAGTGGCGAACTGCCCTTCCATCTCGGCATGACGCTTGCCCGGGTCGCCGCGGCCTATGTCGTCGCGATGGTCATCGGCTCGGCAATCGGCATTCTGCTCGGCGCCTATCGCCGCGCGGACCAGTTCTTCAATCCCTGGGTCGTCCTGTTCCTCAACATCCCCGCGCTCGTGATCATCGTGCTTGCCTACATCTGGTTCGGCCTCAATGAGGCCGCGGCAATCGGTGCGGTCGCGGTGAACAAGATCCCGAACGTCGTGGTTACGATGCGCGAGGGCGCGCGGGCCCTCGACCCGCGCTACGCGGAAATGGCGGCCGTCTACCGCTTCAGCCCGCTGGATCGCTTCCGGCATGTGCTCCTGCCGCAATTGCAGCCCTATCTTGCAGCCGCTTCGCGTTCCGGGATCGCACTTATCTGGAAGATCGTGCTGGTGGTCGAACTGCTCGGCCGCTCGAATGGCGTCGGCTTCCAGATCTATCTCTATTTCCAACTCTTCGACGTGGCCGCAATCCTCGCCTATACACTGGCTTTCGTGGCGGTCATGCTCTTCATCGAAATTCTTGCGGTGCAGCCCTTTGAACGACATGCAACCCGTTGGCGCCGGCGCACCGCTTAGGGTCGATATCGCGGAGAAGACCTTCCGGGCCGCGGAAGGCGCCACGATCACGGCGCTGCGGGGTCTTTCCTTCGAGGTCCGGCAGGGCGAATTCGCCTGCCTGCTGGGCCCGTCCGGTTGCGGCAAGACCACCACGCTGCGCATATTGCTCGGCCTCGACAAGGATTTCTCAGGATCGTTCCAGCTGCCCGAAGGCGGAACAGACCGCATTGCCGCGGTGTTTCAGGAGCCGACACTGCTGCCTTGGCGAACAGTCGAACAGAATGTCAGGCTCGCCCTGCCCACAGAACGGCGCAACACCAATCTCGACCGGCTGTTTGACAGCCTCGGCCTTTCTGGCATGCGCACATTCTACCCCTCCGAACTCTCGCTCGGCCTGGCCCGCAGGGCAGCGCTGGCCAGAGCCTTCGCGACCGAACCTGCCGTGCTTCTTCTGGACGAGCCCTTTGCGTCGCTCGACGAGCAGACTGCCGAACGGCTGCGCCATCTGCTTCTCGACGTCTGGTCGGCGCGACCGACAACAGCGCTGATGGTGACGCACAACCTGCGCGAGGCACTGATGCTGTCCGACCGCTTGATCGTGCTTTCGTCGCGGCCAGGACATGTGCTCGGCGTCTTCGACGTGCGGCTACCGAGGCAATATCGTAATCCACAGGTCATGAGCGATCTCCTGCGGTCGTTCCACGAGAAATTTCCTGGCGTGCGCTGACTATAGGCAAAAGGACCGGCTTGTCCGGATGCGCACGCTCACCACACCGACGCGTGCATTCGCGGGTCAGAGTCAGTGTTCTTTTCGCTTTCACTTCTCTCGACTATGATTTTTCCGGGTCAGGGGCCATATCTCATGGAGCGCAAGCTTTCCGCCATTCTCGCCGCCGATATCGTTGGCTATTCCGCCATGATGGAGCGCGACGAGACAGCCACGTTCCAACGTCTTCGTGCCACACACAACGAACTCTTCGAGCCGGAGATCGAAAAGCGCCGCGGGCGCATCTTCAAGTTGATGGGCGACGGCCTCCTGGCCGAATTCGGCAGCGTCGTGGACGCGGTGGAATGCGCGGTGTCCCTGCAGCGTGGCCTTGCCGAACGCAGCGCTTCGCTGCCCGAGGATACGCGTATCCAACTCAGGATCGGCGTCAATCTGGGCGAGGTCATCGTGGAGGGCGGGGATCGCTACGGCGAAGGCGTCAATATCGCAGCGCGGCTCGAGCAACTCGCGGAACCCGGCGGCATCTGGGTGTCGGGCAAGGTGCAACGTGAAGTCGAGAAGAAACTCGCCTTCGTCCTGGAGCCGATGGGCGAGCAGAAGGTTAAGAATATCGCCGAGCCTATCTCTGCCTATCGTGTTGTCACGGAGAGACCGGCGTCTTCCACTCTGTCAGCCAAATTGGGCAATCTTCCGAGCAAACCTGCGCTGGTGGTCCTTCCTTTCGCCAACCTCGGCAATGATCCCAACCAGGAATGGTTCGCCGACGGCATAGTTCACGACATGATAACAGCACTCAGCCGCTTCCGCAGCTTTGCTGTCATCGCCCGAAACTCGTCATTCGTCTACAAGGGGCGTGCGGTGGACGTCAGGCAGGTCGCGCAGGAACTTGGCGTGCGCTATGTGCTGGAAGGCGGCGTCAGGCGGGCCGGAGACCGGCTGCGAATCTCCGCGCAGCTGGTCGACGGAGCGACTGGATCGCATCTTTGGGCACAGCAGTTCGACGGCACGTCCGAGGAGCTCTTCGACTTCCAGGACCGGATTACAGAGAGCGTCGCCATGCTGGTCGAACATCGCATTCAGGCCGCGGAGATCGAGCGCTCGCGGCGGGAGCGGCCGGGAAGCCTCGCCGCCTACGACCTCTATCTTCAGGCCGTGTGGAAGTTCGATAGGGAGACGGACCAGGACAATGCGGAAGCGATCACGCTGCTGACCCGGGCACTCGCAATGGAGCCCGACAACGCGTTGCTGATCGCTCACGCCGTATGGGCGCTCGACGTTCGGGTCGCCTTCGGGTGGCCACCATTCGGAGCAGACGACCGGCGGACCTGCATCGAACTGAGCCGTCGGGGGCTTCAGTGCGCCGACGGCGACCCGCTTGTGATGGCAATCTGCGGTCTGGCGCTGATACAAAGTGGCCGCGACTACGATGTGGGCATGGCCGCTCTCGAAACAGCGGCGAACGCCAGCCCCAACAATCATGTGGCGATTCATTGGGCCGGCATCGGGCATCTGCATTGCGGCAGCGTCGAGGACGCGCTCGCCTATTTTCACCGGGCTAGACGCCTCAATCCCAGCGGTCCCGACTCGCATGCGACACTGGCCGGCATCGCCCACGCACACGTCATCTTGGGGAACTACTCGGAAGCCTTGATCTGGGCGGAGCGCTCGTTCGCCCTCAAAACCATCTACCACCCAACTTTGTGGATGCTGATTGCAGCCAACGCACTCCTCGGCCGCGTGGATGAGGCGCGTCGATTTCTCGCAATGTTCAAGGCCCTCGCCCCAGGTGTCACCGTCTCCAGTATAAAAGCTGGACAGCCAGCAAAGGACCCGACCCGGATAGCCGCCGTGCTGGAAGGGTTGCGGATCGCCGGGCTCGACGAGGGGTGAAGGGTATAGTCCGCCTCGCCGGAACGTCAGAACTCTAGAAGCAACGTATGTCGGCTTCGGCCTGCGCCCGCCTCAAGTCAGCGCCCGCCGCCTTTGCCGGCGCACTCTCGCGGAACAGCCCGCTGGTTTCGCCGGAGGTCTGCGCCATGCGTCTGAAAGTCTCGGCGCTTTCATAGCGTTCATAAGGAACGATCGAAGCGATCACGTCGATGGAGCAGGAACAGCGCTCGAGCACATCGCGCGACTGCCCGTTCGAGCGCATGCAGCCGAGCACGTAGTCCACCACCGCGTCCGTCGGGTAATCGCCTGCCGCGCCGGCGGGAGCAGTAAAAGAGAGCACCGCCGCGAGGCACGACGGCACGACTGCAAATCCGCTCGATCTGATCATGAGAATCGCTCCGACTGGCCCAGCCCTCTCATGAACCAGGAGGAAGGATAATATCCCCCTATTCGGCAGCGCGCGACGAGGCAGTCATATAGACCAAAGGAGGAATGCGGGGCGGCGGCCACGGAGGCGCTTTCCGGATGCCGCAATAGTGGATGCGCGCTATCGGTCCACCACTCATTTCATGTCGTTCTTACTATCCGTTAGAGGTGCGACGTTCGCATTCTTGATCGGCAAAGGCGCGCCAACTATGTCGAAGTAATATCAAAGCTATTCGTATTAAAAAAGTCGGACCAACACCACCACAAATATGTCATTCCGGCAAAATCAAATCCTCAAATAATCAATCACAAAGTTTTTTTCATATATATTTCTGGATATTGCGCTGCATTATTAGGCATGCTGCGTTGCAACATGAGCGGGCGGGTTTTTGCTTGCCTATAGCCTGTCGATGACATAGCCTTTCCCTGTTTCCGGCTTCAAGGGCGTCACCGTCTTAGGGAGCGGCGACTGTCTTTCGTAGGCCAAGTGAGGTGGGCAGTAATGGTGCCCTCTGCTCATCTGGCTTAGGTCGTGACACGCTGCCGGAAATACTTCCCACCACATGAATCGCTTGGGCAAGCCCTTGTGGGGCTAAACGATCGATTCCGGTTGTGAACCTCGGGAGGATTTATATGCGTGCATCCAGCAAAACTATCTGCATCTCGCTTGCCGCGGCCTTGGCGACCTGCGCTTCGGCGTATGGCGCCTGGGCCAATGACGAACTGACCAAGCTTGCCTCGGACGCCAAGAACTGGGCAATGCCGACGGGTGACTATGCCAACACCCGCTACTCGAAGCTGAACCAGATCAACAAGGACAATGTGAAGGACCTGCAGGTCAAGTGGACGCTCTCCACTGGCGTGCTGCGCGGCCACGAAGGCGGTCCCCTGGTGATCGGCGATGTGATGTATATCCACACGCCGGTTCCAAACATCGTCTATGCGCTCGACCTCAACGATGAGGGCAAGATCCTCTGGAAATATGAGCCCAAACAGGATCCGAACGTCATTGCGATCATGTGCTGCGATACTGTCAATCGCGGCGTCGCCTATGGCGACGGCAAGATCATCCTTAACCAGGCCGACACCACCATCACCGCGCTCGACGCCAAGACCGGCAAGGTCGTCTGGCAAGCGAAGAACGGCGACGACACCGCTGGCGGCAAGGGCGAGAGCGGAACCAACGCTCCAATGGTCGTCAAGGACAAGGTCCTGGTCGGCATATCGGGCGGCGAATACGGGGTCCGTGGCCATGTGACCGCCTACAACCTCAAGGATGGTTCGGTTGCGTGGCGCGCTTATTCCACTGGTCCTGACCCCGAAACGCTCATGGATCCCGAGAAGACCACCCAACTCGGCAAGCCGGTCGGCAAGGATTCCGGCATTAGCAGTTGGGAAGGCGAGCAGTGGAAACAGGGCGGCGGCACGACCTGGGGTTGGTATTCCTATGATCCCAAGCTGAACCTGGTCTACTACGGAACCGGCAATCCCTCGACGTGGAACCCTGTGCAGCGTCCCGGCGACAACAAATGGTCGATGACCATCTTCGCCCGCGATGCCGACACCGGGATGGCGAAATGGGTCTACCAGATGACCCCGCATGACGAATGGGACTTCGACGGCGTCAACGAGATGATCCTCGTGGACGGTATGAGCGTCAACGGCGCGGCCCATGACGTCCTGGTCCACTTCGACCGCAACGGCTTCGCCTATACGATGGATCGTGCAACCGGCGAACTCCTTGTCGCCAAGAAGTACGACCCGGCGGTCAACTGGGCCACGGAAGTGAATATGGACCCGAAGAGCGACCAGTATGGTCGTCCGCAGGTCGTGGCTCAATACTCGACCCAGCAGAACGGCGAAGACACCAACACCACCGGCGTATGCCCGGCGGCGCTTGGCACGAAGGACCAGCAGCCGGCGACCTATTCGCCGAAGACTGGTCTGTTCTACGTGCCGACCAACCATGTCTGCATGGACTATGAGCCGTACAAGGTGAGCTATACCGCCGGCCAGGCCTATGTAGGCGCGACCGTTGCGATGTATCCGGCCCCGAACAGCCATGGCGGCATGGGCAACTTCATCGCCTGGGATGCGGCCAAGGGTGAGATCGTCTGGTCGAAGCCCGAGCAGTTCTCGGTGTGGTCGGGCGCGCTGGCGACTGACGGCGACGTCGTCTTCTACGGAACGCTGGAAGGCTACGTCAAGGCGGTCGATAAGGACGGCAACGAACTCTACAAGTTCAAGACTCCGTCCGGCATCATCGGCAACATCAACACCTTCGAGCACAACGGCAAGCAATATATTGCGGTGCTCTCGGGCGTTGGCGGCTGGGCCGGCATCGGCCTGGCAGGCGGACTTCTGTCGCCTGAGCTTGCCGCTGCCTGGCACGGCGCAGTCGACCAGGGACGTGAGCAAGGCGACGAAGCGACACAAGTCGGCACCGCAGGTCTGGGCGCCGTCGGCGGATACGCAGCGCTCGCCGACTACACGACGCTGGGCGGCCAGCTCACCGTCTTCGGCCTCCCGGATTGATACGCGGGAACGATAGGCCTGCCCGCGCCTTCTAGAGGCTAAGGGCAATAAGAAACGAGAGCCCGGACCGCCGGGAAGTTCCCGCCGGGCTCTCGATTTCGCCGCGCACTCACAATGCAACTGTCAACGCCGCATCGCGACAGCAAAGCTGTGTCCGTGGCGAAATCCTAAAGAGGTTTGGATGGCTTTCCGCAATGCAGTTTCGGTCGTTGCCATGACTCTCGCCCTCGGTTCCAGCATAGCCCTCGCGCAGGACAACTTGCAGAAGGCTGCCGCGGTCACCGACCAGGACGGCAAATATTTGGATGCCGATGGAAATCCGACATTCAAGGTTCAGGCCGACGGTACTGTCGACTGGTACACGTTCAGCGGCTACCGCCGCTATCATTCCGACTGCCATGTCTGTCATGGCCCCGACGGCGTCGGATCGTCCTACGCGCCAGCGCTGGCCACGTCGTTGAAGACGATGGACTACGGCACGTTCCTGTCGATCGTCGCCGAGGGCCGCAAGAATGTGGGTGGCGGCAAGGAAAACGTCATGCCGGCCTTCGGCGACAACAAGAACGTCTATTGCTACATGGACGATCTCTACGTCTATCTGCGCGCACGCGCCGTCGATGCGATCCCGCGCGGCAGGCCTCCGAAGAAGGAGGACAAGCCGCAGACCGCCAAGGACTATGAATCCTCGTGCATGGGAGGTGGCTGATCATGGCCGGCAAGCGCTCCTGTATGAGACTGATGGCACTGGTCCTGGCGACGGCCGGGGTACCGTCCGCGGCGCTCGCGCAGGGCGCCGGTCTCGGGGCAGCCGGTGAACTGGTCGACCCCGACGTGCTGCGCGTGTGCGCCGACCCGTCGAGCATGCCGTCGAGCGACGAGAGCGGCGAAGGCTTCGAGAACAAGCTGGCCGAACTGGTTGCCGAAAAGACCGGGCGCAAGTCTGTCGCCTACACCTGGTATCCGATGGCGACCGGCTTCGTGCGCAACACGCTGAGGGCCAATCGCTGCGATGTCATCATGGGTTACGCCCAGGGCGATGAACTGGTCCAGAACACCAACGCCTACTACCGATCGGCCTATGTGCTGGTCTATCCGAAGGGCAAGGGCCTCGAGGGTGTGGAAACGATCGAGGACCCAAGGCTTCTCGGCAAGACGATCGGCGTCGTGCAATCAACTCCGCCCTGCACCAACATGGCGGCCGCGAAGCTCATGCGCACCGCCAAAATCTACCCGTTGATGATCGACACCCGTTCGACACCGTCGATGGGGGAGGTTGTCATCGATGATCTGGTCAAAGGCGAGATCGACGCCGCTGCGGTATGGGGACCGATGGCGGGCTACTACATCAGGAAGTCGGGTGCGGACCTCGTGACCGTGCCGCTGGTCAAGGAAAAGGCGGGATCGCGCATGACGTTCCGTATCACGATGGGCGTGCGTCCCTCCGACCAGGAATGGAAGCGCACGCTCAACAGCTTCATCAGGGACAACCAGGAGGAGATCAACAAGATCCTGCTCGAATATAACGTGCCTTTGATCGACGAGCAGAACAGGCCGATCACGCAGTGATGAGTTGCGGTGACATATTTGATGATTTTTAATCTCCAGTTTTCAGGACCTCTCGTTTCATTTGTCCATTTGCGAAGCGATGGACGAGCCATTGCACAACGGTGCCTTGCAGTGGCAGACAACGACCGGGATCGGCTCCATTCGGGCCGGTGCAACAGGAGGAACGAATGAAGAAAAGCTGGACCAAACCGACCATGTGCCAGGTTCCCGCGGGTCTTGAAATTTCGCGGTACTTGCCTGCTGAAATGACTCCCAGGAAGTAGGCCGCAGGGGGGTGCGTGTCCCCGAGCACGGGACACGCACCTTCTGCCAGGCAAAGTCATGAGAAACATCCGCGCGGACGATTTTGTTGGCCGCGATGTTTTCGGTGTCGCAGTTTCCGCCGGCGGTAGAGACACGGAGATCGTGTTGCGCCTGAGGATGGTCGGGTCCGCAGCCGGCGGCGGTTTTCCGCAATGGAATTGCAACTATCGGCAAAGCCGGGCGGCTCGCGCCGGGGTGGCAGGTTTCTGCAGGCGGACGCAGTCGAGCCTTGCCGCCTCGGCCGATGGGCGTAACTGGATTTTATTCAACGCCTCTCCTGACATCCGCCAGCAGATTGCCGAGACGCCGGAGTTGCAGCCCCACCCAGAGGCGCCGCTGCGTTCGACACCGATCCGTGCGGTGGTGCTTACCAATGCCGATGTCGACCACATCGCCGGCCTGCTCAGCCTGCGCGAGCGTCAGCCTTTCGCCATCTACGCGACGGCGGAGGTGCTGGCGGTGATCGAGGCGAATTCGATCTTTCACGTGCTCGATCCGGCGATCGTGCCGCGGCGCGTTCTCCCGCAGAACTGCGAGTTGGAGATCTGCGATGCTGACGGTCACGGGACCGGTGTAAGGACCGAGAGCTTTGCCGTACCCAGCAAGGTGGCGCTCTATCTGGAGGAATCGGCCCGGCCGGATGCCGATTACAGTTCCGACAAAGGCGACACGATCGGGGTGCGCATTGCAGCGGCCGCCAATGGCGGTTCGGTATTCTACGTCCCCGGCTGCGCACGGATCGATGCGGGCCTGCGCTCGCGTCTCGACGGCGCACGCTGCCTGCTGTTCGACGGTACGGTCTATACCGACGACGAGATGATTACCGCCGGTGTCGGGACGAAGACCGGCGCGCGCATGGGTCACCTCGCAATGTCGGGGGAGAACGGGTCGATAGCGGGTCTGGCCGGTTTGAAAATCGGCCGGCGCATCTTCGTCCACATCAACAACACCAACCCGGTCCTCGACGAGAATTCGGCCGAACGCGCCGCCGTTCAGGCCGCGGGTTGGGAAGTCGCCCATGACGGCATGGAGATCGAACTGTGAACGATTTCGCTGTAACCAGAAGCGATTTCGCCAACGCTGCCGCAAGCGGGCTGTCCCCTGCCGGTTTGGAGGCCGTGCTCCGGCAAATCGGCGCCGAGCGCTATCACAACCGTCATCCCTACCATCACCGCATGGTGAGCGGCGCCTTGTCGAAGGGCGAGATGCAGGCCTGGGCGCTGAACCGCTACTGCTACCAGGCAGTCATCCCGCGCAAGGACGCGATGATCCTCGCACGCGCCGAGGACCCGGCATTCAGGGCGGAGTGGCGCAAGCGCATCGAGGATCATGACGGAGAGGACGGCTGGAGCGGCGGCGTCGCACGCTGGCTGCATCTTGCGACTTCGCTCGGCCTCGGGGCCGAAGCCGTGAAGAGTGAGAGGCTGGCACTGCCTGCGACACGTTTCGCGGTCGGCGCCTATCTCTCGTTCTGCACGAACAAGGCGCTGCTGGAAGCGGTCGCCTCGTCGCTGACCGAATTGTTCTCACCGGTCATCATCGGCGAGCGTGTGCCAGCGATGCTCGCTCGATATGACTACATCACGGAAGACACGCTCGCCTATTTCACGAAGCGACCCGAACAGGCTTCGCGCGATTCCGATTTTGCCCTTGCCTATGTACTCAAGCATGCCGACACGCCGCAGAGTCAGCAGACTGTGATCGATGCGCTTGCGTTCAAGTGCGACATCCTGTGGGCGATGCTCGATGCGCTCCAGCATGCCTATGGCGAAGGGAATATCCCGCCCGGCGCCTTCCGGCCGGAGGCGGTGCGATGATGGCGCTCCACGAACGCGCGATGGTTACGCCGCAGTCGAGGCCGTCGCTGCCCAGGCATGTTCGCATCCAGTTCGATCCGGTGCGGCAGGCTTTCGCCGTGCTTTCTCCAGAGAGCGTCTTCTGGCCGAACGAGATCAGCCTCGACATCCTGCGCCGCTGCGACGGGCACTCGACCGTCAGCCGGATCATTGCCGACCTCGCCGACGAATATGAGGCCGAGGAGGAGGACGTGGCTGCCGATGTCGCTGCCTTCCTCCAGGAATGGTCCGACAGGCTGTTGGTGAAGTTATGATCGAGCCGCTTCTTCCCCCGATCGGCATGCTGGCGGAACTGACGCACCGCTGCCCGCTGCAATGTCCTTATTGCTCGAATCCGACCGAACTGCTCAAGGCCAATCGCGAGCTGAATACCGAGACTTGGCTCTATCTTTTCCGCCAGGCTGCCGATCTCGGCGTGCTGCAGATCCACCTCTCCGGCGGCGAGCCGACCCTGCGCCGCGACCTGGAGCAATTGATCGCCGGGCTTTCAGCGCGCGGCGTCTACACCAACCTGATCACGGCTGGCGTCGGCATCGCCGAGGGCCGCATCGAAGCATTTGCCGAGGCCGGGCTCGACCATCTGCAGCTCAGCTTCCAGGGAGCGCGGCCAGCCACAACGGACCGCATCGGAAACAGCCGCGGCAGCCACGAGAAGAAGCTGGAGACGGCGCGCCGCGCACGGGCCGCCGGCCTGCCGCTCACCATCAACGCGCCGATCCACCGACACAATATCGAAGAGGTGCCGGAGTTCATCGAGCTCGCGCTTTTGCTTGATGCCGAAAGGCTTGAAATCGCCAATGTGCAATATGGCGGCTGGGCGCTCATCAACCGCGACGCGCTGATGCCTGATCGCGCAGCCGTCGAGCGCCAGGCCGCGATCGTCGAAGGGGCTCGCGAACAGCTCAGAGGCATCCTCAACATCGATTTCGTGCCGCCGGACTATTTCGCGATCTATCCCAAGCCTTGCATGGGCGGTTGGGCGCGCGACGCCTTCATGGTGACGCCGGACGGCACGGTGCTGCCCTGCCACGCTGCGCAGACAATTCCCTGGCTCGAATTCGAGCGCTTCGGCGATCGGACACTTGCCGAGATCTGGACCGACTCGCCGGCCTTTAACGCATATCGCGGCACCGACTGGATGCAGGAGCCCTGCCGAAGCTGCGACAGGCGCGAGATCGATTGGGGCGGCTGCCGCTGCCAGGCGATGGCGATTGCCGACGACGCCGCAGCCACCGACCCGGCCTGCGTGAAATCGCCGATCCATGCGCGGATGGCGAGGATCATCGACGATGCGCGCATCGCCGCAGAAGGTATGAAAGATCGCGAAGGCTTCGTCTACCGTCGCATTGGCGGAGCGCCAACGGCCGTGCCGCCGGATCGGGTCAAGCCGGCTCTAACCGTTTGACCCACACTCCCTTTCGAGCATGGCGTCGGCGAAAGCCAGCACGTTCCTGTTTATCGCGACATTGTGCACGCGAAAGATGTCCGCGCCCTTCATGCGGAGGATGACGCTGGTGGCGGCTGTGCCGAGGTCACGCGCCTCGCGACCGTCCCCCGTCAGGTAGCCCACAAGCCGCTTGCGCGAGGTGCCGACAAGCAGCGGGAAACCGAGGCGTCGCAATTCGTCGAAGCGAGCCATGAGTTCGAGGTTTTCAGAGCCGTCCTTGGCAAAGCCGAAGCCTGGATCGAGAACGATCTGATCGTCCCTGACGCCCGCCTGCCGCGCGATCTGCAGCGACCGTTCGAGGAAATGGAACTGGTCCTCGATCACATCGGGCAGCTTCTCGCGATCACGGCCGGTATGCATGATGACGAGGCCGGCGCCAGTCGCTACAGCCACTTGCGCGATGTCGGGCTCGCGCTGCAGACCGTGTACGTCGTTGACGATATGCGCGCCGGCGGCCACGGCCAGGCGCGCCGTCTCGGCGCGGTAAGTGTCGACCGAGACGATGCCGTCGCTCTCGGTCGCAAGCGCCTGGATGATCGGCAGGATACGCGCCTGCTCTTCTTGCCCCGAAACAGCCGTGGCCCCAGGCCTGGTCGACTCGCCTCCAACATCGATGATCGCCGCGCCTTCCGCCATCATCTGCCGGGCATGGACGAGCGCCTGTTCAGGCGCAAAGGAATCACCACCGTCGGAAAAGCTGTCAGGTGTGACGTTGAGGATGCCCATCAGAACCGACTTCTCGTCAAGATCGAGATGCCGTCCGTGGGCAAGCTGCCAGCGCGTCATGCCAAAAACTCATTGATGCCGCGGCGGGGGGCTGCAGCAAGGTGCAAGGCGGGATGAACAGTTGGACAGCCTCTCGACATGGGCACCTCCCGAATGCGGCGAGCAAATCCGCTCTTCTCGCTGCGAGCGTTATGCGTCGTCCCTATCTCGCGCAATGGGCAAGGCCAATCAATAGGACCGTTTCTGTTCCTTCAAGCGTGCGCTCGCGAGAAGCCCAAGAAATTCCGGAACAATCGCGCTTCGGCGTCGGTTGTAATGATAACCGATGTCACTCCAGCGAGCGAAGGACGCGCAAATATGAACATCACCCGCTTATTCCCGGCAGCCGCGATCGCCGTCGGCCTCTTGGTTTCGCCGGCCTTCGCCAAGGGTAACGGCGCGCAGGCTTTCGTCGACAAGGCGGCCGTTGCCGGCATGTTCGAGGTGCAAGCGAGCGAACTGGCGATCAAGGTGTCGAAAGACCCGGATGTCAGGAAATTCGCCGACATGATGATTTCCGACCACAGCAAGGCCGGCGCGGAGCTGGAAGCCCTCGCCGAGGAGCAAGGATTCAAGGTCCCGTCCAAGCTCGACAAGGAGCACGCCGCAAAACTAAAGGAACTGGAGGACGCCGGCGGCCAGTTCGACGCGCCCTACATCAAGGCGCAACTCGAGGGCCACCAGGCCGCCGTCAAGCTGTTCGAGGCCTATTCGAATTCGGGCGAAAACCATGCCCTGCAGAACTTTGCCGTTCAGACCTTGCCGACGCTCAGGATGCACCTCGATACGATTGAAGAAATGGGTGATCGCGTCGGCGCAACCAAATAGTGTTCCTTATCACGATGGTTCGGTCGGCTATGCATTCCAACCGAGCGTTCAAGCGAGCGCTTGGGCACGCGCAGAGCCGCTTCGGAGCCAGCGCAGGGTGATTTTCGAGCCCGCGGGGAGGAACGGGCGAGCATTGTCGAAACGACCGCAGGGACGTTGATAGAATTTTTTATCCGGCGGCCGTGGATAGAAAAAATGGTCAGCAAAATCAGAGGTTTGGTGCTCCTCTGAGCCTATCGCTCGCGGGAAACTGTTCACAGCCCTGCTCGTGGCGCTCGAACAGACGCGTTCCAATCAAAATTCCAGCGGGTTAGCGCCGATACTCGTCATGCCTCTTCCCGGAGGCGAGGATCGCCAGGATCCCTACTCGTCTTTCTCAAACCGACGCCGGACTCGACATTTCCGCAACAGGCCAGCAACGACAAAAACCTTCCACGTCCCTCCCCGAACCGTTAGTCGGCGCAACGCGATAACGCCCCGTCACTGACAATATTGACTTAATCTCTAGAGATTACAGGATTTATGCCACACGGAGCTCCGGTGGGTTATGACAGTCGCCTATTCGAGAGAGTGGAATCCAGCAAGCCGCACGACACCCACTCGCTCGATCGCGATTATCGGCGGCGGCGCGAGCGGGGTGCTGATGGCTGCGCATCTCCTGCGCAACCAGGATCCAGGCATCGACATCACGATCGTGGAGAAGCGGGCGGCTCTCGGGCGCGGGCTCGCCTATTCGACCGAGCTTGCTGACCATGTGCTTAACGCACGTGCGCCCAACATGAGCGCCTTTGCCGACGATCCCAACCATTTCGTGCGGTGGCTCGAAGCGCGCGGCGTCGAGACAGGGGACAGCGCGACCTATTTCGCGCCGCGGCGCCTTTATGGCGAGTATCTCGGAGACCTGCTGCACGCAACGCGCGACGGGGACGGCTCCTCCGGTGGGCTGAACGTCGTCGGAAAGGAATGCGTCGAGGTCATCCCGCACGATTCCCGGGTAGAGCTTCGGCTGGCCGACGGCTCGAACATCGTGGCGGACTGCTGCGTCCTCGCGACGGGACATGACGAGAAACCAGGCCGACCCGAGGTTCCGCCAGCGCCGCTCGCGAGCATCTACGATGACGCCCCTGCCGCCTCCGAGCCAGTCCTCATCATCGGGACCGGGCTCAGCATGGTGGATGCCTGCCTCTCGCTCATCCTGAGCGGACATGCCGGGCCGATCTTCGCGCTTTCGCGCCGCGGCCTGCTCCCGGCCGTCCACACCAGGACCGCGCCTCTCGCCATCAGCGAGACCGACGTCCCGCTCGGCACCGACCTGACCGCATTCATGCGCTGGTTCCGCGACCTTATCCAATCGCAGGAAGCGGCCGGCGGGAATTGGCGCGACGTGGTCGACGGGCTGCGTCCATACAACCAGCTCATCTGGCAGAGCTGGCCCGAGAACGCGAAGCGCAGGTTCTTCAGGCATATGAAGGCATGGTGGGACATCCACCGCCACCGCATGGCGCCGCAGGTTCACGAACGGCTCGCAAACGCGATCGCCGACAACCAATTGCGGGTGATCGCGGGCCGCCTGCTCGATATCGAACCTGCTTCCGAAGGCTTCGCGGCGAGGCTGCAGCATCGCACCAGCAAGCTGGTCGAGGAGATCGAGGTGGCCCGCATCTATGACTGCGCCGGCATCATCGCCGATCCCGCCAAGAGCTCGAACGCAGCCATCCGGTCGTTGCTGGAGCACGGAGCGGCACGGCCCGACCGCCTTCACATCGGGCTCGACGTCTCCCCCGAAGGCACGCTGATCGACAGGGATGGCGTGCCGAGCGGGCAACTCTATGCGGTGGGCCCGCCGACGCGCGGCACCTTCTTCGAGATCGAAGCCGTGCCGGACATCCGCGTCCAGTGCCAGAAGCTTGCCGGAGTGCTGGTGCAAGGTTCAGGGCAGGCTGCGGCCGGGTGATAGCAACGGTCGCTCAAACCTTGGCCGCTTGCGCTGCCCATCACCTGGCTACCGAAATTCTCGTCCCCCAAACACGGCAGAGCAATCACACAAGGCGTAAATTCGCCTCACCCCCCTCTCCGTCTCGCCCTTCGGGCTCGACACCTCTCCCCCACTTCGTGGTGGAGAGGACGTGCCGGCCGCAAGGCTTTGCGCCTGTCCTCGCCCCCGCATCAGCGGGGGAGAGGTGTCGAACGAAGCGAGACGGAGAGGGGGAATCCCCGGCCAACGGCCAAAGTCTTATGACTCGGCGACTAACGCGCGCCGTAGATCTGGTCCAAGAGCGCGCCCTCGGCGAAGTGCTCTTTCTGAACGCTGGCCCAGCCGCCGAACACGTCCTCGACGGTGACCAGCCGTACCTGCGGGAACTTGTCCTTGAACTCGGCGGCGACCGCCGGGTCGTTCACGCGATTGCCGTTCTCGGCGAGGATGCGCTGCCCTTCCGACGAATAGAGGAACTCCAAATAGGCCCTGGCGAAGTCGCGCGAGCCGCGCTCATCCACCACCTTGTCGACAATCGCGACCGGGAATTCGGCGAGCAGGCTGACCGACGGCACGACGATCTCGAAGTTTCCTTCGCCGAATTCCTTCTCGATGCCGCGGGTCTCGGTCTCAAAGGTGATCAGCACGTCGCCGATCTCGCGTTCGACGAAGGTGGTGGTGGAGCCACGACCGCCGGTGTCGAAGACCGGCACATGATCGAACAGCTTGTCGATGAACTCCGTGACTTTCGCCTGGTCGTTGTTGAAGGCCTCCTTGGCGTAGGCTGTCGCGGCCAGATAGGTGTAGCGGGCGTTGCCTGACGTCTTAGGGTTGGGGAAGACCACCTGCACGTCGTCGCGAACGAGATCGCCCCAGTCCTTGATGCCTTTCGGGTTGCCGGCACGAACCAGCAAGGCGGGGAACGAATAATAGGGCGACGCCTTGTTCGGGAACTCGCTCTGCCAGTCCTCCGACACGAAACCGCCCTTCACGAGTGCGTTCACGTCGGTGACCTGGTTGAAGGTGACAACGTCAGCGGCAAGCCCTTCCAAGATGGAACGCGCCTGCTTGGAGGAGCCCGCATGCGACTGGTTGATGGTCTTGCCGGGGTTCTTCGCGATGAAAGCCTCGTTGATCTGGGCAAAAAGCTCGCGCGAGACGTCGTATGACGCATTCAGGATGCTGTCGGGCTCCTGACCCTGAGCAGAACCGGACAGCAGCACAGCGAGCACGGCGCCGACGAACGAAAGGCGTTTCATGAAAATCTCCTGAGATTATCGCAGTCGCCGGCGAACATAGTCGCCATCACCTTGCGGTGAGAGAGATGCGAGCGGCGCGCAGGGGAGAGGCTTGGGAAAATTTATTTCGTTATGGACTAGATTCAGGGATGCAACTCCTACCACAGAGCCTTACAGCCTCTGTCAGCACAGCGCCTATGCTGTATACTCGGTTGCGACCAACCCCAGGGCAGTTGCATTTTAGCTTGGAAGCCCCTCATCCGGCCGTCCTTCGACCCCTCGACAAGCTCGGGGCTCAAGACGGCCACCTTCTCCCCGCTGGGGAGAAGAGGGGGGCCAGCATTTCCGCGGCACCCTCTCCTCTCGGGGCAGGGCTATCGCATATGGAAATCGGGGCAAACTTATTGGCTTGGGACCCCCACGCCTAACCCCTCCCCACAAGGGGAGGGGGACTTTGCAGTGTTCCCGCTAAAGCGCGTCCCGATCTTTCAGATTCGCTACCCGCGCTTTAGGTCTTTGTTTTTACGCATGTCTTTGTCCCGAAACCGGGGCCACTTTCGGGAGACGTGCTATAGCGCCAAACTCAACGATCATAGCGGTAACAGCGATGCAGGCGTCCCCTCCCCCTTGTGGGGAGGGACAGGGTGGGGGTCTGAAATCAAAAGCAATTTTCCATATGCGATTGCCCTGCCTCAGGGAGGGTGAGGGGCATGTGCGATCGGCCTGCTGCCGTCCTGTCAGAAGGTCTCGGTCCAAGGTCTGAGCTCGACCTCCCAGGTCCAGGCGCTGCGGTGCTGCCGATGGATCGCCAGATACGTCTCGGCGATGGCATCTGGCGACAACCAGCGATCCGGGACATCGGCGGAGGAGCTTCGTGCGGCCGAAGCAATCCCGCCATCGATCACGAAATGCGCGACGTGGATGTTCTTCGCCGCAAGCTCGCGCGCCATGGATTGCGCCAGACCGCGCAGTCCGAATTTCGGCATGGCGAAGCCGGCCGAATTCGCGAAGCCCTTGACGCTTGCCGTCGCGCCGGTGAACAGGATCGAGCCAGAGCCGCGCGCGAGCAGCCGGCGCGCCGCCTGCTGGCCGACCAGGAAGCCGCCATAAGCGCCGACCTGCAGCGCCTCTCTCACGCTGTCGGGATCGAGGTCGACGATCGAGCCGCGGACGCGTCCGCTGGCGTTGAAGACCGCCAGCGACAGCGGCCCGACCCTGTCGGCCTCAGCGAAGAGATTTTCGACGGAGGCCGGATCGGAGACGTTGGTCGCGACCGCCTCCGCCCCGGTCTCGGCGATCAGCGGGCCGAGCTTGGCGATGTCGCGGGCCGCCAGCACCACGCGAAAGCCTTCGCGCGCGAAAAGCCTTGCAAGCGACGCGCTGAGGCCTGACCCAGCTCCAGCGATCACGGCAATTTCGGATGTCATGGGATTCCTCCTGTGCGCGATCAATCAGGGTAACCGCATATGGATTTCGACCCCCTCACCGGTTCGCTTCGCGAACCGCCTCCCCCCTAAAGTGGGCAGGGCAATGCATATGAAAATTGCTTGGTTTGAGACCCCACCCTGTCCCTCCCCACAAGGGGGAGGGGACGCCGTCGCCGCGGTTCTTGACGAAAGCGTCGGCTTTTGGACGCCAGCGAAGCCGTTGCAAAGTTCCCCTCCCCCTTGTGGGGAGGGGTGAGGGGTGGGGGTAAAATTTCCACATGCGATTGCCCTGCACAAGTGTGGGAGAGGCGCCGAGCGAAGCGAGGCGGTGAGGGAGTCGGAAGCGGATTTGTCCCATCTGCTTGCATGGCCGTCAGTCCGGCACGGGCAGCGCGCGCTGATTGTAGAGGATCTTGCGAATGCGCTCCTGCTCCTCAGGCGACAGCTTGCTCGCGTCGGTGGAGAGGTCAGCCCCGACGGCGAGCCCGCGCTGCACGGCAGGCCTTGCTCCTACCTCTTCGAACCAGCGCTTGAAATGCTTGAACTCGGCGATATCCTGGCCCTGCGCCTGCCAGTTTACCGTCCAGGGATAGCTGATGATGTCGGCGATCGTGTATTCGTCGCCGACGATATAGCGCCGGTCGCGCAGCCGCATGTTCAGCACGCCGTAGAGACGGTTGGCCTCGTCGGTGAAGCGGCGGACGGCGTAGGACTGGTCCCCTTCCCTGTCGCCCAGGCGGCGGAAATGTCCCGCCTCGCCGAGCTTCGGGCCCTGGTTCGCCATCTGCCAGAATACCCATTGGGCGACTTCGTATCTGCCGCGCAGGTCCAGCGGCCAGAGCTTGCCGGTCTTCTCGGCGAGATAGAACAGGATCGCGCCCGACTCGAACACGCTGATCGGGGCGCCCCCATCCTTCGGCTCATGGTCGATAATGGCCGGCATGCGGTGGTTGGGGTTGAGCCTCAAATATTCCGGCTTGAACTGTTCGCCGCGCCCAATGTTGAGGGGCACCAGCTTATATGGCGTGCCCGTCTCTTCCAGGAAGATCGAGACCTTCTTGCCGTTGGGAGTCGGCCAGTAGTAGAGATCGATCATTTTGGATGCCTTTCAGTCAGGGTCTGTTGGTATTCACACCCAGAGCGGTCACCAGGTTCCGGGTGAAGCACGGCTGCCGCTTTCGGCGGCGGATTCGATCGCGGCGATCAGGCGATGCACTTCGACCGCATCGTCAAAGCTCGGCGCTGTGCGCGTCCCGTGCCTGAGGTCGGCGGCCATCCTGGCATAGACCCGCGCCACGTTTCCAGGAACGACATCCTCCGGAAAGCCGCTCCGATAGGATGGAGGAAGCTCCAGCGGCCTCAGCATCCGCTCATCGCCGCGGGCGCCCTCGAGCGAAAGCGGCACCACCTGCGCATTGCCGGCCGGTCCGGCCAAGCGGATGTCGCCTTCAGTGCCGTTGATATCCCAGAGCAGGCCGGCATCGCCGCGCGGCTGGCCGGCGCGATAGTGAATCGAAACCGGGGCGCCGCTTTCCAGCAGGCCGCTCACCAGAACCTGGTCTGGCGCGTTCATCGGCAGCGTTTCGCCGGTATCGAGGGCGACCACCGACTTGCGCCGCGTGGCGAGCATCGCCGACAGCTCTACGATGTCGCCCAGCACGTCGCGCAGCGCGGCCAACGTGTGGCCGAGCGGGATCGTCAGCATGGTCGCACCGTTGGCGCGGTCGAGCAGATAGGCGCTGGTCCTCTGGCTGTCAATCGCAGCACCCCAGCCGTGGCTGCGGCCCACCAATGTGGTGGAGAGCACCTCGCCCACGAAACCGTCCTCGATCAGCCTGCCGAGATATTCGATCTCGGGCGCGACGCGCGCCTGGGTGCCGACCACGCCGAGCACGCCCTTTGCCGCCGCCATCGCGGCCATCTCCTCGGCCTCGGCCAGGCCGTTGCCGAGCGGCCACTCGCAATAGACGTGCTTGCCGCCGTCGATCGCCGCCCTTACGAGCTCCAGATGATGCGGCACCTTCACCGTGACGGCGACGATGTCGACATCGGGCGAGGCAACCAGCTCGGCCACGTCGGCGAAGGCGCGTGAAATCCCGGCGGCGGCTGCCGCAGCCTCGGCGCTGGCGCGGCTGGTGTTGGCCACGCCGGCGATCTCGAAGTCGGCGGGCAGCGCGCGAAGCGCCGGAATATGACCGCGCGACGCCCAGCTCCTGCCGGGCTGCAGGCCGACAATGCCGACGCGGAACCGTTGTGCTGCCATTTGATCGTCCCTCCGTTGTCGGGTGCGTTCCGGTTCACCGGCTCTCGTCGGCGCGGTGATCCCAATCGTCCTTCAGATAGCCCCGCACGAAAACTTCGTTCAGCGCCCGCGGACTCGTGCCGCAGGCGTCGGCCCGATTAAGCACCCAGGCAATGCCGATCACGCCGAGGAACAGGTCGTGGGCCGTCACCGAGCGGCGCGCGTGGCCGTGCTCCTGCGCCCGCGCAAGGAAGTCGCCCGTGATCGAAATCATCGTCTCGCACGACAGCGCCAGAGGCGATGCCCGCTCCTTGACAGCGGCAAGCACAGGCGCCGGCAGGCCGTTGAAGGTGCGCAAATAGTCCTGCAATGCCTCCAGCCATGCGCCGAGCGCCGCATCCGGGTCGGCGATCGCGCGGGCTTGCCCGGAGCGCGCGACGAGCTCGGCCTGCTTGTCGCGCAAGGCAGCGGCAAGCAGGGCCTCGCGCGAGGGGAAATGACGATAGAGCGTGCCGGCGCCGACACCTGCCGCCCTGGCGATTTCCTCCAGGGACGCGCCGATGCCATGCGATGCGAAGTGCTGCATGGCGATGTCGAGGATCCGGTCGCGGTTGCGCCGCGCGTCGGAACGCAAGCCGGATCGGTCGTCGCTTAGTGCATCGAGGGCCATGCCAGCCATGCCTGCGGGCTTCGGACGACCTCAATATGGAGGCTGTCTCCGCATAGCGTCAAGGGATCTGGAGAAAGGCTCCACTTTTTCAGAGATGGACGCTCCGGCCTTAGAGCAAGATGAATTGGAGCGGAGTCATTCATCCTGCTCCAACTCTTTGTTCTGGCGCATGATCTTGTCCGAAAAGGCTGCAACTTTTCGGGATCATGCTCTAGTGACGATCCGAATCGCTGTCGCCGAGATGCCGCGCATCCGGCAGACGGGGCCCTTGATATCGAACTCATCCGAATTTCAGAATCGGGACACTAGAGGACTACAAATCCTATCACGTGCTCGTCCCGCTCGACGATCTCGATCTCTGTCCCAAATGGCGCTGACAGCCTCATCATCTCTCTCAGTATCCGAGTACCATCAGCCGCGTCGGTCAGCTTCGGAACTCCCGGCGCCGCCGCATCCTTAAGGCTGATGGGATGGATTTCCACAGCGGCGATCTTACTGCCATCGAAGACGAAACGCGGCACAATGGAATCCCAGAGGTGTGGATCAGCCAAGAACCCCTTCATCAAGGAAAAAATATCGGAAGGAGACGACGTGCCAGGCAATCCGACCTGCTCGTAAAACTCGGCCGGGAAGGATGCGATGGTGTCGATCCGGTAGATGAAATTGCTCAGAGAGTAGCAGATGGGCTGTCCCTTGTAGACCTCGATGCCACGCAGTGTGTGTGGCCCATGATTGACGACAGCGCTGGCGCCCGCGTCGATCAGCCGATACGCGAGCGGCTGCAGGAACTCGGCGTTCGTCTCGCCGTTCCACCGGCCGCCTGCACCCTCGTGGCTGTGAAGCGCCACGATGACGACCTCCGCCGATTTGGCCGCTTCGGCAACCGACGCGATCAGAGCTTCGACGTCGCGCTCGACAGCAACGGTCTCGATCCTTGGATTAGAGTCGGGGACGAAGCGCACACCTTCCACGGCGAACCCGCCGGCCGGCGGCGGCAGGTAGATTGCCCGGTCGGGATAGGGGAAGTACATTCGGCCCAATCCCGCCTCGCTCAGCTTCACATCGACGCCCGACATGGCGAGCGTCTCGCGAAAGTCCTCGAACCGGTCGCGATCGACATAATGAACCTTGTCGATCCGTATCGGCGCAATGCCGCCGCGGCCGCGGTCACCGCCAGTCGGGTCGGCCGCGGCCGCAAGGCGCGCATGTGTCGTCCCGGCCGCGACCAGGGCCACGCGCGCGCCATTTTTCTCCACCGTCCTGGCGGCAAGGGCCTCGGAGAGCGTGCGTCCCGCTCCCGCAAATGGCAGGCCGCGCTTCTCCAGTTGCTCGACCGAGCTGAGGAGCCCCTCGACGCCGTAGTCGAGCACGTGATTGTTGGCCAACCCGTAAACGTCGAACCCGAGCCACTCGAATTCCGAAAGCAGTTCCGGCTCCATATAGAGCGGCACGCCGTGATAAAGCGTGGACGGGTGCCTTTTGGCGCCTGGACAAATGATCTCGAGATTGGCGATCGAGACATCCGTTGACCGCAGCAGTTCGACAAGCTTGTGAAAGTTAGGATCCTCATCGTCGGAGATGGGCCGTGCGACAATGGAGTCGCCTGTGACAAGAACGCTAACTTTCGGCATGACTTACCTCCCTCTTCAACGGACTCTCGATAGGCGGGCCCGCCCTGGCAGATTTCGCCGCCATACTCGAGACGGTCCTCACAAACGCCGGAAAATCCGCGCCTTGCTAAGGTTGCAGAACAACCCGACCAATGATCTCGCCACGCTCGAGCGCATCGGTCTGGGCGTTCAGCTCCGACAAGGGGCGGGCATGGATCGGAGGCGCAGCAACCAGACCTGTCTTGACGAGGTCGATGAACTCACGGAACTCGGCCGGCGAGCCCACGACCGACCCGATGACGCTGACCGCTCGGCTGGTGAGGACGGGCAGCGGCCAAGGCGCCGCGCCTCCATACAGGCCCACCAGGATGATCTTGCCGCCTTTCGTGACGAGGTCGAGGCTCAGCTGTGCCGTTTCTTCCGAGACGACAAAATCGAGGATCGCCGGGATCTGGCCGCCCGCGGCCGCTTTGATGCTGTCGATCACGTCTTCGCCGCGCGGGTCGAAAGCGACTGCCGCACCGAGCGCCAAGGCGGCATCGCGCTTTGAAGAGTCCGTCTCGACGACAATGGGCGGCAGGCCTTTCATGGCCTTGACCAGGCTGACGCACATCAGACCCAGCCCCCCCGCACCGATGATCACCACCGGAGTTTCTCTCATCGTATCCTCGACCTTCTTCAGGGCCGAAAACGAGGTAAGGCCGGAACATGAGAAGGTCGCAGCGAAAGTCGGGTCGACGTCCCCGATATCGAACAGATAGCGCGGATGCGACACCTTGATCATGCTGGCAAAGCCGCCATCCTTATGGAAGCCGGGGCTGCTTGGATTTGTGCAGTGGTGTTCGACGCCCTTGCGGCATTGTGCGCATCGCCCGCAGCCCGACCACGGATAGATCGCATAGTTGCGCGTCCCGTCGAGCTCTCCGGCTTCAGGCCCGGCCGAGACGATGACACCGGCGATCTCGTGACCGAGCACAACTGGAAGCGTCATCCCGCGATCAGCGTACCGAAGTACTCGCCCGCGTCCCAGATTGTGCCCGCCAGCACGCGCGTGAATGTCGCTGTGGCACAGGCCAGCTCCCGTCACCCGCAGAACGACTTCGGTCCCGACCGGGACCAGGTCCGGCCTTTCCTCGGCGACAAAGGGCTGTCCGAATTCCTTTAGACACTGGCAATACACAATTTCCCTCCTGACACTGTGACCCGACCCGAACCTGCTGCCGATCTGTCGTTCCGTTCGTCAAATCTGCCGCCTGTACGCTGAGCGAGCCGAACCCGGTAAGAATTCCGCCGCGCCATCAAGCTCCGCTCGGCCGCGAGAAGTTCGTCGCGTCGAGCATGGACGTGGCGGCCTTGGACGCCGTCGCTTGAAAGAGCGGCCCGGGGCGAACCCAGTCGAATGGTTTCCGCTGCACATCGGTCAATTGTTCCGGCTGCTCCGCCCGCTCGCCGCGCCGGCCGCAGCGGCTTCCCCGACCGAACGTCGTCCATCACTACGATGAATACGCCAAGAAGAGGATTAGCGATTCCATTGATGTGCAAATATCTTTGTCAGGGAGGACAGCAATTGCCAAATCTTACCTTGACGCCTTCTCAAAACGTTGGACTAGATGTCTTTTTCGTCAGGTCGGGCAGCAATCAAAATTGCGTACGACAGATCTTACAAACAGCAGATCTGCAGATACCGGAACACAACAGCTTTCAATCTGCCGTACATCCACTGGTTCTCCTTCCATTCCCAACCTGTAATCCGGATGACACTTCGACAAATGTCCTATCATTCGGGAAATGTGTCAACACCTCTCGCAAGGAGAGCGGGTGAAATGTTTCATTCATTAAGGTAACCGGGGAAGTTTCGTCTCGCCTGTTGAGACATACACATGCCGAGTGGGTTGATCCGCGCCGAAGACGGTGCGATCGTCTGGCCCTTCTCCAAGTTCTTCTTGGACGCGACGTTCCATTACCGAATAGATCACTCGATCCGACTGCCGTGCCATGCGTAGTCCAGGCGACATCGGCTTTGGCGCCGACCCGCCACAGATCGTCCCGCCGCTCGACCAGAACGATCCGTGTCGGCCTGTTCGGCGGCCGGCGTGGGATAAGGTGGATAGCCGGAAAATTTCTCGCGACTTCGGGCACACTGCGTGAGCGCCCGCGAGGCCGCGGGGTCGACGTGCGAGGACGCAACCGGTCATTCACATCGACGTCTCACGCCGTGAGACAACATACCTGTTGTGAGGCAAGCCGTGAGACGATAGGATCGGCTACACTTCCGGTCCCTGAAGAGATTCATGCCTGCATCAGTTGGGGCATGAAGACCTGTTGAGGGAGGAGTCCAAGCTCGGGGCGGGCTGTGCCTGCCCTTGCCCATCTCGGCTGAATTCTTTGGAGCCAAGCGAACACCATGCCAACGACGAACACCATCGGTGGCCCGCCGCCAGAACCGGCCCTTGCGATTGGAACCGCCGGCGAGCCGAACCACCTCAGTCCGCAAGGCCGGGAAACGATCGACCCGCGTAAAGCGAGCAGGGGCTTGGACAAGGACGGGTCAAGGACGCTGTTGCGCGCATTCTCGTTGCTGGATGCTGTGGCGGCCAATGCACCGACGCCACAGAAATTGTCGAGCTTGGCGCTGGCGACCGGGCTACACAAAGCAACGGCACATCGGCTTCTCTCGACCCTGGCGATGGAACGGTTCGTCGAGATCGGCCCCAAGGGCTATTCGATCGGCGCCAGATGTTGGGCCTTGGGCGCTGCGTCAGCTCGCCGTTTCGATCTTTCGGAAATGGTTCAGCCTTCGCTGGCACGCATCGCCCGCGAAACGCAGGATGTCGGGCTCTTCTCGATCCGCACAGGCACCCATAGCGAATGCATCGGCCGAGTAGAGGGCGACCATCCGGTGCTTCCGACATCCACAAAAGTCGGATCGAGGCGGCCGCTGGGCTGCGGTGCTCTGGCACTTGCAATTCTTGCGGCACTGCCCGACCGCGAAGTGGAATACGCCATCGCGACGACCGAGGAAGAGCGGCGGCATCTGCCAGGGTTCCGGGAGCACGAACCGCTTCTACACAGTGTTGCCGAGGTGCGGGACGCCGGTTTCGCGATGCACCATAGCGACTATTCTCCGGGCGCGGCCGGCATCGCCATCCCGGTCTGCGATGCCTGGGGCGCAGTGATCGGTTCCATCGCCTGCGTAGCCATCGAGGAGCGTCTTCGCCCCGAGCGGTATCCGGAGATCATACCACTCCTCTACCGGGAGAAGCAGTCGATCGAAGAGCAGCTTGCCGGCGCGAGCCAGGCGAAGGCCGTACGCAAACCGAAGGGTCCGGCGTCTCACTGAGGGGTGGCGCTCCCGCGCTGCGGCGTCCTGGCGCCGGCCATCGGCTGGCGATCAAGGGCCTCGACAGGGGCGCCGGCTCGCCACGCAAGAGGTACGAACCTTGCTCGTAACCCCTCGGGACGAGATGGACGGGCGGCTGGCAAGCTGGTCAGGTGGCAAGGTCAACTTGTGAGAATGTCCTTGTCTCGCGGGCGCCGCGATTACTGCGCTTGCTGCTTGTCCTTGTAGGTTACCGACGACGGCTGGCCGGCGGTTGAGCCGAGATCGACGGGAATTGCGGCTCCCGTCATGTCCTTGCCGTCCTCCGAGCAGAGGAACACGACGAGCGCGGGCACGGTGGTGACGAACCGGCTCCGATTCCTCCTGGCGAGGAATTCTTCCGTGGCACTCTCGCGGGAGACGCCGCCCTCATCCGCGATCTGCTGGATCAGGCGCTCCGCGTTTTCGCCCAGCAAGGAAGACGGGCATATCGCATTGCACGTGATGTTCGTGCCCACTGTCTCCGTGGCGATCGCACGCGTCAGTCCGATCAGAGCCGTCTTCGTGGTCACGTAGCTTACACGGTTGGGGGCCCCGAACAGTCCCAAATTGGATGACATATTGATGATCCGGCCCCAATTCGCACTCTTCATCCTGGCCATGGTCAGGCGGATGAGATGGAAGGCCGCGCTGAGATTGACAGCGATATCCTGATCCCAGTCTGCCGCAGCGAAATTTTCGACCCCCGCCACATGACGGGAAACGGCATTGTTGACGAGGATGTCGACATTGCCAAATCGCTCATAGCTGGCCGCCACCAGCGATTCGATTGCGGCCGGATCTCTTAGGTCGGCCGGAATGAAAACGACCTGCGAACCGGACAGCCGTTCGATGGCGCTCCGTCTTTGCTCGATCTGCGAAGGCTCTCCAAGGCCGGTCATCAGGATGTTGCAGCCCTTGCCGGCCAAGGCTGTGGCGATTGCCAATCCGAGTCCCGCCGTGGAACCTGTTATAAGTGCTGTCTTGCCCTTCATGTCGTCTCCACAACTCGCATACTTCGTCCCGGATGCCGCGAAAGGATTCGCAGCTCCTGTTTTCGCAGTCAGGTCCCCGCATCGGAAAGGATCATGTCCGCGGCCTTCTCGCCGATCATCATGCATGGGACGCCGGTGTTACCGGAGACGATCATCGGCATGATCGACGCGTCGGCGACACGCAGGCGTGCAATCCCATGCACGCGAAGACGATCATCAACGACGGCAAGGGCGTCGTGGCCCATCTTGCAGGTCCCCACCGGGTGGTAGGTCGTCGATCCCGTGCTTCTGATGAAGGACAGGATCTCATCGTCGCTCTGAACACCCGGGCCGGGAGCCAGTTCCTTGTCCACAAACCTTCCGAGGGGAGGCTTTGCGACGATTTCGCGCGCCAGCCTGACCCCGGCGATCGCCACCCGCCGATCGGTTTCCGTCGCCAGGAAGTTGTAGCGGATTGCCGGCGGCACATCCGGCTGCGCGGAGCGGATGTGAACGCTTCCGGTGCTTTCCGGCCTTTGAACCTGCGTCGACATGTAGAACCCGTCTACGCGCGACATGGAACGCTTCCCGTGGGTGCCGCTGATTCCGGTGCCGCCGCCAACCTGGACGAGAAACGGATTGCCCATCATCTGGACGTCGGAATCCTCGACGCCTTCGTGCGAGCGCGCAAAGACCCGCATGGTACCCAGTCCCTGCGAGATAAAGCCCTTTCCGAAAATGACATAGCGCAGCAGTTCGCGGGCCAGCTTCCAACCCCTCCCCTGATCGCAGATCGATATTCCGGGCTTGTTCAGCGTCCATCTCAGCGTCGGGCCGAAATGGTCGCGGAGGTTCTCGCCCACGCCCGGTAAAGCATGCGCAGCCGATATTCCGAGCTGGCCCAACACCTGAGGATTTCCGATGCCCGAAAGTTCGAGGAGCTTCGGCGAATTGATCGTGCCGGAGCTGACGATCACCTCGCGCGCTGCACGTACCTCATGGAATCGGCCACCCCGCTCGAACCGCACGCCAGCACACTCTTTTCCCTCGATCAGCAGACGCGTGGCGAGCGCGCCTCCAACGACGGTGAGGTTGCTCCTGGAACGCGCCGGCGCGAGATACTGCGTAGCGGTGCTGTGGCGCTTTCCGCGACGGGCCGCGAGCTGCGCCATCGCGACGCCGAACTGCCTGGAACCGAGGTAGTCCGGATTGTAGGGAATGCCTGCCGCTTCGGCTGAGGCAATGAACAGATCGTAGAACGGGCTGAGCTTGGAGGAGTAGGTTATCGCGACCGGCCCGTCGCGACCGCGCAGCTCCTCGACCCCTATCGACGTAGCCTCAAGCGCCTTGAAGAAGGGGAGGACGTCGTGGAAGGCCCATCCTCGGCATCCAAGCTGGGCCCAATGATCGTAGTCGCCAGACTGGCCGCGATTGGCGATCGTCGCATTGATGGCGCTGGATCCTCCGAGAATCTTGCCATGAGGCACATGGATGGGTCGGCCGCCATGGCTTTCACCGGGTTCTGAAAAATCGTTCCAGTTGACCTTGGGGTCGTGGATCATGAATGCGCCGCCAAGCGGCGAGCGAGTCCAGATATGGTTCGCGCCCTTCGTCCCGGCTTCCAGGCACAGAACCCTGTATTTGCCGCTCTCGCTCAAACGGGCGGCGATGACGCCACCGGACGATCCGGCGCCGATCACGATGTAGTCATAAACTTTGCCGACCAAGTGCTTCTCCCGATCGATGATCTCGAGGTTCCATCGTTGCGTGTTGCGCATTCCGACGACGGGAGGGTTCCGGCTACGATGCGCCACCGCTGCATCGAGAACGTTACAGGAAGAGCTGGATCGATTTCTCTTCCGTATAGGAGTAGAGCTCTTCCAAGCCGCGCTCACGGCCGATGCCGCTGTTCTTGTAGCCGCCGAAAGGAACACCGCGGGTGTTGGTGTTTACGCCGTTGATCCAGATGTAGCCCGTCTCGAGGCGGCGCGCGGTGTTCATGGCCTTGGTGATGTCGCTGGTCCACACGGCTCCCGTCAGGCCGAACTCGAGCGAGTTGGCAAGCGCGATGACCTCCTCTTCGTCCGACCAGCTAAGGATGGAGAGAACCGGACCGAAGATCTCCTCGCTGGCGATGCGCATCTCCTGCCGCACGTCGGCAAAGACGGTCGGCTCGTGCCAGAAGCCCTTCTTGAAAAGCTCTCCGTCCGGCCGTTTGCCGCCGGTGACAAGCCTCGCGCCTTCATCGATCCCGATCCTGACATAGGCTTCCGTCTTCGCCCGCTGCTGAGGCGAGTTCATGGCTCCCATTTGCGTCCCCCAGTCGAACGGATCGCCGATACGGATTTTCCCTGCATCCTCGGCAATACGTTCGACGATTGCCTCATAGATCGAATCGTGCACGAACAGCCGGCTCGTCGAGCTGCATGACTGTCCCTGCCATGTAAAGTTCATGCCAGCCACCGCCGCCTTGGAGACCTTTTCCACCGGCGCATCCGGGAAGACGATGAAGGGGTTCTTGCCGCCAAGCTCGAGCGAAAGCGACTTGACTGCCATCTCCGCGGCCGAGCGTTGTATGGCAAGACCGGTCTTAACCGAGCCGACGAACGACAGGCGCTTCACGTGCCTGTGCCGGACCAGCGCGTCGCCGACTTCGATCCCGCCGGTGACCACGTTGAGCACGCCGGCCGGAAGAACCTCCTTCGCGATTTCCCCCAGCAGGCAGCCGGAAAGCGAGCACTGCTCCGAAGGCTTGAGGATGACCGAGTTGCCGGCCATCAAAGGCGTGGCGACGCCATGAATGGCCATGGCCGCCGGGTGATTGAAGGCGACGATGCGCCCGACGACGCCGAACGGTTCTCTGATGGTGAATTGAAGCTTGTCGGTCGAGTCCGGTATGGTCCGTCCCTGCAATTCGTAACCCAGCCCGGCGAAATAGCGCAGCCGTTCGACGCAACCCTTGATGTCGCCACTCATGCCGGTGATCGTATTGCCGGTATCGGCAACTTCCAGCGCGAGCATCTCGCTTGCCCGTTCCTCGATCGCCGACGCGAGGCGGTTGAGAAAACCAGAGCGTTCCCGCACGGAAAGCCTTGCCCAGGCGGGCTGTGCAGCACGGGCTGCATCGACCGCCCGCTCGACATCGGCTGCATCACCATTCGGGACTCTGCCGATGACGTCTTCGGTCGCGGGATTGACCGAGTACGTCCAGCGTCCGCTGCCGCTCTCCGAAAGGCTGGCGCCGATCAGCATTTTTCCGACGAAGGGATTTCGTCTAAGCTTGTCGGCGCTGCCTGAGATTTCCTGCATCGTTAGCCTCCGGCCTGATATTGCGGGATCACGACATCTCGCAACCCCCATGACGGCGCTCCTTCCGTCGGTGCGACATGCGAAAGGCGTCAGAGAACATGCGCCTCTCCGGATGCTCTATTGCGTAGGAGCGTCCTCGCGCAGCAGTCCCTCGGATTTCAGATCCGCCCACAAGGCACGAGGGATTTCGGTATCGAAGACCGCCCGATTTCTCTTGACTTGCTGAACGCTCTGGGCGCCGGCAAGGACGCACAGGACGGCCGGATGCATCAGCGGGAACTTCAGCGCCGCCTCGACCAGCTTCACCCCATGGCGCTTGCAGACCGCTTCGATCTTCGCAACCCGTTCCTTGATGTGGGCGGGCGCGGGAGCGTAGTCGTAGTTGGCGCCGTCGACCGGTCCGGTCGCCAGGATGCCTGAATTGTAAACGCCGCCGATGACGATGCCGACGCCTCGTTTCTGGCACAGTGGAAGAAAGCTCGTCAGCGCGTGCTGCTCCAGAAGGGTGTAGCGGCCGGCAAGCAGGATGATGTCAAAATCCCCGCGCTCAACAAGCTTCTGGGCCGGCTCCCAATCGTCGATGCCGCATCCGATCGCCTTCACCACCCCCTGGTCGCGCAGTTCGATGAGAGCCTTATATCCGGAGTTCATCAGCTCATCGATCCGGGTGTCGGTCGCTTCCACGCTGCCATGGGCATGCATGTCGAGATTGTGCACGTAGAGGATATCGATGCTGTCGACACCGAGGCGCTCGAACGAGGTCTCCAGCGAGCGCATGACCGCGTCGTAACTGTAGTCGAAGGTGACGTCTCGCGACGGCGTATTGCGGAGCAGCTCCCGGCCCCAACGCTGCTCGGGTGGACAGACGGACAGCATGCGCCCCACCTTGGTGGCCAAGGTGTATTCAGACCGCTTCTTCCCGCGCAGGAATCCGTTGAGCCGCGTTTCGGAAAGTCCCACGCCATAGAGCGGCGCAGTGTCGTAGTACCGGATCCCGGTCTCCCAGGCGGCTTCAAGCGTGTCGCGCGCATCCGCCTCGCTGATCTCCTCAAAGAGATTGCCCAAAGGCGACGTCCCGAAGCCAAGCTCGGTGAAATCCAGACCGCCATTGCCCAGACGATCCCAATGTTTGGAACGTAGATCCAAGGTCGTAACTCCAGCTCTTTCAGTCAGATGCGATTGCAAGATCCAGTACGGGCCGCAAGGCCCTAGAGCACGATGAAATGAGCGGAGTCACTCATCCTGCTGTAACTCTTTGTTTTGCAGCATGATCTTGTCCGAAAAGTCGGCAACTTTTCGGGATCATGCTCTAGGCGACACGGTATATTCCATGCCCATCGACCTCCTTGATCTTTTCAAAGTTGGGCCAGCGTCTCTGGTCGTGCAGAATGATGATGCGATCCAGATCGCCGGCGACAGCAGCCTCTAGCCGATCGAAGGATTTCAGTTGGTCCCAGACGCTGCCCACGCCGTTTCCCAAAGGCATGTACCGGCGGTGTTGATGATCGCAACCTTCGCCGGTCAGGTTGCGCATGCTGTAGATGCAATCGCCTGACACCGCGTAGCGGCCAACCGCCGAGTCCAACAGAATGATCTGATGACCCATCGTATGGCCTGGGACCAACCGGACATGGATGCCGGGAAGCACGTCGTCGGCGTCGCCCTCGAGCAGGGTCAGCCTGTGCTCAACGCTGGACGCGATTGCCGAAACAATGCTGGCCGGGTCGATAGCCTCGGTAAGAAACCCGTATCGGGGAGGCAATGCCAATGCCTCGATCCAGCTCAGCAGCTCCTGCTTCTGGAGGTAGATGTGCGCGCCTGGAAACTGGGCGATTGATCCCATGTGATCGTAGTGAGCGTGCGAGATGAAGACTGCCGTGACGTCATTTCGCGAAATTCCGATTTCCCCCAGAAGGGCGACCGGGGAGACCCAGCTATCGACGCCGAACTTCCTGATCAGTTCGGCGCTGCGGCCCTCGTTCATGAAGCCGCAGTCGCACAATACGATGCCGGCATCAGATCGTGCGACGACAAACGAGAACGGAAACAGAGAGGGCTTCTCTTCGAACATTCCGTACACAACGCCTGCCGCCGGATAGCTGGCGATCCGCGCATACTCCAAAACATGTATCTCCCAAGCAGTATTCACGAGACTCGTCCCAATATTTTACTGAGTCATCCAGAGTGATTATCAGAGTAATGCACTATACCGTACGACCGTGTAGTTTTACGAAAGCTCTAGCTCTTCTTCTCTATCTACAATTATACCGCCTTTGCGTCAGACAGGGACAACGGCTACATTTCACCGTGGCCTCGGACGGCTTTGCTCGGCAACCGTCGATGAGGCTTCGAGGACGCTCTATACCTCCGATGTCATCTCAACCTGCTCCGGGTAACGGCCACCTTCAGGTCTCAGCGCCGCCGCGGCCTGCTCTATCTCCGTCAGATCGGCTTGCGTGAGCTCGATATCCGCAGCCGCCAAGTTCTCATCGAGACGGCTGAGTTTGGTCGTGCCCGGTATTGGCACGATCCACTCCTGCTGCGCCAACAACCAAGACAGCGCGATCTGCGCCGGAGTGGCCGACTTGCGATTTCCGACCTGCCTCAGCAGATCGACAAAGACCTGGTTGGCGCCGCGCGCTTGCGGAGCCAAGCGCGGTATGTGATTCCGCGAATCCGTTTTCTCGAACACTGTGTCAGAGCCGATCGCCCCGGTGAGGAAACCCTTGCCCAGGGGGCTGTAGCAGACAAACCCGATCCCGAGCTCGCCGAGCGTCGGAATGATGGACGCCTCCGGCCGCCTCCACCACAGCGAATATTCGCTCTGCAGCGCGGTGACCGGCTGTACGGCATGGGCCCGGCGAATCGTATTCGCTCCGGCCTCGGACAGCCCGAAATGCTTGACCTTGCCGGCCTTGATGAGCTCCGACACGGCCCCGGCGACCTCCTCGATCGGGACTTCGGGGTCGACGCGGTGCTGATAGAACAGGTCGATCGCCTCTATCCGCAGGCGCTTGAGGGATGCATCGGCTACTTCTCTTATCCGGTCCGGACGACTGTCGAGGCCAAGGCTGGGCGTCCCGTCCCTGAACCCGAACTTTGTCGCGATGACAACCTGCTCCCTCACGGGCGAAAGCGCCTCGCCAAGCAGCTCCTCGTTGGCAAACGGCCCATATGCCTCTGCCGTGTCGAACAGCGTCACGCCACGGTCCACCGCGGCGCGGAGCATCGCAACCATCTGCTTGCGATCAGGCGGCGTGCCATAGGCATAACTCATGCCCATGCATCCCAGTCCGAGAGAAGAGACTTCGAGACCTCTACCGAGGTTGCGGTATTTCACTATCCAGCATCCTTCTTCCTAACGGTGCGGTCAGCGCTTGTTCATGAAGGCCGAGGATCCGTACTTGTGACGTGTCGAGACCATCATGCCGAAGCCCGCAATATTCGGACGCCGAGAATGGAGCGCCACGAACCGGCACCGACGACGCCTGCCTCCGGGCAATTATGAAACCGGTGTCCTTCCAAGCAGCGAGGTCATGACGCTTTCTTCATTGGCTGTGCGACCGTCGAGGGAACCCGTGATCCGGCCGTCATTGAAGGTCAGGATGCGCGTTGCAAGACCCAGGATTTCCGGCAGCTCCGATGAGATCAGCACGATCGAAACCCCAGATTCGGCCAATTGACCGACCAGCCTGTGGATCTCCGCCTTGGCGCCGACATCGATGCCGCGCGTGGGCTCGTCGAGCACGAGCAATTTGGGTTCTGTCGACAGCCACTTGGCCAACACGACCTTCTGCTGGTTGCCGCCGGACAGGGTGTTGGTCGCGGTTTGTGGGGAGGAAACCCTGATATCCAGCATCTTCTTGAACTTGTCATAGACATTCCGCTCGGCGGTGCGGTCCGCCAAACGGAACAAGCCGGCCCGCCGCATCAGCACCATGGTCATGTTGTCCTGACACGACATTCCCAGAACCAGGCCCTGACGCTTGCGATCCTCGGGCACCAGGCCCATCCCCAACGAGATCGCGTCGCGTGCCGATCGGATGTGAACCTCGCGACCCTCCCAGAAGATGCGGCCGGCCGATTTTTGTCTGACGCCGAAGACCGCCTCCATGGCCTCGGAACGACCCGCCCCAATAAGACCGTAGAGGCCAAGGACCTCGCCTTTGCGTACCGAGAAATCGATCCCCTTGACGTAGCCAGGGACCGCCAGGCCCTCGACGCGCAGCAATTCGTCGCCGGCCGTCACGTCGGCTCTTACGAAATAGGAGTCCAGCGAACGGCCGATCATCAGGCGGGTGATTTCGTCTTCATTGGTTTCCGCCGTCCGCAGCGTGCCGCGCATCTGCCCGTCGCGCAACACCGTCACGCGGTCGGACAGCGCGAAAATCTCCGACATCTTGTGAGAGATATAGATGATCCCCACACCGGACGACTTGAGGCGTCTGATCGTCTCGAAGAGGGATTGCGTCTCCGACATCGTGAGCGACGAAGTCGGCTCGTCGAAGATGACGACCGAACAGTTGAACGCCAGCGCCCGGGCGATCTCGACCATCTGCTGAAACGCGAACGACAGGTCGCCCAGTTTGGCACGCGGATCGATCTTTCCGAAGTCACCGCCCGCCTTGGCAAGAATACTCCTGGCACGCTTGATCAATCCGGCCCGGTTGACGAGCCCCGCGGCTCGGGATGGCAGATTGCCGAGAAAAATGTTCTCCGCAACCGTGAGCTGGGGAACCAGTGAGATCTCCTGGTGGACCAGGAGAATTCCGTGACCACGCGCCTCGCGCGTGTTGCGGAGGTTCACAGGCTTCCCGTTCAGGAGGACAGTGCCTTCGTCGGGCCGGAACGTGCCAGCCAAAATGCGCATCAAGGTTGATTTACCGGCGCCGTTTTCACCGCAGAGGGCATGAACCTCTCCAGCATTTACGTCGAAATCGACGGCGGCGAGCGCGCGCACGCCGGGGAAGACCTTTGCGATACCCTTGGCGCCAAGCACGGGAACAGGAGAAGCCACGACTTCTGTCGGCAACCTAGACAACACGCCCGCTTCTCCCGCTTCCATGCCTCTCGCTTTTTCCGTGCTAGTTGGTAGGCCGTTCGTACTGATTGACGTTGCCTTCATTGATGATCGGCGTGGGCAGGAAGGTCTCCTTGGGGACCTCAATGCCGAGCGCCACCTTCACCGCTATCTGGAACGCGAGCTCTCCTTCGGCTGAAGGGTCCTGTATCACCGAGCCGCCTGGGAATTTGCCTTCTTTCATCAGATCGTAGCTCGTGGAGACGACGTTCGCATCGGCGAAATAGATGACCTTGTTGGGATCAAGCTTGCCGGACTTCCGCGCGGCGTCCACTGCCAGGTAGGCGCCGGTTGAGGTGTAGCCGTCGGCGCCAACAACGCCGTCGATCTGGTTGCCGAAGCGCGTAATGAAGTTCTCCATGATCTGCTGACCCAGAACTTGAGACCATCGCCCTTCCTGCGTGTCCAGCAGTTGGATACCCGGATTTGCCTTGACAAGATCGAACACCGCCTGCGCGCGCAAATCGGAGGGCGAGAAGCCGAGCTGGGCCCGGATCATCACGATGTTGCCCTTGCCACTCATGGCATCGATCATCTGTTGGGTCGCAAGCTTGCTCTGGTTGTAGTCATCGGGACCGACATAGGCATCGATGTACTGTTGCCCCGATTGGTCCACCACGGCATTGTAGGTGACAACCTTGAAGCCGGCGTCGTGGGCCTTCTTGAGCGCTGGGACGATAGCTTTCGCGTTTGTTGCCCATACAGCAACTACGTCGACGCCCTGGGCCATGAGGTTGGCGACATCCTGGTTCTGCTTCGCAGGGTCGTCCTGAGCGTCGATGGAGGTCAGTTTGACTCCGTACTTCTCGGCGAGTTCCTTCACCTTGTTGACGTATTGCGCGGTGTACAGGTCACCGCCCCCAAGCAGTCCCCTGATGGAGAAGCCAATATGAACATCAGTAAGAGGCTTGGAAAGTTTCTGGCCTGCAAGCCAGTCCGGAGTTTCTTGCGCCTGGACTGCCGTGGTGACCAATACCGCGGCGGCGAATGCCGCCCCAAGCAACCTTGATACTTTCGAAAACAGGTAGTGTTTCATTGCAGCTCTCTTCCCTAGCAAATGTTTCTGCCGGCAATTCTGTTATCGTGTGCCCATTGCCAGCGAACCCCGCACACGCAATCTGCTTCCTCTATTCAGAAGACCCCGGCCCGCCGGACAGCAGACGGTCAAGCGTAAGGGTCAAGACGAGTACGACACCCACGATAATAGTCACGTAGCGTACGTCGACGTTCATGAGGTTCACGCCGTTCTGAAGCACCGTCAGAGCGCCAGTGGCGACGAGCGTCCCGACGACAGTGCCGGTGCCGCCCGCAAGCTTCGTTCCGCCCAGAACGACGGCGATGATCGCCAGCAGCTCATAGCCCTGGCCAAAGACTGGCGCGGCCGCGCCAAGCTGGGCAACGAGCGTCACGCCTACCAGGGCGGCCAGCGTGCCGCAGAGGGCGAAATTGAGCACGACGTGCTTGGTGACGTTCACACCCGCATCTTCCGCGGCGCGCCGATTTCCCCCGATTGCGTATGTATTGATGCCGTGCGCCGTGGAACGCAGCATCAGACCCACGGCCAGTGAAACCGCAAGGAACACCAAGACATCGAAGGTGAACAACCAAACCTTTATTCCGACGAGGTCGAGCAGCTCATAGTCAGTTGGAGAAATCGTCGCGCTGCCGAACAGCAGAAACGTGAGACTCCTTATCCCAAGCATCATCGCAAGCGTGACGATGATCGGATTAAGGCCGAATATCTCTACGACAAGGCCGTTGAAGAGCCCGATCGACAGGCCGGCGAGGAGCGCCACGACGCATGCAGGATAGGTTCCGACGTGCGGCTGGACCGTAACCAGAAGACAAGCCGCAAAGCCGGCAACCGAACCAACCGAAAGATCGACGGCGCCACTGATGAAGACCGGCGTGAGGCCGACGGCGAGCATACCGATGATGACTGCTTGCGTCAGCAGGTTCGATACATTGAACCACGTCATGAAATTCGGTGTCGCCAACGTGAACAAGATAATCAAAAGCGCCAGGAGCGGCCAGGCGGGCGACTGGCCGAAGAAGGCAAGCGTCTTCCTGACCGCCGTCTTTACGACGCCCCGTCCCCCGCGCGACGGGCGCACGGCCTCCCCGCTTTCGACCATGCCGGAGCTCATGCCAGTATCGTCCCCCGTCTTGCATACGTATCAAGCAACACGGCCGTGATGATGATGATGCAACTGACCAGCCATTGCGCCTGTATAGGCATGCCCACCAGGATCATTCCGTTCGCGAGAAAGGCGAGAACCACGACACCAATCACCGTCCGGCCGACCCCGCCGACGCCGCCGCCGATGCTTGTGCCCCCCAGGAAAATCGCGGCCAGAACCGTCATTTCGAGTCCGACGCCGCTGTTGTAGGGGGCAGCCATCGCGTAGGAAGCGAACACGACCGCCGCAACCGCCGTCAGAAGCGACGCCAACACAAACGTCATGAAGATCGTGGCCCTGGCGTTGATCGACGAAAAGACGCTCGCCGTCTCATTGCCGCCGACCGCGCGCACGCTACGCCCGAAGTTGGTTCGCCCAAGGACAAAGGCGCACAGCAGCGCCAGCGCCCCGAAGATCCAGACCGATATTGGCACGCCCAGAAAAAAGGACCGACCAAAGATCTTGAACCAGGATGCCTCCGGCTCCATCACGCGGTTGAGTATTCCCGCAGAGGCCACGTTCGCGACGCCTTGCAGCGCCGTGAGCATGCCCAGCGTCACAATGAGTGAATTCAGACGAATATATGCAACAAGGAACCCGTTGATCGCGCCAACTACAATGGCAATCGAAATGCCGGCACACATAGCAAGCACCGGGCCGACTTTGTCGTGCAGCGAGATGATGACGACGACCAGAACCGAAAGAAGCGACCCAATCGACACATCGACGCGCCCAGCGATGACAACGAAGGTGACGCCGAGCGCCATGATGCCGATCACGGAATACTGGCGAATGGCCGTGATGATGTTTTCCAGACTCAGAATGGCAGGGGTGACGACCGATGCCGCGAGCATCAGCACAGCAAGCAGGACGAACACAGGATACCTTCGCGCGAGCGAAATCAGGTCCCCATACATCGGCTGTCAACTATCCTCCCAAAGGCCTGCGCGAGCGCTCGCAAGCGAGCGCCGCACCGCGCTCCTCCAGCGACCCGGCTTTCAATTATTTCCCACTATCTAGGATATGTGTCAAGCAAATCGCACTGGTCACGAGGCGATTTCGCTTCAAATTTAAGACGTCGCGATCGCTCGTCCCTGTGAGAGCAGCATTTGGCAGACAAAATTATGAAATGCGAAGGTTCAGCCAATAAGTTATACCTGAAATGTCTCATTGTATGAGACTATAATGTCTCACTGAATGAGATTTCAATATTGAGCTTCCGTTCCAGGGCATGCTTCGTCTGTCTTGGGCCTTCGCGGCCGTTCCTGTCGTGATGCCTGTGACGACCTACCCGCCAGGTCAACGACTGGGACAAGTGGGGTTGTCTCGCCCTTGTCGTCGTTACGGCCAGCGATGCCGATCCGGGATCAACTCCATCGCGCCGGATTGGTCGGCCTCTTTCGACTGAGGCGGGACATCTGGCAGGCGACACTCCGGGGCCTCGCGAGCCCGGTCGAAGGGTATGATGTCCTGCAATATGCGGATCGCTACTAAATACTCGCGGTCTCCGTCATAGGCGTGGACCAGACAGGTCGCAGAGCTGCGCACGGCTCATTCTCACCTACATCCTGTCCGTTCGTCCGCCATCGACATAGAGCGTCTGACCCGTGATGAAGCTCGACTGATCGGAGGCAAGGAAAAGGACAGCATTCGCCAACTCTTCAGGCTTGCCAGCTCTATTCAAAACGGCTGCCTGTTTGCGCACTTCGATATGCTCTTTGATTTGCTCAGGCGTGCGGGTTGAGGAATGCAATGGCGTGAGGAAGAAACCCGGAGCGACGCAATTAACGTTGATACCGCTGGGACCAAGTTCGCGGGCCAGGGTTTTGGTCAACTGGATGACGGCCGCCTTCGCGGACGCGTAAGCGGAGCTTCCACCAGGCGATCCGGCAGTATAATGGGGCGAGGTGCCCGTACCGAGGCTGGACGAAATGTTTACAATCTTGCCGTAGCCCCGGCGCACCATGTGTGGAGCGGCAGCCTGGGCGCAATAGAACACCGCTTTCAGGTCGAGATCGAGTACCGGGTCCCAATCTTCATCCGCCATCGTGGCGAATGGCCGGTAGCGTGTGATCCCCGCATTGTTTACGAGGATGTCGATGCCCCCACGCTGAGCGACGATGCTCCCCATCATGTCGTGCACCTTGTCGCGATTGCTCACGTCGATCGCATATCCGATCGCATCTCCTGCCAAGCTCATCAGTTCTTCGATCGCAGGAGGGATCGCCGCCTCATTGATGTCGGCCGCGACTACGCAGGCCCCTTGGGAAGCAAGGCGAAAGGCGATTGCCTTTCCCAGACCCGAGCAAGCGCCCGTGACTATCGCTACCTTTCCGCTCAGCTGCAATAAAATCTCCTCAGTCAGTTTACGACTCTGACGGACACAACAGATCGCACTCCTTACTCTTGCCTACTGATGCCCGCAGGCCAACGAAATCTTGCGAGCATACAGAACCACCTTTGATATATATTCATCCTTCTTTACATCAAATCTGGTATCGGGGGCGCTCAGCGTGATGGTGCCAACAAGCTTGGATTCTGCATCGAATATGGGCGCCGAAACGCCGCATACCTTGTCGGTCAAAACCTGTTCATTGACCGAAAACCCGTCCACGCGGATCTTTTTCAACAAGCTTTTCAGTTCCGCGCGGTCAGTTGGCGTCTTAGGTGTGTAGGCATGCAGCGGGCCCTTTCCAAGGAACTTGGACAGGTCGGATTCAGCAACCTCATAGGCGAGAAACACCCTACCTGCCGAAGATGCGTGCGCCGGCCTCAGCGACCCCAAAGGCGTTCTTGATACAAGCCCGGATGTCCCTTCGACCGCATCAACGTAGACAATGCCCTCGTTGGTTCGCATTCCCAGGTAGATGCTTTCGCCAGTCTCCTCGCTCAACAGCCCGATATACGGTCTGGCGATTGTTATGAGCTTGGTGCCGTCCATCACCTTCCTGGCGAGCGCCACCAATGCCGTCGACTGGCTGTAGCGCCGATCTTCATCGGACTGGATGTAGTTGTATTTGACCAACTGTTTTGCCAAAACGTGCGCGGAACTGGCCGGCATGTCCAATGCCGCCGAGATGTCGACAAGCCTGATCGGTTTTCGTTTGTCCGCCACGAGTTCGAGCAACTTCAGCACTCTTCCGACAGTTCGTGCACCTTCAGTCTGCACCTTTTGTTTAACCATCGATTCCCACCCGTTTCTCATCGCGGCGACAGCAATAAATCCTTGATCAGGCAATGCCTAGGTCTTGCTTGGTCATGACCATCTGAAGGCAATACGTTCCGCAGTGGAACGGACCCGTGCAGCCTCCGGCGAGGAGGGCGTGGTCTGTAAGACGCTCAGCCCGGCACATATCGAGAGCCTGGGGTCGGGTCGCTTCCACGAGTATTGCCCAATCCGGAACGGCTGTCGGACGGCCGACTCTATCTGTGGTGATCACCGCACTCGATCGTTTGTCGGCCTCGCAAAGATGCACCCCGACCACGCCTTCCAGTTCCAATATCTCCGGGAGCAACCTCTCAGCCATTCGAGTTCGGGCATCTGCGCCGTCCGCCACCGCGAAGCGCATGGTCAGCATCCAGCCTCCAACGCCGGTCCCCCTCGAATACCGAATATGCGCCAAGGCCCTTATGGCGTCCGTGATTATCCGGCCAGCGCGAAGATAGGCTGGGCTCGGCTTGCTTGCCTTTGCCGAATAGGCCGGTCCGGTAAGCACACTGAAATCGTCAACCTCATAAATGTTCAGAACGTCGCGATCCGCGTCACTCGCCCAAAGCCGTCGCCCACGCAAAAACCCGGGCAATCCAAGCCTGCCTGCCATGTGCTCGCGATCGTGCCACGCATAGTATTGCGACCGGTCCTCAGGCCGGACATTGCTCCAGTTGATCAACATCGCTTTGCCGAGCAGCGCCACCTGTCAAACTCCGAACACAGAACCGAGCGCGAAGATCGAACGAGCGGACGGTTCTGAGTGAGCCGCGCGATTCGGGCTGCTTCCATTCCCGGACTTTTCTCCCAGCAGGTGCGCCCCGACGGAACCACCCGCTTCATAATGTCATAGGCCGTTTTCAAGCCTCGCTGAGCGATGCATTCCCGACTCGGGCCTCCCACCCTGGTACGGTCAGATCGCGCCCGAGCCGTTCAGTATCGCACGAAATCACATGATACAGGTTGACACAAATGTGGAGGCTCTTCAATTTTGAGAAAGAAATTCACATAATTGAATTACGAGGCACGAATGATCGGCATTGTAGGCGGTAGCTTTGCCGGCTTGTTCGCCGCACGAGCGTTAGCGCGCAAGGGCTGGCCCGTCACCGTTTTCGAGCCTGACGAACCTGGCGACGTCGAAGACGTCGATGGGACTTTCGACGGGTGGAATCGTCCTGGGGTGCCACAGTTGCGCCAGCCCCATACGATTCGCGCTCTGGCCAGGAAGCTGTTGCTCGAGCGGGATCCTGAAATGGCGGCCGACTTGTTGGGCTGCGGCGCGATCGAATGGTCCTACTGCCTGCGCCGACCCGGTATCGAGCGGATCGAAGATCCTGATCTGATTGGCGTCATGGCACGTCGCACAACCTTCGAGCCGGTCGTTCGCGCCCGAGTCGAGAAGACACCTGGCGTCAGGTTCGTCAAAGCTTCCGTGGAAGGCCTGCTGCTCAATCGCGATCCGGCGCCCCGCGCGACCGGAATACGCCTGCGCGACGGAAGTGAACGGTCGTTCGACTGCATCATCGATGCCTCAGGTCGGCGCACCCGACTGCCCGAATGGCTGCGCCGGGCCGGCGTCGAGCCTCCCGCTCACCAGTCGCAGTCCGCCGGAATGATCTACTACAGCCGCTACTTCCGCTTTCATCCGGGAGCACAGGCGGTCAACTTGACGGGAATACGTTCAGGCCCGGCGGGCGTCATGCCGCTCATGGCATTCCGCTCCAACATGCTGGACCGCGCCACCTTCAGCCTGATGCTCGCCGTAGCCTCCTGGGAACCGCGCTTCCGCGTGCTCAAGCGGGACGCGGTCTTCAACGCCTACGCCAACCGCATACCCGCCGTCGCAACATGGATCGATCCGCTGGTCAGCCTGCCAATCTCGAAGGTGCGGGCTTTCGGCGACATCTACAATACCTATTGGGACTTCCTCAGAGACGGGCGCCCGATCGTCTCCAACCTTTACTCGCTGGGTGATGCGCGCGTGCACACCAGCCCATATTTCGGCTGGGGAATAACCCTTGCTCTGAAACAGGCCTATCTCCTCGCTGACACCTTCGCGGGTCCAAACAATGAAAACCGGCAGATCGAATTCGAGAAGGCTGCCGCAGCGTTTTGCCATCCGTACTATGAAGGCGCCGCTTTGGAGGACACCGCCCGTTCGGCGCTGTGGCAGGGAGAGTCGCTACGCGAGGACGACCCCTATAATCTCTACCTGACCGTGCTAACGCCTGCCGCCAGTCGGGACCCTTACGTCTATCGCGAGGTCTATCGGCGCACCAACATGCTCAGTCATCCAGACGCCATCTTTCTGCGGTCCGACATCATCGATCGCGCCAGACAGGCAATGCGGTCCGGCCCCGACAAGACGATTTCGCCGGGGAACGTTCTCGCCAATCTCGCCGAGGCGGAAAAGAGCGCGCTTCAGCCCGCGCAATAGCGCCGCAGCCCTTCGACCGATGAATCCGGCCGCTTGCATCGGCTTCCAACGCGTGGAACGGCGCTAATCGACCCGATATTCATATATATGAATTTATTTCGTGTATATTGAATTTGCGATTCAGCCGTGCCACTGTCTCCATTGTTTATGAACCATCCTCTAGGGAGGAAACCAAGATGGTCGCTTTTACCCTAAACGGCGAAGCGAGAACGCTCGATGTCGATCCGGAGATGCCGCTGCTCTGGGCGCTGCGAGATGTGATAGGCCTGACCGGAACCAAATTCGGCTGCGGCATGGCGCAATGCGGCGCCTGCACTGTGCACCTCGACGGCACGCCGGTGCGCTCGTGTCAGACTTCAGTCGCAGACATCGAAGGCGCGAAGATAACGACGATCGAGGGCCTGACCGGAAAGGTAGGAGAAACGGTGCAGGCAGTCTGGGCGGATCTCGACGTTCCCCAGTGCGGCTACTGCCAATCGGGCCAGATCATGTCCGCCACGGCGCTCCTCACCGACACGCCGAAGCCCAACGATGAGGACATCGATGCCGCAATGAGCGGCAATCTCTGCCGCTGCGCGACCTATCACCGTATCCGCGCGGCAATCCATGAAGCTGCATACCGGCTGGAGGCATGACCATGTTGCCGCATCGATTTGAACTGACCACCGCGCGGCTTTCGCGCCGCGACTTCCTCGTCGCATCGGGTTTGACCGCTGGCCTGGCTGTCGGATACCGGCTGATCGCTCCCGAACAGGCGAGCGCGGAAACGGCTGCTGCGCAGCCCAATCCTTTTCAGTCCTACGTCCAGATCACACCTGACAACCGCATCGTGATAACTTCTTCCCAGTTCGAGATGGGACAAGGCGCCTATTTCGGCACCGCGACCCTCGTTATGGAGGAGTTGCAGGGAGACTGGGCACAGGTCGAAGTCGTAGGGGGCGCCGGCAACACCGCTCTGTTCGGCAACGTGACGTGGGGCGGCGCCATGCAGGGCACAGGCGGTTCGTCGTCGACTGCCTCGTCATGGGAGCGGTATCGTAAAGCCGGTGCTGCAGCGCGCATGATGCTGGTCAGCGCGGCGGCCAAAGCCTGGAACGTGCCCGAGAACGAAATCGTCGCCGCGTCGAGCATGCTCTCCCATTCTTCGGGCAAGAGCGCGACATATGGCGAGATGGCCGCAGCGGCCGCAAACCTGCCGGTGCCAGGCGAAGTGCCGCTCAAGGAGCCGAAGGCCTGGAAGCAGATCGGAACGAACGTGGTCAGGCGCTATGATTCCCGCGCCAAGACCATGGGAAAGCAAATCTACACGATCGATCTGAAGTTCGAGGGCATGCTCACCGCCGTCATGATCCATCCGCCAAAGTTCGGCGCAGTGGTCAAGTCGTTCGATGCCTCGAAGGCCAAGGCGCTCGACGGCATCGTCGACGTTGTGCAGATACCGCGGGGCATTGCGGTCGTCGGCAAGGACATGTGGACGGCCTTGAAGGGCCGTGACCTGGTCGCCGTGGAATGGGATGAGTCCAACGCCGAAAAGCGTGGATCGGCGCAAATCCGCGATGAGTATCTGAACCTGGTCAAACAGCCTCCCGCAGCCAAGGCGCGCAACGATGGCGATGCTGTTGCCGCGCTGGCTTCCGCAGCGAAGGTCGTCGAAGGGCTCTACGAATTTCCATTCCTCGTGCATGCCTCGATGGAGCCCCTCAATGCCATCGCCAAGATGGGTGAGAACGGCGTCATCGAGATATGGGGCGGCCATCAGGCGCCTGACGTTTTCCAGGCCGCAGTGGCGAAGGCCGCCAACGTAACGCCAGACAAAGTCCGGCTGCACGTGATGCCGTCGGGCGGCAGTTTCGGCCGCCGCTCGGTGGGGGACGCGGACGTGGTCGTGGAGGCGGCGCTGGTTGCCCAGGCGCTAGGCTGGAAGGCTCCGGTCAAGGTGCAATGGACCCGCGAAAACGATATGCGCGGCGGACGCTACCGTCCTGCCTTTGTGCACTCGATCAAGGGCGGGCTGGACAAGGACGGCAAGTTGATTGCCCTGCACGACCACGCCGTTGGCCAATCGATCCTGGCTGGATCACCCTACGAAGGTGCAATCAAGGACGGGGTCGACCCGTCGTCCGTTGAAGGCCTGTCCGATACGCTTTACGATATCCCTAACATCAAGGTCGACTTAACCTCCACCGACGTCAAGGTTCCGGTGATGTGGTGGCGGTCGGTCGCGGCGACGCACACGGCTTATGTAATCGAGTCTTTCATCGACGAGCTTGCCCAAGCCGCCGGGCGCGACCCGATTGAGTTCAGGCTTTCCATGCTCGAAAAGCAACCTCGGCATGCGGCAGTCCTGCAACTTGTTGCCCAGAGAGCGGACTGGAGCACGAAACTGCCTGCGGGCAAGTTCCGGGGCGTCGCCCTGCACAAATGCTTCGGAACCTCTGTCGCCGAAGTGGCCGAGATCACCTTCAAGGACATCAACAACTACACGGTCGATCGCATCGTTTGCGCGGTCGATTGTGGCGTAGCCGTCAATCCAGACCAGGTTCGGGCGCAGTTGGAAGGCGGCATCGGCTTCGGACTCGGGGCCGTCCTCCAGGAAGCACTCACTCTGAGCGACGGCAACGTCGACCAGGAGAACTTCGACACTTACACTCCGCTGCGGATCAATCAGATGCCCAAGGTGGAGGTCTATATCGTTCAGTCCAGCGAACCGCCGACCGGCGTAGGCGAACCCGGTGTTCCCCCGGTCGGTCCGGCCGTGGCGAACGCGCTCAGGGCCGCAATCGGCAAGCCGATGCACCTGCTGCCGATCTCGAAGGGTTTGTCAGCGTAGCGCGGCAGCTTGGTTTGGAAATGGCCGGCGGGGCGACTCGCCGACCATCATCGTTCGGCGGGTCGAACGATATGCCAACGGTAAAGTGACAGAGCCCGACGGGTTCGACCAGGCTTTGCCGACCTGTGGCAGCGCCGCCGGTCCAATTAGCCCGCGCTTCCAACAGCTCCTTGTCAGGCGCGTCCAATCTGTCCGGTCCGGACCGGGAACTTCAGTGTTTCCGGGCAGGGCCGAAGGACTAGAGCAGGATGAACTGGAGCGGAGTCATTCATCCTGCTCTAACTCCTTGTTCTGGCGCATGATCTTATCCGAAAGGTCTGCAACTTTTCGGGATCATGCTCTAGCTACGCCCGCGTGAGCTGGAGAACCGGCACTTATGCGATGCGGAACCTCGGCGAGGACGCATGCCGCGTCAGAGCCGGCAATGCCCCCCGGCTGCGCCCACCTGCGCGACGCAACTCTCACCCTCATCAAACGCCAAACCCCCCGCACGGCTTCGCTGCAAATCCAAAGACCGCAATCGGAGCCGTCATTCCGAGCGTGAATTGAATTGCTGTGGCGGCAAACGGCGAGAGGCGGAAAAATGGGTCGCGATCTGAGATTCTATCCTGTATGATGAGATTTTGTATACGGCCTGCTCGCGTCGGCTGGACAGACGGGCTGGCGAATGTCTTGCACTATGGGGAGGATCAGATGGAAGTTGTCGGCAGTACGAGATTCCCGCATCGCAGGAAATGGTGTGGAGAATGCTGAACGATCCCGCTGTGCCGGGAGATTGCATTCCCGGGTGCCAGGCGCTTGAGGGCAGCATCAAAGACAGATTTGCCGCTGCCGTCCATATAGGCATCGGCTGGGTCAAGGCAACGTTCCAGGGCAGCGTCGAACTGCGGGATATCGTTCCGTTGGGCAGTTGCCGCATTGTGGATGCGGGCAAGGGCGGGGCTGCGGGATTCGCCAGCCGCGAGGCCAAGGTCGAATTAGCGGAAACCGGCAGCGGAACCCTGCGGTCCTATTCGGTGGAGGTTCGCGTCGGCGGCGAGTTGGCACAATTCGGCGCGCGGCTGCTGAAATCCAGTGTGGCGAAGGCGACCGACCAGTTCTTTGTCGGCTTCGCCGCCGCCGGCTCGGCTGGATGCGAAGCATGAACGCGCAACCGGCGGAGCCGGTCACGCTGACCGTCAATGGCCGGGTGGTCACCGCAGAGGTGGAAGACCGCACGCTGCTTGTCCATTTCCTGCGCGAGCATCTACGCCTGACCGGCACCCATGTGGGTTGCGATACGACGCAGTGCGGCGCATGTACGGTTCACGTGGACGGGCTTCCGGTCAAGTCATGTACCTTGCTGGTAGCGGCGCTCGAGGGTGCGCAGGTGACGACGATCGAAGGCATTTCCAATGGCGAGACGCTTCACCCGGTGCAACAGAGGTTTCACGAGCGCCACGCCCTTCAATGCGGATTCTGCACGCCGGGTATGGTGATGGCTTCGATCGGGATGATCGAGCGCCATCAGGGCGTTGTGGACGAACACATCGTGCGCGCGGAGCTCGAGGGCAACATCTGCCGTTGCACGGGCTATCAGAACATCGTCGATGCCGTTCTGGATGCCGCCCAGGACTGGCGTTCCGGCAAGAAGGGTTGAACGATGTATCCTGCCCCCTTCGCCTATCGGCGCCCACTTTCAATCGACGAAGCGCTCAAGCTTTTTGCCGCCTTCGAGGAACCCGCCTTCCTGTCCGGCGGCCATACGCTGATACCGGCGATGAAGAACCGGCTGGCCGCGCCAGATGCGCTAATCGACTTGCGGAGCATACCCGAGCTCCATGGCATTTCCGCGGACCAGCAAAAGCTGATAATCGGGGCAGCCACCCCTCATGCCAGCGTTGCCGCATCGAAAGTGGTAAATGATACGATTCCCACACTTGCGCTACTTGCGGGCTCGATAGGCGACCCTCAGGTGCGGTACATGGGCACGATCGGCGGGTCCATCGCCAACAACGATCCTTCGGCAGACTATCCGGCCGCAGTCGTCGGCCTTGGCGCAACGGTCGTGACCAATGACCGAAGCATCCCGGCCGATGCCTTCTTTACGGGCATGTTCTCGACCGCTCTGAAGCCCGGCGAAATCGTGTTGCGCGTCATTTTTCCCATTCCGACGGTCTGCGGCTATGCCAAGCTTTGCAGCCTCGCCTCGCGCTACGCCGTCGCCGCTACCTTCATTTCGCGCAGCGGCACCGATTGCCGCGTGGCAGTGACCGGCGCCGGAAGCGATGGCGTCTTTCGCTGGGGCGAAGCAGAGCGCGCGCTGGCGGATGCCCCCTCGGGTCCGTTGCCCGAGAGTTTGTTGCCAGATCCCGATGATCTGATCTCTGACGCCAATGGTGACGGGCAGTATCGGGCGTATTTACTTCGGCAACTGGTGAACCTGGCTCTGGACCATCCCAACTCAGCCTGTATCCGCTGACATTCGCCCGAAGGCTCGAGACCATGAAATCAAGATTTGCCCCCGGCATTTCGGTCGCTCGCACCGAAGACCGGCGCCTTCTGACCGGCAAGGGCAGGTTCGCCGACGACGTGCTTCTGCCCGATCAGGCCTATGCCGCCATGGTGCGCTCGCCGCATGCACATGCGCGAATCCTCCGCATAGACGGTTCTGCGGCCCGGGACATGTCCGGTGTTCTCGCCGTGCTGACGGCCGGCGACTGGGATGAAGAGGGGCTGGGCGGCTTGTTCGCGTTCAGCAACTTCCTGTCGGTCCCCCTGCGGATGCCCGACGGGCGTGAGTTCAGCAATCCGCTGCGCAAGCCGCTTGCACGCGACAGGACCGTTTTCGTCGGCGAGGCTGTCGCCATGGTCGTAGCCGAGACCCAGGCTCTCGCGGTCGATGCTGCCGGGCAGGTTCTGGTGGATTATGAAGAGCTGCCGGCCTCGGCAGAGACGGAATCGGCCGCCAATGAAGACGCCCCGCTAGTGCGTGGGGACGTGCCGCGAAACACCATCTTCGTCCATGACTTCGGCAACCCGGAAGCCACCGAGGCGGCTTTTCGGACCGCGCCACGGGTCGTGACCAGACGGCTGGTCAATACGCGCGTTCACGCCAACCCGATGGAACCGCGGTCGATCAATGCCTTATACGATCCCGCATCGAAACGATTCACCATCTGGGGCGGAACGCAGCACGCGTTCCTCCTGAGGGATATCCTCGGCAAACATGTCTTCGGCATGCCGCCAGAGGATATCGACATCGTCGTGGGCGATCTGGGCGGATCCTTCGGGATCAAGGATTCGATCCCGGTCGAGATGGCTCTGCTTCCCTGGGCGGCGCGCAAGCTCGGCCGGCCGGTGAAATGGACGGCGACCCGATCGGAAATGATCATCGCCGACAATCACGCCCGCGACGTCGTGTCAGACGCCGCGCTCGCCTTCGATGACGAAGGTCGAATTCTTGCCGTGCGCACGCACAACGTCAACAACCACGGCGCCTTCATCGAGCTGTTCGGCGCGGCTCCCGCGCTGGTAAATATCGGCGGGCTCGTCGGTCCCTATACGATCCCGGTCGCCCATGCGAAGGTGACGGGCGTTCTCACTCACACGAGTCCCCTTGCCCCCTATCGCGGCGCCGGCCGGCCGGAGGCGAGCTATGTCCTTGAAACCCTGATCGACCTAGCGGCCGCGAAAATCGGGCTCGATCCGCTTGAAATGCGGCGTCGCAACCTTATCCCGACCGCGGCGATGCCCTACAAGACCGCGCTGACCTTCACCTACGATTGTGGCGAATTCGAAAGAGTGTTGGACAAAGCAGCCTCAGCTGCCGACTACGCGGGATTCCCTGTCCGCCGCGCGGCATCCGCGGCAAAGGGCATACTGCGCGGCATCGGGGTCGGCATGTGCATCGAAATCGCGGTCGGCGCCGGCCGGGAATATGTGGAGTTGCGCTTCTCGCCTGACGGCAATGTGACTGTTCTGGCCGGCTCGAACAATCACGGCCAGGGCCACGAAACCGTGCTGATCCAACAGGTGTGCGGCGAACTGGGGGTTCAGCCCGAAACGGTGAGTGTCGTCGAATCCGACACGCGCGTGGTTCGCAAGGGCGACGGGACCGGCGGCTCGCGCAGCGCGGCCTTCAACGCGGCCGCGGCGGGCGACGCGATCCGCCAGTGCATCGAGCAGGGGCGGCCGGTTGCCGCGCGCCTTCTGCAAGCGGACGCTGCCGAAATCGCCTTTGTTGACGGAGTCTATATCGTAGGGGACGGGAGCCGCCAGGTCGGTTTTCCGGAAGTGGTCCGGGAAAGCTTTGACAATGGCGGGGCCGGCGTTCAGGCGATGGGTGAGGCGGTGATTTCGGCGTGCGCATTCCCGAATGGCTGCCACATCGCCGAGGTCGAGATCGACCCGGCGAGCGGTAAAGTGGCGCTGGTGGCCCACACGGTTTGCGACGACGTCGGCTTTGAGCTCAACCCGATGCTGGTCAAAGGGCAGCTCACAGGTGGCATCGCGCAGGGCGCGGGTCAGGCCCTTATGGAGGTCATGACGATCGACGCAAGCGGGCAGGTGCTGACCGGATCGTTCATGGACTATGCCATGCCTCGCACGACGGACCTGCCGCGAATGACCGTGACCAGTCACCCCGTGCCGACCGCCACCAACCCCTATGGGGTGAAGGGCGTGGGCGAGTCCGGCACGGTCGGGTCGCTTCCCGCGGTTATGAATGCAGTGAACAACGCCCTGGCCCAGCGCGGGGCGGGCCCGATCGACATGCCGGCGACACCGTCGCGGATATGGCGAGCGTTGCACGGAGAGGCCGGCCGATAGCAATGCCCGAGTTGTGGAAGACAGCCACATGATGGCCGAGGCCATACCCGGACCCTGCCAGTGGCCGGCCTCGATCATTCCAACCGAATGCCCGTGGATTCGTCGAACAGATGGATATTTGCCGGATCGATTGAGAGCGAGACCGTGTCGCCGGGCTTCAGGGTCTGCCGTTCGCGGAACACCGCCGTGATCTCGTGCGACTTAACGCTGAACACCACATGGGTTTCCGAGCCCGTCGGCTCCACCACCACAACCTGCGCGGGGAAGCCGTCGCCGGAAAGCGAAAGATGTTCGGGCCGAATGCCCAGGGTGACCAGGCGGCCCGGCGCCATTTCTTGTCGCGCCAGCGACACCAGCGAAAGACCCTCGAACGCCAGAGATCTGCCCGACTGCTCTACCGTTGCCAACAACAGGTTCATGGCGGGCGAGCCGATGAAGCCGGCAACGAAAGTGTTTGCCGGGCGGTCGTAGAGTTCCAGAGGCGCACCCTGCTGCGACACGTGACCGTCGCGCATCACCACGATGCGGTCGGCCATCGTCATGGCTTCGATCTGGTCGTGCGTCACGTAGATTGTCGTCGTCTTCAGCCGTTGATGCAGTTCTCGGATTTCTGTCCTCATCTGCACCCGCAGCTTGGCGTCGAGGTTGGATAGCGGCTCGTCGAACAGGAATACCTGAGGGCTGCGAACGATGGCCCGGCCCATCGCGACACGCTGCCGCTGGCCGCCCGAAAGGGCTCGCGGATAGCGCGCGAGATAGGGCGTCAAGCCCAGAATCTCGGCCGCGCGCGAGACCCTCTTGCCTATCTCGTCGCGGTCCATGCCTGCCATTTTGAGGGCGAATCCCATGTTGGCTGCGACCGTCTTGTGCGGATAAAGCGCGTAGTTCTGGAACACCATGGCGATGTCGCGTTTTGACGGGGGAAGGTTGTTCACCACCCGTCCGCCGATCGAAATCGTCCCGCCAGTGATCCCTTCGAGCCCCGCAATCATGCGCAGGAGCGTCGACTTACCGCAACCGGAAGGTCCTACCAGAACGACGAACTGGCCATCGGCGACCTCGATATCCACTCCGTGGATAACCCGCAAAGCCCCATAGGCTTTCTGAACCCCTGAAATCCGGACCTCACCCATCGTTCGATTCTCTCCATTCGTGACCGTCCTTGCCGCACATCTGTCCCAGATAATGAAAAGTTATACGTGCCGGATAACGAAAAACATTCGCGTTGACAAATCCCGATATGCGCGAAAATTTATGGCAAGGAGCACTTTGCTTAACCCGGAGGAGGCGGGTCACGGCAACCAGGTGGCCTTTGGGCGGCTCATCAGCAGGATGTCGAAGCTCGCCCGGTGCTCGTGTCTTCACAATGACAACAGGGAGGTGGTTCAATGAAGATCGAAATCTACAACAAGCTAGCGGCGCAATCCGCGATGAGCAGACGAAGCGTCCTGAAAGGCGCTACGGCAATTGGCGGCCTTGCCGCATTTGGCGGCATCGGGCTTGGGGCGGGATCTGGATTTGCGCAGGACAACGTTCGTGCCCAGCTCCTCGCCATCCCCGGCATTGGCCAGGGCGCGCCGTCGGAAACAGACCATATCAAGGTCGGCGAGCTTTGCCTCGGCCCGACCAAGGCGACCGTGAAGCCTGGTGAGTTTGCAGGCGTCGAGCTGACATTCATGGGTCCCATCACCTCGGGCGTGTTCAACGTTTTGTTTCGCGGGTTCCTGAAGCCCTGGCAGGATTACACCGGTGCGAAGATCACCTGGATTGACCTGATCCAGACCGACTTCAACCCGCGCATCATGCAGTCGATCGCAAGCGGCACGATGGACTGGGACATCATGTGTATGGGCGCCTTGCTTGAAGGCGACGTCATGTCCAAGGGACTCTTGGACGAAATGCCGAAATGGGTCGCCGACGTGATCGAAATCGACGACTATGTCGACTTCCTCAAGGCACCGGTCGGAACCTGGAACGGCAAGACCTATCGCGTCTCGATTGACGGCGACGTCCTCAGCATGAACTATCGCAAGGATTACTTTACCGATCCCGCCATCACCGGCGCCACTGGCATGACGGAAGCGCCGAAGACCTGGCAGCAGTGGGCGGAGTTCAGCGCCAAAGTCAAGGGCATGAAAGACCCACTGACAGGCGGCGCGGCCTATGGCTATCTCGACTCATACAAGCCGTGGGGAGGTTATGATTTCTACTACCTGACAAACCGCGCAGTGTCCTATACGAAGTATCCGGGCAATCCGAACTTCTTGTTCGACCCGGAGACAATGAAGCCTCTGGTCAACACGCCCGGCTGGGTCCAGGGTATCCAGGACCACAAGGACATGCTGGCGTTGCAGCCGGACGACCAGATCAACGCCGACCCGCTGACGACCGGGTTCCAGCAGTTCCTGGCCGGCACCGGTTCCGGCTTGTGCTGGTGGGGTGACATCGGCGCACGCGCCAACACCGATGACGCCTCGGTCGTAGGCTCGGTGATCGGGTTTGGCGTCAGCCCCGGTTCCGATCGCGTCTTCAACCTCAAGACCAACGCGTGGGAAACTCCGGCTGAACCGAACGTCGCACCGAACATGGCCACGATCGGCTGGGGCGTCTATGTCACCAACCGCGTGTCGAACGACGAATTGAAACGGAAAGCGGCATGGAGTGTTGCGGCGCATCTGGGGGGCAAGGACCTCAGCCTCTGGACCTCAGCCTATCCGTCGGGCCAGCAGCCCTACCGGAAAAGCCATTTCAACGTCGATGAGTGGGTCGCCGGCGGCTATGACCGCGATTACATCTCTGCCTATCTGCAGTCGCTGTCGGACAGCTACAATCATCCGAACGCAGCGGTCGAACCGCGCCTTCCGGGCCTTTCCCAGTACTATTCTGCGGCGGAAGACGAACTGGCGAAGTTCTATAGCGGGCAGCATAAGACGGCTCAGGAAGTTTGCGATGTCATTGCCGCCACCTGGGAGAAGATCACCGACCAGTTGGGCCGCGAGGCAACGATCAAGAACTACCAAGCCGCGCTGGGTTTGTGAAAGCTGTTCAAAGGGGGCACGCAAGTGCCCCCTTTTTCTTCAGCCGGACATCCGCAATGCGCCGGCGCGATTCCCTTTGTGACTCAGGTAGGCTGACATGCTTCATGTTGTGACGGCAGACAACGTTGGACGCGTGCGGTTGACGTTAGGGAGCGTGTTGCTGTGGGGCTCGCTGGCTATCCTCGGGCTGGTGGCGCTCGCCCAGCTTATGCAGACCTACGGTATCGTCGATCTCGGCCTCTCGAACTGGCGCCCGACGCTCTATGCCTATCTTGTATTTTCGGTCTGCCTTTGCGTCACGCAGGTCCTGAGACGCGGCGAGCATGGCAAGCGCGACCTGTTCATCCTGCCACCGCTCTTGTTCGTCCTCAGCCTCGCCATCTTTCCCTTGGTTTTCGGCCTTGTCCTGGCGTTTTCCGACTGGAACCTGTCATCAGCCGCAGGACGGCATTTCAACGGCCTCGCAAATGTCCGGCAGCTATTGTCCGATGTGTTCTTCTGGACCGCGATGGGCAATATGATCTGGTACCTCCTGGCGATCTTGCCGGAATTCGTGATCGCCTTCGGGCTTGCCCTGATGCTGAATGCGCAGATCCGGGCGCAGAAGTTCTTTCGCGTCGCTTTCCTGCTGCCGTTGATGTTGTCGCCGGTCGCCGTCTCGTGGATGATCGGCAAATCCATGTTCGTGACCCAGCCCGCTGGGCCGGTGGTCAGTTTCCTCCAGTTCCTGGGTGTCGACCGGCCAGTCTTTTACTCGAACCCCTGGGCGGCCCGGCTGATGGTCATGCTGCTCGATGCCTGGACTTTCATTCCCTTCATGATGATCATGATCCTTGCGGGTTTGCAGGCGATCCCGAAAGAGCTTCACGAGGCGGCTCGCGTGGACGGTGCGACGGGCTGGCGCGCATTCTGGGAAGTGACCTTCCCAATGATGATTTCGGTCTCGGTCACCACCTTGTTGATCCGGATCATCTTCAAGCTGAAGCTCGCTGACCTGGTGATCACGTTGACGGCGGGCGGACCCGGTGGTGCGACCGACAGCGTGACTTCTTTCATCTATCGAGAGTACCGCGAACGGTCGAATGTCGGCTACGGTACGCTGCTGGCGATCGTCTATCTGATCGTGATCGTGATCGTGATGACCGCCCTGACAAAAGTCGCCGAGAAGGCGACAAGGCCCAAGACCTGAGCGACGATGACAACGCAGATCTTTCACGACTCGGCATCTGACCGGCTGTATCGGACAAAATTCTGGAGCGGCCGGACAGCGATCTACATTGCCCTGCTGATCTGGGCCTTCATCTGCCTGTTTCCAATTTTCTGGACCGCGACAACCTCGTTCAAGAGCGCTGCGGACGTGATGAAGGGAAACATGATTCCCTGGCTGGAATATGCGCCGAAGTGGCTTGGGTGGAAAAAACTCGGACTTTCGCCCGACACGATCTTTGAGTATTCGGCGGCCCGCGACGAATTCCTGCGCCGCTTCGTGAATTCCGTCGTCATTTCGACAACAGCCTCTGTCCTGGCGGTGGCTCTGGGGAGCATTGCGGCTTACGGGCTCAGCAGGTTCGAGTACAAGTTCCTCAGGTTTGGGAATTCGGACATCAGCTTCTTCTTTCTCAGCCAGCTCATCATGCCGCCTGTCGTCATGGCGCTGCCTTTCCTCGCTCTCTACAAGGAACTCAACCTTCTCGACACCAAAATCGGCTTGATCGCAATCTACGCGCTGTCAGTACTTCCCATCGTCGTTTGGATCATGCGCGACCAGTTCGAGAGCATTCCGACCGAACTGGAAGAGGCGGCCATGGTCGACGGCCTGTCCATATGGGGCGCCTTCACCACCATCATCCTGCCGATCGCCCTGCCCGGGATGGTGGCCGCCGCCATTCTCTGCCTCGTGCTCACCTGGAACGAGTATTTTTTCGCGACGCTGCTAACCTCGACGGTGGCAAATACCCTTCCTGTCATGGTTGCCAGCAAGACCGGAAGCCAGGGCATCGAGTGGTGGACGATGGCCGCGATCAGCTTCGCGTCGATTTTGCCCCTCCTCTTCGTCGGCATCCTCCTTGAGCGCTTCATCATCAAAGGAATGGCTGCCGGAGCGATCAAGTAACCCATCAACAACTCAAGGTCGGACCCGGAGCGCCTTGGCCAGACCTTTCAAGCCCGACGATCTGTCGGCCCTTGCCCGCAATGCCGCGTCAGCGATAGCGCCCGGCAGTGCAGTGCCGGGCGGGCTTTGCCGTCCCGGTGTGGTCCCCCGGTTTGAACAATGCTCAGGCAGCCGGGCGCGCCAGGCTTCCACCGGGGCCGCCCTTGAGGGGTAGCCCGACGCTGTGACGACTGGCGACGCCAACAGGCTCGACCAGCCGACCGCCCCCCACCCTCTCCCGGGCGATTTGCCGGCCTGAAATGAGTGGGCAACTCGCTAATCGTCGGCGGGGACCAACAGGTCGAGCAAACCATCCAACCTGGCAGCCCGCTCCAGCGCCCAGACCTGGTCGATGATTTCACGGCCGCGCCGGGGCGACAGAATGTCTGCTGTCTGAGCCAGGAACTTGTCTTCCAGGTCCTTGTCGCTCATCGGGTTCTGAGGGTGCCCCTTCGGGTTCTCATGTTCGAAGATCTTCGTCTCGCCGGATTTCAGCGTAACTTCAAACCGGCAGATCATCCGCCAGGGAAACTCCGCCTGAAGCGAATGATCAGGGAGTGCTTCGATCCGGTCGACGAGAGCCAGAATTGTCGGATCCCTGAACCGGCGCTCGGTGAAGGTCTCGTGGGAAATCTCCCCGTCGATGATCGCGGCGCCGATCAGATACGGGCCGCTGTGATCGGCCGTTTCCCGCGTCATCGGATTCCACAGATTCGGATCGTTCGCGCGCGTGGACAGCGATCTCTCGTCCATAAAGACCTTCATGGCTGCGATCTCATCGGCATTGATCTCCTTGCGAAGACGCAACGCCAGCTCCACCGGCGTTTGCAGTTCGTAGCGCAAGGGCAATGACTTGAAATAGGTCTTCTCGATCCGGAAGGGCACCTCACCGCCGCCGAAATCGCTCAGCGTGAATTTGCTGTTGAGCTGACGCATGAAGCCGCGTTTGCCCTCGAAGGCCAGTTCGGGACCCGTGATCCCTTCGCCCGCCAACTGCGCGGCAAAAAGACCGTTGCGGCTGCCGTTGGGCCCTGCCAACGACTTCCAGTGCGACAGCTCGCCGAATCTCGTCTCGCCAAGCGACACGTTGGGGGTGGCTGCAAGGCTGGCGGCTTCCGCGAGCTGTTTCTCGCTCAGCGCGAGGAGGCGCCCAGCGGCAAGAGCCGTCGCAACGGCGTGGAGGATCGGATAGTCCCAGCCGTTCGATCGCAGGACCACCTGTTCCGCAAACTGTCCGTCAATCTCATAGGCGATGACCGTCCCAAGCAGGAGCCCTCTCCCGTCAGCACCGACTGTTTCGGCTGCTGCAACGATGCCGCCAAGCGTGTCGCTGGGATGCGGGCCGACGTCGCCGCGCGCGGGACTGTGCTGCGTCCCGAAATAGTCGTCGCTGAAATCGGAGTAACGGATCATGGAGCCGTTGACGAAGGCGGCGAGGTCCGGGCTGGTCGCCATCCGCGTTCCGAAAATCGTCGCCGGCGTATCGGACTTCACCCGCGCCGCAATACGCCGAAGTGCGACAATGGGCTCCTCGTTGAAGGAGCTGACGGCGCAACCGAGAGAGTCCAGGATTGAGCGTTTCGCGGCGTGTATGGCGGCCGGGCGAATTGCGTCATAACGCAGGGAGGATGCGAATTGCGCCAGACTTTTGATTGTGTTGTCCATGAAAGTCCCCGATGAAATTGAAGGCAGATCGCCGTTGAGCTTGTGGAAGGGTCCGTGAACGGAGCCTTGATCACATGATCAAGACGCTGCGGATAACCGAGCCGTTGCCAGCCGCGGCAAGCGCCTCATTGACTTCGGACAGAGGTCGCCTTGTCGTTACCATCTCATCGAGCAGGAGCTTCCCTTCGAGATAGGCCTGCGCCAAGGCGGGCAGATCATCCTCCCCGCGGCCGCCGCCCAACGCCGAGCGTCTGATGCACCGTTCGCTGGACAGTGAGCCGAACCGCAAATTCACTGTTTTCTGCGCCGCCATCTTGCTCAGGATAACGACGGATCCGCCCGGCCGCGCCGCGTCAAATGCGGCTTGCAGAGTTGCTTCGCGCCCCGCCGTCTCAAAACTATGATCGGCGCCTCGACCTTCGCTCAACCCGCGCACATATGAGACGACATCGTCGACTGCCGGATCGAGAAGGTGCGTGGCGCCGAAGTCGGCGGCAAGCTTTCGACGGCCCGGATCAGGGTCAGACGCAACGATGACTGCCGCGCCTGCCAGCCGCGCTCCTTGAACGACATTGAGGCCGATTGGCCCACAGCCAATCACACAGACAATCTCGTTCGCTGCAACGTGAGCGATTCGCAGCACGGCGCCGGTGCCGGTGACGACCGCACACCCAAGCAGGCATGCAAGGTCGAGCCGCAGTTCCGATGGGATTCGCACGGCGCCTCGGGATGGGACGACGGCATATTCCGCGAAGGACGAAATGCTGAGGAAGTGGCCGATCGGTTGATCCCCCAGCCTCAAGCGCGAAGATCCGTCCGGCAGCCGTCCCGAGCGATGGCCTTGCGTGACCGGCTCGCACAGCATCGGGAGGTCCCGCCGGCAATAGAAACAGTGCCCGCAATTCGGGTAAGCCGAAAAGACGACGTGGTCGCCCACGCGGCGCCTTGAGACGTTCTTCCCAACGTCCACGACGATGCCGGCGCCCTCATGCCCCAGAACCAGCGGGCGGGGGGTCAGATGACTGCCTTGTTGCACCTCCCAATCGGTGTGACAGACTCCGGCTGCGTGAACCTTGACCAGGACATCATCAGGGCCGATCCCCGTCAGAGCGACCTTCTCTATCCTCAACGGCTCCGCGGCCTCGTGAAGTACTGCGGCATTGAATTCCAACATCCACCATCCTCTCAGAACGTCATGCCCAACGCTGTAGACAGGCGCCTCCGGTCCCGATCCGCGAATGCGCTACGGGGTGGCGGACTGTTTGCGGCTTGCTCGCTCTCCAACATCCCGTCGCCGGCTCGGAGATCGATCCGCATCGCGGCCCAATCTTCGCCTTCGCCGAACTGTCCGGACGATCAGAAGCCTCTGTCATTTTTTTCATATATATGACTTGATTTTTTTTTGTTGAATTTTTTGTCGAGAGCGTGCAAGGCTCACTTCGTCTGCAGGTTCGTGCTGGAGAAGCTCGTTAGAGGTGCTTTTCAGGGATCGGGCGCGAGACCGTGCAAGCGGCGAGTGATTGGCCAGTCGGATCTGCGGAGAGATATCCAAAATTGATATCAATTGCGCCAGTAAGCGAACGCTCCTCTCCGGGCTACGGGCTGACTCTCGGGAGCCCGGGACCGCGGGCGTGGTCAGAAACCGCAATAGCAGAGGCAAGGTAACCGCGCGTGGGCTCGTCTGCTTCGCGCCTTAATTTCGTGGTCGCTCAGACCGAATTGGGAGGAACGCATGAAGTACAAATCTATTGTTGCCGCAGCGGCTGCATCTCTGGCGATTTTCGCCTCCGTCGCCAAAGCTGAGGATGCCGCAGACTTTCCGTCTCGGCCTGTTCGCATGATCCTGCCGTTCCCGGCGGGCGGCGGCGTCGACGGTATAGGCCGGCTCTTGGCCAAGGTGCTGTCCGAGAAATGGGGCCAGCCCGTTGTCGTCGAAAACATGGCCGGCGCTACGACGACAATTGCCACCAAGGCCGTGATCGACGCGCCACCGGACGGCTACACGATCGGAATCGGCGTTTCCCAGCTCGCGATGAACCCGTCGCTCTTCAAAAACATGCCCTATCAGAACTCCGATTTTCAGCTGGTGACGGAGATCGTGGAGGCGCCACTTTACGTAGGCGCCAACCCGCAGATACCCGCCAAGGATTTCGGCGAGCTGATCGAATATGCCAAGGCGCACCCGGACGAGATCAAGTATGCCTCCGCCGGCCCGACGATCACCAATCTGGCCGTCGAGATCCTTCAGCAGGATGCCGGAGTGCAATTCAAGCAAATCCCATATATCGGATCCGCCCAAGGGATGACTGCGACCCTCTCCGGAGAGGTGAGCTTCACGTATGCGATCTATCCGGTGCTCAAGGCTATGGTCGCTGACGGCCGCCTAAAGATACTGGCGAATTCGAACGACGAACGCAGCGCGGTCCTGCCGGACGTGCCGTCGATTAAGGAATTCGTGCCGAGCTATGCCGGTGTGAACGAATGGTACGGCGTCTTCGCCCCCAAGGACACGCCGAAGCCTATCGTCGACAAGCTTTACACGGACATCAAGGAGGCGCTCGGAACGGACGCGCTGAAGAACAAGTTCGTCGGCGATGGCAGCAATATCATCGCCAGTTCGCCCGAAGAGTTCGCGGTATTTCTCGAGAAGGAAACCGCGCGCTGGAAGGAGATCATCCAGAAGATCGGGCTTTCGCTGGACTTGCAATAAACATCACCGCCCGGCGCGCCGATCTCGTATCGTGCGCCGGGCTTTTGCTTGTGTAGAGAGCAGGTCGCTGCAGCCTGCCGGAACGGAGAGTTGGCTCGATGTCCGATCGCAATTTTCGCGACATCTTCACCGGCGCAGCCTTATCCATCTTCGGATTCTGGTTCGCCTGGTATTCAATCGCCAACTACGGGCGTGGCACTCTCGAAAAGATCGGGAACGGCCTCTTTCCGGCAGCCGCCGCCATTCTATTGACCCTCTTCGGGATCCTGATCTTGTCGAGCGGTTTCGTGACAACCGCCGCAAAATCGGAATTTCGTATTCGGGTGCCGTTTTTCGTTCTCGCGAGTGTGGTCGCCTTCGCCCTCATCGTAAGGCCGTTTGGCTTGGTGCCCGCGATCATCGCCTGCACGCTGCTTTCTTCCCTTGCCGACCTGAAGGCTAGGCTGGTCGGCCTGACAGTCCTTTGCGTGGTGCTGTGCGGGCTTGTTTACCTGATCTTCCGGTTGGGCCTCGGCCTGCTCATTCCGATGATCAACTGGCCATTCTGAAGCATCATGGACACGCTTGCCAACGTTGCCCTAGGCCTTGAGACCGCGCTTTCGTTCTCAAACCTGTTCTACTGTTTCGCGGGCGTATGCGTAGGCATGCTGACCGGGATCATACCCGGCATTGGACCGCTGACGGCCATTGCCGTGCTCTTTCCATTGACGTTTTACCTGCCACCGACCACGGCGCTTATCATGCTGGGAGGCATTTGGTACGGCGCCGGCTATGGCGGACGCATCACGGCCATATTGCTGAACATTCCGGGTGAGCCGATCCACGCGGTGATGTGCCAGGACGGCTATCCGCTGGCTCGTCAGGGCCGTGCCGGCGTAGCCCTGATGCTTTCAGCGCTTAGCGCCTTCATAGGTGGGTCGGTCGGCATCCTCCTCCTGATGCTGTTCGGTCCGGTGGTGGCCGATTTCGCCCTCCAATTCGGAGCCGCCGAGTATTTCGCGCTCATGCTTTTCGGCATGGTGGTCGCGTCCACAATCTCTCAAGGCTCGATCATCAAAGCTCTGGCGATGGTTACACTCGGCCTTATGTTCGGGAGCGTCGGCATCGATATCTACACGGGGGTACCACGTTTCACCTTCGGCGTGGCCGAGCTGACCAAATCGATCAGTCTCGTAGCGCTCGCCATGGGCATTTACGGCGTTGCTGAAGTCGTCGCGTCGATCCGCCAAGAAGAAGAGATCGGCAAAATCGATATGAAGGGGGTCGGCGGCACCGCTGCAAGGCCGACCAAGCAGGACTGGAAGCGCTTCTGGCCTTCCACGCTTCGCGGATCGGCGGTGGGGTCGTTTCTCGGCGTCATGCCCGGGGCTGGAACGCTCGTGGCGACGTTCATGTCCTATGCCCTTGAAAAGCGCGTATCGAAGACTCCGCAGCAATTTGGAAAAGGCGCGGTGGAAGGCGTCATGGCGCCGGAGTCTGCCGCCGGCTCGGCCGAAATGACCGGCTTCATCCCGACCTTGACACTCGGCATCCCCAGTTCGCCCAGCATGGTTCTCATGGCAGGCGCGCTTATCGTTCAAGGCATCACGCCCGGGCCTGCCTTGATGGGCCAGCATCCGGACCTTTTCTGGGGTGTCGTCATGAGTTTTTGGATCGGCAACATCATGCTGATCGTCCTCAACATCCCGTTCATCGGGTTGTGGGTGCGCATGCTGCAGATCCCCTACCATTTCCTTTTCCCTGCAATCCTAGTCTTCATATGCGTAGGCGCCTTTGTGGAGAGCTTCAGCCCGTTCGACGTCTGGATGATCGCGTTCTTCGGCGTGCTGGGCTGTATCATGCGCTGGGCCGAGCTGCCCGCCGCGCCGCTGCTGCTCGGCTTCGTTCTCGGCCCGCAAATGGAGGACAATTTCCGGCGCGCAATGCTCCTCGGCAGTGGCGACATGATGGTTTTCTTCCAAAGGCCGATTTCATGTGTCTTCATGATCCTCACGATCGCGCTGGTGCCCTTCATCATTTGGTCCGCAGTGAGCGAGGTCCGCAGGACCCGCGATCCCGCCAGCGTGGCCGTTAATAGTTGACGTTTCGGCCAGCGAATCGCGCTTCGAGTCACACGCAGCTTCACAACCATTCTTCGCCCAGTCATGGCACTGGCATGGAGGCGCAATTGGACAGTTTTGACTTCGTTATCGTCGGCGCCGGAACAGCTGGTTGCTGTCTCGCCTACCGTTTGGCGGAGGGCGGCCACAGTGTCTGTGTTCTGGAAGCTGGGCCGGAAGACTCCAATCCGTACATACGCATCCCCAGCGGGATCATGAAAATATCGTCCGACCCCCGCATAACCTGGCAGTTCCAGATGGAGGGCGATCCAAAGACCAAAGGGCGACAGTTCCCCGTCTTTCTGGGGAAGACACTCGGAGGCTCAAGCGCAATAAACGGAATGGCTTACAACCGGGGCCAGCGGTCGGATTACGACGGTTGGGCGAAGGCTGGAAACGGGGGCTGGGACTACCAGTCGGTGCTGCCTTACTTTCGCAAATCCGAGAATTACGTCAGCGGAGGCGATGACACCTATCGCGGGCGGACCGGCCCAATCCCGATCGAGATCCTGCAAAGCCAGGATCAGATCAGCGACCGCTTCATCAAGGGAGCCGTCGAGACCGGGATACCGTTGACGGACGATTACAATGGCCGCGAGCAGGAAGGCGTATCCTATCTGCAAGGCGCCATCTACAAAGGCAAGCGCTGGAGTTCGGCGCACGGATATCTTCATCCGTCGAGGAAACGTTTCGGCGTCGATGTCCGTACCGAGTGCCTGGCAGAGAGGATCTTGGTCGCCGAAGGGCGCGCGACGGGCGTGGAGTATTCCAAGTCGGGTGACCCGGCGGTGCGCACCGTGTATGCAAAGCGAAGCGTCATCGTCAGCGCTGGGGCGACATTGAGCCCGACGCTTCTGCAGCGATCGGGGATCGGTCCGTCCAAGCTTCTGAATGAAATGGGTATTCCGGTCGTTCTCGACCGTGTGGGCGTGGGAGAGAACTTCAGCGACCATTATTCTGTTCGCATGGTCGCCCGCATCCGCGGAGGTCTCGGGACGATCAATGAACGCGCGCGTGGCCTGCCGCTTGTGCGCGAGGTCATCAAATGGGCCCTGGGACAGCCCTCGGTTTTGACGCAGCAATCGATGTCCGTCTTTACCTTCTGCAAGCTCGACCCGAAATCGGCCGATACGGACTATTCGCTGATGTTCCTGCCGGCCGCGCTAAAGGCCGGGATGACGCGGCGCCTGGATGAATTTCCCGGCGTGACTGGCGGCGCCTGGCAGATGCGGCCCGAGAGTCGGGGGCACGTGCGCATCCGCTCCAGGAATCCCCAGGATGCGCCGATCATACTTCCGAACTACCTGGACGCAGAGACAGACCGGCAGGTCCTCGTCGCAGCCATTAAACACTTGGCAGCCGTGTTCCGCAGTACGCCGATGCGCGATATCATTCAGCAGATCACCCTTCCTGTCATCGAGTGCAGGAACGACGACGAATGGCTGGACTACATCCGAGCCTACGGCATGACCTCGTATCATCCGGCGGGCACGTGCAAGATGGGACCACGCTCGGACCCGATGGCGGTGCTTGACGCGCGCTTGCGCGTGCACGGAATTGATGGCCTGCGGGTTGTCGACGCCTCCATGATGCCGACACAGCCATCGGGGAACCTGAATGCGGCCGTGATGATGATCGCCGAAAAGGCTGCCGACATGATCCTGGAAGACGTCAAGGCTTGAGGCGCCGATTGACTTCAATGCAGGAACGGGCGAGAATCGAGGTTGCCGGCTATATTGGGCTTGTGCGCGACTACGCCCTATCGAGACCTGACGGCGCCGACGTCCCCGTTCACTCGCATACAAAGCTTGCGGCTTTCCGTTCGTCGCCGCCTCGATAGATTGCTATCTGCGGATAGGGGCATATAGGCTGCGAACGCGGTTGGGCATCGCCCGGAAGGGTGCCCTTGGCGACGAGCAGCGCGGGCGCTACGCCTTGGTCGGTCCACTGCTCCAGTGCGGTTAGGGGATCAATGTCGTCGAGGCCGGAGCCACCGCCGCAGTGCGTCATACCAGGGATCATGAAGAGCCGTGCGAAGTCGGAGGTTCCGCTGCCCATGTCCTGTTGAAGCTGGCGATACCAGTCACGGATATCGTGCGCGGAGAACACCGGATCGGAGACGCTTTGGAAGACGATCAGCTTGCCGCCACGCTCCGCGAAGGTAGTAAGGAAGGTGGCGTCGGCATTGTTGATGGCCGCGGTCTGCCGGACCTTCTCGACGTCGCGGTCGAAGTCAAAGCTCAGCACGTCGAAGCCGGGGTCGTACGGTGTCATGAAGTAGCCCGTGAGCGAAGACGCCCCCATCGTGTAGTTGACGGCGTTGGGCTGTGCGGTCTGCGAGGTCCCGAGCTTCCAAACTCTCCAGCCTGCGGTGTTGATGCCGGCGTCCCAGGGCCAGCTTGCATAAACGTTCTCGCCCCAGCTGTTCTTCGCTCCATCGAAGACCGCCCTAAGCGCGTCGATCTTTTCGCTGGGTAGGCAGCCATCCGTTTGTCCGGCTTTGCATTGCACCATGCTGGGCTGAAAATCACATTGTTCCCAGGCATTGATCAGCTCGTCCTTCAAGCCGTCTTTCGCATCACATTGCGCCACGACGGCGCGACTGACGAGATCCAGATCGGCCTGGCTGAAGGCATTGGCGACGATCTTTTCCCCCTGTGCATTCACCGGTGCCACGCTCAGGAAGTGCTGGCTGTCCCAAGCTTCGCCCACCGCGGCATAGGCGAGGCGAAAGCCGGGATTGCCCGCGACGATGCCGTCGAACTCCGTTGGATAGCGCTGAGCAGCCATCATCGCTTCGCGCCCGCCATTGGAGCAGCCCATGAAGTAGGACTTGCGCGCAGGCGTCCCGTAGAAACGCTGAATGAGCTGCTTTGCCACCGTTGTCACCTGGCCGGTGGAGGCATACGCGTAATCCAGCCGTGCCTGCTGGTCCTGCGCGAAGCTGGTATCGATGCCTTGATGACCGCCGTCCTGGCTCACGACGGCATAGCCGCGGATCAGAGCGGGCGCGGCTTTGGAACCCTGGCTGGGGATACTGCCCAGCGCGGGCGCCACGAAACCGTCCGTTCCACCACCGCCCTGGAACAGAAACTTGCCGGTCCACCCGGTTGGCAGGCGCAGCTCAAACTGTATGCCATAGGGCTTGCCGTCCACCCCCGTGCGAGGGTTGATCACGCCACGCACCAGGCAATGCGCGCCCACTTGCTGATCCCGGGGCGTGGAACCGGTCATGGCCGAATACGGGTCGGCTTTGAGCACTTGGGCTTGATGCCACTCGGCACGTTCGATGCGCGTGTTGTAGAGAACCGCCTGCCTGAGCGTCGTGCAAACGCGCTCTTGGGCAGCCAAGTCGTCTTGAGTCCGCGCATCGCCAAACACCAAGGCGCTGGACGCCAAGGCAACGATGACGGGGATTGGTCGGTTCATACCTGGGCCTCCTCGGACGCGCCCTCGGGAGCGATCGCCCGCTCAGGCACCCCCGCGTCAGAGTAGCTTGTCCGGCGTGATCGGCAACTCGCGAATACGTTTGCCCGTAGCGTGGAAGACCGCATTGGCGACGGCCGGCGCGACGCCGACCAGCGCAATCTCGCCGAGGCCTTTCACACCAAGCGGATTCACGTGCGGGTCGTGTTCGTCCACGAAGATCACATCCATCGTCGCCGGCGCGTCGGCATGGACCGGCACGGCATATTCCGCGAAGTTGGCGTTGGTTACACGTCCATTGCGGCGGTCGACGACGGAGTGCTCCATGAGCGCCATGCCGATGCCGCCGATCATGCCACCGATACACTGACTCCGAGCCGTTTTTGGATTGACGATACGCCCGGCTCCGTAGGCACCAACGATACGGCGCACGCGCGTCTCGCCGAGATCCGGGTCCACGGCAACCTCCACGAACACGGCTCCGAAGGCGTGCATGGAAAATCGCTTCGTCTCGTCGCCCGGAGTGACCTGGACGGTGGCCTCGACCGGCTGCCCGATGCGTGCCATCGCCTCCGAGAGGTCATTCGCCCCGCCCCGCTGGAGCGCCTCGTCGCGCGCCTGGCGGCAGGCCGCCTGCACGGCGCTACCGACGCTTGCCATCGTTATCGAGCCGCCATGTATGGCGGCCCGCGGCAGTCTCGTGTCGCCCAAGGTGAATGTCACGCGCTCGATCGGCAGGCCGAGCGTTTCGGCCGCGACCTGCGTCATCGATGTCCATGTGCCCGGGCCCATGTCGCTCGAGGCGCTCGTCACTTCGGCGGTACCGTCCGGCAAAAGCCGCGCTTTGGCCGAGGCGGGCGCGCGGCCCGCGCCATAGGTGGCCGACGCCATGCCCCAACCCATCAGCAGTCGCCCGTCGCGCATCGACTGGGGCTCGGGATTCCGCTGGCTCCAGCCGAAACGCTCGGCGGCGGCTTTGTAGCACTCCCGCGTCGAGCGACTGGAGAAAGGCAGGTTCTTGAACTCGTCACGCTCAGGCTCGTTGCGCAGGCGAAATTCAACCGGATCAATATTCAACGCGACGGCGAGCTCGTCCATCGCGCTTTCAAGCGCAAACACGCCGCTGGCCTCGCCAGGTGCGCGCATATAGGTCGGCGTATGCACGTTCATGGGCGCGAGCCGATGGCGCGTGTAGACGTTCGGGCAGGAGTGCAGGAACCGAGTCGCGTTGAGCAGCGCCTCCGTGAACTCCTCGTAGGTGGAGGTCTCCTGATATCCCTCATGAACTATGGCCGTAAGACGGCCGTCGCGCGATGCACTGAGGGCAACGCGCTGCACCGTGTGGGGGCGGAAACCGACACTATAATACATCTCCCGCCGCGACAGCATCAGCTTGACCGGCCGACCTGCCACGCGAGCGCCAAGCGCAGCAAGAGTTACGTGCGGCCAGGTGCGCAGGCCCGAACCGAAGGCACCACCGACGAAAGGCGAGACAACGCGGATGTTTTGGGCCGGAATTCCGAAGACGGCGGCGATCTCTTCGGCCGTGTTGTGCACCCATTGGGTCTTATCCCAGAGGGTCAGGCTGTCCCCGTCCCAAGCGGCGACGGTTGCGTGCATCTCGATAGGATTGTGGTTCTCCCGCGGGATCACATAGCTCTGGTCGATCTTGACCTCCGCCTGTCCAAGGCCGTCTCCGGATCGCCGCGCCGAACCTCCCATGGCGAGGATTGATCAGCCGGCGGGACCGGCTCCACCGCAGTCACATCCGTGATCGCACCTTCGGGGGCGTAGGTGACGCGCACCAGAGTCGCGGCGTGAACAGCCTCCTCGAGCGTGTCGGCGATCACCAGTGCAATCGGCTGGCCCTGATGAGTGATCCGGTCGTCCTGCAGCACGTGCAGACGTTCCCCGGTGACCGCGTCCGGTGCACCCTTGTGAGGGCTGTAGGCGAGCGGGGGGGCGTTGCGGTGGGTCACCACCGCAATCACGCCCGGAGCCTGTTGCGCTCCTCCACCATCAATCGAGGCGATGCGGCCGCTGGCGATCGTGCTCCTCACAACAGCGGCATGCGCCAGGTTCGGCACCACGAATTCGGCGGCGTATGTGGCGCCCCCGGTCACCTTCCGCCGGCCGTCGACGCGGCTGACGGGCTGTCCAATGAAAGCGGTAGTCATGCGCGAGCTCCCGCGATCTCTGCCGCGCGCACGATGGCGCGCTGCATGAGTTCGATCTTGAAGTCGTTGCGGCCGCGGCCCCGCGCTCCGTTTGCAGCGAGAGCTGCTGCGGAGCGCAGCGCCGCAGGGTCGAGGCTGGACCCAGACAGTGCGGCTTCGGCGGCGGGGACACGCCAAGGTTTGGTCCCCACCCCGCCAAGCGCAACCCGCGCCTGACGGATGCGGCCGTCCGCCACGTCGATCGCCACCGCCGCCGACACCACGGCGAACTCGAAGGAGGCGCGATCGCGAACCTTGAGGTAGTAGGAGCGAAGTCCCGCCGCATTGGCCGGAACCGTGATGGCGGCAATGACCTCGCCTGGCCCCAGCACTGTTTCGAGGTGGGGGGTGTCGCCCGGCAAGCGGTGAAGTTCACTGAGCGGCACCGAACGATTACCATCCGCTCCTCTGATCTCGACCGCCGCATCCAGCGCGACCAGCGCTACCGCAAGGTCCGAAGGATGAACTGCGATACAGTTGTCGCTCGTGCCGAGCACGGCGTGCCAGCGATTCTCGGCATCCAGCGCGGCGCAGCCGGAGCCTGGTATGCGCTTGTTGCAGGCCGCGAAGGCGACGTCGCGGAAATAGGGGCAGCGCGTGCGCTGCAGCAGATTGCCGCCCATGGTCGCCTGATTGCGGACCTGCGGGCTAGCCGAATTCAGCAGCGCTTCGGAGATCAGCGGGAATTGCTCGACCACACCGAGATGGGCCGCCACCTCCGCCATCGTGGCGGCGGCGCCGAGCCTCAGGCCTTGTGGCCCGACGTCGATGCTATCGTCGAGAAGCCCCGCCAAGCTCACAAGCCTGTCGGGCCGGCGAACATATTCTTGCAGGAGTTGCACCATGTCAGTGCCGCCGGCGATGTACTCGGCTGGCGCGTCGTTGCGCCCTGACTGGGCGCCGAGGGCGAGAGCAGCGGAAAGATCGCGTGGGCGTTCGAGCGCAAAAGGATGCATGGCTCAGCCTCCCCGCGTCGAGCCGGACATAGCCGCCGCGTCCTGGATCGCGGCCACGATATGGTCGTAGGCGCCGCAGCGGCACAGATTGCCGCTCATCCATTCGCGGATTTCCTCGGAAGAGCCGGCATGCCCCTCGCTGATGCAGGCGACGCCAGCCATGATCTGTCCCGACGTGCAATAGCCGCACTGGAAGGCGTCGCGTTCAATGAAGGCCGCCTGCAGTGGGTGAAGCTGGTCGCCCTGCGTCAATCCTTCGATGGTCGTGATCTCGCGTTGCTCCGCGAGGGCGGCGAGCGAGAGGCACGATTTGACGCGCATGCCGTCCATCAGAACCGTGCAAGCACCGCACTGGCCTAGGCCGCAGCCCTTCTTCGACCCTGTGAGATGCAGGTGCTCGCGCAGCGCGTCAAGCAGCGTCGTGCGCGGATCGAGCGAAAGCCGATGCTCGGTCCCGTTCACTTGAAGCGAGACGTCGATCGGAGCAGGCGCCCTTGCGGCAGCTTCCGCCACCGTCGGCGGGCTCATCCCAGCCATCAGCGGCCCTCCCACCAGGGCACCGGTGCCGACCGCCGCTATTTCCAGCACCTCTCGGCGCGTAAATCCGCCGCCGGTCGAATTTTCGTTTGAAACCATCGAAAGCGCTCCCTGGGTTCCGCACAATTCTGCGCACGCCTAAAAGACGCCGAAGAGCCACCCGCTCCGTGAAAGCTAGGGCGTGTCGGCGAGCCGACCAGAGGCTGCATATTTGTTGCCTTCATGAGCTGCGTTCATGAATGGACTGGTGGCGCGCGCTTCTCCGCCCCGATCGCACCCGCGCTGCAACTCACCATGAGGGTGATATGCCGCCCGAGTTGCAGCGATCTATTCTTTAGCTACCAAGGCGCGACCCGCCGAAAGTGATCGATCGTGCCTGCGCCGTTGCACGACACCGCCGGACCGTCGGTAGCCTGTTGTGACCGCAAACATTCACGGTTGGGTACTGCCATTGGTGAGGGAGCCAGGCGGAATGGCGCTTATGATCATGATGGCAAACACTGCCTAGATTAATGAACCAGTCTCATAACTACAAGCGAAGCGCGCAGTCTAGTTCGTCTCCCTGCCCTCACCCAAATGTTCCACGTCGAACGAGATTCGAACATGAACGAGCAGAATGAACTTCAAAGCGCAGCTGAGCGGGAGACTGGTCTGGATCTCCTTACCGCGACCTTGTCAAGCTCGCTGGCGCCAGCGCCGCCGCGCTCGGCCTGAGTTCGGTCCCCAACCTCATCTCGCAAAGAGGGCGAATACACTCCCGAGGTTCATCGCCGCATGCAACCCACTTTGACAAGCAACCGTCGAGTTCATGAACTTCTGCCCATTTAACGACATCGAGACGATCTCTGCCCGTCCCATGCTGTTCATCGGCGGCGATCAGGCGCATTCTCGGGAAGCCAGCGAGGAGGCTTACATGAGGGGGGCTGAATCATCGGCCAAGCCGTCGATGACTTCGGAGGTGGGTGCGGGGCGCGACAGGCACGATGATTGCGTGCGGCCGGTTTGTATCTGCCGCACCGTTTTGTTCGATGGCAATCGAGATGCGTGATCGCTCGGTAACAAGCTCTATCTGGGATCGTATCACTGCCGTACCGGATCACGTCCCGCGTGACCTGGCGCGCTACTATATATATTGGAAGTTCTTCTACATTCTCGCCGGCATTGAACATGCGCGTATACTGATATTCTTTCTCCAGTCCGGCGTATACCTGATGGCCGCCTTCAATGTTTTCAGTGTGGCGGTGTTTCTTGCCGCCTTCTTTCTGCTGAGAGCCGGCCGATACCAGACCGCCTATTGGAGTGCGCTCACCGAGCTGGTCCTGCATGGCATCGCGGCCACGCTTTGTGTTGGCCCGCAGTTCGGCTTCACCAACTACACTTATCTGGTCGTCGTTCTTGTGTTCATCCAGCCGTTTTACTCGTGGCTTGTGTCTTCTGTTTTGGCGGCGCTCACACTGGCGAGCGCCGCCATTGTCACGGTCTACAGCCTCGACAACCCGCCGCTTTATGTGATGCCTGAAGATTGGACGCGGTCGATGATCGTCGGCCAGGTCGTCGCCTGGCCACTCTCCGTCCTGATCATGGTGCTGCCGTTCATTCGCGCATCCGCTCGAGCCGAGAGGGAGCTTGCGGCCGCTTATGCCGAAAGCGAACGTTTACTGCTGAACATTTTGCCGGAGGAAATTGCCAAGCGACTGAAGACCACATCCGAGATGATCGCCGACGATCGTGAAAGAGTGGCCATCCTCTTTGCAGATATTGTCGGCTTCACTTCCATGTCGGGGCACTTGCCGCCGGCCAAGGTTGTTGCCCTACTCAACGGTGTATTCAATGCGATCGACGAACTCGTGGCCAAATACGGGCTTGAGAAAATCAAGACAATCGGCGACGCCTACATGGTCGCCGCGGGTCTGCCCGATCCGATCGACGATCCTGAGGGAAAGATCGCCAGGTTAGCTCTGGACATCATCGAGGTTGTTTCCCGCTTCAAATATCCGGGGTCCGACGAACCCTTGGCAGTACGGATCGGGATCAATTCAGGACGGGTCGTCGCAGGCGTGATCGGCAATCGCAAATTCGCCTATGATTTGTGGGGAGACGCGGTCAACGTCGCAGCGCGTATGGTAGAGACAGGCGAGCCCGGCCGTGTGCAAGTTACCGACACGTTCGCGGATCTTCTTCGGAACCGGTTCGTGTTCGAGGCGCGCGGCCAAATCGAGCTCAAGGGCAAGGGAAGTACGCAAACCAGCTTTCTCATCGGCGAAACGACTGTCGCGAGGACTGGCTGATGAACGGAACCGGCTGATGTCATTGAAAAAGCGGCTGTGTCGACAGCGTACAGCAAGGGCATATCCGCCTTGGAGAGGGGCGTGTGTCCCCGATCGGTGAGCGGTGCATTCGGCGGGCTTTATTCTGCAACAGAACGTCCCTCGCGAAGAACTTCTGTTGCTGCCCGTTCCAGAGCTACGCCGGTGCTGGAGCTTCCTCCACGGCGTGGCGCAGCCAGACCATGCCCCCTTCGAGCGTCTCGCAGGCAATCAGCCGAAGCGCCTGTCCAACACCGGGCCGCTCACCGTCCACGCCCTCGTAGTCGACAATGCTTTGCGCACCGGCCAGACCGTCGACTGCAGGGTGGATCAGCGTGCTGAACTCGTCGATCAGCCGGTGCTTGAGAAAGGCGCCATTGATCTTGCCGCCTCCCTCGAGGAGCAGCTTCTTGACGCCGAAGACGGCGGCGAGCTGGGCCATGGCGCCCGGCAAGTCGTGGCCCTTCGGGCCGGCAAAAACATAGGAGACGCCGTCCTCACGGAGCTCTGCCAGATAGGCGTCCGAGACCTGTTCGCCCAGCACCGCGACTGCGTGATCGCCGCCTATATTGTCCTGATTATAGTGCACGCGCCCTGAGGGATCGATGGCGATGGCAAGGCTTCG
>Ga0081539_10000301_pt1 | contig 111476 bp, 103 predicted proteins | sample TabmetS4T2R2_FD_71023 | JGI IMG/M metagenome (GOLD analysis project Ga0081539, IMG submission 71023) | Tabebuia heterophylla rhizosphere microbial communities from the University of Puerto Rico - S4T2R2 | ecosystem: Host-associated > Plants > Roots > Rhizosphere ... | reverse complement strand
CACTCTCAACGGCTCGGTCACCAGCACCTCCACCCGGTTCGACGATGTCCCACCATCGAACCGGGTCGCCGAGCCTCACGACCGGGCGACACCCCGGTGAACCATTCCGGTCACAGCACTAGCCGAGGTGGAAGAAGTACATCGTCACGCGGGCGATGCTAGTCCCAGAGCGGATCGTCCACCTCCGATATTCGACCGTCGCGGCCGAAGTGGAGATAGCGATCGAACTCGGCGGCGAACCAGCGGTCGTGGGTGATCGCCAGCACCGTGCCGGTGAACTCGCGCAACCCGGCCTGCAACGCCTCGGCGCTCGCGAGGTCGAGGTTGTCCGTCGGCTCGTCGAGGAGCAGCAGCGTCGCGCCGGCCAGCTCCAGCAGCAGGATCTGCAGCCGCGCCTGCTGCCCGCCCGACAGCGTCTCGAACGTCTGCTGCCCGGCCGGCGCGATCTCGTACCGCGCCAGCGCGGCCATCGCGTCGTCGCGGGTCAGCGCGGCGCCGGCCAGCACGATGTCCGCCACGCGCCGGCCTCCTCGAACCGAGCGAGCCGGCCACGCGCCGCCCGGTAGGCCGAGGACACCGCGTCGTTCTTCGCGGCGGCCTGGCGGAGCGTGTGCGTCATGACCTTCAGCCGGCGGCGCTCGTCCTCCCAGCGCCGGCGCTTCTCGTCCAGCTCCGCGATCCGGCGGCGCCGCGCCTCGCCGAACGTCGCGAAGCCGCCGCCGTGCACCCAGACGTCCCGGTGTTCGACCGCCAGGACCCGGTCGGTGGTGTTCGCGAGCAGCTGTCGGTCGTGCGACACCAGCAGGATGGTCTTCGAGCTCTGGCGGATCCGGTCGGGCGCGACGGCGAGGAGCAGGTCGCGGACGCGGCCGGCACCGGTGAACTGCCGCATCACGCCGATGCCGCCGGTGGTCGCGATCCGGCCGGCCGACGGATGGAGCTCCCCCGCGACGAGACGCAGCAACGTGGTCTTGCCGGCGCCGTTGGGTCGGCCTGCCCCGCCGAGCGCGGTAACGGACCCTCGCGACGACGCGACTGTTCGCGTGCACGACCAACCGCGAGGAGGCTCAGCACGGTGGGAGAGTTCGTCGTCGCTGTTGTGTCCGTGGTCATCGCCGCGGGGAGTCTCAGCATCGCGATGCTGCAGTACCTGCTGGCGAGACAGAAGTCCGCCAACGAGAAGGAGCGGCTCACCAACCTCGCCGAACGGCTGCGTACCGCGGAGACCGCGGCCAATGCCGGCGTGGAGGCGGCCAACCTGATCGTGCAGCGAACCAAGGAACCGGACGCCACCCTCGCCGAGGTGCAGAACCTCGCCCGGCTCACGCGCGGCACCCTCGCGTTGCTCCGCGACCAGCTGGCGGCCGAGGAGCGGCAGATCGTCAGCCAGCAGGACGTCCGGCAGCACTACTCGAGCGCGGCGGCGGCTCCCGACAGTGACGATTCCTGACTGGCTACCGGCCGACGCGCGACCACCGGACGGGTTTCCACCCGTCGGGATCAGTGACCACGTCCCGCGCGGGGTGTGCGAGGGCGGCATGGGCCTGGTCTACTTCTGTGAAACAGACGGAGATCCGGACCACCGCGTGGTGGTCAAGCGGCTTCGCCCGGAACTCGCGCTGCGGCCGGGCGCGGCCCGGAACTTCGCCCGCGAATGCTATCTGTGGCTGTCCCTCGGGGAGCATCCCAACATCGTTCCTGTCTGGTCGGTGATGGTGGCGCAGGGCGAGCCACCCGTTGTGCGGGCGAAGTTCCTGCCGTCCTCGCTTCGGCAACACCTGGCCGAACGGCGCAAGCTGCCGGCGGCCGAACTGCTCCGGCTCGGTCAGGACCTGGTCGCCGGACTGGCGCACGCGCGGAGCACCCTGCCGGGGTTCATCCACGGCGACCTCAAGCCCGAGAACATCATGCTCGCCGAGGACGGGACGGCGCTGATCGCGGATTTCGGCCTGGCCCGCTCGATCACCTCACCGCTACCGACCGACTCGACGGAAGCCGAACTCGTCGACGCGGTCGCGAGCGCGGTACCGCTGGCCGGCACTCCCCTCTACATGGCCCCGGAACAAATCCTGGGCCCCGCCGTGGCGGCGAGCGACATCTACGCCCTCGGGTGCGTCCTGCACGAAGCCGCGACGGGAGCACCGACCTACGGCGAGCCCCACAGCATCTCGGACTACCTGCTCAGACACCTGTACCGGGCACCGGCGGAAATCCCCTCGGATCTGCCGACGGCACTGACCACGCTCATCCTCGCCTGCCTGCGCAAGGACCCCGAGCGGCGGCCGTCGCTGGCGGACCTCGAAACGGAACTCGGCGTGCGCCCGCACCGGGCCGGGCCGCCGAGCGCGGCCAGCAGGATCCGGGCCGCGTCGGGGCTGCGCAACATCGGCGCGACCGAGGACGCCAAGGCGATCCTCACCGCGGTGCTCGCCGACGGCGTGTCCGGCGAGGACGCCCAGCTGGCCCGCATCACCCTCGCCAGCTGCCACATCGCCTCGCACGATCCCGCCGCGGCCGACGAGCAGTTGGACCAGCTCGACGAACGTGCGCTGCGCGGCGACATCCTCCTGACCGCCTACCTGTACGAGCGGGGCAGGGCGGCGGTCGACTCGGGTGCCCCGGACGGCCTGGCGCGGGCGACCGACTACTTCACCCGCGCCATCGAGCTGCACCCGACCAGCATGTTCTGGGCCAACCTGGCGACGACCCGGGACCGAGCCGGTGACCGCCTCGGGGCGATCGACGCCCTGTTCAACGCGCTGCAGCGCTCCTCCAGCCTCGCGTACTACCGGCAGCTCGTCGTCTGGCTGATGGACACGCCGATCGCGAACATCTCGCCCTGGGAGGTGGCCGCGGCCGCCGTCGAGGCCCATCCCCACAACCCCGCGGCCTACGCGACACGCGCGCTCGCACTGGTGCACGCCCTGCTGGCGAACCTCGACCAGGTGACGGAGAGCGCGGTGGAGCTCCTGCTGATGGACTACGACGTCGCCAGAAAAGGCCAGGTCGATCCGGCCGAGCTCGAGCCACTCCGACAGCTGATCACGATGCTGTTCCAGCACGTCGATCACCCGCTGCCACCGCTCGGCGAAGATACATAAGCGCATGATATAAATGGGTTATGCATTCAGCCGTCCCAGAGCTGTCCGTCGCGCTCGAACAGCTCGTCCGGTTCTTCCGGCAGCTCAGTCCGGACACCGGCCTGAGCCTCACGGCCGCCGCCACGCTGGCGAGCCTGGACCGTGACGGGCCGGCCCGGTTGACGGAGCTGGCCACGCAGCAGGGCGTGACCCAGCCGGCCATGACGCAGCTGGTCACGCGCCTGCAGGACGCCGGTCTCGCCGAGCGCGGGCCGGACCCCGACGACGGGCGCGTGGTCAGGGTGCACATCACCGCCACGGGGCGGGCCGCGCTCCGCCGCCGCCGGGACGTGCGAACCGAGCGCCTGGGCGTGCTGTTCGACCGGCTGTCCCCCGGCCACCAGGCCGCCCTCGTCGCCGCGCTGCCCGCCATCGCCGCGCTGACCGGGACGGCGGCAACCCCGACACGGGAAGGAGCCCGTTCATGACCGGCCAGGTGGCCAGTCCCTTCCAGCAGCCCAAGGCCGTCTTCGCGGTCGCGTTCGCCTGCGTGGTGTCCTTCATGGGCATCGGGCTCGTCGACCCGATCCTGCCGGCCATCTCGCACGACCTGAACGCCACACCCAGCCAGGTGACGCTCCTGTTCACGAGCTACCTGGTGATCACCGCGGTCGCGATGCTGATCACCGGCTGGGTCTCCAGCCGGATCGGCGCCAAGAAGACGCTCCTCGCGGGGCTCGCGCTGATCGTCGTGTTCGCCGCGCTGGCCGGGGCGTCCGGCAGCATCGGCGGCATCGTCGGGTTCCGGGCCGGCTGGGGCGTCGGCAACGCCCTCTTCATCGCCACCTCGCTCGCCGTCATCGTCGCCTCGGCGACCGGCGGGTTCGTCGGGGCGATCATCCTGTACGAGACCGCGCTCGGGCTGGGCATCGCGGTCGGACCGCTGCTCGGCGGGCTGCTGGGCGACATCAGCTGGCGCGGGCCGTTCTTCGGCGTGGCCGTCCTCATGGCCGTCGCGGCGATCGCGACGCTGGTGCTCGTCGAACCACTGCCCGTCCCCCGGCGCAGGACCGGGCTGCTCGAACCGATCAAGGCGCTGAAGCACCGCGGCCTCGCGACCCTCTCGCTGACCGCGCTCTGCTACAACTGGACCTTCTTCACCGTCCTGGGCTACGCGCCGTTCCCGATGGGCCTCGGCGCCATCCAGCTCGGCCTCGTGTTCACCGGCTGGGGCGCGCTCGTCGCGATCTTCTCGGTGTTCGGCGCGCCGAAGCTGCAGGCCCGGTTCGGCATCGCCCGCACGCTCTACCTGAACCTGTTCCTGTTCGCGCTGGTCGTGCTCGTGATCGCGATCTGGACCACCACGCAGGCCGTGCTCATCGCGGCCGTGATCGTGGCCGGCGTGTTCATCGGCGTGAACAACACGGTCACCACGCAGGCCGTCATGACCATCTCCCCGGTCGAGCGGCCGATCGCGACCGCCGCGTACGGCTTCGTGCGGTTCATCGGCGGCGGCCTCGCGCCCTTCGCGGCCGGCAAGCTGGTCGAGGCGACCAACGTCCACGTGCCGTTCTTCATCGGCGCGGCCGCCCTGGTCCTCGGCATCGCCATCCTGCGCACCGCGCACGAACAGCTGGGCGAGGCCGAACGCGCACAGACCGAACCCCTCGCGGCACCCGCCACCGTGGAGCTGGGAACCGTGCCGGCAACGGCGTGATCGTCGCGGCGGTGGGCCGGAGACCGTCCACTGTGACGCGGTAGTCGTCGACCCGGTGGCCGTCGAGCATGCCCAGGTGGGCGCGGCGGCGGGTTGGCCCGGTCCGCCACCCGGACCAGCCACGATCCCACCAAATGCCCCTTAACCGGGAAAAACAGCTGTTCACATCAACGAAACGCCCAGAACCCCCGTACCGAGAAAGTCGGGTACGGGGGCATGTAACAACCGTGCCCGCAACGTGGGCACGACTCCACGCGGCGGGTGCGCAGATCGAAAGGGTTTCGATGCGACGACGCCGATTAGTCTCGGCCGCGGCCGCTCTGCTCGTGGTTTCACTCCTGCAGGTGCTCCCCGCTCCGGCGGCGGCAGGCGCACCTACCGCCGCTCCGCCGCCGAACGACACCAGGGAGCTGACCCGGAAGGACTTCACCTTCGAGGGCAAGCCCGTGGTCGTGCCCAACAGCTACCAGCCCAGCGCCAAGCGCTCCGCCACCGCCGCGGCGGTCACGCCGCCGGTCGGCACGGTCCGCCCGTGGCTCGCGCTGGACGACGTGCAGGGCATCGTGTACCTGAAGGAGTACACGCTCCGCGCCGTCGGCGACAAGATCGAGGTCTGGGTCGCGAACGACACGTCGTTCCCCGAGGGCGACTGCCGCAACCAGATCGCGAACACGACCACGGTCACCGACGCGCAGGTCAACTCGCTGGTCTCCGAGTTCGACGCCAACATCTACCCCAAGGAGACGGCGGCGTTCTCCACGCCACCCGACCGGGACGGCTCCAACCCGAGCCCCCTCGTCGAGGGCTTCGACTTCACCGGCGAGGGCGACAACACGGTCGCGCTGATCGACAACGTCCGGGACGACAACTTCTACACCTTCCCGGCGGCGCCGACCTACATCGCGGGCTTCTTCTCGTCGCAGTTCAACGAGCTCGTCGACCGGAACGTGATGACCGTCGACGCGTTCGACTGGGCGCACCGCACCGGCGCGAACCCGCCGGACGAGCCGACCAGCGACCTGTGCACCAGCCGCCCGGGCCGCCCGCGTCTCTACGAGGGCACGTTCGCGCACGAGTGGCAGCACCTGCTGCACTACTACACCGACCCGTTCGAGGGGAACTGGGTCAACGAGGGCCTGTCGGACTTCGCCCAGACCCTGGTCGGTTACGTCGACCCGCGCCTGACGGTGTTCGACAAGGGTGGCGACAGCCACCTCTACTGCTACCAGGGCTTCGGCACGGTGCAGACGCCGAACAACCCCAACCCGCGCAACTGCGGTGGTCCGGAGAACTCACTGAACCTGTGGGGCGAGGGCGGCAACCCGAACGCGGTGCTCGCCGACTACGGGCACGCGTACTCGCTGTCGCAGTTCCTGTACGACCGCTACGGCCTCGAGTTCATGACGAAGCTGCACAACGACGGCGCGCGGCAGGGGCTGGCGAGCCTCCAGGCGCTCCTCGCCGAGCAGGGCGCGGACACCTACACCGTGCTGCACGACTTCCAGTCCTCGACGCTGCTCGACAAGATCGTCGGTGACTCGAAGCGCGGTGTCGTGATCGGGGTGCCGAAGAAGCGGGTGACCACGCCGAGCCTGCGCTCGACGGTGAACCTGGCCAACCCGGCGGCCTACGCCACCCCGGGCGCGGCGCCCAACGGCGCGGACTACGTGCCGCTCCAGAAGGCGGACGGCACCGTGCTGCGCGGCAGGGACCTGCGGTCGCTGTCGTTCGAGGGCGCGGCGACGCAGCCGTCGATCCCGCTGGCCTGGACGGTCGTGTCGAACGACCCGGACCGGCCGGGCAACCCGGTGCTGTTCTCCGGCAACGAGGACAACACCAACGCGACGGCCGTCACGCAGGTGACCGTGCCGGCGGCCGACCCGACGCTGCGCTTCCTCGCGAAGTACGGCGCCGAGCCGGGCTACGACTACGGCTACGTCCTGGTGTCCACCGACGGCGGCGCGACCTACACGCCGATCGCCGGTGACAAGACCGGGCCCGCGCCGCTCGGCCCCGGCCTGAACGGCGAGACCGACGGGTTCGAGCCGCACACCTACGACCTGTCCGCGTACGCCGGGCAGACCGTGCTGATCGGCATCCAGTACGTGTCCGACGGCGGCACCAACCTGGGTGGCCTGCTCGTCGACGACATCACCGTGGGTGGCACGACAGTCAGCGACGGCTCGTCGCTGGCGCCGTTCGACTCGCCGACCGAGATCCGCCCGACTCCGGTGCACAACTGGAACCTGCGGCTCATCGCGTACGACGAGAAGAACCAGGTCGCGCTGCAGGTCGAGTTCAACGGCCGGAACAAGGTCAAGCTCGGCTGGCTGCAGCTGCTGGCCCTGTCCGTGTTCCCGAAGGTGGTCGCGGTCGTGGCCTACGACGAGCCGACCGAGACCGTCCAGCAGTACGCCCCGTACACGCTGACGGTCAACGGGGTGGTCCAGCCGGGAGGCAGTGCCTGATTTGTCTGGTGGCCCCCGGCACTCCCGTGTCGGGGGCCGCCCTTTGTATACCGTGAGAAAATCACCCGATCAGGGAAGTGACAGACTACGGACATGCGGTCTCTACGGTTCGAGCGCGCCGGCGCCACACTCACCGCGATCATGCGTGATGGGGCCGGGACGCCGTTGGTGTTAGTGCCCGGGGTCATGGCGAACGCGGAGTCGTGGTTGCCGGTGGTGGAGCACATCCACCTGCCGAACCCCGTGATCGTGGTCAACCGGCGCGGGCGGGCGCCGAGCGGTCCGCTGGGGCCGTACTACTCGGTGCGCACCGAGATCGACGACCTGAACCTGCTCCTGGACGAGCTCCAGACCGACGCGCACCTGTTCGGCTGGAGCTACGGCGGCCTGATCGCGGTGGAGGCGGCGACCGAGCGATACGACCTGCGGTCGCTGACGCTGTACGAGCCGATCGCGACGCCGTTCGTCCCCGAACAGGTCCCACCGCTGCGGGAGGCCATCGCCCGCGGTGACCTGGACCGGGCGGTGGAGATCGTGAACCGGGACATCTCGGGCTTCTCCGCCGAGTACGTGGCCGAGCTGCGGCGGTCGCCGGCCTGGCCGTCGCTGGTGTCACTGGCCGCGCCGCTGGCGGAGGAGCTGGGGGCGATCAACGCGCACAGCCCCGCGCTGGGACGCTACCCGAGCCTCGACCTGCCGGTGACGCTGCTGGTCGGCGAGCGCACAGAGGGCGGGTTCCCCTACGGCAAGCCGTTCGCGCTGATCGCGAGCGCGCTCCCCCAGGCCCGGACGGTCCGGATCGCCCGGCAGGGGCACCTGGCGCACGTGCACGCCCCGGATCTACTGGGCAAGCACATCACCGACGCGGTCGTTCGCTGACCCGTTTGTAACTCCAGCCCAGCAGGGCGAACAGCACGATCGCGGACAGGATCAGGCTGGAGCCGGTGCTCCAGCCCGCGAGCGGCAGCCACGGGAACAGGCGCAGGCCCCAGACGATCCCGGCGGCGAGGAGCCCGAGCCCGCAGAGCACCGACCCGGCGATGCGGAGGGGGGACGACACGCTGTCCTCGGCGGCCTTCATCGCGCGGTCCCGCACCGGGTCGATGTGGCGCTCCAGGGCGGGGAACTCGCTGGCGAGGATCAGCAACCCGGCGAGGACCAGGAGGAGGCCGGGACCGGGCAGCACGAGCAGCGCGACCCCGATCAGGAGGACGACGCCCCCGACGACCGCGATGGTCACGCGTTTGACCTGTTTGCCTGCAGCCATGGTGTAGTCATCGTGCCCTGTTCGCGGGGTTTCCGCTCGGTTTAGGATCTCGGCCGGGTCGGGGCCCGGACAGGAGTGGGGACAGAGTGCGGCGATTCACCTACGCCAGCGGCAGCTCGCACAAGTTCTGGTCGGTCGGCCGCGACGGCGCCACGGTGACCGTCCACTTCGGACGCGTCGGGACGGACGGCCAGACCCAGGTCAAGGAGCTGGCCTCGGACGGCGAGGCGGAAGCCCATGTCACGAAGCTCATCACGCAGAAGGTGAAGAAGGGCTACGCGGAGGAAACGACGGAAATCGAGGTAGGTCCTCCGGTCGTCGAGGTAAGCCACGCGGACCCCGAACCAGCCGACGAGGACGCCTTCGTCCTCCCCGACCGGTGGCGGGAGCTGATCCACCCCCGGCGCGGCGGGCGGTTCGTCCCCGTCCTCGACGGCGACCCCGCCCGTGCCTGGCAGCTCGTCGACGAGTTCCGGGACAAGGTCGTCACCGTGATCGAGAAGCGCCACGGGAACGTCAACCTCGACACCACGATGGACTACCTCGACAACCGGACCGGCGACCCGCACGACGCCGCCGCCGTGGCCGCGGTCGTCGACTGGGCGCTCAACAAGGACGCGGAGGCACGCGCCGTGGAGTCCGCCGCCTTCGTCGACTGCTGGGTCGCCGACGGCGGGTTCGACTTCGCCGCCCGGGCGGTCATGGCGCGCCAGCGGGTCTACATGAACTACTCGGCCCTCTACCGCCACAAGCGCGGCAGCCGGAACCGCCACGACGATCCGCACGTGGACCCCATCGTGGGCCGGTTCCGCGCCCACCTGGCCGTCGCGAGCGACGACGACCACGCGGCCGCCGTCCAGGCACTCGACGAGTGCCGGCAGAGCAACCACGACCAGCTGGTCGCCGCGTTCCTCGTGCCGAGCCGGGCCGACTGGCTCGACGCCACCCTCGCCCACTCGACGTACGCCTCGCCGATGCTGGTCGAGGCGTTGGGCCACCCGGACCAGCTGGCCGAACTGCAGATCGAGCCCTACCACCTGTACGCCACGCCGACCGTGGTGCCGACGCTGGTCGACGGGCTCGGCCCGACCGTCGCGCCGTTCCTCGCCGACCAGTACGACAAGCACGCCGGCTACTACGCCGACGAGACCAAACAGCTCCTCGCCGCGCTCGCCGTCATCCCCACCGACGAGGCGTTCGACCTGCTCCTGCGCCGGGTCAACAAACGGTGGGTCCGCCCGCACCTGCAGGACGCGATGAACCGCTTCCCCGTCCGCGCGGCCCGCCGGCTGGCCGCGACCCCGGCGAACCCGACCGCCGCCGAGCTGCTCCGCGCCCACGCCCGCACGCACGCCGGCCTGCTCGCCACGGCCGACCTGCCCGACGCCGTGCGGGCCAAGCTCGACCAGTTTCCCGGCACCGTCCCCGAAGCCGACCCCGCGACCCTCCCCGCCCTGCTCGTCGAGCCGCCGTGGACCCGGAAGCGCACGGCGGCGAAACCCGCCGTCGTCGCCGGGCTGACCCCGGCGGCGACCCCGCACGTCGCGTGGGCGCCGGGCGAGCGGGAGGAGTGGCGCGCCCCGAAGTACACGTGGGGGCACGACGACTGGTCGGCGACGAAGCAGTCCGAGTACCACCCGAACCAGGTCCTCGCCATGTTCCGGGCCGGCCAGCTCGACTACCTCGCGGGCGTGCTCATGGCCACCGGGCCCGACGAGCTGGTGGGCCAGCTGATCGGCGAGTGGCGACCGAACGAGATCTGGCAGCTCGAGCCCTACGTGCACCGCATCGCCGCCCGCCACGAGCTCGACGCCGTGCCCGCGCTCAGCCACCTCGCCGCGAGCACCCCGATGCCCCAGACCGTCGAGCTGCTGCTGCCGTTCGCCACCGCCGAGCTCACCACGCTGATGACCGACTGGCTCGCGCGCCTCAAGTCGGTGCGCCAGGTCGTCCGCGCCTGGTTCCGCCGGCACCAGGAGACCGCCGCCCGCGTCCTCGTGCCGGCCGCGCTCGGCAAACCGGGGAAGGACCGCCGGGCCGCCGAGGCGGCGCTCCGCATCCTCGACCCCGCGACCGTCACCACAGCCGCGGCCGAGTACGGCGCGGAGGCCGCCGCCGGGATCGCGACGCTGCTCGCCACCGACCCGCTGGACGTCCTGCCCGTCCGGCTGCCGAAGTTCCCCGCCTGGGTGACGGTCGCCGCCCTGCCGCAGCTGATCGTGCGGCACAGTGGCGCCGCACTCCCCCACGCCGCGGTCACCCACGTGGTGACGATGCTGGCGATGTCCAAACCGGACGAGGTCTACGCGGGTGTCGACGTGGTGACGGAGCTGTGCACGCCGGACTCGCTCGCCGAGTTCGCGTGGAGCCTGTTCGGCGCGTGGCAGTCCGCGGACATGCCGGCCAAGGACGGCTGGGCGCTCTCCGCGCTCGCCTGGTTCGGCGACGACGAGACCGTCCGCCGCCTCACGCCGCTCATCCGCGCCTGGCCGGGCGAGGGCGGGCACGCCCGGGCGGTCGCCGGGCTCGACGTGCTCGCCGCGATCGGCACCGACGTGGCCCTCATGCACCTGCACGGCATCGCCCAGAAGGTCAAGTTCGCCGGCCTGCGCACGAAGGCACAGGAGAAGATCGCGCAGGTCGCCGCCGAGCTGGAGCTGACACCCGACCAGCTCGCCGACCGGCTGGTCCCCGACCTCGGCCTGGACGACGACGGCAGCATGGTCCTCGACTACGGCCCACGCCAGTTCGTCGTCGGCTTCGACGAACGGCTCACCCCGTACGCCGTCGACGACACCGGCACCCGCCGCAAGGACCTGCCGAAGCCGGGTGCCCGAGACGACGCGGAGCTCGCACCCGCCGCGCACAAGCGGTTCGCGGCACTGAAGAAGGACGTGCGGACGCTGGCCGCCGACCAGGTCCGCCGGCTGCAGCAGGCCATGGTGGCGGGCCGGCGCTGGACGGCGACCGAGTTCACCGACCTGTTCGTGGGCCACCCACTGCTGCGCCACGTCGTCCGGCGCCTCGTGTGGGCGCACTTCGAGGGGGACGACCCCGTGCTCACGTTCCGGGTCGCCGAGGACCGCACGCTCGCCGGCGTCACCGACGACGAGGTGGCCCTCCCGGCGGACGCGAACATCGGCATCGTGCACCCGCTGCACCTCGGCGACGAGCTGGCCGCGTGGGCGGAGATCTTCGCCGACTACGAGATCCTCCAACCGTTCCCGCAGCTCGGCCGGCCCGTGCACGCGCTCACCGACGAGGAGAAGGCCGCGCGCGAGCTGACGGTGTTCAAGAACGTCACCGTGCCGACCGGCAGGGTGCTCGGCCTGACCAACCGCGGCTGGCAGCGCGGCGAACCCGGCGACGGCGGCGTCGAGTGGTGCGTCCTGCGCCCGGTTCCCGGTGGCCGCGCGGTCGTCGTCAGCCTCGAACCCGGCATCGCGGTCGGCCTCGTCGACGAGTTCCCCGAGCAGAAACTCGACTACATCTGGTTGAGTTCGGACGGCGACGGCTACTGGGAGCCCCGCAAGGACGGGTTGACCTTCGCCGAGCTGGACCCGGTGACGGCGTCCGAGGTACTGACCGAGCTGTGCGAGCTAACGGGAACGACACGGTGACCAGCACGACGACCGAAGACCTCCAGCGACCACCCGCCGAAGTCCGGTTCGCGGCCGAGCTCGCGCGGCTGCGTGCCGAGGACGGCCCGCGGCCACCGGGCTGGGCGCTCTCGCTGGGTGCCGCCCGCAGGTTCGTCGTCGGCGACGAGTCCGCCGGCATCACCCGCAAGTTCGTCGGCGACCCGTCGCTCGTCGACCGGGCGCTGGTGACGCTCGCGACGAGCCGCGGGCTGATGCTGGTCGGCGAGCCCGGCACGGCCAAGTCGCTGCTGTCCGAGCTGCTCGCGGCCGCCGTCAGCGGCGACTCGACCCTCACCATCCAGGGCGGCGCGGCGACCACCGAGGACCAGATCAAGTACTCGTGGAACTACGCCCTGCTCGTCGCGGAGGGCCCGACGACGCGGTCGCTGGTGCCCGCGCCGATGGTGCGCGGCATGGCCGAGGGCAAGCTCGTGCGGTTCGAGGAGATCACCCGCTGCCCGCTGGAGGTCCAGGACTCGCTGCTGTCCCTGCTGTCCGAGCGGGTCGTGGCGATCCCCGAGCTGACCGGCCCGGACGCGATGGTGTTCGCCCGCGAGGGCTTCAACGTGATCGCCACCGCAAACACCCGCGACCGCGGCGTGAACGAGATGAGCGCGGCGCTGAAGCGGCGGTTCAACTTCGAGACGGTGTTCCCGATCGCCGACTACGCGACCGAGCTGGCGCTGGTCGAGGCGGAGGCGACGACGCTGCTGCGGCGGTCCGGGGTGACCGTCGCGCCGAGCCCGGACGTGCTCGAGGTGCTGGTGACCACGTTCCGCGAGCTGCGGACCGGCGTGTCCGAGCGCGGCGAGCCCATGGACCGGATGACCAGCGTGATGAGCACGGCCGAGGCCGTGTCGGTCGCGCACGCCGTCGGCCTGCGGGGCTGGTACCTGCGTGGTGAGGCCGGCACGCCGGCGGACATCGTCGAGTGCCTGGCCGGCGCGGCGGCGAAGGACAACGCCGACGACCTGGCGCGGCTGCGCCGGTACCTGGAGCAGCAGGTGCCCCGCAAGAAGGGCACGCACTGGAAAGAGTTCCACGCGAGCCGGTTCGCCCTGCCGTTCGCCCAGCCCTGATGCCGGCCACGTTCATCGGCGTCCGGCACTTCAGCCCGGCCTGCGCCCACCTCGTGCGCGAGACGATCGACCTGCTTCGACCGTCGTACGTGCTCGTCGAGGGACCGGCGGACTTCAACCGGAGACTGGACGAGCTGCTCCTCGGCCACGACCTGCCCGTCGCGATCTTCACGCACCTCCGTTCGGCCGAGCGCGCCCACGCCTCGTGGACGCCGTTCTGCGAGTACTCGCCGGAGTGGGTCGCGCTGACCGAGGGCCGGCGGGTCGGCGCGGGGGTCCGGTTCATCGACCTGCCGGCGTGGCACGAGGCGTTCGAGGACCGGGTCAACGTGTACGCGGACGCGGAGGCCCGGTACGCCGACGCGATGGACCGGCTGTGCCGGGCGTACGCGGTGGACAACTTCGACGCGCTCTGGGACCACCTGTTCGAGGTCTCCGGCGACACGACCGGGCTCGACGCGTTCTTCGACGTGGTCCGTGGCGCGGCGGCGGCCGGGGCTTCCGACTCCGCACGCGAGGAGTACATGGCCGCCTGGGTTCGCGCGGCGGTCGCGGACAGTGGTGACCGGCCCGTGGTCGTGGTGACGGGCGGGTTCCACCGGCCGACGCTGATCCGGTTGTCCGCGACCGGGGGCACGGCGTGGCCGGAGGTGCCGGCACACCCGGACTCCGGCAGCTACCTGGTGCCGTACTCGTTCCGGCGGCTCGACGCGTTCACCGGCTACCAGTCGGGCATGCCGTCACCGGCGTACTACCACCGGCTCTGGCAGCACGGCCCGGCCCACGCGGCGACCGGGTTGATGGAGACGGTCGTCAAGCGCCTGCGGAAACGCAGGCAACGGGTGTCGACGGCGGACCTGATCGCGGCCCGCACCCTCGCCGACGGCCTCGCCCGCCTGCGTGGCCACCCGCACCCGGCGCGGACCGACGTGCTCGACGGCCTGGCGTCGGCGCTGGTGAGCAACGCGCTGGACGAGCCGCTGCCGTGGACGAGACGGGGCGAGCTGGTCGCGGGCACGGACCCGGTGGTGGTCGAGATGGTGGCCGCGCTCAGCGGCGACCGGGTGGGCCGGCTGCACCAGGACACCCCGCTGCCGCCGCTGGTGCACGACGCCGAGGCGGAGCTGGAACGGCACGACCTGACCGGCAAGGGGCCGGTCGAGCTGGACCTGACCACGGACCTCGAGCGCAGCAGGGTGCTGCACCGCCTGCGGGTGCTGGCGATCCCCGGCTACCAACGGCTGTCCGGCCCGGCGACCGGTATCGACCCGGTGCTGCGTGAGGAGTGGCAACGGTCGCCCACAGACCGGCGGCTGCCGGCCCTCATCGAGGCCGGCGCCCACGGCCCGACCCTCGCGGACGCGGCGACGGCGGTCCTCACCGCCCGCCTGGCGTCGGACGATCTCGCGACGACGCTTTACGACGCCACGTTCTGCGGCCTGACGGACGTGTCGCTGGCGGTGCTGGACGTGCTGGGCCCGAAGGTGGCGCGGGCGAGCGACCTGGCGGAGTTCGCGGAGCTGCTGGCGACGGTGCTGGGCCTGTGGCGGCACGACCACCTGCTGGGCACGGCGGGGAGCCCGCTGCTGGGCTCGGTGCTGGAGGCGTCGGTGCGGCGGATCCTCTGGCTGACCGAAGGCGTCCACAGTGGACCAGGGCCGGCGGACCCGCGGCGGCTGGCGACGCTGGTCGCGTTGCGGGACACGCTGGTCCACTACTCGGGTCCGGTCGACCGGGACGCGGCGGTGGCGGTCATGCGCCGGACGGCCAACGACCAGACCGCGCCACCCGACCTGCGGGGCGCGGCGTTCGGCCTGACCTGGTCGATGGGTGACGACGTGGACGCCCGACTCGCGATCCGTGGCGCCACCACGACCGCCACGCTCGGCGACTGGCTGGCCGGCCTGTTCGCCCTGGCCCGCGAGGAGGTGGTGGCCGCGGGCGACTCCGTGTTGTCCACATTGGACGACGCGGTCGCCGCTTTCACCGACAAGGACTTCCTGGTGGCCGTCCCCGCACTGCGCGGTGCGTTCGCGTACTTCCCGCCCCAGGACAGGGAAACGATCGCGGCGCACCTGCTGGCGCGGCGCGGCCTGCACACACCGGCGACGAGCCTGCTCAGGCTGACCGCGGCGCCGCAGGAGCTGACGGAGCTGGCACGGCTGGAAGCACACGTGGACGAACTGCTGGCGAGAGAAGGCCTTGCCGATGACCACACCTGATCCGACGCTCGACCGCTGGCGGCTCATCCTCGGCCAGACGGCCGGCATGGGCGCCGGCGACCGCGAGGTCGTGGCCCGCGACGCCGCCCTCGACTGGCTCTACGGCCGCGACGCCGACCTGCGGCGGCGCGGCATCCGGCGCGGCGGGTCACGCCGGGGCGGGGACGAGGAGTCCACCCTCACCACCATCGACTGGCTCGACGACATCCATCGGCTCTTCCCCAAGGAGACGGTCGAACGGCTGGAACGCGACGCCGTCGAGCGGTACGAGATCAACGACATCGTCACCGACCCGACGGTGCTCGAGCGGGTCAGGCCCAACCAGACGCTGCTGCGGGCGGTGCTCCGGACCAAGCACCTCATGAACCCCGCCGTGCTGGAGCTCGCGCGGCGCATCGTGGACGCCGTCGTCCGGGACCTGATGGAGAAGCTCGCCCAGGAGGTCCGGCAGGCGTTGTCCGGCACCCGCAGCCGGCGGCCGAGCGCGTTCAAGCAGCACAACAACTTCGACGCCAAGCGCACGATCCGCGCCAACCTCCGGCACTACCGGGCCGAGGACGGGCGGCTTTCCATCGAGAAGCCGTACTTCGTGAGCCGGGTCCGCCGGCACGTGGACCGGTGGCAGGTGATCCTCGTCGTCGACCAGTCCGGGTCGATGGTCGGGTCGGTCATCCACGCCGCCGTGACCGCCGCGTGCCTGTGGAGCCTGCCCGGGGTGAAGTCGCACCTCATCGCGTTCGACACCGAGGTCGTCGACCTGACCCGCGACGTCGAGGATCCCGTCGAGCTGCTGATGAAGGTCCAGCTCGGCGGCGGGACGGACATCGCGCGGGCCGTCACCTACGCGGCCGGCCTGGTCGAGAACCCGCGCCGAACGATCATCGCCGTGATCAGTGACTTCTTCGAGGGCGGGGACGCCAACCAGCTCGTCCGCCAGGTCGGTGGGCTCGTCGAGCAGGGCACGCACGTCCTCGGGCTCGCCGCGCTCGACGAGCAGGCCGACCCGGCCTACGACCGCGCGCTCGGCCGGCGCCTCGTCGACGTCGGGGCGCACGTCGGCGCCATGACGCCCGGTGAGCTGGCGGCGTTCGTCGCGGAGCACGTGGCACGGTGAGCGGAGCTTGCGGAGCGAACCATGAACACGAGGACAGACCTACTCGCGCTCACCGAGCAGTCGCTCGTCACGCTCGCGAACCGCGGGCTGCTGAAGCGGGCCACGCGTGACCTCGACAGCGGCGCCGGGCCTACCGTCACCACGGGCGACGACGGCACCGTCCGCGGGCACTTCCCGGACGGTACGGAAACCGTGCTGCCGCAAGGGAAGGACGGCACCTGCTCGTGCGCGGCGAGCGGGGTGTGCCGGCACCAGCTCGCGCTGATCCTCGCCTACCAGCGCGCCCACGCCGCTCCGGCCGAGCTGGTCCGCTGGTCGCCCGGCGAGCTGGCCGGCACACTCGACGAGCACTTCCCGGCCGGCGTCCTCACCAGTGCGAAACGCGCGCTGGCCGCGGGTTTCCCGGTCCGCCTGCACCGGCCCACCGCCGAGCTGCCGGAGCCGTCGGCCGACCTCGGCTCGTGCACCGTCCGGTTCCTCGTGCCGCACGACCTCGGCTACGTCCACGTCGACGGGACCCGGCAGGACGCCGTCCCACTGGCCGTGCTGGCGTTCCGCGAGGCCGACGACAAGGGGCTGACCGGCGACGACGTGGAGCTCGACGTCGGTGGCCGGCCCACGGTCGCGGCCCCGGCGCCGGGGCTGGACGCGGCGGTCGACCTCGCCACCCGCGTGTTGCTCGAGGGCGCCCTGCACACCGGCACGTCGCTCGCGCCGGTGTTCGCCCGCGCCGAGCGTGACCTCGCCGACCTGCGGTTCCCGCTCGCCGCGCTCACGGACCTGGCCGACCAGCTCGCCGCGTACCGGGCCCGGGCCGCGCACTACCGGCCCGAACGCGTCGCCGAGCTGATCGCCGAACTGCACGCGCGGCGCCGAGCGGCCGCGTTCGGCGGGACCGTGCCGGCCTCGCGGGTGCTCGGCAGCGACGAGCCCGCGGAGACGCCGCTGAACCGGGTGCGGCTCACCGGCCTGGGCTGCCGGGTCACCGACGGCACCGCCGAGATCTACCTCGCCGACCCGGGCGGCACCGTGCTCGTCCTCCGCAAGCGCTGGGACACGACCGAAACCGGCGCACAGCTGTCCACCCGGCGGATCGGCGGCCACGGCGTCGGCTCGATCGCGGCCGGCAACCTCGTGTCGGAGTCCGCCGCCCGCAGCGCCAGCCGGGCCATGCGGCTGGTGTCCGGCCGGGTCGGGAAGACGTCCGTGACGCCGTCGAACGGCGGCTGGGACACGCTGCCCGGCCCGGTCCTCGTGCGCGACCTGGCCACGCTCGACCGCACACTCGCGAACCTGGCACCCCGGCTGATCCGCCCCCGCGTGGAGGCCGAACACCTGCGGGTGCTCGCCGTGGCCGAGGTCCTCGACGTCGGCTACCACCCCGGCGACCAGCGCCTCGACGCGGTGATCACCGACGCGGCCGGCACCCGCGCGGTCGTCTCGGCGACCTACCGCCCCACCTCCCCCGCCGCGCTCGACGCCGTCGACGCCGCGCTGCGGTCCGGCCCCCGGTTCGTCGCCGGCGCGGTCCGCCGCACGCGGGGCACGGTCGTCGTCGACCCGACCGCGCTGGTCGTCGGCGCGACGGTCGTGGTGCCGGACCTCGCGCCCGGCGACGGCAGCGCGTCGTTGCTCGGCGGCGCGAGCACGCCGGTCGACGCCGTGACCGCCGCGCTGGACAGCGCCCTCGGCGTGTGTGCCGAAGCAGCCCACCGCGGTCTCCGCCACCTTCCACCCGACTTCGCACGACGGGTTTCGGCGGTCGAAGCAGGCCTGCGGGAAACCGGACTCACCCGGGCGGCGGCCGTACTCGGCCGGTTCGCGGCCGAGCTGGCCCGTCCGGACACCGCGGTCGGCGCGTGGGTCGACGCGCAGGTCCGGCTGACGACCACGGCCGACGCGCGCTGATCATGCGGGCCGCCGGCCGGTGGGGCACGGTAGTTGCGTGCGACTCACAGTGCTGTTGTCGGTTCTCGCAGTGGTGGCCACGACCGCGGCGACACCCGCGGGTGGGGTCGAGGCGCCCGGCGCGCCCGGTGAGCCGGCGGTCTACCAGCCGGCGGACAAGCAGGGCTTCGGCACCGCGCACGGTGGCGCGGCGAGCCCGGTGTGGTTCACGCTCGGCGGCGGCCGGATGACCGAGGTGTTCTACCCCGACCTGAGCACGCCGGCGACGCGTGAGCTGGCGCTGGTGGTCACCGACGGCCGGTCGTTCACCGAGACCGTGAAGGGCCGCACGGAACAGGTCGGCGACCTGACGTTCCGGCAGACGGCGCGGGGCACCGGCTGGTCCGCCGTGACGACGTACGTCACCGACCCGTTGCGGGCGACGGTGCTGGTGGACGTGGCGTTCACCTCCCGCGGGCCGCTGCGGGTGTACGCGGTGTACGACCCGGCGCTGTCCCGCGAGGGCAACGACGACACGGGGGCGAGCGGCGACGCACTGCTCTCCTCCGACGCCGCGGCGGCGAGCGCGCTGGTCGCGGGCCACGGCTTCCGCACCACGTCGACGGGATACCTCGGCACGAGCGACGGCTGGACCGACCTCGCCGACCACCGCATGGACTGGCGGTACACGCAGGCCGGGCCGGGCAACGTCGTCCAGACCGGCGAGCTGCGCCTCGACGGCGTGCGGCACCGCAAGGACACCCTGGCACTGGGCTTCGGCACCACCCGGCCGGAGGCGCTGCGGACCGCACGGGCGTCGCTGTCCGGCGGCTTCGCGACCGCCGCCGCGCGGTACGCGAAGGGGTGGCGCGACTACGTTTCCGGCCTGCGCCGGCCGCCGTCCTCGGTGGTCACGGCGCACGACCGCGCGGTGTACCGCGGCTCGCTGCTGGTGCTGGCGGCCTCGGAGGACAAGCGCCACCGCGGCGCGTACATCGCGTCGCCGAGCTTCCCCTGGGCGTTCGGGTTCGACCGGCAGATCGCGCCGGAGTTCGGCTCGTACGCGCTGGTGTGGCCGCGTGACCTGTACCAGATCGCGACCGGCCTGCTGGCGGCCGGCGACAGCGGGGGCGCGAACCGGGCCCTGGACTACATGCTGACCGTGCAGCAGCAGCCGGACGGCCACCTCGCGCAGAACACGCGGGTGACCGGCGAGCCGTACTGGACGAGCGTGCAGTTGGACGAGACCGCCGCGCCGATGTTGCTGGCATGGCAGCTGAACCGCACCGACAAGTCCACACTGGACGGTCTGCGCCGGGCCGCGGAGTTCATGATCTCCTACCCGAGGGCGCCGTACACCGAACAGGAACGCTGGGAGAACCAGAGCGGCTACTCCCCCGCGACGATCGCCGCGGAGATCGCCGGGCTGGTGTGCCTGGCCGACCTGCTGACCCGCGCCGGGGACACGGCCGGCGCGAACCGGTACCTGACCATCGCGGACCACTGGGCGTCCACTGTGGAGAGTTGGACGGTCACGCGGACCGGTCCCCTGTCGGCGGACCCGTACTACCTGCGGCTGACCAAGGACGGCAACCCGGACGCGGGCACCACGTACAACCTGGGTGACAACAACGTCGGCGAGGTGGACCAGCGCGCGGTGGTCGACCCGAGCTTCCTGGAGTTGGTGCGCCTGGGTGTCCGCCCGGCCGGCGACCCGGTCATCCGGAACACCGTCGCGGTGGTCGACGCCGCGCTGGGCGAACGCACGCCGGCCGGCCAGCTGTGGCACCGCTTCACGAACGACGGCTACGGCGAGCAGGCGGACGGCGGCCCGTGGAACGTGATCTGGCCGGCGCCGACCCGCACGTACGGCCGCCTGTGGCCGATCTTCGTGGGCGAACGCGGTGAGTACGAGCTGCTCGCCGGCGACCAGGCCGCCGCCCGGGGGCGCCTGCGGACCATCGCGGCGACCGCGAACAGCGGGCTGATGCTGCCGGAACAGGTGTGGGACAACGCGGCGCCACCGGGTGTCCGCCCCGGCACCGGCACGACGTCGGCGACACCGCTGGCGTGGACGCACGCGCAGTACGTCCGCCTGGCGTGGTCGCTCTCGGCCGGGCACCCGGTCGAACAACCGTCCATTGTGGCCTGCCGGTACACCGGCGCCTGTTGAGTTCCATCCCGGAAAGGCCAACAGAACGACGGAAGATAACGCACCGTTATCGCTGTAACAGAGAGTTACGACTGCCCGATGGGAAAGGCAACTGAATTCTCTGGGAGGCGACATGGACAACGCACGCCAGGTTGTGCGGTGGAGCATTCCCGGTTTTGTCCTCGCGCTGGAACTGGCCGTGTTCGCCGCCACGTTGCGCCTGGCAGAAGGCCGGGATCCACTCAAGGTCATCGAAGCGGGCGGCACGACGGCCGCCATTGTCAGCGTGCTCGCGGGTGTGCCCGTCGGCTTTCTGATCTATCAACTCTACTTCCGGAACTACCGACCGTTCGGCTACAGCCTGTTACTGACGATCCGGCAGCTTTCCCTGCTGCCACGGGACGTCGTCCGCCACGTGCGTGGTGAGCTCTCCTGGCGGGACATCCGGGAGAACTGCGCGTTCGTCCGCGTCGACCGGGGCGCGGCGATTCTCCAGGAATACCTGGCCCGCGGTGGGCGCGAGGATCTCGTCACGCATGTGTGGCCACGCCTCGACCTGCCCGAGCACGATCTCGGAAAGAGCATCGAGGAGGTCGCGGAATACACCCCGGTGCTCGGGCGGATCAGAATGTTGCGGCTGCTGCCGGGCGAGCACAACGGGTGCGAGGCCATGCTCTGTTTCGTCTGCCGGACGCGGTACGAACGGAGATTCCGCCGGAACTGGGCGATCGTGATGGCGATGCTCGATTTCACCTCCGGGTTCCAGCACGCCGGTGTGATCAAGAGCGAATACACCAGCGGCTCGGACATCTACCACGCGCTCGGCGCCACCCGCACCGCGATCGTGGGCGCCTGGTACCTGTCGCTCGGCTACCTGTTCCTCGTCGCGCGGCCGGCGGCACCTCAGCTGGTGCTCGGCGCGCTGGCCATGTCGGTGCTCGCGTTCACGCAGTACAAGGTGCTGTCCTCGGCACGCAGGCAGGCGTTCCTCAACCTCGTGGCCCGCGTCGCGACCGGCCTGGCCTGGTTCTCCCGCACCGACTGGCGGACGGTCACAGCAGCGTCAACAGGTGTGACAGCACCGCGCCGTCGCTGACCCGCAGGCCGTCGTGCTGGTGGTCGGCGGTGTGCCACAGGCGCAGGTCGCCGACCAGGCCCGCGGTGCGCAGCGACAGGTCGCGGGGCACGTACATGTCCGTGTCGTACACCGCCGCCGCGACCGGGACCTCGTTGCGGCGCAACCGGTCCACGTCGTACAGCGCCGGCCACCGCGGCCGGTCGGCGATCGCGTCCGCCACCGGGCGCAGGGGCGCCATCATGGGATCGTCGTCGAACATCCACGGGTAGATCATCTCGCCGGTGAAGTACACGGGGGCGTCGCCGGCCAGGGACCGGCGGGCGTCGAAGGCCGGGAACTCGGCGCGCACCCGCTGCGCCGCCCAGCCCGTCGCCCCGGCGCCCTGCGCGTAGGTCGGCTCGTGCAGCAGGTAGTACAGCGGGTTCGCGGGCGTCGCCCAGGCCAGCGCCTCCTGCGTGGCGAGCAGGAACGCGTCCGACAACCGGCGGCCCTCGAACGGGGACTCCAGCAGGTAGTGCAGTTTCGCGCTGCCGTCCCGGCCGCCGAGCAGGTTGCCCACCGACTGGAACGCCTCCACCGTGAGCCGCCGGCCGTTCGGCAGCAGGACCTCCTCGGCCAGCAGCGCCGACGCCACCCGGCGGGCGTGCTCGACGTCCGCCGGGTAGGCGCGGTAGTGCTCGACGTTCTTCGCGGCCACCACCGGGTAGAGCGCCCGGTAGGCGTCGACCGCGTCCGTCTCGACGCCCGGCAGCCCGCCCGTCACCAGTGCCGCACGCAACCCGGACGGCGCGAACGACAGGTACGTCATCGTGCAGAACCCGCCGAAGCTCTGCCCCAGCGCGGTCCACGGCTCGCCCCCGGTCAGCGACCGGCGGACCAGCTCGGCGTCCCGCACGATCGAGTCGGCGCGGAAGTGCGCCAGGTAGTCCGCGCCACGCGACAGCGCGACCGCGCGGGTCACGGGTGTGGACCGGCCGGTGCCCCGCTGGTCCAGCAGCAGCACCCGGTAGTCCGCCAGTGCCCGCAGCAGCCAGCCCTCGTGCCCGAGCGGGCGTGGGGCCGGGAACCCCGGGCCGCCGCCGAGGAACAACAGCCAGGGCAGCGACGGGTCGGCGGTCACCTCCCGTGCGTACACGCTGATCCGCTCGCCGCCGGGCCGGTCGTGGTCGAGCGGCACGTCGACGGTGTGGTCGGTGAGCCTCACGACACCCTCCGCAGGGACGCCGCCGCGACCTCGGCGACGGCGGACGCGACCGCGGACAGCGCCGGCAGGTCGAGCTTCCACTGCTGCCAGTACAGCGGCACCTCCACGGCGGTGGACGCCAGCGGCACCAGCGTGCCGGACCGCAGCCGGGGCGCCGCCTGCTCCTCCGGCACCATGCCCCAGCCGAGCCCCGCCACGACCGCCTCCACGAACACCTCCGACGCCGGGACGTAGTGCCGCAGCTCGCTCGCCCGCTGCCCGCCGAGCGTGCGGATGAACCGGTCCTGCAGGTCATCGCGGCGATCGAACATCACCACCGGCGATCGTGCCAGATCGTCGAGCAGGGCCCCGGTCAGCCGGCGCGCCGCGAAGGACGGGCTCGCCAGCGGCAGGTACCGCAGGTGCCCGAGCAGGCGCGCCGAACAGCCCTGCACCGGCGTCGCCGACGACGTGACCGCGGCCATCACGGTGCCCTCGCGCAGCAGGGTCGTCGTGTGGTCCTGGTCCTCGCGGTGCAGCTCGAAGCAGACGTCGGGGACGCGGGCCAGCGCCGGCAGGAACCACGTCGCCAGCGAGTCGGCGTTGACCGCGATCGGCACCCGCACCGGCTCGCCGGTACCGCCCAGCTCGGCCCGCGTCTCCTGCTCCAGCGCCGCGAGCCGGCGGCCGAACCGGACGACCACCTGGCCGGACTCGGTCAGCCGCACCGGCTTCGTGCGGGTCACCAGCACGCTGCCGGTCCGCTGTTCGAGGGCCTTCACCCGCTGGCTCACGGCCGAGGGCGTCACGTGCAGCGCGGCCGCGGCGGCGTCGAACGTGCCCTCGTCGACCACCGCGAGCAGCGTGCGGACCTGGTCGAGTGGCAGCTCAGTCATCACGCTGGCTAATGTTACTTAAGAATCTTTAGCTGTACTGTTGACAGCGGCGAACCTAGCCTCGGGGTCATGAGGGACGTCCTGCTCGCCGCCGTCGCCGGGTTCGGCACCAGCCTCTCGCTGATCGTGGCCATCGGCGCGCAGAATGCCTTCGTGCTGCGGCAGGGCATCCGCCGCGACGCCGTGCTGGCCGTGGTCGCCATCTGCGCCGTCTCGGACGCGGTGCTGATCACGCTCGGCGTCGGCGGGGTCGGCGCGCTGGTGCTCGCCTTCCCCACCGTGCTGACGGTGGTCGGCTTCGCCGGCGGCGCTTTCCTGCTGTGCTACGGGTTCCTCGCCGCCCGCCGCGCCTTCCGGCCGTCGGCCATGACCATCGCGCACGCGCCTGGCGGGAACCGGGTCGTGCTCACCTGCCTCGCGCTGACCTGGCTGAACCCGCACGTCTACCTGGACACGGTCCTGCTGCTCGGCACGGTGGCCGCGAACCGCGGCGACCTGCGGTGGGCGTTCGGGGCGGGCGCCGTGCTCGCGAGCCTGTGCTGGTTCGCGGCTCTCGGGTTCGGCGCCCGCCTCCTCACCGGCTTCTTCTCCCGCCCGTCGTCGTGGCGGGTGCTGGACGGGCTGGTCGCCGCCACGATGGTCACCATCGGGGTGACCCTCGTGGCGGGCGCCGGCTGACTAGCGCACCCGGTAGGCGCGGATGATCGTCTGCCGCACCGTGTTGCCGTCCCGGTCGGACGCGGCCGCACGCAGCGACACGAACCCGCTCGCCGGGTTGGGCACCGTCACCTCCCAGTGCCCGTCCTTCGTGCGTGGCCTGGCCGTCACCCAGGTGGCGCCGTCGTCGAGGGAGTACTCGACGGTGTCCAGGGTGGGGCGCCCACCCGCGGCGCCGGTCTGCCGATGGACGGTCACCGGGATGGTCGTCCTCCGGCCGGCCGGGACGTGGTTGAGCCCGTCCACGGACGGCGCGAAACCGACGGCCAGCAACGGCAACGGTGTTGCCGCACCGGTGTGCGCGGACCGGAACGTCCACTCCGCACCGACCTGTGTGGACAGTGGCCAGGCCGGGTGGTGCCGCGTCACCGACGACACGAGCCGGTAGTCCGCCGCGCCGGCCGGCACCGTGAACTCCCCCTTGCCCGGCAGCCCGCTGCTACCGACGAGCACGCCGCCCGCGTACAGCGCCGTGTCGCCCGTGTCCGCGAAGCTGTAGTCCTCCGGCCTCGGGTACCCGGCGTGCCTCCCGGCGTCGGACAGCAGCGGCAGCGTGGCACGAACCGTGTCGCCGTCGCGGACGGCCAGGTCGGTCGTCCGCTGGCCGGGGAAGAACCGCAGGCCCACCGCCAGGCTCGGCCCGACCACTGCCGCACCCCACTCCGCGTGCTGCCGCGAGCCCGCGCGATAGGTGACCCGCGGTCCCATCAGCTCCCACTCGGGTCCCCCGCCGAGGTCCGGCGCGGTGCGCACCGACAGGTCCCACTCCACCGGGCCGGGCGTGTAGTACTCGGTCCGCTCGACCGGCAACGGCAGCCGCGTCGACCACAGGGCGCTGTCGAGGTGGAACCCGTACGCCTCGGTGCCGAAGTCGAGATAGCCGTACCCGGGCACCATCGAGTGGTACTTCGCCCGCACCGCCGCGAGCTCGCGGTCCCGCACCCGGTAGTCCACACCGGACGGAACGGCACCCGGGTGCGGGAACACCAGCTCGTACCGGTACGGGCTCGCCGCGATGCCCGTGAGTGTCACCCGGGCGGTGCCGAGCGCCGCCAGCCGCGCGCCCTCGGTTCGCGTCGTGTACACCGCCGGGATCGGCGCGTCCCGGGTGGAGATGCTCATCGTCTCGGAGAACCGGAACAGCGCCGCGGCCGCGCCCGCGTCGGCGATGGCCTTCAGCCGGGGGTCGAACTCCTCCTCCTCACCGGCGGTGAGCGTGAACACCGCGAGCTTGCCGGTGAGGTCGTGCGCGGCGATCTCCTCCGGCCGCCCGCGGCCGACATCGACGGCGGTGTACGCCCGGGTCTCGTAGAACTCCGGCGAGTCGGGCACCCACTGGACGGGCACCTCGAACGGCTCCGGCGCGTCGACCGCCAGCCGCGTCAGCGGCCGCTCGACCTGCGCGCGGTTGTAGTACATGAACCCGTCGGCGGTCCCGCCGGTCGGCACGGCGTAGAGGTCCTGGTCCCACCCGGTGAGGACGCCGCCCCGCGCGACGTCGTTCTCCACGAGCAGGCCGCTGACCCCGGCCGCGACCGCCGCGTCCGGGCGGTCGACGTGAACACCGACCTTGTTGCCCAGCCTGGCGTCCAGCGGCACGGTCGTGTCGCGGGCGACGGTGAGCTCCGGCGCCGAGGCCAGCGTGACCGACGGGAGTGCCCCCGCGACCGGTGTGTTCACGAGGGCCGTCACGGCGTACCGGCCCGGCGGCAGCCGCACCGGCTGGCCCGCGAACACGGGGTAGAACGCGACGTCGGCCTCGTCCAGGCTCACCACCATCGCGACACCCGCCGGGTCGCCGGCCGCGAGCGCGTGGCCGTCCCGGTCGGTCATCGCCAGCGTGAGGTCGTAGCGCTCCGGCTCCTTGTAGCCGCCGATCGTGGTCTGCACGACCGTGTCGCCGGAGGTCGCCACGAGCCGGCCGGCGTAGGTGCCGACCGGACCGGCGGACGGGTCGAACGTGACGGTCACGGTCGCCGTGCCACCCGCGGGGACGGTCACCGACGACCGGTCGGCGCGGAACATGCCGGCCGGCGCGGGCTGCCCGTCCTCGTTCCACGCGGTGAGCGCGAGGTCGAGCGTCACGTCGGCGGTGCCGGAGTTGCGGTAGGTGGCGGTCTTCGGCTCGGGCGCCGGCCCGTCGTGCGGCCAGCGGACGGAGCCGAGGCTCAGGCTCGCCGGGCTCGCGGTGACGGGCTGGCGCACCGCCCGTGCGACGTCGACCCGGCCGGTGCCCGCCTCGTACACACCGGCGTCGACCGGGTGCGCGGTGCTCATGAGCGCGGACTTGAGCTGCTCGCCGGACCAGTCCGGGTGCTGCGCGGCGAGGATGGCGGCCGCGCCCGCGACGTGTGGGGAGGCCATGGAGGTGCCATCGAGCCGGGCGTGGTGGTCGTCGACGGCGTAGTCGGGCAGCGTGCCGGCGGCGCGCGCGGCGACGATCGACTCACCGGGCGCGGCGATGTCCGGCTTCAGCGCGGAGTCGCCGTAGCGGGGGCCGCGCGAGGAGAACGGGCTGAGCACGTCCTGCTTGGACACGCTCGCGACGGCGAGCGCGGCGTCGGCGGCGGCCGGGCTGCTGACCGGGATCCCGGCCTCGCCGTAGTTGCCGGCCGCCACGACGAACAGCGTGCCGTGCTCGGCCGACAGCCGGTTCAGCTCGGTCTCGATCGGGTCGGTGCCGTCGCCGGCCCCGCCGCCGAGGCTCATGTTGACCACGCGGGCGCCGCTCTCGGCGGCCCACTGCATGCCGGCGATGATCGCGTCGTACGGGCAGCCGTAGACGTCGCACACCTTGCCGATCACCAGGTGCGCGCCCTTCGCGACGCCGGTGTACCGCCCGCCCGAGGCGGTGCCCCGGCCGGCCGCGATGGACGCGACGTGCGTGCCGTGCCCGACCTCGTCGCGGATGCCGCTGGGTGCGCCGACGAAGTCGTGCTCGCCGGTGACCACGCCGGCGAGGTCCGGGTGGGTGGGGTCGTAGCCCGTGTCGAGGACGGCGATCGTGGCGCCGGCGCCGGTCTGGCCCGCCGCCCACGCCTCGGGCGCGCCGATCTGCGGGACGCTCTCGTCGAGGGTCGGGAAGGCCCTGCCGTTGAGCCAGACCTTCGTGCCGGCCCGGGCGGTGTCGAGCACCGCCGTGGACACGGGGTGCTTCGGCACGTCCACCGCGGTCAGCCGGGCCTGCGGCAGCTCGCGGGTGATGTCGCCGAGCGCGGAGACCGCGGCGCGCGCGCCGCCGGACCCGGACTCGACGAGCAGCGGGATGTCCTTCGTGTGCGCGTCGTCGTAGCCCTGGCGGATCAGGGCGTCGACGTCGAAGAACGCGTCGTCGAGCCGGCCGTCCCGCAGCAGCGGCAGGGCGTCGCGCGGGATGACCGTGACCCCGCTCGGGCCGGCGTGCTGCAGGAAGTCCCCGCCGCCGATGCGGCGCGCGGGCTCGATGTCGCGGACCTCCCAGGTCTTCTCCGTGTGGGCCACGGTCACCCGATCCCCGGTAACCAGTGTCACCGAGTAGACCGTGCCGGGGTCCTCCGTCGCCTTCGCCGGGGGCGCCGCCTGTGTGACCGGCGCGGACAACACGCTCCCCACGACCGCGGCGACGAGCACCGGGCCGGCGAGTCGTCTACTTCTCACCTGATCGCCTTCCTGTTGGACAAACCCCTCCCGTCTTGTTTCTCCCACAGCCGCCCCGCGCGTTCACGGAGTTGGGGAAACGTGGCCCGATAAGGTCACGAGCCGTGAAACCCACGCCGTCGCACCTGCTGACCGATCCCACCGACGCGCTGTCCTCGGTGCCCGCCGCGGGCTCGCGGCGGGCGACACCCGTGGTGGGGCACCTGCGCTTCTACTACGGCCCGATGGACTGCGGGAAGTCCACGCTCGCGCTCCAGGTCGACCACAACCAGGCACGGCAGGGACGCAAGGGGCTGCTGCTCGTCCACCACGACCGGTCCGGCAAGCCGCAGATCACCAGCCGCATCGGGATCACCCGGCAGGCGCTCGAGGTGCAGGCGGACGTCGACCTGCGCGACCTCGTCCGGGCGCGGTGGGCCGAGGGCGTGCGGGTCGACTACCTGATCGTCGACGAGGCGCAGTTCCTCACGCCCGACCAGGTGGACCAGCTGGCCGAGCTGGCCGACGACGTGCAGGTGGACGTGTACTGCTTCGGCATCGCGACCGACTTCCGCAGCGAGCTGTTCCCGGGGTCGCGGCGGCTGTTCGAGCTGGCGGACGAGCTGGAGCCGGTCCAGGTGGACGTGCTGTGCTGGTGCGGGCTGCCGGCGCGGTTCAACGCCCGGGTGTCCGACGGCGTGGTGATCCGGGCCGGCGACACTGTGCTCGTGGCGGACACGGACCGTGAATTACCGGACTCGACTCCGCCGGCTACTGTGCGTTATCAAGTGTTGTGCCGGCGACACTTCCGAGTCGGCGATCTGGGGCCCGCAGTCGCAGGCCGCGGTCAGCTCAGCTTCGCCTGAGGGCCATCCTGGGGAACGCTCTCCCCCAAGTGGGCGACGTCATATAGCAATCCGGAGAGTCTCGCGTCACGAACATGTTTAACCCGCATCTCTACGGTGGAAGCTATAGAGGCAGGGGTTGCCGCGGGTCACCGTGAGCGACGGAGTGCGACAGGTGGGAACGTTTTGGCGCGCACTGACGTTGCACATGGTGAGCACCACCCTGGCTTCAGCCTGAGCGCTGTGAGCCGAACGAAAGGACGTCGCCATGGCCGACCGTGTACTCCGTGGAAGCCGACTTGGCGCGGTCAGCTACGAGACAGATCGTAACCACGACCTCGCCCCACGGCGGACGATCCGCTACGCATGCCCGAAGGACCACGAGTTCGAGGTCCCCTTCTCCGACGACGCCGAGGTGCCGTCGATGTGGGAGTGCCGGCTGCACGGTACCCCATCGAAGCTTATCGACGGCTCAGAGCCCGAGACCAAGAAGGTCAAGCCCCCGCGTACCCACTGGGACATGCTCCTCGAGCGTCGGACCATCCCGGAGCTGGAGGACCTCCTCACCGAACGGCTGCAGGAACTGAAGGTGCGCCGCAGCCGCTCGGCCTGATCTCTCGCCCTCCCGCGGGTGACGTAACGTTGAATGCCACATCGGTTCGTCCGATGTGGCATTCGACGTGTTTCCCCTGTTTCAGTTGTTCAGCGCCACCTGGTAGTCCTTGACGCGCATCGAGTCGTGCATGCGGACGCCCTTGTCGTTGAGCTTGGCCAGTGCCCTGCTGACGCCCGCCGGCAGCGCCGAGACCAGCCGGGCGCCCTGCACCAGCGCCCACACCCCCAGCCGCGAGGACGGGATCAGCGTCTTCGCCGCCCCCAGCGCGAACGCCCGGCTCTGGCGCACGATGTCGATCATCTCCCGCTCGTACGCGGCGAACGCCCGCTCGTGGTCGCCGCCGGCCTCCGCCAGCTCACCCGCCAGCACGTACGCGCCCAGCACGGCCAGGCTCGTGCTGCCGCCCACCGCGGGTCCCGGGCAGAAGCCCGCGTCGCCGACGAGCGTGACGCGGCCGCGTGACCAGGAGTCCATCCGCAGCTGGGTGATCGAGTCGAAATAGAACGCCGGGGTCCGGTCGAGCTCCGCGAGCCACTCGTCGACCTGGGGATGCATGCCGGCGAACGCCAACCGGAGGATCTCCTGCTGCCGAGGGACATCCCGGTGGTGGACGTCCAGCTCGTGGTCGCTGCGGAACAGGAACACGAGCCGCTCGTCGTCCAACGGTCGCGCCCCGTACCGGCCCACCATGCGCCCGGGCCGCATGTGCACGACGAACTCGCCGTCCAGCACACCCTTGGGCGCGGTCACCACGGCCAGATAACCCCCGATGAAGTGCTCCGCCTGGTCGCCGAAGACGAGCCGCCGGACGCCGGAGTGCAGCCCGTCCGCGCCGACCACGACGTCGAACCGGCGCGGCGCGCCGTGCTCGAACTCGACGAGGTCGTCGTCGATCTTCGTGATCGTGTCGCCGAAGACGTACTCGACGTCCGCCTTGGTGGCGTCGTGGTAGACCTCGCTGAGGTCGTCCCGCATGATCTCGACGTGCCGGTCGGACACGGCGCTGAAGACCTTGGCCAGGTCGACCGTGAGTGGCTTGTGGTTCCCCCCGCGGTGGGCGGTCATCCTGGTGGTCCCGGTGGCCTTCGCCTCGATGTGCGGCAGGACACCCATGCGCTCGGAGATGTCCATGCCCGGGCGGAACAGGTCGACGGCGTGCCCGCCCGTCTTCCGCAGGCTCGGGGCGCGCTCCACCACCGTGACGTCGAAGCCGTGGCGGTTGAGCCAGTAGGCCAGCACCGGACCCGCGATGCTGGCGCCGGAGATGAGCACCTTCATGATCCCCTCCTTACTTATCGGTAAGTAAGGCTAGCAGGTGCGCTTACCTTCCGGTAAGTAAGATATTCTTCGAGGATGGTGTCGGACACGAAGGAGCGGATCCTGGCGGCCGCGCGCGAGCTGTTCGCGCAGAAGGGCGTGCAGAAGACGAGCCTGCAGGACATCGCCGACAGGCTGGGGATCACGAAGCCGGCGCTGTACTACCACTTCGCGTCGCGGGAGGAGCTGGTGCGCAGCATCGTGCAGCCCCTGATCGACGCCGGCAAGCGGTTCGTGGAGGAGCAGGAGAAGGCGCCGTCAGTGGAGCCGAGGGCGTTGTTCGAGGGGTTCTTCGACTTCCACTACGAGCGCCGGGGCGACATCCTGATCCTGCTGTACGAGATGGGCACGCTCGCCGAGCTGGGCCTGGTCGACGTGGTGTTCGACTGGCGGACGCGCATCGCCGAGCTGCTGTGCGGCCCCAACCCGCCGCTCGCGCAGGCCGTCCGCGTGGCGGTCGCGCTCGGCGGCGTCCAGGACTGCACGATCGAGTTCCCGGACGCGCCGCGCGAGGAGCTGCGCACGGCCGCGGTGGACGCGGCCATGGCCACGCTCGGTCTGGCCTAGCTGGCCTAGCGCTTGAGCAGGGCCTTCAGCTGGTCGCGGCGGCGGCGCAGGCCCCACTTCGTGACCCGGATGAGGGCCTCGCGGATGACGTCGCTGCTCATCTTCGAGACGCCGTGCTCGCGTTCGGTGAAGGTGATCGGGACCTCGACGACGTTGAAGCCGGCCTCGATGGTGCGCCAGCCCAGGTCGATCTGGAAGCAGTAGCCGCGGGAGGCCACGTTGTCGATGCGGATCTTCTGCAGTGCCTCGCGGCGGTAGGCGCGGAAGCCGGCCGTCATGTCCTTGACGCGGGCGCCGAGGGCGACACGGGCGTAGGTGTTGGCGCCCCAGGACAGCAGGTACCGGTGCCTGGGCCAGTTCACGACCTTGCCGCCGGGGACGTACCGGGAGCCGATGGCCAGGTCGGCGTCCTCGAGGGCGTCCAGCATCCTCGGCAGGTCCTCCGGGGCGTGCGAGCCGTCCGCGTCCATCTCCACCAGCACGGCGTAGTCGCGCTCCAGACCCCACGTGAAGCCGGCGACGTACGCCGCGCCGAGGCCGTTCTTCTCGGTGCGGTGCATGACGTGCACGTGCCCGCCGGACTCGGCCGCGAGGCGGTCGGCGATCTCACCCGTGCCGTCGGGGCTGCCGTCGTCCACGATCAGGGCGTGTGCCTTCGGCAGTGCGGCACGTAGCCGGCTCACGATCCGCTCGATGTTGTCCCGCTCGTTGTACGTCGGGATCACCACGAGCACCGGCTCGAGCTGCTCCGCCATTCGTCACCCTCCTCGCCGGCGCGCCTGCCGCGCCGGTCACTTCCTGTTCCTGTCGGTCAGTTGCTTGCCCGGCTGCGCCGCCGAACCATGATCGCGACGCCGAGCGCGCCGAGTCCGACGGCTGCCATCGCCCACTCCGGGGCGGGCCCCAGTTGGTCAGACAGCGTAGTCGTCGACCGTAGCGGCACCCGCTCGACCAGCGCCGCGGGCGTGAACATGCCGGTCGACTGGCTGACGGAGCCGTCCGGCCGGACGAACGCGCTCACCCCGCTCGTCGCCGCCACGGCCACCGTGCGGCCGTGTTCGACGGCCCGGACGCGGTCCATGGCGAGCTGCTGGTAGGTCATCTCGGTCCAGCCGAACGTCGCGTTGTTCGTCGGCACGGCCAGCAGGTTCGTGCCCTTCGCCGACTCCCGCACCACGTCGTCGAACGCCACCTCGTAGCAGGTCGCGATGCCGACGCGGGCGTTTGCCATGTCGAAGACGACCGGCTTGTCACCGGGGACGAACTTGCCGGCGCGGTCCACGGCCGAGGTGAAGATCCGGAAGAACGACCGCCACGGCATCGTCTCGCCGAACGGCTGCAGCTTGCGCTTGGTGTACTGGTCGATGGGGCCTTCCCGCGGGTCCCACAGCAGCACCGTGTTCCGCGGCAGGCCGTCGTCCCCGATGATCACCGAGCCGATGGCGATGGGCGCGTTGATGGCGTGGGCGGCGTCGTCGATGCGTGACCACGCGTCCGGGTTGCGGTAGGGGTCGATGTCCGAGGAGTTCTCCGGCCAGATCACCAGGTCGGGTTGCTTCGCGCGGCCGGCCCGGATGTCCCGCGCCAGCTGCTCGGTGCGGGCGACGTGGTTGTCGAGCACCGCCCGGCGCTGCGCGTTGAAGTCGAGCCCGGCACGCGGCACGTTGCCCTGGATCACCGCGACGGTCGCCTCACCGTCGTTGGGATCCGTGCCGACCAGCGGCAACGCACCGAACGCGGCGATGATCGGCAGCAGGAACGCGAGCGCCGGCGCGACCAGCCGGCGCGGCTGGCGGTCGACCAGCAGCGTGCGGGTCAGCGCGGTGAGCCCGAAGCCCGTCATGGCGACGGCCAGCGCGATCAGCGGCGTGCCGGCGACCGCCGCGAGCGGCAGGAAGACACCGTCCGGCTGGGAGAACGCGAGCCGCCCCCACGGGAAGCCGCCGAACGGGAAGAGCGAGCGCAGGTACTCCCCCGCCACCCAGACGAACGCGGCCCACACCGGCCACGCCGGCAGGACGCTCACGGCCGCGATGCCGGCGCCGGCGAGGCCCAGGAGCGCGGCCTCGGCGAGGCTGAGCGGCAGCCACGCGACGGGCCCGACGAACTCGCCGGTCCAGGCGAGCAGCGGGACGAAGTAGCCGAGGCCGGCACACAGCGTGTAACCGAAGCCGGCGCGCGCCCGGCGGCCGTAGATCACGCCACCGAGCACCGCGATGCCGATCGGCGCGAGCCACCAGAGCGTGCGTGGCGGGTTGCTGAGGTAGATCAACACCCCCGCGCCGGTCGAGACGAGGACGCGCAGGAGCACGTTTCGCCAGGCAGGCGCACGTGCATCCGTTTTGTCGGATGCTGTCGACTCGTCCGACGAGACTGCGGGTGCGATCACCCGGCAAGCGTACGGCGTCGGTTGTTTACCGCGCGTTGCAGCCGTCCCGGTCGTCAGGGCGCCGGCCGGAAGCTGGCGGCGTAGCGGGCCTGCTCAGCGGCTTCCTCGTCGCCCTTGCGGGCGTCCCGGGTGGCGCGGGCGACGCCGTGCTCGTAGCCGTGCTTGACCGCACGCAGCTCGCAGCTCTCCTCCACGTAGGACAGGGAGAAATAGACTCCGACGATGGCCACGAGCAGCACCATCGCGAGCCTGAGCGCCAGCGGGCCGGGGACCAGCAGGCAGCCGGCCGCGATGGGGGCGAGGACCACGCACCCGCGCGCGGCGTGGCGCAGCACCCAGGTCCGGGCCGTGACGTCGTGCAGCACCCACGGCGCCAGCCGGGCCGGGAGGCGACCACCCACCGCGTACCACAGCCACTGGACCGGATTGGGTCGTTTCATGCTTAGTACTCTAACATTTAGTACACTAACTATCAGGGTGATGTGAGCCATGCCGATCGATCTGGGACCCGACCCGCTGGCGCTGGACCGGCAGGTCTGCTTCGCGCTGTCACTGGCGTCGCGCAGTGTCATCGCGATCTACCGGCCGCTGCTGGAGCCGTACGGGCTCACGCATCCGCAGTACCTGGTGCTCCTGGCCCTGTGGGACCGCTCGCCGCGGACCGTTCGCGACCTGGCCGAGACACTCCGCCACGAGCCGGCGACGCTGTCGCCCATGCTCAAGCGGCTGGAGGCCCTTGGCTACCTCACCCGAGCCCGCAGCACGCGCGACGAACGCGCCCTGGCCGTCGAGCTGACCGACAAGGGACGCGAGCTGCGGAAGGAGGCCGAGAAGATCCCGTACCGCGTGGTCGAGGAGCTGGGGATGGAGCTGGCCGAACTGGAGGAGCTGCACGCGGCGCTGTCCCGCGTGCTGGCCGCGACCGGCCCTGTTCAGAAGACGCCGGGTGACACCAGCCCCGTTTCGTAGGCGACCATCACGGCCTGCGCGCGGTCCCGAATGCCGAGCTTGAGGAAGATGCGGCTGACGTGGGTCTTCACGGTCTGCTCGGCCAGGGTGAGCCGCGCCGCGATCTCGGTGTTCGACTCGCCCCGGGCCACCCAGACGAGAACCTCCCGTTCGCGCGGGGTCAGCACGTCCAGTTTCGGCGGCGTACTGGCGAGGGCCGGCTGCCGCGCGAAGTGCGCGATCAACCGGCTGGTCACGGCCGGCGCGAGCAGCGACTCCCCCGCAGCCACCACCCGGACGGCGGCCACCAGTTCTTCGGGCGTGGCGTCCTTGAGCAGGAACCCGGACGCACCGGCCCGCAGCGCGGCGTAGACGTAGTCGTCGATGTCGAAGGTGGTCAGCATCAGGACACGTGCCGTGGTGTCGCTCTCGGCGAGGCGTTTGGTCGCCTCGACGCCGTCCAGGACCGGCATGCGGACGTCCATCAGTACGACGTCCGGGGAGGTGGCCGCACACACCTCGAGCGCGTCCTGCCCGTCGGCCGCCTGCCCCACGACGTCGATGTCGTGCTGCGCGGACAGCAACGCCGCGAACCCGGCCCGCACCATGTCCTGGTCGTCAACCACCACGACCCTGGTCGGCTCCCTCATCGGCCTCCCTTCCGGTCCGATCCTCGCATCCGCGGCCGTCCCGACACGGGATCGTGGGACCAGCGCGGGGCATTCCCGGCGCGTGACGAGCGCCTCGACGGCCGGGCGAGGCCGAACGGTGGCGAGACAGGCCAGCTGATGGATGGGCTGGGATCTTTTCCTGGCGCTGCGCGGTTTCTTGGAAGTTGGGGTGGGAACTGTGTCGAGTCAGACGGCCTCCTGGCGATTCGGGTGGGTCTCGCAGTGATTCAAGTGGACCTCGAGGTGGGGCGGGTGGGGCTTGGGGTCGGTGCGAGCGGGCTTGTGGTGGCGTGATTCCTTTCTGCGGGTGGGTCATTGCGTGTGGTGGGGGTCGAAGGGGAGGGATGCCCTGATGCGCCAGCCGCCGGCCGGTTGGTCTACTTCGAACGTGCCGCCCAGGAGGGTGGCTCGTTCGCGTAGGCCTGTGAGGCCGTGGCCTTGGGGGCGGGGGTCCTGGAGGCGTGGGGCTCGGGTGGTGGGTGGGTTTGGGGTTGGGGGGCGTTCGTTGGTTATCTCCAGTTCCAGCGTGGTTTCGGTTCTGGTGAGGGTTACCCAGGCGCGGGCTTTTGGGGCGTGGCGGACCACGTTGCTCAGGCCCTCCTGGACTATGCGGTAGGCGGCCAGCTGCACGATCTTGGGCAGGTCCGTCGTCTCGGGGGCCGGGGTCAGGGTTACGGGTGTGCCGGACGCGGTGATGCGGTCGACCAAGGCCGGTATGTCCGCCAGGGTTGGTTGCGGGGTCCGGTTCGGGTCGGCGCCGTCGTCGCGGAGGGCGGACAGGAGGCCTCTCAGTTCCGACAGGGACGTTCTCGCTACGTGGGCTATCTTGGTGAACTCCTCGATCGCTTCGGTGGGGAGGTTCTTGTGGCGGAACCTCGCCGTCTCCGCCTGGACGGTGATCATCGACATGTGGTGGGCCACCACGTCGTGTAGTTCGCGGGCTATGCGGGCTCGTTCCTCCACCACCGAGCGCAGTTCGCGTTCCGACGCGCTGACCTGGCGCTCCCGCACCAGCTCGGCCGCCATTCGTCTGCGGGCGTGCACGAAGTCACCCACGATGATCGCGATGCCCGACGTGACCACCACGATCACGCCCGTCGCCCAGTTGTCGCCGCTGTCCGGCCAGAACGCCAGCACCAGGTAGGTGCCCGCCAGGACGCCGAACATCGTCAGCGACAGGTTCCGGCGGCCCGTCGACGCCACCAGGCCGGCGACCGCGGTGACGGTCAGGACGTTCGTGATCGACCACGGCCACGGCTCGTTGGGGTTGATGGGGCTCGTCACGCTCGCCGTCGCCACCACCGCGGTCAGGACTGTCACCCACGCCTCTACCGGCCATCGGCGGTAGAAGAGCAGCGGCACCACCCGGGCAGCGCTGAGCACCATCGCGAACACGGGCTTCGTGGCGTAGTGCTGGACCAGGTCGAGGACGCCGAGACCGAACAGCACGGCCGCGGTCACCCCCAGGCCGACACGGCGGAGCTTCACGGAGACCTCCTGAGCTGAGCGGGCACCGGCTCAGACAGTCCTGCCGTGTAATCGGCGAATCACCGCCATACAGATGACTTGCAAGCCCAGGGCGGCCATCGCGTGTACGAACCAGGCACCGATCAAGGTCGGGCCGCCCCACGCGCCACGTAAGAGCGGGTCCGCGGTGAGCGGGTGGCCGAGCGCCCCGACGGCGTCCGGGCGCAGCGGGTACAGCCAGCTACTCCAGATCAGGAACACCACGAGCACCGCGAAGGGCACCGACAGGAACGACCAGCGCCTCGGCTCGAGGCCCAGCCGGGCCGCCAGCCGGCGCCGCCCGGGCACGAGTGCGAGCGCGTAGAGGAGGTGGGTAGCTGTGTGTTTCATGGTGACCACGGTAGGTGGGGGGAGGGATAAAAGCGTCACACTGGGGTTCGAACCTGTGTGTCATACCGGGGTACTACGACAATGGTCGACATGTTGCGAGTGGGGTCGACGGTGCTGGGCGCGTCCGACGTGCGCCGGGCGGCGGAGTTCTGGGGTCGCGCGCTCGGCTACGTGCCGCGCGACGAGGTCCTCGACGAGACGTTCGTGGTGCTGGCACCGGCGGGCGGCGCCGGGCAGAACATCTCGCTGATGCTCAGCGAGACACCCGTCCAGGAGAGGCCACGCGTGCACCTGGACCTGTACGCCGACGACCCGGAAGCCGAGATCGAGCGCCTGCTGGAGCTCGGCGCGTCCCGGGTGGACTGGCAGGGCTACCCGCCCGACCGCGACTACACCGTCCTGGCCGACACCGAGGGCAACCGGTTCTGTGTGATCGACAAGGGCTAACGCTCCGGCAGCAGGTTGCGCCGCACCACCTTCCCGGTCGCGTTGCGCGGCAAGGCGCTCACGAAGATCACGTCGCGGGGCACGGCGAACCGGGGCAGGTGCGCGTGCACGTAGTCCCGCACGGCCGTCGGGCTGATCGCCGCGCCCGGCCGGGGCACCACGTACGCCGCGAACCGCTGCCCGAACTCGCGGTCCGGCACGCCGACGACCGCCGCGTCGAGCACCTGCGGCAGCGTCATGATCAGGTCCTCGACCGGGCGCGGGAAGACGTTCTCGCCGCCCGACACGATCATGTCGTCGTCCCGGCCGGAGACGAACAGCCGGCCGTCGGCGTCGAGGTAACCGCGGTCGCCCGTCACCATCATGTCGGCGTACACCGTGTTCGTGCCGCCGCCGGTGTAGCCCTCGAACAGCATGTCGTTGCCCACGCAGATGCGTCCGACAACGCCGGGCGGCACGGGTAGCCCCGCCGCGTCGACGATGCCGACCTTCGTGCCGACCGGGCAGCGGCCCGCGGTCGTCGGCGCCGCCTTGAGGTCCTCCGGATCGGCGATGCTCGCCCAGGACACCTCGGTCGACCCGTACAGGTTGTAGAGGATGTCGCCGAACACCTCCATGAACCCGTTGACCAGCGGCGCCGACAGCGACGCCCCGCTGGACGCGACGATGCGCAGCGACGAGAGGTCGTAGTTGCGGATCACCTGGCGCGGCAGGTCGAGGATGCGGCGCAGCATGATCGGCACCGCGATCAGCGACGTGCAGCGGTGCTCCTCGATCGCGGCGAGCGTGGCCTCCGCGTCGAACTTGCGGTGCAGCACCAGTTTCGCGTGCAGCGGCATGCCGAGCTGCAACGCGCCGAGGCCCCAGGTGTGGAACAGCGGCGCGGCGATCATCATGCGTTCGCCGGCCTGGAACGGGATCCGGGACAGCAGCGACGCCGCGGTGCGGATGCCGTGCGGGTTGCGCCGCCGCGCGCCCTTGGGGTTGCTGGTCGTGCCGGACGTCAGCACGATGATCTTGCTGGGCGAGGACGGCGGCTTGATCCGCTCGGGCGCCGACTCCTCGATCAGCCCGTCGACGGTGATGTCGCCGGGCTCGTGCCCCCAGGTCAGGATCCTCGGCAGCGACTGGGGCAGGTAGTGCATGAGCGGCAGGAACTCCTCGTCGACGAGGACCGCCGCGGGCCGGTGGGTCATCACCGTGTCGCGCACCTGGTTGGCCGACAGGCCGGTGTTGAGCAGCAGCACGCTCGCGCCGAGCTTCCCGCACGCCACGATCGACTCGATCATGCCCGCGTGGTTGCGGCACATCACCGCGACCCGCCTGCCCTGCCGCACGCCGTGCTTGGTCAGCCCGTTCGCCAGCCGGGTGGTGCGCTGGTCGATCTCCTCGAACGTGAGCGTGCCCAACTCGTCGGCGATCGCCTGGTCCTTCGGGTGGCTCGCGCGGATGGCGCGGTAGCCGCCCGCGACCGTCGCGCCCCACCTGAGCAGCACGTTCAGCTGCCGCAGCATCTGGTCCGGCCGCGCCGGCGTGATCACCCCCGCCTTCGTCAGTATCCGGGCGACCGTCAGCTGCGACTGGCTGCGCGAGGCCTGGTCGATTCCCTTGCGGGACGCGGTGATCGCGACGCCGGCGAGGTGGTGGTCGAAGAGCGTGAACGCCTTGCGGACACGTTTGCGCAGCCAGTTCCCCGAGACCCCGCTGTCCACGTTGGGCAGCGAGACGGTCAGCTGGACCTCGGTCCGGTCCGGCCCGAGCCGCGCGAACCGCAGCGAGACGTGACCGCCCGGCCAGCGGTCGCTGACGATCACGAAGTGCTCCTGCGGGCGGTTGACCAGCACCTCGACCTCGTGCCGCACGACCGGGCCGCGGTCGACGCAGAACCGCACCTCGTAGCGCCCGGCCTCGGCGGCGTCGACGGGTTCGCACCAGGCCACCTCGGCGACGAACCTCGGGTAGGCCGAGAGGTTGGTCAGCAGCGACCACACCTCGTCCAGGGGGTGGTCGAGGACTTCTGTCACCTCAACGAGATCGGTCGCCATGCTCCTCCGTCCGCGGGGCGAACGCCCAGAGCTAGATTTACTAGCAGGGTGCTCCATTCGGAGCAAGACCCGGGTTCGGTGATACGGACCTTATAACGCGCGGGACAAGATTTCGGTGCGCACCCCGGGGTCGCTTTCGAGCGGTTCGTGCTGCCCCGTGGATTCGAACCCGTGGCGGAGGAACAGCTTCCTGGCCGCGTCGTTGCCCTCCGCCACCCGCAGCACCAACCGGGACCAGCGCTTTTCCCCTGCCCAGCGAAGGATTTCAGTGACGAGAGCGTCGCCGACGCCGTGTCCACGATGTGCGGGATTCACCCACATCGCGACGAGCATGGGACTGTCCGGCTCGGGGAGGAAGATGCCGACCAAACCGGCATTCTCGGCATTACGGACCGCGGTGACCCAGAACGCGATGTCAAGCCTGCGGCGCCACTCGGTCTCGTCGAGGTCCTGCTCCTTCGCGAGGGTGGAACCGTAGGCGTAAGGGGCGTCCGCGAGGGCGGCCAACCGCACGTCACGCAGGGTCTGCCAGTCGTCCCCGGTCAGTCGTCTTGTCTCCATGCCCGAAGATAAGTCAGGCAGGGGCCGGGTCGCCTTCGGTTTTCGCGGGCACCACGATGGTCGCCGTCGCCTTCGTCGCGAGGATCGGCGGGTCCAGGACGTTCGCGGCGGAGGGGCCGCGTTCGGGGGCCGCGCGGCAGAGCACGCGGGCCTCGAACGCGAGGTCGCGGGAGCGGGTGCCAATACGAGTGACCGACGCGGTCACCTCGACCACGTCGCCGGCCTGGATCGGCGCCAGGAACTCGACCTTCGAGTAGCCGGCGAGCAGGCTCTCGTCGCCGTCGGTGTGGATGGCGAGGTCGGTCGCCACGTCGCCGAACAGCGCCAGCCCGTACGCGCCGTCCACCAGGTTGCCGCCGTAGTGCGCGTGCGCGTAGGGCACGTAGCGGCGGTGGGTCACCGAGAAACCGACTTCCAGACTCACTTGCTCCCCTTCATCGCGTGCACCAGATACGACGCCACCTCGCCGGGTGTCGTGCCGCGGCCGAACACCCGGTCCACCCCGAGCTGACCGGCCATCATCGGGTCGAACCGCGGGCCGCCCGCGATCAGCACGGGCCGCCGGTCCCCCATCGCCTCGCGGAACGCGGCCGACATCTCCTGCGTGTTGAGGATGTGCGCGTCGCGCTGGGTGACGACCTGCGACACCAGCACCGCGTCGGCCTTCTCCGCGCGGGCCCGTTTCACCAGCTCCGGCACGGTCACCTGCGCGCCCAGGTTGACCACCCGCAGCTCGCGGTAGTACTCGAGGCCCTTCTCGCCGGCGAAGCCCTTGATGTTCAGGATCGCGTCGATGCCGACCGTGTGCGCGTCCGTGCCGATGCAGCCGCCGACCACGACCAGCTTGCGGCCCAACGACGTGCGCACCTCGCCGTTCACCTCCGCGGGCGAGAGCAGCGGGTACTCGCGCTCGACGACCGTGACCGCGTCGAGGTCGACGAGGTGGCGAACCGAGCCGTAGACGACGAAGAAGGTGAACTCGCTCCCGATGCCGTGTGAGTGCACGACCATGGCGGGCTCGATGCCCATCTTGTTGGCCAGCTGCATGGCCGCGCCCTCGGCCTTCGGGCCGGGCGGGATGGGCAGCGTGAACGACGTCTGGACCATGCCATCGCCGGTCGTGTCGCCATACGGCCGTATTGATGTCATCGTGTCTCCCCCGACTCGAGGAGGTCGGACGCCGGGTTGCGGTAGCCGTCGGCCTTCTCGACCACGCCGTCGGCGCCCTTTCCCTTGTCCGGCGGGCGTTTCATGAGCCCGAAGGTGCCGTCGGCGATGGCGGCGAGCAGGCCGTCGCGGACGATGCGGTCCAGCAGGTCGACCGCCTCGCCGAGGACCTGGTGCGCACGCTTGACGATGAATCCGTCGGGCGCGGGGCGGAAGTCCTCGCGCAGGCCGGCGGCGGCGCCCAGGACGTACTTCACGTTGCGCAGCGCGAGGTCCCGGTCGGACAGGAACGGTGTCACGACCGCCTCGGTCATCATGCCGACCAGCAGGATCGACTGTCCGGTGAGGACACCCGCGAGGTTGAAGAACCCGTCGAGGAGGTAGCCGGCGAAGACGTCGCCGGTCATGTGTTTCGTCGGCGGCATCCACTTCAGCGGCGCGTCCGGGAACAGCTCGCGGGCCAGCAGAGCGTGGGCCAGCTCCAGGCGGAACGAGTCGGGCACGGCCGGGTTGATCTCGAAGGCGTGGCCGAGGCCGAGGAGCTCGTCCGGCAGGCCGGCCTCGTGCGCGAAGTGCTCGTTGAGCAGCTGGGACACGGTGACCGTGTGCGCGGCGTCGACCGCGTCGGCGGTGGTGAGGTAGTTGTCCTCGCCGGTGTTGATGATGATGCCGGCGCGGGCGTGGACCTGGCGGGAGAAGCGCTGGTCGACGAAGGTGCGGATCGGGTTGATGTCGCGGAACAGGATGCCGTACATGGAGTCGTTGAGCATCATGTCGAGGCGCTGCAACCCGCCCAGCACGGCGATCTCCGGCATGCACAGGCCGGACGCGTAGTTCGTGACGCGGAGGTAGCGGCCGACCTCCCTGGACACCTCGTCCATGGCGGCCCGCATGATGCGGAAGTTCTCCTGCGTGGCGTAGGTGCCCGCGAAGCCATGATGTGTTGCGCCTTCGGGCACGTAGTCCAGCAGGGACTGACCGGTCGACCGTATGACCGCGATGATGTCCGCGCCCGCGCGGGCGGCGTTCGCGGCCTGGACGACGTCCTCGTCGATGTCGCCGGTCGCCACGATCAGGTAGATCCACGGACGCTGCGGCGGGTTGCCGTACCGGGTGATGAGCTTGTCGCGCTGGGCCCGGTTGCGGTCGACGGTGCGCAGGCCCTTCGCGATGGCGGTGCGGCCGGCCTTCGCGGCCCGGTCGGCGTCGCGGCCCTCGGGGATCCGGTACTGGATCTGTCCGGCGGCGGTGGCCTCGGCCAGTTCGGTGAGGGTGGCGAGATCGTGTTCGCGCAGGGCGTGGAAGGCGGGGAGGACGACGCCGTGTTCGAGTCCGCAGTGTTCGCGGACGGTGTCGACGACCCGGTTGACCCACGGCACGTCGCCGGCTCGGTGGCCGGAGTCGGCGCCGGTGATGCCCGCGAGGCGCAGGGTGGCGCGTTCGACGGCGACGGTGGTGTGTGCCTTGGCAATACGGATGACTGGCTCGGCCGCCTGCGCGGCGAGCCTGCGTGCGGTCGCGACGACGTCGGGGTCGAGGTCCAGCAGGGTGGTGTGGCCTCCGGCCCCCGGTTCCATAGTCTCACGTGCCACCGACATCACGGCCCCTCGTAGATCGTCTTGCCATCCAGCACTGTGCGCAGGCAGGTCTCGTCCCGCCACACGGCGAAGGTCGCCGGGGCGCCGACGTCGAGCACGCCGCCGGGTTGTCCGGCCGCCGCCCAGCCGCCCCTGGTGTGGGCGGCGAACGCGGTCTCGTGGTCGAGGCCCTGGCCCGGGGTGCGGTGCTCGACGGCCGCGCGGACCGTCGCCCACGGGTCGACCGGGGTGACCGGGGCGTCCGAGCCGAAGGCGAGGGTCACGCCTTCGGTCGCCAGCATGGCCAGGGGGTTCAGCGCGCTGCCGCGATCGGGGCCGAGCCGCTCGGCGTACATGCCGTCGCGGCCGCCCCAGGTGGCGTCGAACCGGGGCTGCACGGACGCGATCACGCCGAGTCGCGCCAGCTCGGCCGCCTGCTCGGCGGTGACCATCTCCAGGTGCTCCAGGCGGTGGCGGGCCTCGGTGAGGGCGTGCTCCCCCACGGCCTTCTCGGCCAGCTGGAAACCGGTGACCACCTCTGCCACCGCCGCGTCGCCGATCACGTGGAAACCCGCCTGGATGCCGGCCTCGGTGCAGGTGATGACGTGGGTGGCTATGCGCTCCGCGTCGAGGTACAGGGCGCCGCGGGTGTCCGGGCGGTCGGTGTAGGGCTCGCGCAGGGCCGCGGTGCGGGAGCCGACGGCGCCGTCGACGAACAGGTCGCCGGCGAGGCCGGTGAGCCCGGGCGGCGGGTCGCCGAGGGCGCCCCAGTAGCCGACGACGCGTGGCAAGTCACCTGACCTGGCAAGGAGGTCGGTCAGGTCGTCCGCGCCGGAGATGTCGGGGCCGGCGCACTCGTGCACGCAGGCGACGCCCATCGACGCGGCGTGGCGGAGGAAGGCCAGCTGTGCCTCCGCACGCTGCCGCGGGGTGATCGACTCGCGGGCGGCGCGGCGGACGGCGTGGTGGGCGTCCCGGGCGAGGGGGCCGTCCGCGGTCCAGCCCGGCGCCGTGCGGGCGGCCGGGGCCAGGTCCACGAGCGCGGTGGACACGAGCGCCGAGTGCACGTCGATGCGGGACAGGTACACGGGTGTGTCACCGGCCGCCGCGTCCAGTTCGGCGCGGGTGGGTGGGCGGCGCTGCGGCCAGCGGGTCTCGTCCCAGCCGTGGCCCCAGAGCAGTACGTCCGCGTGGGCCCGGTCGCGGACGGCGTCGAGCAGGTCGGCCAGCGACTCGGTCGCGGTGAGGTCGAGGCCCGTGCGCAGCAGTCCGGCCGAGGTGGCGTGCACGTGCGCGTCGACGAACGCGGGTGCGACGAGGGCACCATCCAAGTCGACCGTATCGGCTTGACCGGGGAGGTCGTGGCCGAGCCAGGTGATGCGGCCACCCTCGACGGCCATGGCGCTCGCGTCAGCACCATGGATCCGCGCGTTGGTGTAGAGGGTCCTCATGGTGTCGCAGTCTGCCGCTCGCGCTGCTCGAACAACTCGCGGACGCCTGGCGTGGCGCGAAACAGGTCGAGCGCGAAGTCGGCGTGGCCGGGGACGAAGCCGTTGCCGATGAGCATGCGGACGTCCGCGGCGAGCCCCTCCGCGCCGAGCGCCGCCGCCGAGAACGACGTGGCCATGGAGAAGAACACGATGGTGCCGCCGTCCGCGGTGGCCAGGACCGCGCCGTGCTCGCAGCCCGGCACGTCCACGCACACGACCGTCACGTCGACCCGGGCGCCGACCGCGTCCGCCACCGCGACCGGGTTCCTGGCGTCGGCGACCACCACCTCGTCGGCGAGCCCGACGGCCCGCACCGCGCCGGCCTCCGCCTCGGTGGGCACGAGCGCGACGAGTCGTCCGGCGCCCGCCCGCCGGGCCGCCGCCAGCGACAGGCTGCCCGACTTGCCGCCGCCACCCAGTACCAATACGGATGACCCGGAACCGGCCTCCCGGACCACCCGGTCGGTGAGCGCCGGCGCCCCGCACACGTCGAACACCGACAGCGCCAGTTCGTCCGGCAGGTCGGGCGGCAGTATGGCCGCGATAGAACGACCGAACAGGACGGCCGTGCCTCGGCAGGGCACCTGCTCGCTCTCGCCGGACCAGTTCACCAACCCGTCGTCGATGCGCAGCGGGGTGAGGGTGAGGGACACGAGCGTGGCAACCCGGTCACCCTGCGTGAGACCCAGCGGTGACTCCGGCCCCACCTCGCGGACAGTGCCGAGCAGCATGCCGCCCGACCCCGTGACCGGGTTGTGCATCTTCCCGCGCTGCTCGACGATCTCGACCACCGCGCGGCGGACCGCGTCCGGCGAGCCGTGCTCCGCACGCAGCTGGCGGTAGGACGCGGCGTCCAGGTTCAGGCGCTCGACGTCGATCAGGACTTCATCGGGCCACAAGCCTGCCTCTGTCGACAGTCGCCACGCTTGTTGCGGCAGCACCCCTGCCGGCTCGACCACGCGGTGTAGTCCGTATGGAGACGCCACGCAAGATCCTTCCGTAGGATTTACGCTTGTACTACGTTCTGGCAGCATATCTTTACGTCAACCTAGCGACCAGGAGGACGGATGACGGCATTGCACGATCGGGTAGCGGCCGACACGTCGATCTCGGACGCGGTGGACTCCTCCGCTCGTCAACCGTACGAGTACGTGCGCAGAGAGCTGGTGGAGCCGGACTGGCGCCGGTTCCCCGGCTGGCGGGACGTGACGGAGGCGCAGTGGCGGGACGCGCAGTGGCAGCGGGTGCACTGCGTGAAGAACGTCAAGCAGCTGCGGACGGTGCTGGGCGACCGGCTCGCCGAGTCGTTCTACGAGGACCTGGTCGCCGACCAGGAGCGGCTGGCGACGATGTCCATGCTGCTGCCACCCCAGATGCTGAACACGATGGCACCGACGGTCACGGACGGTGACCTCACGAAGGCGTTCCTGGCGGACCCGGTCCGGCGCTACATGATGCCGGTCGCCAGCGACCGCGAGCCGCTGTGGCCGAACCACCCGCACTCGTCGCGGGACTCGCTGCACGAGGCGGAGATGTGGGTCGTCGAGGGGTTGACCCACCGCTACCCGACCAAGGTGCTGGCGGAACTGCTGTCGACGTGCCCGCAGTACTGCGGGCACTGCACCCGGATGGACCTGGTCGGCAACTCGACGCCGTCGGTCGACAAGCACAAGCTCACGCTGAAGCCGGTCGACCGCCAGGACCAGATGATCGACTACCTGAAGCGGACGCCCGGCGTGCGCGACGTGGTGGTGTCGGGCGGGGACGTCGCGAACGTGCCGTGGCACCAGCTGGAGTCGTTCCTCATGCGGCTGCTCGACATCGAGACCGTGCGGGACATCCGGCTGGCCACGAAGGCACTCGCGGGGCTGCCCCAGCACTGGCTGCAGCCGAAGGTCGTCGAGGGCCTGGAGCGGGTCGCCCGTACCGCGCACCGGCGCGGCGTCAACCTGGCAATACACACGCACGTCAACCACGCCCAGTCGGTGACGCCGCTGGTGGCCGAGGCCGCGCGGACGGCGCTCGACGTCGGTGTGCGGGACGTGCGGAACCAGGGCGTGCTGATGCGGGGCGTCAACGCGACCCCGGACGACCTGCTGGACCTGTGTTTCGCACTGCAGGGCGAGGCGAACATCCTGCCGTACTACTTCTACATGTGCGACATGATCCCGAACGCCGAGCATTGGCGGGTGGCGGTGTGGGAGGCGCAGCAACTGCAGCATGCGATCATGGGGTACCTGCCGGGCTATGCGACGCCACGGATCATCTGCGATGTGCCGTACGTCGGGAAGCGGTGGGTGCACCAGGTGACGGAGTACGACCGGGAGCGCGGCATCTCGTACTGGACGAAGAACTACCGCACGGGGATCGAGCGGCGCGACGCCGAGGCCCTGACCCGGCGTTACCCGTACTACGACCCGATCACCACGCTGCCGCAGGTCGGTCAGCGGTGGTGGCGGGACCACGAAGGCACGGCCAGCTCGGAGGCCTGAGGTGAGGGTGCCCGGCGCGGGCAGGGGCCACGCCGGGCACGCTCATCGCCTACGGGACGAGGCTCGATGCCTGCCGCGCCTGCGCAACGAGGCCGAGTCGGCCATCCACCACGCCGTCATCAACACGGCTTCGATGCCGATCGACCAGGCGATGGAGATCTGCAGGAACCCGCCGGCCAGTCCGGTGATGAGCGACGTCAGAATCAAGGTGATGGTCAGATACGAGTCCTTCGCCGGCCACAGGCGGGGTCTGCCGCGGCGCCTGGCCCGACGGGCTCTGACCCGCTCCGGCAACCCCTCGGTGAGTCCCACCTCCAGCTGCTCGGCCACGAACAGCGGCCGTTCCCAGCGCGGGATCACGTACAGCTCGGCGACCAGCTCCCTCCGGCGCGGGTGATCCTTCGGGTAGAGCCGGACGATCCCCCGCAGCACCAGCCCCGGCGCGAGGCCGAAGACCAGCAGCACGAGGAGCAGGGTCTGCCACGACGTGACCGCCTCGAACAGCTCCGCCATCACGACCACCCGAAGCTCAGGTTGGTGAACCGCTTGTCGAGGCTGGCCTGGCGCAGGAGACCACCCAACCGCACGCGACCCTCCTCGGTGAGCTCGTAGTAGCGGCGGGGTGGACGGCCGCTGATGGTCGCCGGGTCCTCCCAGCCGTCGGTCAGCCAGCCCTCGGCCAGCAGGCGCGACAGCATCGGGTACAGCACGCCCGACCGCACCCCCGCGGTCTTGCCCAGCTCGTACCCCCAGTGCCTGCCGGCCGGGTCGGACATCAACGCGAGTGCGACCTGGACCAGTGCCTTCGTCGTCCGCACACCCTTATCCTACATAGGTAGGAATCATCTCGCGGGCGAACAGGCGCAACGATTCGAGTGCGCGCTCGTGGGACAGACCCGGCAGGCGGACCCAGTGGGCGAAGTGCTCGAACCGCACTCCGCGTAGAACGACGGCGACGGGCCGCCGGGCCGGCGGAAGTCGTGGAGGATTCCGAAGGTCGGCATACCCACAACCCTCGCGGCTTCCGCCGGGCGGCGTCCCATGAATGATGTGTGGCCGACTGATGCGGAACGCGTATCAGTTGAAGGTGTCCGGGTCGGGTCCGGTGCGCAGCCCACGCTCCAGCGACGACAGCGCCGCCACGTCCTCGTCGGTCAGCTCGAAGTCGAACACCTCGATGTTCTCCCTGATCCGCTCCGGGGTCACGGACTTCGGGATCACCACGTTGCCCAGCCGCAGGTGCCAGCGCAGGATGACCTGTGCCGCGGTACGACTGTATTTCGACGCGAGCGAGGTCACCGTCGGCTCCTTCAGCAGGTCGCCGCCCTTGGCGAGCGGGCTCCACGCCTCCGTCGCGATGCCGTGCTCGGCGTCGAACCCGCGCAGCTCCTCCTGCGTCAGGTACGGGTGCAGCTCGACCTGGTTCACGGCCGGCACGGTGCCGGTCTCGTCGATCACCCGGCGCAGGTGCGCCGGCTGGAAGTTGGACACGCCGATGGCCCGCACCCGGCCGTCGGCCAGCAGTTTCTCGAACGCGCGCCAGGTGTCGAGGTACCGGTCGCGCTTCGGCGCCGGCCAGTGGATCAGGTACAGGTCGAGCCGCTCGAGCCCGAGCCGGCGCAGCGAGTCGTCGAACGCCCGCAGGGTCGAGTCGTAGCCCTGGTCGCCGTTCCACAGCTTGGTGGTGACGAACAGCTCGTCGTGTGGGATGCCCGACCTGGCCAGCGCCGCGCCGACACCCGCCTCGTTGCCGTAGATCTTCGCGGTGTCGATGCCGCGGTAGCCGGCCTCGAGCGCGGCGGTCACGGCCGCCTCGGTCTCGTCGTCCGGCACCTGGAACACGCCGAAGCCCAGCTGGGGCATCTCGACGCCGTTGTTCAGGGTGACGTTGGGGACTGCCATGCACACACTCCAATCACGGGATGGTCGTGGGTGCCACGCCGATGCGGTCAAGCACGAAACCCCTGTCGACGATAGTTGCGCCGCGCAAACTCGGCTGATCGGCGGCTGTGCTCGCCCGGTTACTGAACGAGAATCCCGCGTGGTTGACCCTGCGACCTGGGAGTTCTCGCGCATGCGCATCGGGAGAAGCACGCTGGCGGCCACCATCGCCGCGACCGTGATCAGTTTCGTGCCGGCCGCGCCGGCACAGGCCGCGCCGGACATCGCGGCCCAGCTCGCCGCGATCCCCGGCATGACGGTGGCCGAGCAGAACGCGCCGGCACCGGGCTTCCGGTTCTTCTTCCTCACCTACCGCCAGCCGGTCGACCACCGGAACCCGGGCGGGCAGACGTTCGAGCAGCGGCTGCAGCTGCTGCACCGCGACGTCAGCCGGCCGATGATCCTGCACACCACCGGTTACAACATGCCGACGCGGGTCTTCCGTGCCGAGCCGACCGTGCTGGTCGACGGCAACCAGATCTCCGTGGAGCAGCGGTTCTTCGAACCGTCCCGGCCGAACCCGGCCGACTGGACCAAGCTCGACATCTGGCAGGCGGCGACCGACCACCACCGGCTCGTCGCGGCGCTCAAACCGATCTACAACAAGAAGTGGATCTCCACGGGCGCCAGCAAGGGCGGCATGACCTCGGTCTACCACCGCCGGTTCTACCCACGTGACGTCGACGGCGTCGTCGCGTACGTGGCGCCCAACGACGCGAACAACAACGACGACCACGCCTACGACGACTTCTTCGCCTCGGTTGGCAGTACACCCGCATGTGAGGACTCGCTGGAGGCCGTCCAGCACGAGGCGCTGGCCCGGCGCACGGACATGGTCAACCGGTACGAGGCACAGGCGCAGGCCAACGGCTGGACCTTCGACCAGGTCTTCGGCACCGCCGACAAGGCGTTCGAGATGTCCGTGCTGGACCTCGCCTGGACGTTCTGGCAGTACTCGCTGGAGTCCGCGTGCCCGACGGTCCCGCCGGTGACCGCGTCGAGCGACGAGATCTACGCGTTCATCGACAACGTGATCGGGCTCGGCTTCTACGCCGACCAGGGGATCCTGCCGTACGAGCCGTACTTCTACCAGGCGGCGACCCAGCTGGGCTGGCCGCAGCCGAAGTTCCGGTACCTGCGGGACCTGCTCCACTACCCGAACCTGTACGTCGCGAACTCGAGCCTGCCCCCCGAGCTGCGGTCCAGGCACGACCAGTGGCCGATGATCGACGTGGACCGCTGGGTCACCAAGACCGCGAGCCAGATGTTGTTCGTTTACGGGTCGAACGACCCGTGGGGTGCGGAGCCGTTCCACCCGAGCAACAAGGACTCCTACACCTACACCGCGCCCGGCGCGAACCACGGCGCGAACATCGCCGCGCTGACCCCGGCCGACGCGGCGGCGGCGCGGGCGACGGTCCAGCGGTGGGCCGGCGTCACGGCGCCGACGGTGGCGACCCAGCGGTCGGCGCCCTTCGACTCCTACAACCCGGACCTGGAGCGCCGACCCATGTGAGGGGGCACCCCTAGAATCAGTCCCGATGCGACCCTCGGGATGGCTTGTCCTCTTCCTCGTCCTCGTCGTGGCCACGCTCGGGTTGGCCGGTGACCACGAGTTCCCGCCGCCGAGAGCGCTGCCCGGCCCACCCGAGGACGCGCCGAGGGTCGTCGTGGCCCTGGGGGACAGCACGATCTCCGGCGAGGGCGCCGGTGACTACGAGCGCGGCACGAACGGCGAGAAGGGCAACTGGTGCCACCGGTCCACCCACGCGTCGATCTTCCAGGTGCGGCTGCCGGACGTGGCGAGGGCGTACAACCTCGCCTGCTCCGGCGCGCCGTCCGCGCAGGTCGGTCTCGGGAAGGTCGAGCAGTACACGGAGAAGTCGCAGGCCTCGCAGCTCGCGCGGATCGCGGCGCGCTACCGGGTGGTGGCGGTCGTGATCGCCTCCGGCGCGAACGACGACCCCGCGTTCTCGCACACGCTGAACTCGTGCGTGCAGGCGTGGATCGGCAAGGAGCGGCCGTGCAGTGACACGATCGGCCCGCAGTGGTCGCGGCGGATCAACCGGATGATCCCGAAGGTGACGGGTGCGTTGCGGGACATCCAGACGGTGATGGCCAACGCGGGGTACGCGCGGTCGGACTACCAGCTGGTCGTCCAGTCGTACGCGGCGCCGATCGGCCCGGACGTGGCGCGCGGGCTGCAGGACCTGTCCGGGTGTCCGTTCCTGTCGAAGGACCTGCGGTGGGTGGAGGAGAAGGCCGTGCCGGTGCTCACCGCCGGCGTGCGCCGGGCGGCGGACAACGTCGGCGCCCGGTTCCTGGACCTGTCCCGGGCGGGGGCCGGGCGGGAGGCGTGCTCGTCGGAGCGGGACCCCGACCGCGAGTGGTTCCGCCGGCTCGCGGTCCAGTGGGACGACCTGCAGCGCGACGACCGCGCGACGCACGCGCTGCAGGAGTCGTTCCACCCCAACGCGGCCGGGCACAAGCAGTTCGGTGCGTGCCTGACGGAGTTCCTCACGACGACCGACCGGGCGGCCGCGTGCCTGTCCGCCCGCGACGGCAACCTGCACGCGGCTACCAGCGCTGACTGATCAGTCCGCGCGGTGCGGCGGCCAGGTGGATCCTCGGATCCGGCTTCGTGGCCCCCGGCATCGGGCCATGTTGTTCAGGCATGGAGATCACTGGCGGTTCACCCACGGTTCGCCGCCGTGGCCTAGCTTGGCGGGACCGCTCGACAACTACGGAGGTTCCCGTGCGGCGTTCCCTGCTGCTGTTGCTCGCCGTCCTCGGTCTGGTCGGCGGGGCCGTGCCCGTTGCCGCCTCGCCCGCGCACGAGCGGGTCCGGCCGCTCGCCCAGGCCCACGCACACAACGACTACGAGCACGCCCGGCCGCTCTTCGACGCACTCGACCAGGGATTCACCAGCGTCGAGGCCGACATCTACCTCGTGGGCACCGAACTGCTCGTCGCGCACGACCCCGAGGACCTGGACCCGGCCCGCACACTCACCTCGCTCTACCTGGACCCGTTGCGGGAGCGGGTGCTCCGCAACCACGGCACCGTCTACCGCGGCTACCGGGACTTCCAGCTGCTGATCGACATCAAGACCGAGGGCGAGTCGACCTACGCCGCGCTCGACGCGCTCATGCGCAGCCCGCGCTACCGGTTCCTCTGGACCGGCTACCGGTACGGCCACGTCCGGCACGGCGCGATCACCGCGGTCGTCTCCGGGAACCGGCCGCGCGCCACGATGGAGGCCCAGCCCACGCGGGTCGCGTTCTACGACGGGCGCATTGCCAATACGACTGACCTGGGTCCGGGTTCGGACGCACGGCTGACCCCGCTCGTGTCGGACAACTGGGCGAACCTGTTCACGTGGGCCGGAGTCGGCGAGATGCCGGCCGACCAGCGGGCCAGGCTGCGGGACATCGTCGCGACCGCGCACCGGGCCGGGCAGCGGGTCCGCTTCTGGAACACCCCGGACACGCCGGGACCGGAGCGGGACGCGGTCTGGCGCGAGCTGGTGGCGGCGGACGTCGACCACATCAACACGGATGACCTGAAGGGGTTGGCCGACTTCCTCCGGTGAGCTGTTGTCGCAGGTAGGCGCGCTCGGCGTCGTTGCCGGCCAACGCGATCGCGTCCCGGTACGCGGCGTCGGGTGCGCGGCCGAGCCGGCGGAGCAGGTCGGCCCGGACCGCCGGCAGGTAATGGTAGCCCGCCAGCCGGCCCTCCTGCTCCAGCGCCTCGACCACCGCCAGCGCGGCCGCCGGGCCGTGGACCTCGGCGACCGCCACCGCCCGGTTGAGCGCGACCACCGGTGACGGCCAGACGACCAGCAGCGCGTCGTAGAGCTCCAGGATCTGCGGCCAGTCGGTGTCGGCGTAGGCCGGCGCCATCGCGTGCAGTGTCGCGATCGCGGCCTGCAGGGCGAACCGGCCCGGGCCGCCGCCCCGCAACGCGCTGACCACGAGGGCGTCCGCCTCGGCGATCGCCGCCCGGTCCCAGGCCGAACGGTCCTGTTCGGACAGCCGCAGCAGGCGGCCGTCCTTGGCAATACGAGTGTCTCGGCGAGCGTGGTTGGCCAGCAGCAACGCGAGCAGGCCACGCGCCTCCCGCTCGTCGGGCATCAGCGCGTGCAGCAGGCGCGCCAGCCGCAACGCGTGTCCGGCCAGGTCGTCCCGCACCAGGGACGGCCCGGCCGGCGCGGTGTGGCCGGTGGTGAACAGCAGGTGGATCACGGACAGCGCCGCGTCCAGCCGGTCCGGCAGCTCGGCGGGCGACGGCATCCGGAACGGGATCCGCGCCGCGACGATCTTCTTCTTCGCCCGGGTGAGCCGGGCGGCCATGGTCGGCTCGCTCACCAGGAACGCCCGCGCGACGTCGGGGGTTGCCACCCCGCACCCGAACCGCAGCGTGAGCGCGACCTGCGCCTCCACCGCGAGCGCCGGGTGGCAGCACAGGAAGACCAGCCGCAGCGGGTCGTCCGGCACGACCGGTCCGGCCTCGCCGCCGGGCTCGACGAGCAGGTGCAGCTTCGACCGCAACGTCCGGGCGCGGCGGAGCGCGTCGAGCGCGTTGTGCCGGGCGGCGGTGGTGAGCCACGCGCCGGGCCGCGCGGGCACGCCGTCGCGTGCCCACTCCCGGAGGGCGGCGGCGTAGGCGTCCTGCACGCACTCCTCGGCCAGGTCGAGATCGCGGGTGACGCGCACCGTCGCGGCGAGCACGGCGGCCCACTCGCGTCGGTGCGCGTCCGCGACCGCGCCGGCGATGGTCACTCCGTGAGCAGCGGCCGCACCTCGACCGCGCCGTCCATGATCGGCAGCAGCCTGCCGACCGCGAGTGCCTGGTCCAGGTTGGCCGCCTCGATCACGAAGAACCCGGCGATGACCTCCTTGGTCTCCAGGAACGGGCCGTCGGTGACCATGCCGCCCCGGTGGATCGTGCGGGCGGTGGCGGCGGGTTGCGCGGCGTGCTCGTGCAGGACCCGCACACCCATCGCGGCGATCCTCTCCCCCGCCGCGACGTTCGCCTCCATCACGTCGGGCGGGATGTCGGCCACGCCGCCGGGGAGTTCCTTCTCGTAGATCAGGATCGCGTACTGCGGCATCGTCCTCACCAGTTCCCGTGTTCCGGCCCCATGGCACCGTAGGTGAGCTTGCCGGTACGTACGTATGTATTGGCAACGACGCCGGTGTCGAACCGGGTGCTGTCCACCAACCGGAGGCTGCCCGGGGCCGCGGCCGGACCGAACAGCCGCTTGCCGGCACCGACGACCACCGGGAAGACGAACACGAGGAACTCGTCCACCAGGTCGTGCTCGAGCAGGGTCTGGAGCAGGCCGGCGCTGCCGTGGACCTGGATCTCACCGCCCTCGGCCCGCTTCAGCTCACGAACCGCCGCCACCGCGTCGCCCGCCAGCAGTGTCGAGTTGGTCCAGGACACGGTGTCGAGCGTGCGGGACGCGACGTACTTGGGCATCGCGTTCAGCTTCGCGCCGATCGGTTCGTCGGGCCGGGCCAGCGGCCACGTGGCGGCGAACGTCTCGTAGGTCCGCCGGCCGAGAAGCAACGCGCCCGCGCGCTCGGTGATCGCGCCGGCCAGGTCGATCATGGCCTGGTCGAAGTGGGGCACGGCCCAGCCGCCGTGCGCGAACCCGTCGTCGCGGTCCTCCTCCGGGCCGCCGGGGGCCTGCATGACGCCGTCCAGGGACACGAACGTCATCGCCGTCAGCTTCCGCATCTCTCTCCTCTCGCCCGGGGTGGTACACCAACCCCGGCGAACGAGCGATCGCGAAATCGACAGCTACACCTCGGCGGCTTTCCGGGCGCGGAAGGCCGCGGCCTTGACCCGGTTCTGGCAGGCCGTGGAACAGAACCGGCGGGTGCCGTTGCGGGACACGTCGATGTAGACCCGGTCGCAGGCCGGCGCGTTGCACAGCCCCAGCCGGTCGACGACGGCGTTGCCCAGCACCACCGCCAGCCCGGTCGCCATCGGCGCGGCCCAGCTCGGCGCCCACGGGGCGTCCTCCGCGTGGAAGTGCAGGTGCCACGGCTCGCCGTCGTGCCGCGAGAGGGTCGGGACCGCGCCCGCCTCACGCATGATCCGGTTCAGCTCGGTGCACGCCGAATCCAGGTCACCTGTATCGACCAGCTCCACCACGTGCCGCAGCCGGCCGACCCATTCGGCCAGCTCGGCTGCGTCGGCGGGGGTTGGCAGGTCGGGTGTGCGGGACGGCGGCAGCGCGTTCCGGACGGCCGCCATCAACGCGTCCCCGGTGGGTGCCGGGAACGGGCGGCCGTGCCGCTCGCCGGGCGTCACGTCGTTGATCAACGTGACCGCGTACCCGACGGTGTCACTTGCATGACTGTCGAATTCCACTTGACCAGTTACTCCGTCCCGAGTTAGGGTCACTGTCGTCGAGCTTAACGCCAGTTACGGAGGGGCGCGATGCACAGGGTGGCGGCGGAGACGGCGACGAGGTGGCTCCAGCGCTGGGACGCGCAGCAGGAGCGGTATGTCCCGGACCGCGAGGAGCGGTTCCGGGTGGTCATCGACGTGGTCGGGGAGGTGACCGGCGGCGGCCCGGCCAACGTGGTCGACCTGGGCTGCGGCCCCGGTTCGCTGTCGCGGCGGCTGGCCGAGGCGCTGCCCGAGGTGCGGGTGGTCGGGGTCGACGCCGACCCGCTGCTGCTGGGCCTCGGCCGGGCGAACACCAACCCGCGGGTCCGGCTGATGGAGGCCGACCTCGCCAACCCGGGCTGGGCGGACGCCACCGGCCTGCCCGGCCCCTGGGACGCGGCCGTGTCCAGCACGGCACTGCACTGGCTGACCCCGACGGATCTCGGTCAGCTGTACCGGATCCTGGCCGCGAACCTGCGGCCCGGCGGCGTGTTCGTCAACGCCGACAACATGGGCGTCGGCCAGCCGAGGCTGAACGCGATCGCCGACGCGGTCCGCCGGGCCCGCACCCGGCGGGCCGGCACGGAGGAGAACGAGGACTGGCGGTCCTGGTGGCAGGCACTCCAGCAGGACGACGAGCTGGTCCCGCTGCTCGACGCCCGGGCCGCCGCGACGATGGCGCACAGCAGCGAGAACGACCTGACCGTGTGGCAGCACGCCGAGCTGCTCCGGCAGGCGGGCTTCGCCGAGGCCGGCCCGGTGTGGCAGTTCGGCGACGACCACGTGCTGGTCGGCGTCCGCTAGAGCGCCGGCGAGCGGCCCTCGTAGGGGGTCGACAGCACGACCGTGGTCCGGGTGGACACCTTCGCGGACTCGCGGACCTGCCGCAGCAGGTCCTCGAGCGCGTGCGGGGAGGCCACCCGGACCAGCAGGATGTAGGACTCGTCTCCGGCCACCGAGTAGCACGCCTCGATCTCCCGGATGTGCTCCAGCCGGTGCGGGTAGTCGTCCGGCGCGGCCGGGTCGATCGGGGTCAGCGAGATGAACGCGGTCAGCGGCAGGCCGATCACCTCGGCGTCGAGCCGCGCGTGGTACCCGCGGATCACGCCACGCTGCTCGAGGCGGCGCACCCGCTGGTGCACGGCCGACACCGACAGCCCGACCCGCTCGGCCAGGTCGGTGAAGCTGCACCGGCCGTCCGCGGCCAGCTCGCGCGCGATCGCCTGGTCGATCTGCTCCAGCTCCGGCGGCGTGCTCATGCCGGCAGCGATACGAGCTCGTGCGGCCGGGTGTTCAGCGGCTCGACACCGTCCTCGGTGACCACCACGATGTCCTCGATCCGCGCCCCCCACCGGCCCGGCTGGTAGATGCCCGGCTCGACGGAGAAGGCCATCCCCGGCTCCAGCGGCAGGGCGTTGCCGCCCACGATGTACGGGTGCTCGTGCACGTCCAGGCCGATGCCGTGGCCCGTGCGGTGGATGAAGAACTCGCCGAACCCGGCGTCCGCGATCACCTGGCGGGCGGCGGCGTCCACGTCCTGCGCCGCGATGCCCGGCCGGACCGCGTCGACGGCCGCCTGCTGCGCCCGCTGGAGCACCGCGTAGGTCTCCAATACATCTGTATCGCGTGGCTCGCCCATGACGTAGGTGCGGGTGCTGTCGGAGCAGTAGCCCTCGGCGACCGGACCGCCGATGTCGATCACGACGACGTCGCCGGCCTCGACCACCCGGTCGGACAGGCTGTGGTGCGGGCTCGCGCCGTTCGGGCCGGAGGCGACGATGACGAACTCCGCCACCGTGTGCCCCTCCTCGACGATCGCGGCGGCGATGTCCGCGCCGACCTGCGACTCGGTACGACCGACCCGCAGGAACTCGGCCATGCGGGCGTGCACCCGGTCGATCGCCGCCCCCGCCTTGCGCAGTGCCGCGACCTCCTCGGCGTCCTTGCGCATCCGCAGCTCGCGGACGATCGGCCCGGCGAGCAGCTGCTCGGCGTCCGGCAGCGCGTGGCGCAACCCCAGCACGTGCAGCGCGACCATCATGTCCCCGACCGCCACCCGGCTCGCCTTCGGCACGACCGACGCGACCAGCGCGTACGGGTCCTCCGCGTCCACCCAGGTGGCCAGCTCGACACCCAGCTCGCCGGTCGGCACGGCGTCGTAACCGGGTGCCTCCAGCTTCGGCACCACGAGCACCGGCGCCGCGTCGGCCGGCACGACGAGGCACGTGAGCCGCTCGAAGGAGCCGCCGCCGGCGCCGAGCAGGTACGCGAGGTCTGAGCCGGGTGCCATGAGCAGGGCGTCCACCCCTGCGTTCGCGGCGGCGGCCCGCGCCCGGCCGAGGCGCCTCGACAGGGCCGCGGGGTTGGTCGCGGTGACGGTCGTCGACATGCCGGAGAGCCTATCCCGCACCGGCCCGGCCGCGTGTCAGCGCCATATCAGGGCGGATCAGCGAGATCTCAGCGCCCTGTCAGCCCGCCCGCGCATCGTCGGCGCCGACAACGTTCCGTTCGAAGGGGATGACCACATGAACAACGCCGTGCTGGCCGAGGGGTTGGCCAAGCGGTTCGGCGAGACCAGGGCGCTCGACGGGGTCGACCTGGCGGTGCCCGCCGCCAGCGTGCTCGGTCTGCTGGGACCCAACGGCGCCGGCAAGACGACCGCCGTCCGGATCCTGGCCACGCTGCTCGCGCCGGACGCGGGCCACGCCTCGGTGTACGGGCACGACGTGGTCCGCGAGGCGCACCAGGTCCGCCAGCTCGTCGGGCTGACCGGGCAGTACGCGTCGGTCGACGAGATGCTGACCGGCGCGGAGAACCTGCTGCTCATCGGCCGGCTGCTCGGCCAGCCGCGGGCGGAGGCCAAGAGCCGGGCCCGCGAGCTGCTCGCGCGGTTCGACCTGACCGACGCGGCGAACCGGGCGACCAAGACCTACTCCGGCGGCATGCGCAGGCGTCTCGACCTGGCCGCGAGCCTGGTCGGCCGGCCACGCGTGCTCTTCCTGGACGAGCCGACCACGGGGCTGGACCCGCGCAGCCGGCTCGGCCTGTGGCAGATCGTGCGGGACCTGGTCGCGGACGGGGTGACGGTGCTGCTCACGACGCAGTACCTGGAGGAGGCCGACCAGCTGGCCGACGAGATCGCGGTCGTCGACCGCGGCCAGGTCATCGCGAGCGGCACGCCGGCGCACCTGAAGACCCTCACCGGCGCTCAGCCGCTCGTGGTGCGGCCCGCGGACGTGGCGGACCTGCCGATCGTCACGTCGATCGTGCGTGACCTGACCGGCAAGGAACCGGAGGCCGACGGCGCGACCGTGACCGCGTCGGTGACCGATCCGGCGCTGCTGCCGGCCGTGGTGCGCCGGCTCGACGACGCCGACGTGGTGGTCGCCGAGCTGGCGTTGCGTGACTCCAGCCTGGACGAGGTGTTCCTCAGCCTCACCGGCCACCGCGCCGAGGAATCCAATACCCCTGACTTGGAAAGGACGTCGGCATGACCGCCGCCGTGGCACTGTCACCGCGGGTGGCACCCCTGCAGGGCATCCGCCAGAGCGCGTCGCTGTCGTGGCGCACGCTGGTCCAGATCAAGCACAACCCGACCGAGCTGATCGACTTCAGCCTCCAGCCGATCATGTTCCTGCTGCTGTTCACGTACGTGTTCGGCGGCGCGATCGCCGGTTCGCCCGAGGACTACCTGACCTTCGCCCTGCCGGGGCTCATCGTGCAGAACGCGTTGTTCGGCACGCTCAACACCGGCATCGGGCTGTCCACCGACCTGTCCAAGGGCGTGTTCGACCGGCTGCGCGCGCTGCCGATCGCCAGGTGGGCGCCGCTCGCCGGGCGCATCGGGGCGGACGCGGTGAAGCAGGCGTGGGCGATGGCGCTGCTGCTCGGCCTCGGCGCCGTCCTGGGTTTCCGGGTCGGCACCAACGTGCCGGGCGTGCTCGCCGCGTTCGGACTGCTGCTGGTCTTCGCGCTCTCCTTTTCGTGGCTCTCGGTCCTGGTCGGGGTGCTGGTGCGTGAGCCGGAGAAGGTGATGGTGTTCGGGTTCACGGTGATGTTCCCGCTCACGTTCGTGAGCAACGTGTTCGCGCCGGCCGACACCATGCCCGGCTGGCTGCGGTCGTTCGTCGAGGTGAACCCGGTGACGATCGTGGCGAACGCGATCCGCGGCCTGCTGGTCGACGGCCCGGTCGCGGCTCCGGCGCTGCGGTCCCTGCTGTGGGCGGCCGGCTTCCTGGTGGTCTTCGGCCCGCTGGCGGTGCGTGCCTTCCGCAAGCGCGCCTAGTGAGCGCCTGAGGGGGTGGTGGCCAGGGGGTGGCCACCACCCCCTCAGGCCGCGAGGGCCTTGTCGGTCACGGCACGGACGGTGTCCATCGTGGTCTTGAGGCCCTTCGCGTAGGCCTCGGCGAAGTCGTCCTCGGACAGCGCGGCGCGGACCTCCCGCTCGACCCTCGGGTAGTCGAGCACCGACAGGTCCCGCACCCCGCGGATACCGTCGCCCGCGCCGAGCACCATCGCCGCGTGGTACGGGTCGCCGCGCCGCCGGGTGACGTCCGCGACGCCGACCAGGATCTGCGCGACGATCGGCGCGTCGTTGCTCTCCAGCGCGAGCTCCAGCGCCTCGCTCTGGTGCGCCACGGCCTGCGCCAGCTCGCCCTCCTGGGCGGCGAGATACCCGAGGGAGGCCTCGATCATCGCGCAGAACTGCGGTGCCACGGTCCGCTGCTGCCGGGTGCGGTAGGTCGAGTTCATCTGCCCGGCCGCGGCCGTGAGCTGGCGCCGGGCCTGGACGTGGTCACCCGTCAGCCGCGCGAAGTCCCCTCGGGCGTGGGCGAGTGCCATGAAACCTTCTGGCATGCCGCTGCGTTCCGCGTCGCGCCCGGCCGCCGCCAACGCGGCCTCGGCGCGGTCCCATTCCCCGCGCAGCATGTGCAGCCCCGCGAGCTTGAGCCGGTACCGCACGAGGTCCTCGTTCGCGACGATCTCCGCGAACAACCGGCTCGCCTCCTCGTAGTGCGCCGCCGCGGCCGCGAAGTCACCGCGCCAGGCGAGCAGGTCGGCCAGCGAGCACAGGGCGAAGGACATGCCCCACCGCTCGCCGGTCGACCGGAACGCCGCGAGCCCGACGCGGAAGTCCTCCTCGGCCTCCTCGTGCAGCAGTCCGGCGTTGAGCGACGCGTGTGCGCGCAGCACCCGCGCCGTGCCGCGCACCCACGGGTCCTCGTCGGCGAACAGGACGTCGGAGAGGTAGGTGCGCAGCCCCTCGGTGGGCTGGCCGTAGGTCTTCAGCACCTCGTTGAGCGCCAGGAGCAACCGCAGCAGCGGGTGGTCGCGCACCCCGCTCGCCCGCACGACCTCGACGGCCCGGGTGAAGTAGCCGATCGCCCGCCGCTGGTCGTAGATGCCGTCGAGGGCCAGCATCGCCGCCCAGCCGAGGGTCAGCGCGTGGTCGCGTGCCGGCGCGTCACCCGGCATCCCCGCGGCCTCGGCGGTCAGCTCCGCTCCCTCGATCTTGTGCCCACGCTGCCACCAGTACCAGCCGAGGGTCCCCGCCAGCCGGTGTGCCACGGCTGTGTCGCCGGACGCGATGGCGGCGCGGACCGCGGCGTGCAGGTTGTCGTGGTCGGCGTCCAGGGACGCGAGCCACTCGATCTGCTCGGCCCGGCGGAGGTGGGGTTCGGCGGTGGCGGCCACACGGGTGAACCAGTCGACGAAGGCGTCCCGGACCTGCTCGGTCTCCCCTGCCTCCGCGAGGCGTTCCCGGCCGTACGCCTTGATCGTCTCCAGCAGCCGGTACCGGTCACCCACGAGCAATACGAGTGACTTGTCAACGAGCGAGGTGAGCAGGTCGAGCACGTCGGTCTCGCCGCCGCAGACCTGCTCGACGGCCTCCAGGGTCGCGCCACCGGCGAAGATCGCGAGCCGCCGCAGCAGGACCCGCTCGTCGTCGTCGAGCAGGTCCCAGCTCCAGTCGACGACGGCACGCAGCGTCTGGTGCCGGGGCAGCGCCATCCGGCTGCCGCCGGTGAGCAGCCGGAACCGGTCGCCGAGGCGGGTGGCGAGCTGGTCGAGCGACATGGTGCGCAGGCGGGCGGCGGCCAGCTCGATGGCGAGCGGCATGCCGTCGAGGGCGCGGCAGACGTGCACGACCGCGGGCGTGGTGGTCTCGTCGACGGTGAAGCCGGGCCGCACCGCGCCGGCCCGGTCGGCGAGGAGCCGGACGGCCGGGAATGCGCCGGCGGTCACGGGGTCGGCGTCCGCCGGCGGCAGCGCGAGCGGATCGACGGGCCACAGCGTCTCGCCGGTGATGCCGAGCGGTTCGCGGCTGGTGGCGAGGATGCGCAGGCCGGGACATTCGCCGAGCAGCCGGTCGGCGAGCGCGGCCACGGCGCCGACGAGGTGCTCGCAGTTGTCGAGCACCACGAGCGAGGCACGCCGGGACAGCGCGGCGGCGAGCCGGTCGACGGGTGACTCGACGGGGTCGCCGACGGCGCGCGCGCCGGACACGAACAGATGCGCACGCAGGCCCAGCGCGGTGAGCACGGCCTGCGGCACGTCGGCGCCGTCACCGACGGGGGCCAGCTCGACCAGCCACACGCCGTCGGGCTGGCGGTCGAGCAGCGCCCGGCCGGCCTCGGTGGCGAGCCGGGTCTTGCCGGAGCCGCCGGGGCCGGTGAGGGTGACCAGCCGGGACTCGCCGACCATGGCGGTCACCCGCGCCAGGTCCTCGTCGCGGCCGACGAAGCTGGTGAGGCCGCTGCGCAGGTTGGTCCGCGCGCGGCTCGGCCGGGTCTCGAGGTCGCCGCGCAGGAGGTCGATGTGCAGGGCGGCGAGCTCGGCCGACGGGTCGGCACCCAGCTCGTCCGCGAGGGCGGTCCTGATCCGCGTGAAGACGGCGAGCGCCTCGGCGGTGCGGCCGTCGCGGGCGAGGGCCCGCATGAGCAGGCCGGCGAACCGCTCGTGCAGCGGATGCTCGGCGACCAGCGACTCCAGCTCCGGGACGAGGTCGGCGCGCTGCGTCAGCTCGGCCTCGATGCGGTCGCCGGTGGCGGCGAGGCGCAGCTCGGTCAGCCGGGCGACGGGGGCCTGCGCGAACGCGGCGGTGCCGACATCGGCGAGCGCCGGGCCACGCCACAGCGCGAGTGCCTCGCGGAGGGTGGCGCTGGTCGCGGCGGGGTCGGTGGCGAGCGTGGCGTGCCCCGCCTTCGCGAGCCGCTCGAACCGGTGGACGTCGACCTCGTCGAGGTCGAGCGCGAGCCGGTAGCCGGCGGGGCGCGACTCGACCGTGAGCCCGGTGCGGCGCAGGCGGGAGACGAGTGCCTGCAGTGCGTTGGCGGCCTCGGCGGGCGGGCCGTCACCCCAGACCCCGTCGACGAGGCGCGTGGTGGTGACCACCCGGCCGGCGTCGAGCGCGAGGAGGATCAGGAGGGTGCGCAGGCGCGCGCCGGTCACCTCGACCGGCGCCCCGTCTTCGGCCCGGACGGAAAGGGGGCCGAGCATCGCGACACGCACCCTGTCGATTCTGGCCTATGGGGCGGACGTGGCAGGCTGACCCACGTGACTCTCGTGTTGCTGGACTCGGCGAGCCTGTACTTCCGGTCGTACTACGCGCTGCCCGACTCGCTGACCGCGCCGGACGGCACGGTGGTGAACGCGGTGCGCGGGTTCGCGGACACGATCGCCCGGATCCTCACCGATCGCCGGCCGACGCGGCTGGTGGCGTGCATGGACGCGGACTGGCGGCCCGCGTTCCGGGTGGACGCGCTGCCGTCGTACAAGGCGCACCGCGTCGCGGACCCGGTGAACAACGTCGAGGAGGTGCCGGACACGCTGACGCCGCAGGTGCCGATCATCCTCGAGGTGCTGGACGCGTTCGGCTTCGCGGTCGCGGCGGCCGACGGGTACGAGGCCGACGACGTGATCGGCACGCTGGCCCACCGCGAGTCCGGGGATCCGGTCGAGGTCGTGACGGGTGACCGGGACCTGTTCCAGGTCGTGCGTACCGAACCCACGCCGGCGAGCGTGGTCTACGTGGGCCGCGGCTGGGCGAAGGCGGAGTTGATCGGGCCGCGTGAGCTGGCCGAGCGGTACGGGTTGCCGGCGGAGAACACGGGCCCGGCGTACGCGGACATGGCCCTGCTGCGCGGCGACCCGTCCGACGGCCTGCCCGGGGTGACCGGCATCGGGGAGAAGACGGCGGCCAAGCTGATCACGAAGTACGGCTCGCTGGACGGCCTGCTGGCCGCGGCGGCCGCCTCGCCGAGCGACGTGCCGCTGCGGGTGCGGTCCGCGCTGACGGACGCGGCGGCCTATGTGGCGGCGGCGCCGCTGGTGGTGCGGGTCGCGCTGGACGCGGACGTCGTGCAGGACAAGGACGACCGGGTGCCCGCGAAGCCGAGGGACCTGGACCGGGTGCGGGAGCTGCAGGAGAAGTGGGACCTGGGGGCGCCTATCGACCGGCTGCTGGCGGCCCTGCCGGGCTGACGGCCGCGAACCGGGACAGGTCGGGCCCGCTCTGCTCGGGCCCGCACCCGGCGACCAGCAGGACGAGCGCGACGGCGGCGGCGAGAAGGCGAGGCACGGACCGCACGCTACCGGGCTCACCAGCCACGATGCTCACCGGTGGGCGCGGCGCCACAGGGCGGGCCAGCCACCGGCGCCGAGCAGTGCGGCCGGGGCGAGCAGGCCGTGTTCGGCGATGTGCTCGGCGAACGACGCCACCGGCGCCCCGAGGTCGGCCGCCGCGGGGAGCGCCTGCTGCCAGGGGCCGTCCTCGTCGAACAGGTTGGTGGCCGGGAAGCCGGGCGCCATGATCTTCCTCGGCTCGGTCAGCCGCACCGTGTTGTCCACTGTGGACGGATCGCAGGTCGTCGCGATGACCAGCGCGCAGACCAGCTCGGGCGACGGGCCGCGGGCCACCGACCGGGCCAGCGCCCCGTCGTCGAGCAGTGCGCCGATGGCCGTGCGGACCGCCCGCGACACCACGTCCATGGCGTGTGCCGGCGCGATCCCGGAGCGGCGGACCAGGGCCCGCATCGTCCGGGGCAGTGGTGCGTCGCCGGTCAGCGTGGTGAGCCGGTCGTACTCGGGCAGCCCCGGGTCGAGCCGGCCGATCGCGGTGGTGAGCGGGCGGACCCGGGTGGCCCGCCACACGGTCGCCGCGGCCGGCCCGGCGTTCAGGGCCGTGCGGAGCAGTTCGACGTGCTGGGCCGGACCGAGGCGTTTCAGTGCGATCACCGCGGCCTCCGGTTCGAAGTCGGCGTGCGGCCCGATGCCACGTGCCAGCGCGACGTAGGTCCGGCGCGCGGCGGCGACCGGCGCCGTGGCCAACGCGCGTGCCACCTCGGTGGCCAGGGCGCCGGTGAGCTCCGCCGGCAGCCGTCCCGCGGCGGACCGTCGGGACGCGCCGTCGCGCGACCGCACTCGCGGTCGGGGCAGCGCCCGTTCGGGTGCGGCCGCCTTCGGCGGCGCCAGCGTGCCGACCCACCGAATGACGTGCTTCACCAGAGCGGGGTCGACGGTGTCGTTGAACCGGGCACGCAGCTCCCGCATCCGCCACCCGTTGGCGCTCCGGCGGAGGTCGAGGTTGGCGACGATGCGGCCGTCACCGCCGTCGCGCAAGGCCATCAGCACGCACTGGCCGCGCCGGGCCTGCTCGGCGTACCACGACTCGCCGATGCAGTTGCCCATGTAGCTGGACCACCCGGCGAGCTGCCTCGGCTCACGGCCCAGCTCCACGGTCAGCGAGGTCCCCGGGACGACCTGGGCGTCCACACCGGACAGTTCGGGTGGGACGGGGAAGGCGCCGACGCTGGCCTCGGTGACCGCCACGTCCGCCATGATCCCGTCGACCAGCTCCGGCCAGCTCCGGCAGCGGGGCGGCGGAGTCGCGCCGAACGCGACCAGCTGGGCCACGCCGGCCGCCGCGAGTGGCACGGAGTCGGCACGGGGGCGGCCCGGTTCCCGTTGCGGCGCCGAGTCGTAGTCCAGGGTCGGCGCGGGTGGCGCATGCCGTACGGCGGCCGCCTCGTTGCCGTACACCGGCGCGAGGGCGTCGGCGAGGTCGGCGAGCCAGAGCAGGTCGTGCGGTGTCTCCAGCAGGGCCGGATCCGCGGCGGGATCGGCGGCGATCCGTTGTGCCAGCGTGTCCTTCGGGCCGTCGGCGTGCCCGTCGGCCAGCGGCGGCTGCTCCCAGCCGTCCGGCGCCCGGCGGAACCCCGCCGCGGCGCGCCACTCGCGAAGGCGGGGCACCTGCCACGGCTTGCAGGTGTCCCAGCAGTTGTGCAGTGGTTCGTCGGCCAGACCCTCGACGATCTCGGTCACCGCGTCCAGGACGACCACGCCGTAGTTGCGGGCCATGCCGACCCGTTCCTTCACGAAGGTCACGGTGTTCCTGGTGGTGGTCCCGCGGCCCGGTGACAGTGCCTGGAGCAGGTCGTGGACATACCGTCCCGGTCGCGCCGGATGGCTGTAGGCGCCCTCGGGACGGCGCGCCGCCGCCGCGCGCTCCTCCTTGGTCAGGCAGGCGGCGGCCGCGACGAGCTCGTCGCGGTGCCTCGCCGCGGCGACGTCGAGCGTCGTCTCGGCGGACAGGGTCCTGGCGAACCGGAGCAACGCGGTCGCCGCGACGGCGTCGTGCAGCAGCCACTCCAGCTCCCCCGCGGTCCACCACCGGGGCGGCCGCCAGCGGGCCATGGCGGCCGGCGTCGGGTCGTCGCCGACGCCCCAGCCGAGCTGTCGCAGGAGCGGTTCGTCGAAGTGGACGCGGTGGCGCTCGCGGAGCCGGTCGATGCGTTCCGCCCGGGTCTGCGTCGCGGCCAGTGCGACCAGCCGCCGGCGGCGGAGCAGTTCCGCGCACACGTGTTCCCACAGGCTGACGACCAGCGTCAGCCTCCTCGGCCGCTGGTAGCGCGTCAGCACCCGGGCCAGGTGGCCGGCGAGCGTGGACGCGGCGCCGCGCGGGAAGGGGTCGGTGCCGTCGGGGGCGCGCAGCTCGAGCACGCGTTCCAGCTGCTCCGGCCCGAGCAGGTCGGACACCGCCGAGGCCAGCTGCAGCGTCGCCCACCGCTCCTCGACGATCGCCGCGTTCGCGGCCGCGCCGACCCGTTTGGTCGCCGACAGGCCGAACAGCGCCACGAGGACACCGGCGCGGTCGCCCAGCCGGTGCGCGTGCTGCGCGCCGAGGAACCGCAGGGCGGCGAGCACCGCGTCGCGCCGGTCGCCGGGGGCGCCGGCCAGCCGCGCGGAGGTGAAGCCGTCGCCGAGCTCGACCCCGGCACCGGCGGCCACCGCGGTCCCGCCGGTGACCAGCTCGGTGAGCCGCGTGATCGCCTCGCCGGGATCGGCTCCGGCCGGCCCGACGGCGACGGGGGCGCCGGGCGGGTGCACCCCGGTCCGGCCGTCCGCGGGCATGGCGCCACCGTCCGGGGTGGGCAACCAACAGCGCGACCCCGGTCCGGTTGTCATCCCGAAACCCAGCTGAACGGACATCGCTTCCATGGTCCCGTACCCCCGCCACCCAATTGATCGCGCGGCCGCGGGGAGGATCGTGATCGAGGACCACTTGCGGCCGTTCTCCCTCGACCGCTGCGGCTTCCGCCCGACGAGCGCGGCCTCATCCCACTGTCAGGCGAAGCCGGAAACGTCGGTGGGCCGTGACAGGCTTGAACCGGGGGCCGGAGGCCAAGCCCAGCGTCATCAGCGCCGCGATCGGGAAACCGATCAGTCTCCCCAGTGCGCGTCGGGCGCGGCCGGGCGCTGTCCGGTCACGATGGAGCTGCAGGGCGTTGTTCAGCGCCAGGATCACGCCGCTGATCTCGAAGACCAGCTGGTCCGCGTCCGTGTCCGCCGGGAGGTCGCCCGCCGCCACGGCGGTGCGGGTCTGGCGGTAGAGGTCGCGGTTCCACACCGTCGTCAGGCCGGCGATCGCATTGCGGACGCGGCCCGGGCGGTCGTCGAACTCGGCGGCCGCCGCGGTGAAGAAGCAGCCGCCGGACAGGACGCGGCGCTCCAGGTAGGACACCCACGCCGCGCACATCGCCAGGAGCTTCGGCAGGCCCGGCGCCACGCCCTTCGACTTGTCGGCCACCTCGCGGGTGAAGAGGTCCGCCGCCGCATCCACCACGGCCAGCTGCAGCTCCTCCTTGGAGCCGAAGTGACCCAATACACCTGACTTGCTCATGTGCAGCTCGGTCGCCAGGCGGCCGATCGTCAGGCCCTCCAGGCCCTCCACCGCCGCCAGGCGCACGCCACACGCCAGGATGTCGGCCCTCGTCTGGCGGGCCTCGGCAACTGACCGTCGCGGACTCACAAGTCAGCACTGTAGCATTTGGCGACCGAACGTTCGGACGCTAAAAGGAGCGGGATGACCGGGTCACGCATCGCCGGGATGGGCCACCACCAACCCGAGCACGTCCTCACCAACGACGACCTCGCGCGGATGGTCGACACCAGCGACGAGTGGATCCGCCGCCGCACCGGGATCGCCACGCGGCGGATCGCGCGCGACGAGTCCGTCACCGACCTCGCGGCGGCCGCCGCCGGGAAGGCGCTCGCGGCCGCCGGCGTCGATGCGGCGGACATCGGGCTCGTCCAGGTCGCGACGTGCTCCGCCATCGACCGGTGCCCCAGCGTCGCCGCGCAGGTCGCCGCGCGGGTCGGGATCCCGGGCGCGGCGGCGTTCGACGTGAACAACGGCTGCGCCGGGTTCACCACGGCACTCGCCAGCGCCGACCACGCCATCCGCGCGGGCGCCGCGCGGCACGCGCTGGTCGTCGGCGCGGAGAAGATGAGCGACATCACCGACTGGACCGACCGCACCACGTGCGTGCTGCTCGGCGACGGCGCGGGCGCGGCGGTGCTGTCGGCGTCCGAGCAACCGCACGTCGGACCGGTCGCGTGGGGCTCGGATCCGGCCCTCGGGCACGCCGTCCGCATCCTGGACGAGTGGCACCCGACGTTCGCGCAGGACGGCCAGACCGTTTTCCGTTGGGCCACAACGGCTCTGGCACCGATCGCGCGGCAGGCGTGCGATCGGGCCGGGATCGCACCCGCCGACCTGGGCGCGATCGTGACGCACCAGGCGAACCTGCGGATCATCGAGGCGATCGTCGGCCAGCTCGACGTGCCGGGCGTGCTGGTGGCGCAGGACGTGGTCGAGTCGGGCAACACGTCGGCGGCGTCGATCCCGATCGCGCTCGCGAAACTGGTGGCACGCGGGGAGATCCGGCCGGGCGCGCCGGTGCTGCTGCTCGGGTTCGGCGGTGGGCTCTCGTGGGCCGGACAGGTCGTGACGTGTCCCTGATCCGCACCGAGGGCCGGGCGCACCTGCCCGCGGCCGGCCCGGTCATCCTTGCCAGCAACCACCTTTCGTTCATCGACAGCGTCGTGATCCGGCTCGCGGCGCCGCGGCGGGTCACGTTCCTGGCGAAAGCCGAGTACTTCACGGGCCGGGGGCTGCGCGGCCGGCTCACGCGCTGGTTCTTCACCGCGGCCGGGTCGGTGCCGGTCGTCCGCGGCCAGCACCGCGCGGCGACGGCGGCGCTGGACACCGCGCTCGAGGTGCTGGCCGGTGGCAACGTGTTCGGCATCTACCCGGAGGGGACCCGCTCGCTCGACGGCCGCCTGTACCGGGGGCGGACCGGCGTCGCCTGGCTCGCGCTGACCTCCGGCGCACCGGTGGTCCCGGTGGCACTGGAGGGAACCGAACGCCTGCAGCCGGTGGGCAAGCGCATTCCCCGCCCGGCCCGGGTGACGGTGCGGTTCGGCGAACCGCTGCGCTTCACCGGCGACCCGGCCTCGGCCCGCACCCGCCGCACGGTGACGAACGAGGTGATGCGGGCGATCGGCGAACTGTCCGGGCAGGAACACGCGGACCGGTTCGCCGCCTAGAACATCGTGCCGTTCCAGGACGGGCGGTCGACCGCGAAGAGCCGGTCGGCGGCCGGCAGCGCGGCCGGGTCGGCGACGGTGATCCGGCCGATGCCGGCGAGGGCGCTGGCCCGGTAGGTGCCGAGGTAGAGCATGCCGAGGACCTCCGCCGTCATGGTGAGCGCGGCCGGGTCCGTGGTCCGTTCAGTCCCTTGTGGACCGACCCGGTAACGGCCGGAGTTGGCGGGCAGCAACGGATCCACGACCTCGATGACGACCGACCCGGCCACCCCGTAGGTGCGGCCGGCGAGCGCGGCGGGCACGTCGACGAGCCGCACCCACAGCTCGTCGTCACGCTCGCTGCGGACCGCGTAGTTGTCGACGAGCATCTCCTCGATCGGGTCGTCGACCGGGCGGTTGTAGGCCGTGATCTCGTCGACCAGGTCGACGCCGATCAGGTAGCGCCACAGGTCGTTGGCCGCGCCCTGGTCGGCGGCGTGGAAGTCGATCACCCGCAGGCCGTCGTTGGCGCGCGGATCGTCGGAGCTGTCCTCCACCGGCAGGTACGCGACCCAGCCGTCGACGTCACCCGCCGGCGTGAAGTGAGCCGCGACCAGCAGGTACTCCTCGAGGCGACGCTGGTAGCCGATGACCCACCACTGGTCCGGGCGCCCCATGAGGCCGGCACGGTCCCGCGGCAGCGCCGGGTAGACGGGCTGCAGCGTCGGGACGACCTCCTCCTTGTCGAGGAGGCGGACGGTGCCGGCGACCGGGACCTCGGGCCGCAGGGCGGCGTGCTGCGACCGCACCTTGATCGTCCGGCCCACCGTGCCGATGCCGTAGCCGAACCGGCCGTAGATGACCGGCTCGGAGGCGTGCAGCACGGCGAACACCTCGCCGCGGGCGGCGCAGTCCTCGAGTTGGGCACGCATCATGCCGGTGAGCGCGCCACGCCGGCGGTAGTCGGACCGGACGCCGACGTAGGTGACCCCGGCCGCCGGCAGGACCGCGCCCCCGGGCACGACCAGGCTCGACGGGAACGACGTGGCGGTGCCGACCTGGCGGCGGCCGTCGAACGCACCGAACGTGCGGTCGGCGACGTAGGCGTCCTTCAGCAGCGCCCAGAACTCGTCGGACGCGGGCCTGACGTGCAGCGCGGCGCGGAAGATGTCGTTGGCGCCCCGCAGCTCGTCCTCGGTGACGGCACGGAACGCGAGCCCGGCGGGCAGCAGTGTCTGGGTCACCGTCCGATGATGCCCACCCACCCGCCGCCGACGCGACCGATTTGCGCTGCTGGTGGCCCATAAACGCCCGTTCGGATCACGCGCCCGGGGCCGACCGGCCGCTACTCGCCGGCGACCTCGACTCGGCGAGAACCAGAAGGGGATGTGTCTGATTTATCCCCTTCTGGGTAGGAGAACGCCTACTTCGACTCCTGCGGCAGCGCCACCTGGTACTGGCCGTCGTCACTGGTGACCGTGATCTGGACGGTCAGCTCCTTCGGCTCGTCACCGCCGACCTTCACGGTGCACTGGAACTTGTTGCCCTGCTTGACCTCCTGGTCGGCCGGGCAGGTGACCGACTCGATGTTCTCGACCTTGTAGTCGTTGACGAGGATCTTCTTCACGCCCTGGTCACCCTCGAGCGCGGCCTTGTCGAACACCTTCGTGTTCAGGAAGCCGGGCGTGACCAGGCCGAGCACGAGGAACGCGGCGACACCCAGCACCACGACCACCATGACGATCCAGATCCACGCGCCGCCGCCCTTCTTGGGCTGCTGTTGCTGCTGGTAGGGGTGCTGGTACGGGCTGGGGAACTCCCCCGACGGCTGCTGGCCGTACGGGGACTGCTGCTGACCGTAGGGCGGCTGGCCGTACTGCTGCGTCGGCTGCGGCTGCTGCCCGTACCCGCCGTACGGCTGCTGCTGCGGCTCACCGTAGGGCTGCTGCTGCGGTTGGGCAGGCTGGGGCTGACCAGGGTGCTGCGGGTACCCGCCCTGCGCGGGCATCCCGCCGGACGGCGTGCCGGGGGCGGGCCCGCCGCCGTAGGGCTGTTGTCCCCACTGCTGCTGCGGGTCGTTCCCACCGGGCGGCCCGTAGGGGCTGGTCATTGTTCGCCTCCGCCAAATCGAGGTCGTGCCTGCGCGCGATCAAACCATAGCGGGACGTGGGTATCTCGTGTGGTCCGGCACGCTATTCCGTCCCCAGATGGTCGAAGCGCGTCAGGCCGTCCCCAGTGCGACGACGCCCCGCCGCATCGCCTTCACGGCCTCCTTCGCCGCGCCGCCGACCGGCGCGTCGGAGCCCACGACGTCCCGCAGCTGCTCCAGCAGGTCGATCACCTGGCGGCACCAGCGCACGAAGTCGCCGGCGGAGAACTCGCTGCCGGCCGACTCCGCCGCCGTCATCACCCGCTCGAGTGACTCCCCGCGGGCCCACCGGTACACGGTCCACGCGAACCCGGCGTCCGGCTGGCGGGTGCGTTCCAGCTTGTGCCGCCGCTCGTCGGCCTCCAGTGACGCCCACAGCCGCGCGGTCTCGGTCAGCGCGTCGCTGACCAGCCCGGCCGGCACCCGCGCCTCGCTCGGCCCGTCCCGGCGCGCCTCGTACACCAGCGACGACACGACCGCGGCCAGCTCGGGGGGCGGCAGCTGGTCCCAGACACCGTGCCGCAGGCACTCGGCCGCCAGCAGGTCCGACTCGCTGTAGAGCCGGGCAAGGCGCTTGCCGTCGTCGGTCACGGTGTGCTCGCCCGACAGGTAGCCGCGCTCGGTGAGCAGCGTGCGGATCCGGTCGAAGGCGCGGGCCAGCGAGTGGGTCTGGGCGGCGACCTTCTGCTCCAGCTGCTGGGTCTCCGCGGACAGTCGCCGGTGGCGCTCGGCCCAGCGGGCGTGCGCCTCCCGGTCGGAGCAGCCGTGGCACGGGTGGTTGCGCAGCGCCCTGCGCAGGGCGGCGAGCTCGGCGTCGTCGCCGGTGCCCCCGCCACCGCGGCGACGGTTGCGCGGCGCCTCGATGCCGGTGTTGCGCAGCGTCGAGGCGAGGTCACGGCGTGAGCGCGGCGAGCGCAGGTCGACCTGCTTGGGCAGTTTCACCCGGCCGAGGGCCTCGACCGGCGTCGGGAAGTCGGCCACGGACAGGCGGCCGGCCCAGCGGTCCTCGGTGATCACGAGCGGCCGGGCGTCGCCGGACGGGTCCAGCCCCGGGTCGACGACGATCGCCAGGCCCGCCCGCCGACCGGACGGCACGGCGATCACGTCGCCCTTGCGCAGCGCCTCCAGCGAGCGGGCGGCGTCCGCGCGGCGGGCCGCGGTGTTCTTCCGGGACAGCGCCTTCTCGCGTTCGTTGAGCTTCGCGCGCAGGTCGGCGTACTCGGTGAAGTCGCCGAGGTGGCAGGTCATCGACTCCTTGTACCCCTCGAGCGCCTCACGGTTGCGCTCGATGCGGCGGGCGAGCCCCACGACCCCGCGGTCGGCCTGGAACTGGGCGAACGACTGCTCCAGCATCTCGCGGGCCTGCTGGGCGCCGAGCCGTTCGACCAGGTTGACGGCCATGTTGTAGCCGGGCCGGAACGACGAGCGCAGCGGGTAGGTGCGGGTGGACGCGAGCCCGCCGACCTGGCGGGGGTCGACACCGGGCTGCCAGATGACGACCGCGTGCCCCTCGACGTCGATGCCCCGGCGACCGGCACGGCCGGTGAGCTGTGTGTACTCCCCCGGCGTCAGCTCGACGTGCGCCTCGCCGTTGTACTTGACCAGGCGTTCGAGCACGACCGTCCGCGCCGGCATGTTAATGCCGAGCGCGAGCGTCTCGGTCGCGAACACCACCTTCACCAGGCCGCGGACGAACAGCTCCTCGACGGTCTCCTTGAACGCGGGCAGCAGGCCGGCGTGGTGGCTCGCGAACCCGCGTTCGAGGGCCTCGCGCCACTCCCAGAAGCCGAGGACCCGCAGGTCGGCGTCGTTGAGGTCCTTGGTGCGGGTGTCGATGACCTGGCGGATCTCGGCGACCTCGGCCTCGGTGTTGAGGCGCACGCCGGACCGGACGCACTGGCTGACGGCCGCGTCGCAGCCGACCCGGCTGAACACGAACACGATCGCGGGCAGCAGCCCGGCGGCGTCGAGCCGGGTGATCACGTCGATGCGGGACGGCGGCCGGAACCGCGGCCCCCGTGGCGCGCCGGAGCGGCGGCCGCGGCCGTTGCGGGGCCCCCAGGCGACCTGGACGCGGCTCTCGTTGTCGGTGCGGCGCAGCAGCTCGGGGTTGATGCGTGGCTCGCCGTCCGGGCCCTCGCCGGTGAACAGGTCGAGCATGCGGTTGTTGACCAGCATGTGCTGCCACAGCGGCACCGGCCGGTGCTCGTCGACGACGACGGTGGTGTCGCCGCGGACCTCGACCAGCCAGTCGCCGAACTCCTCGGCGTTGCTGACCGTGGCGGACAGACTGACCAGCCGCACCGACTCGGGCAGGTGCAGGATGACCTCCTCCCACACCGCGCCGCGGAACCGGTCGGCCAGGTAGTGCACCTCGTCCATCACGACGTAGCCGAGGCCGTCGAGGGTCGAGGAGCCGGCGTAGAGCATGTTGCGGAGGACCTCGGTGGTCATGACGACCACCGGCGCGTTGCCGTTGATCGACGTGTCCCCGGTCAGCAGGCCGACCCGGTCCGGCCCGTACCGCTCGACGAGGTCGGCGTACTTCTGGTTCGACAGGGCCTTGATGGGGGTCGTGTAGAAGCACTTCTGGCCCTTGACCAGCGCGAGGTGTACGGCGAACTCGCCGACGACGGTCTTGCCGGCGCCGGTCGGCGCGCACACGAGCACGCCGTGACCGTCCTCCAGCGCGGCGCAGGCCTGCTGCTGGAAGGGGTCGAGCGAGAACGTGAGCAGCGCGGTGAACTCGGTCAGTTCCGGGTATCGCGCGCGCTGGCGGGAGGCCGCGTAGGACTCGGCGGGCGATGGAGAAGGGCTGGCAGCCACAGGTTCAAGGTTGTCACATGGGCTGGGGTCTACGTGGGGCGGCCGACCACCTTCAACGCGTTCGGGACGCAGGTCACCTCGACCGGGAGCGGGCCGATGCGTTCGCCGTCGGCGTAGGCGACCCAGCCGTTGGCCTCGCCGAGGCGGATCCTCCTGGTCCTCGACGTCGTGACCAGCGGGTGGTTGACGTGGTTGCCGGTGCGCAGGCCGGGCAGCATCTTGACCAGGTCGAGCCGGCTGGCCTTCCGCAGCAACGTGACGTCGAACAGGCCGTCGGCAGGGTCGGCGGCCGGGCAGACGGGGATGCCGCCGCCGTAGTAGGGGATGTTGCCGACGGCGATCTGGGTCGCGTCGAGCTCGTGCTGGCCGCCGTCGTCGTCGATCGTGAGCCGGCCGTGCCGGAGTTTGGCCAGCTCGGCGAGGATGGCGAGGTCGTAGCGGCGCGGGCCGGACGGCCAGCGCATGCGGTTGGCCCGCTCGTTGACGGCCGAGTCGAACCCGGCGCACAGGACGCCGGCGAACCAGGGGCCGCCGGTGACCCGGCCGAGGTCGATGGTGGTGCGTGTGCCGTCCTTGATGGCGCTGACCAGGGCATTCGTGGCGTCGAGCGGGTCCTGGGCACTGCCGGTGAGCGTCCGGGCGATGTCGTTGCCGGTGCCGGCGGGGACGATGGCCAGCGCGGTGCCGGTGTCGGCGCAGAACTGGACACCCTGGTGCGCGGACCCGTCGCCGCCGACCACGACCAGCAGGTCGAGGTCCCCGGCCTGCTTCATGAGCCGGTGGGACTCCTCGACCGTGCTGGCCTCGACGGTGACGAGGTCCGGGACGACCGTGCGTAATCGTTCGGCGACCGTGCCCGCGACGCGACCCGCCCGGCCGAGCCCGGACGCTGGGTGCACGACCATCGCGGCTTTCACGGTCAGGTCACGTCGTCGGTGTTGACTTTGTCCGGCGGATCGGAGAAGTCGTAGTCCTCGGGGTGGTCACCCCAGCCGTCGTCGACCGCCCGGCGTTCCTTCTTCCGGTCGTGGATGCGGGCGATCTGCACGGCCAGCTCGAACAGGACGGTCATGGCGCCGGCGAGGGCGAGCATGCCGACCGGGTCGGTGCCGGGCGTGGCGAAAGCCGCGAACACGAACAGGATGAAGATGATGCCCCGGCGCCACTTCGAGAGGTTGCGGTAGGGCAGGACGCCGATCCGGTTCAGCATGGTGATCACCAGCGGCAGCTCGAAGCTGACGCCGAAGATCAGCAGCATCACCAGGACGAACGAGATGTAGTCGTTCGCCGCCAGTGCCGTGATGAACGTGTCCCCACCGAAGCTCACCAGCACCTGGAGGCCCTTGGGGACCACGAAGTAGGCGAGCACCGCGCCGCAGAGGAACAGGAACGAGGCGAGGAACACGAAGATGCGGGTGAACTTGCGCTCGTTCTCGTACAGGCCGGGCGTGATGAACGCCCAGATCTGGTAGAGCCAGAACGGGCTGGTCAGCACGGCGCCGGCCGCGAGGCCGACCTTGAACTGGATGAGGAAAGCCTCGAACGGCTGCGTCTGCAGCAGCTGGCACTTGCCCGGGACGGGCTCGAACCGGACGCCCGCCGGAAGTGCACAGTAAGGCCCGGTCAGCAGGTGACCGAGTGATGGAATCGGGCCGACCCGCCACTGGAACCACAGGAAGCCGAGGATGCAGCCGGCCAGCAGCCCGAGCAGGGCGAGGCCGAGCCGGTGACGCAGCTCGTACAGGTGGTCCCGAAGAGTCATGGTGCCGTCGGGGTTGTGCCGACGGCTACGCAGCTTCTTCTTCTCGTGGCGGTCGTCCCGGCGGTGCGTGCGCGCCACCGTTTCGACCTGTTCTCTGAGGGCTTAGGCGTTCTTGTTCTGCTGCTCGACAGACTGCGGCACGACGCCGTTCGTCTGGGCCTGCGCCTGCGGCTCAGGAGTGGGCGCGGGAGCCGGCTGGACCTGCGGCAGCTGCTGCTGGGTCGCGGGCTTCTCGTCGTCCTTGTCCTCGCCACGCAGGCCCTTGGTCTCTTCCTTGAAGGCCTTGGCGGACTTGCCGAGCGAGCGGGCCATCTCGGGGAGCTTCCTGGCTCCGAAGAGCAGGACGATCACCCCTGCGATGATCAGCAGCTCGGGCACACCCAGGTTACCCACGGTCTTCCTCCTGTCTCCCCCGGCTGTTCGATGGTACGACAGCCGGAGCGTGCTTCACCCGTGCCCGGGTCTCTCTCATCGCCACCTGGAGCGCGGCCAGCCGCGCCCTGAGGGTGCCGGTCTCGTAACCGAGATTCGTTCGCACGGCGTCCGCGGCTTGGTTGAACTCCCGCACACGCCGCCGCACCCGAACCATCACGGCGACGAGCACTGACAGCCCCACGACGACCAGGATCAAGGCCGGCAGGTACGACATCACGGTTTCTACCGTAGTGGGCGTGTGATGGAGGTGGGATGCCCAGTCCATCACTTCACAGAAATCACACATCAGCTGATAAGAGGACGCACAGGGTGGACTCGGGTCCGCCTACCCCACGCTGCGGCGACGCCCCGCCAATGGTCCGGACCAATTCACCAAAGGACCTTTCGCTCGGACACCCTGGCGCGCCAACGGGACTCGCCCAGCCCAGTCGGGCTAGAGTTCGAAACGTGTCCGTCGTCCGCGCAGAAAGACTCGTGAACCTGGTGCTGTGCCTCCTGTCCACGCGCCAGTACCTGCCTGCCGAGAGCATTCGCAAGATTGTTCCCGGCTATGCCGACGCGCCCAATGACGACGCGTTCTTCCGCATGTTCGAACGGGACAAGACGGAGCTCCGTGAGCTGGGCATCCCCCTGGAGGTCGGGCGGAACTGGTCGTTCGACAAGATCGACGGCTACCGCATCGCCCGGCGGGACTACGAGCTCGGGGACATCGAGCTGGAGCCCGACGAGGCGGCGGCGGTCGCGCTGGCCGTCCGGCTGTGGGACTCCCCGGAGCTGACCGGCGCGGCGCACGGCGCGCTGCTGAAGCTGCGGGCCGCGGGAGTGGACGTCGACCAGGGCGTGCCGGCGGTCGTCGAGCCGAAGGTCCGCACGACCGAGCCGGCGTTCGGCCCGCTGCTCGCCGCCGTGCAGGCCGGCCAGGCCGTCAGCTTCGACTACCGCCGGCCGTCGCCGGCCGAGTTACGCAGCCGCACGCTCGAGCCGTGGGGTGTCGTGTCGTGGCGCGGCCGCTGGTACGTGGTCGGGCACGACCGCGACCGCGACGCACCCCGCTGCTTCCGCCTGTCCCGCATCGTCGGCGATGTGCGGCTACTGGGCAAACCGGGCACGGTGCGCCGCCCGGCGGACGTCGACCTGCTGAAGTTCGTCGCCAGCTCCAGCAGCGAGCCGATCGAGACGTCGACGGTGCGGCTGTGGCTGGCCAGGCACCGCGCCGCCGGCTTACGCAGGCGCGCCACGGTGGTCGGCGAGCGTGAGCTCGACGGCGAGCCGGGCGACGTGGTGGAGCTGGAGGTCGTGCACACCGACTCGGCCGCGAGCTGGATCGCGGGCTACGGCCCGGACGCGGTGGTGCTCGAGCCGGACGTGCTGCGCAAGGCCGTGCACGAGCGGCTGCTGGCCGTGGCGGAGGCGACGTGAACACCTCGCAGGAGCGTCTGCCGCGGCTGCTGGCGCTGGTCCCCTACCTCATCGCCCGCCCGGGCATCGCGGTCGACGAGGCGGCGGCCGACTTCGGCGTCAGCGCGAAGCAGCTCCGCAAGGACCTGGAGCTGCTGTGGATGTGCGGGCTCCCCGGCTACGGCCCGGGCGACCTGATCGACCTGTCGTTCGAGGGCGGCACGGTGTCGGTCAACTTCGACGCGGGCATGAGCCGCCCCCTACGCCTGACCGGCTCCGAGGCGACGGCGTTGCTGGTGGCGTTACGCACCCTCCTGGACGCCCCCGGCGTGGCCGACGCGGACGCCGTCCGCAGAGCGGTGGCCAAGATCGAAGCGGCCGCCGGCCAGGCCCAACCCGCGGCGGTAGCGGTAGGCCTGGGCGTCCGCGAGGGCGAGACGACGGCACGCGCCCGCGAGGTCGTCCAGTCGGCCCTGCGCTCCCGGCGAGCGCTCCGCATGACGTACTACACGGCGTCGAAGGACGAGATCACCGAACGAACCGTCGACCCGATGCGCATGCTGATCGTCGAGGGCCGCGGGTACCTGGAAGCGTGGTGCCGCCGAGCGGAGGGCGTCCGCCTGTTCCGCCTGGACCGAATCGACGACGTGACGGTGCTCGATGAGCCGGCCGCGCCGCCTCCGTACGCGGAACAGACCGACACGACGGCCGGGCTCTTCCGGCCCAGGCCCGACCAGCCGGTGGCGCAGCTGGTCCTCCTTCCCGACGCGCGGTGGGTGTCGGAGTACTACCCGATGGAGGAGATCGCGGAGATGGAGGAGGGGCAGGTCCGCGTGTGGATGCGCTATGCCGATCTGTCCTGGATGGTGCGGCTGGTGCTTGGGTTGGGTGGGGATGTGGTGGTTGAGGGGCCTGAGGAGTTGGTGTCCGCGGTGCGGGGGCGGGCTGTTCGGGCGTTGGCTCGGTATCGGTGACGGGTTTGGTTCTGGGTGGCTGGGGCCGGGGCGGGGGCCGGGCGGGGGTGGGGGGGGCCGGGGGTGCGGGGAGCGGTGGTTTGAAAGCGGGGTTGCTTAGTCGGCGCACTTGAGGCGCTAGTTCGGTTTCACCCACCTCTCCTCTCTCGCTTCGGCCTCTCCCCTCTCGCTTCTCCCCTTGCCTCTCTCCCGCCTCACCCACCTCACTTCACCTCACTCACTTCACCTCGCCCACTTCACCTCACCCACCTCACTCACCTCACCTCACCTCGCCCACCTCACTCACCTCATCCCGCCCACCTCACCTCGCCCAGGTCATTTCATCCGCCTCGCTCTGCCCTCTCGCTCCCGGCCGTCGCATCTCGCCTGCCTCACCCCGCCTGCCTGTCCAACCTCGCCCCCTCGCCCTGCCCCCTCGCCCACCCGCCTCGTCCCCGCCTCGATCTGCCGCCGAAGTGAACCGGCCACCCCCTTTCAGCCGTGGTGTAGGCGGGGGCGGGTTGACCATGGGCACTATTGGTATGACCACTTGACCTCTTACTAGTTTGTGGGTAACTCTTGTCCGCATGGCACTGCAACCCGTTGCCCGGCGCTCGGTGCCGGACGAGGTCTTTGACCAGATCATCGATGACGTAGTCAGTGGTGAGTTCGCGCCTGGGGAGTCGTTGCCCAGTGAGCGCAAGCTTGCCGAGGTTCTTGGCGTTTCCAGACCGGCGGTTCGCGAAGCTCTGCAGCGGGTCGCGCAGGCGGGGCTCGTCGAGGTGCGTCAGGGTGATGCCACCACCGTCCGGGACTTTCGTCGGCACGCCAGTCTTGATCTGCTTCCTCGGCTGCTCCTCCCCCGTGGCGAGCTTGACCCTGCCGTTGCGCGCAGCGTGCTCGAGGCGCGCCTGTTGATCGGGCCCAAGGTGGCCGCGCTCGCCGCCGAGCGGGCCGGTGCTCGTCTCGGCAACGCGCTGCGTGAGGCCGTCACGGGGCTTGACGTTGACGAGGATCCCGTTGTGCGGCAACGACATGCGCTCGTCTTCTGGGATCACATCGTCGATGGCGCGGACTCCATCGTGTTTCGGTTGATGTTCAACAGTTTGCGCGCCGCTTACGAACCTGCGCTTGCTGCGCTCGCCTCGGTCATGGAGGCCGAGGTTGGGCAGGTCGACGTCTACCGCGCGCTTGCCGACGCCATTGTCGTCGGGGATCCCGACCGGGCCCGCCGCGCTGCCGAGGACCTCCTCACCCCCGCCACCGACGCCCTGCTCGCCGCCATTCGCAAGCTCGAGGAGATGCCGTAACCATGACTGACGACGTCGACAGGTTAGCCAGGGAGCGGCTCAGGGCAGACGAAACCAAACGCAAGTCCATCAGTCTCGGCGAGGCCGCCCGCGGCTTCTGGTGGCACCCGTCGCCCTGGTTGATCGGGGTTTTTCTCGTCGGCGCGGCCACTGCGCGGGTGCTTGTCGGGGACTGGCGGTTGTCCGACCTGTGGACACCGCTCGTCATGCTCGCCGTTTTTCCGTTCTTCGAGTGGGTTGTCCACGTCTGCATCCTGCACTGGCGGCCTCGGCGGCTCGGGCCGCTGACGATCGACCCCTTGCTGTCCCGCAAGCACCGCGCGCACCACGTCGATCCGCGGGATGTGCCGTTGGTCTTCATCCCCTGGCAGGTGCACCTCTGGCTGCTGCCGCTCGTTCTCGCGATCGGGCTGCTGCTCTTCCCGCGCGCGGGGCTGGGGCTCACCTTCATGACCGTGGTCGGGTTGCTCGGGATGGGTTATGAGTGGACGCACTACCTGATTCACAGTGACTACCGGCCTCGTTCTCGCGTCTATCGCGCGGTGTGGCGCAATCATCGGCTGCACCACTACAAGAACGAGCACTACTGGTTCACCGTCACCAGTTCGGGGACCGCTGATCGGGTGCTCGGTACCTACCCGGACCCACGGAAAGTCGAGTCCTCTCCCACCGCCCGGACGTTGCACGGCACGAGCTAGCAGCTAGCAGCCCCTGGTGAATTCCTCCGCCAGCAACGTTTCCACCTCCGGCGTCATGCCGGCGCCGTTCAGCCCGTGCCCCAGAATCAGCATGCTGCGCACGATCATCTCGTCGCGCATGTCCTCCGACAGGTCACGCAGCGGGCCACCCAGCAGTGTGGCCAGACCATGGATGGTCGCCCACGACGCGAACTCCGCCATCGGGCGGCGCTCCTCGCTCAGGTAGCCGACGCGGACCAGCTCGTCAACCGCCTCGACCAGCATCACGAACGGGCCGGTTCCGTCGCGCTCCTCCGCCGGGGGCAGTGTCGGGCTGTCCGACGAGAACACCGTCAGGAACAGGCCGGGTTCCGCGCGCGCGAACGCCAGGTAGCCGCGGCCGATCGCGCCGAACCTGGCCAGCGCGTCGTGCACCGGGTCGCCCGTCGCCGTCACGTTGGACTCGACCTCGGTGCGCATCGACCTGGTCAGCTCGTCCATCGCGCTGTCCTTCGCCGCGTTCAGCAGCTCCTCGTGCCCCGCGAAGTGCCGGTACGCGGCGGTCGGCGTCACCCCCACCTCCCTGGCCGCGGCCCGGATCGTCACCGACTGGGGGCCGCCCTTCGCCGCCAGCTCCGCCGCCGCCGTGATCAGCGCGTTGCGCAGGTCGCCGTGGTGATAACCCCGCTTGCCCGGAGCTGAGGATTCCATGAGACCGATGTTGACACCAGTCAACATCGCATGGCAAGTTAACAGGCGACAAGTTTACGGGCGTACACATCTGGGAGAGGCGCGATGTTCGCACAACTCGGGCGGTTCGCGGCAACGCACGCACGCAGCGTGCTGCTGGTGACCTTGCTGGTCGTCGTCGGCGCAGGGGCACTGGGCTTCACCGCGTTCGGCAAGCTGAAGGCCGAAGGCGGGTTCGTCGACCCCGCGGCCGAATCGAGCACGGCGCAAGAACTCGTCGACCAGCGGTTCGACGGCGACAGCGACGTCGTATTCCTGGTCTCGCCCTCCTCGGGCACGGTCGACGACGCCGCCAACCAGCGAGAAGGCGACGCGCTGACCGACCGGCTCGCGAGCGACCGCGGCCTCGCCGACGTCGTCTCGTACTTCACGACCGAGGCGCCCCAGTTACGCGCCGAGGACGGGCGGCACGCGCTCGTGGTGGCCAAGCTCACGGACACCGCGGACGTGGAGCGGTTACGGGCGGTTTATGCCACCGAGTCCGGTCCGCTCCAGGTCCGGGTCGGCGGGCCGGGGACCATCGGCGAGGACATCGGCGGCCAGGTCGGCAAGGACCTCGCGCTGGCGGAGTCGATCGCGGTCCCGATCATCCTGGTGCTGCTGGTGATCGTGTTCGGCAGCGTGGTCGCGGCGTTGCTGCCGCTGGCGATCGGCGCGCTCGCGGTGCTCGGCACGTTCGCCCTGCTCGCGATCCTCGGCTCGGTCACCGACGTGTCGGTGTTCGCGATCAACCTGACCACCGCGCTCGGGCTCGGCCTCGCGATCGACTACGCGCTGCTGATGGTGTCCCGGTTCCGGGAGGAACTGGACGATGGCCAGGACACCGTCGAGGCGGTCGCCCGCACGGTCGCGACGGCGGGCCGGACGATCATGTTCAGTGCGCTGACGGTCGCCGTCGCGCTCGGTGTGCTGATGGTGTTCCCGCTGTTCTTCCTGCGGTCGTTCGCCTACGCCGGCATCGGCGTGGTGCTCATCGCGATGGTGAGCGCACTGGTAGTGCTGCCGGCGCTGCTCGGACTGCTCGGCCGGCGGGTCAACTCACTGCGGCTGCGGCGGCGCACCCCCGGCACGGCGTCGGCGGTGTGGGCGCGGATCGCGTCGGTGGCGCTGCGCAGGCCGGTGCTGACCGGCGCGCCGGTGGTGCTCATGCTGGTCGCGGCCGCGATCCCGCTGCTGGGCGTGCAGTTCGGCACGCCGGACGACCGGGTGCTGACGACCGCGGCGCAGACCAGGCAGGTCGGTGACGTGCTGCGCGCCGAGTTCCCCGGCAACGACGTCAGGACGCTGGAGGTGGTGACCACTCGCCCGGCGGGCACCAACGTGACCGGCGACTACGCGCTGGCGCTGTCGAAGGTGCCGGGGGTGGAGTCGGTGACCGCGAGCGTCGGCACGTTCGTCGACGGCAGGGCGTCCGGGCAGGGCAACCCGGCCTACGCGTCGGACACCGGGCTGCAGCGGCTGGCGGTGCGGAGCGCGTACGACCCGCACTCGACGGAGGGCCAGGACCTGGTGGCGGCGGTGCGCAACGCGCCGACCGACGGCCTGGACGTGCTGGTGGGCGGCGACGCGGCGCGGCTGGTGGACAGCAAGGACGCGATCGGGAGCCGGTTGCCGCTGGCGGCGGGGCTGATCGCGATCAGTACGTTCGTGTTGCTGTTCCTCTTCTCGGGGAGCGTGTGGCAGCCGCTGCGGTCGCTGCTGTTCAACATCCTCGGCCTGTCGGCGACGCTGGGTGTGCTGGTGCTGATCTTCCAGGACGGATGGCTGGCGTCGTGGCTCGGTTTCACGCCGATGCCGCTCGACACGGCGATGCTGGTTCTGTTGTTCTGCATCGTGTTCGGGCTGTCGATGGACTACGAGGTGTTCGTGCTGAGCCGGATCAAGGAGGCGCATGAGAACGGGGCGTCACTGGACGAGGCGGTGACACACGGGCTGTCGCGAATCGGCCGGATCGTGTCGGCGGCGGCGGTGCTGCTCGCGGTGAGCCTGGTGGCGTTCGGGACGAGCGGGGTGAGCTTCATCCAGATGTTCGGCATCGGCAGCGGCCTGGCAATCCTGGTGGACGCGACACTGATCCGGGGAATTCTCGTGCCGGTGGGCATGCGGGTGCTCGGTCGGGCGGCGTGGTGGTCGCCACCGCTCCTGCGGCGCGTCCACGACCGCGTGGGGCTACGCGAGTCGGAGACGGTGTAACGCGGGGCCTGGGTGGCCTCCGGCCCCCGGAATCCAGCGTACCGGCGGCCACCGACAATCCTGTTGCCCCGAACGACAACCGGGAACCGCTTCACCCACCCAACCCGAGCGAAAGGGACTCTCATGCGCCAGGGGGTCCCCCGGTTTCCACGCTACCGGCAGGCACCGACAAAACCGGCCTCTGTGGACAGCCGTCTGTGGATGGCCCGGAATTGTCGGTGGCTTCCGGTAGCGTGGAATCGGGGGCCGGAGGCCGGGTGGGTTGGTCGCGGCGGGCCGGAGGCCGGGTGGGTTGGTCGCGGCGGGCCGGAGGCCGGGTGGGTTGGCCGCGGCGGGCCGGAGGCCAGGCGGGTTGGCCGCGGCGGGCCAGAGGCCAGGCGGGTTGGCCGCGGCGGGCCAGAGGCCAGGCGGGTTGGCCGCGGCGGGCCAGAGGCCAGGCGGGTTGGCCGCGGCGGGCCAGAGGCCAGGCGGGTTGGCCGCGGCGGGCCAGAGGCCAGGCGGGTTGGCCGCGGCGGGCCAGAGGCCAGGCGGGTTGGCCGCGGCGGGCCAGAGGCCAGGCGGGTTGGCCGCGGCGGGCCAGAGGCCAGGCGGGTTGGCCGCGGCGGGCCAGAGGCCAGGCGGGTTGGCCGCGGCGGGCCAGAGGCCAGGCGGGTTGGCCGCGGCGGGCCAGAGGCCAGGCGGGTTGGCCGCGGCGGATCGGAGGGCCGGTCAGCCGGATCTGATGCCAGGTTGGTTGGGGCGTGGGGGAAAATGGTGGGGCGTCAGCTGGTTGCGGCGGCGTCCGCGGGGCGAAGGTTTTGGGCCTCGCGGGTTAGGCCTAGGCGTTCCAGGGCTGGCCAGGCGGCTTCGTTGATGGTTATTGCTCGGTGGGGGTCTCGGGTGAGCCAGCCGGCTGTTAGGGAGCGGTGGAGGATCGCCGCTGGGAGGGCGCCGGCCAGGTGTTCTCGGCGTTCGGTCCAGTCCAGGCAGTCTCGGAGTAGGGGGCGGCGGGATGTGGGGAGGTCTATGCCCAGTTCCGTTAGCGTGTTGCGGCCTTTTTGGGTTATTGCCAGGCCGTTGTGGGTGGTGAGTAGGCCGTCGGCCAGCATGCCTTCTCGTAGGGACACACCCAGGTGGCCGGCCAGGTGGTCGTAGCAGGTGCGGGCGTTCGCCAGTCTGCGGGCTCGGACGCTTTCGCGGAGGGTGCGGGGTGGTTGGGGGCCGGCGTGGTTGGCCAGGCGTTCGATCAGTTCGGCTATGTCTGGGCCCGCCAGGCGGATGTAGCGGTGCCTGCCCTGCTTGAGGGTGCGGACGAAGCCTGCCTCGGCCAGGGTGCGGACGTGTTCGCTCGCCGTGGACGGGGCCACCCGGGCAGCGTGGGCCAGCTCGGTCACCGTCCAGGCTCGGCCGTCTATCAGGGCCAGGCACATCGTGGCTCGGCTGTTGTCGGCCAGGACGGCGGCTACCTCGGCTAGCTTCATGACCTCGATGCTAGGTCGGCCACGGTTCGGTGCTCGCCGAAGTTTTGGGCTTGAGGGGCAGACGTTTCGGAACCTGTCTGCGCGGGCGGGTTGTGGAGCGGTTGGCGCCGTTGACGGGCGCGCGGAGCTGTGGCGCACCTTTCGCGCCACCAGCAGCCGGGTCGGTGCCTGACAACTACAGCGACGCGATCAGGCGCTCCACTCGCTCGTCCACCGAGCGGAACGGGTCCTTGCACAGCACCGTGCGTTGGGCCTGGTCGTTCAGCTTCAGGTGCACCCAGTCGACCGTGAAGTCGCGGCCGGCCTGTTGGGCGGCGGCGATGAAGTCGCCGCGGAGCTTGGCTCGGGTGGTCTGGGGTGGGGTGTCCTTGGCGGCCTCGATCTCGCCGTCCTCGGTGACCCTGGCCACCAGGTCCTTGCGTTGGAGCAGGTCGAAGATGCCGCGACCACGCCTGATGTCGTGGTAGGCCAGGTCCAGCTGGGCGATCCTCGGCGAGGACAGCTCCAGGCCGTGCTTGGCCTGGTAGCGCTCGACCAACCGGTGCTTGATGGCCCAGTCGATCTCCCGGTCGATGCGGGTCAGGTCCTGGGCCTCCACGGCGTCCAGGGTCCGGCCCCACAGCTCGATCACGCGCTCGGCGACCGGGTCGGGGCCGCGCTGGGCCACGTGTTCGGCCGCGCGGGAGAAGTACTCGCGCTGGATGTCCAGGGCCGACGCCTCGCGGCCGCCCGCCAGGCGGACCAGCCGGCGGCCCGTCAGGTCGTGGCTGATCTCGCGGATGGCGCGGATCGGGTTGTCGAGGCTGAAGTCCCGGAACTGGACGCCGTCCTCGATCATCTCCAGGACCAGGTTCGCGCTGCCGACCTTCAGCAGCGTCGTCGCCTCGGCCATGTTCGAGTCGCCGACGATCACGTGCAGGCGGCGGTAACGCTCCGCGTCCGCGTGCGGCTCGTCGCGGGTGTTGATGATCGGGCGGGACCTCGTCGTCGCCGAGGACACGCCCTCCCAGATGTGCTCGGCACGCTGCGACAGGCAGTACACCGCGCCGCGCGGGGTCTGGAGCACCTTGCCGGCGCCGCAGATCAGCTGGCGGGTCACCAGGAACGGGAGCAGGACATCCGCGATCCTGGAGAACTCACCCGCACGGGTGACCAGGTAGTTCTCGTGGCAACCGTAGGAGTTGCCGGCCGAGTCGGTGTTGTTCTTGAACAGGAAGATGTCGCCGCCGATGCCCTCGTCGGCCAACCGCCGCTCCGCGTCGACGAGCAGGTCCTCGAGGATCCGCTCCCCCGCCTTGTCGTGCGTGACCAGCTGCACCAGGTCGTCGCACTCCGCGGTCGCGTACTCGGGGTGTGAGCCCACGTCGAGGTACAGACGGGAGCCGTTGCGCAGGAACACGTTCGAGGAACGTCCCCAGGACACCACCCGACGAAACAGGTACCGCGCGACCTCGTCCGGGCTCAGCCGACGCTGGCCGTGGAAGGTACAGGTCACGCCGAACTCGGTTTCGATGCCGAAGATCCGCCGCTGCATCCCTTTAGCCTAGGCGTTTCCCGGCCACACTTCTCGTGGCCGCTCCGAGGTGAGACAAACAAGTCATCGAAAGCCGTCCCATCACGCTTCGTCAGTGCCGGTCGACCCGGAGTCAGACGACTCGGCGGCCTCCTCGGCGGATTTGGATGAACCGGACGGGAGCAGCGCCGCCAGGGCCGCGCCCTCGATCCGGCGGAAGGCCCGCTTCGGCCGGGCGCGGTCGAGCACCGCGACCTCGAGCTTGCCCACGCCGTTGTCGCCGTTGGCGTTCTGCGAGCCGGCCGACAGCGCGGCCACCGCGAACCCGAGCGCCGCCTCCAGCGACATGCCCTCCTCGTAGGTCTCCTTCATCTTGTTCGAGACCGGCTCGGTCTGACCGCCCATGACCAGGTACGACGGCTCGTCCACGATCGAGCCGTCGTAGGTGAGCCGCCACAGCTGGTCGGCCTGCGGGGTCGCGCCCACCTCGGCGACGCACAGCTCGACCTCGTAGGGCTTGAGCTGGTCGGCGAACACCGAGGCGAGCGTCTGCGAGTACACGTTGACCAGCAGCCGCGCCGAGACGTCCCGCGGGTCGTTGGCCAGGCCCCACAGGTCGACGTGCCGGATGCCGCCGCGGCGCAGGCCCTCGAACTCGCTGTAGCGGCCGGTCGCGGCGAACCCGATGCGGGAGTAGATCTCCGAGACCTTGTGCAGCATCGCCGACGGGTTGTCGGCCACGAACAGCAGGCCGCCCGCGTACTTGAGCGCCACGACACTGCGGCCCCTCGCGATGCCCTTGCGGGCGTACTCCGAGCGGTCCCGCATCAACTGCTCGGGCGAGGCGTACAGCGGCATCGTCACGGTGGTGGCTCCTCTTTTCGCTGGTCGGGTGGTGTCAGCCGCGTGGCTGGCTGGTGCGGGCGGTCACGACGGACTCGGCGATCTCGGCCGCCTTGTCCTCCGGCAGGTGCACGGCACCCTCCGCCGCGGTGATCGTCACGATGCTCGGGTAGATCTTGCGGGCGAGGTCGGGGCCGCCGGTGGCCGAGTCGTCGTCCGCGGCGTCGTACAGCGCCTCGACCGCCATGCGGATGGCGGCCTCCTCGTCGCAGCCCGGGTCCCACAGCTTCTTCAGCGCTGAGCGCGCGAACAGCGAGCCCGAGCCAACGCCGTGGAAGCCGGCACGCTCCTCGTACCGGCCGCCGACCACGTCGAACGACACGATCCGCCCGGCACGGGCCGGGTCGGGCGCGTCGGCGTCGTAGCCGACGAACAGCGGGATGGCCGCGAGGCCCTGCATGGCCGCGTCCAGGTTGCCGCGGACCATGGCGGCCAGCTTGTTGGTCTTGGCCTCCAGCGACAGCTGGACGCCCTCGAGCTTCTCGTAGTGCGCGAGCTCGACCTGGTAGATCCGGACCATCTCGATCGCGAGACCGGCTGTGCCGGCGATCCCCACCGCGGAGTAAGCGTCGGCGACGAACACCTTCTCCATGTCGCGCTGCGAGATCAGGTTGCCCGACGTCGCGCGCCGGTCGCCGGCGATGAGCACGCCGCCGGAGAACGTCACCGCGACGATCGTGGTGCCGTGCGGCGGCTGCTGCGCCAGGTCGGCCAGCTGCCGGGCACGTACGGGCTCGGCGGTGCCCAGCCCACCGCCACCCGGGAGCAGGTGGGGTGCCTGGACCCGGAGGAAGTCGATGAACGAGGACGTCTCGGCCGTCATGTAGGCAGCCGGGAGCGATGCGCCGGGCATGGCGCGAAACGAAGTGTGTTCCATGCCTGCTTTCTGTCCGTTCGGTGGGGACAGCGGTAGAAGTTACTCGCCGCCCTTTTGCACATATGCGCGCACGAAGTCCTCGGCGTTCTCCTCGAGCACGTCGTCGATCTCGTCCAAGATCGTGTCGACGTCCTCGCCGAGCTTCTCCCTGCGTTCCTGACCAGCGGGCGCGGCGCCGTCGACATCCTCGTCGCCGTCACCGCCGCCTTGCCGGTGAGTCTGTTCCTGAGCCATCTCGCCTCCCTTTCGGGGCTTGTCTTCCCCAAGATTACCGACCGGCACTGACAATTTCGCGGATCGTCCAGCCGATGATCGTGAATCGGGACATTCGCTGTCAGCGAACGGGCGGTTACTTCCTGGGACCTCCGGTGAGCGCGTCCACCAGCTCCTCGGCCGTCGAGGACGCCTCCAGCAGCTCGCCCACGTGCGACTTCGTGCCCCGGAGGGGCTCCAGCGTGGGGATCCGGACCAGCGACTCGCGGCCCAGGTCGAAGATCACCGAGTCCCAGGACGCCGCCGCGATCGAGTTCGGGTAGCGCTCCAGGCAGCGGCCGCGGAAGTACGCCCGGGTGTCCAGCGGCGGCGTGGTGATCGCGGCCTGCACCTCCTCCTCGGTGACCAGGCGTTTCATCGAGCCACGCGCGACCAGCCGGTTGTACAGGCCGTTCGCCAGCCGGACGTCGGTGTACTGCAGGTCGACCAGGTGCAGGCGGGGCGCGTTCCAGGCCAGCCCGTCGCGGGCGCGGTAGCCCTCCAGCAGCCGCAGCTTGGCCGGCCAGTCGAGGCGGTCCGCGCACTCCATCGGGTCGCGGGCCAGCGCGTCGAGCGTGTCGCCCCAGGTCTGCAGCACGTCGAGCGACACGGCGTCCTGCTCGGTGCGGTCGATGTGCTCGGAGATCAGCTCGTGGTAGGCCTTCTGGATGTCCAGGCCGGTGTACTTGCGGCCGTTGGACAGCTCGACCGTGGCCTTGAGCGTCGGGTCGTGGCTGATCGTGTGCACCGCGCGGACCGGGTCGGCGAGCTTGAGCGCGTCGAACCGGACGCCGGACTCGATCAGGTCCAGGACCAGCGCGGTCGTGCCGACCTTGAGGTAGGTGGACGTCTCCGCCAGGTTCGCGTCGCCGATGATCACGTGCAGGCGGCGGTACTTGTCCGCGTCCGCGTGCGGCTCGTCGCGGGTGTTGATGATGCCGCGCTTGAGCGTGGTCTCCAGCCCGACCTCGACCTCGATGTAGTCGGCGCGCTGGGACAGCTGGAAGCCCGCCTCCTCGCCGGCGGGGCCGATGCCGACCCGGCCGGACCCGACGACGACCTGCCGGGACGCGAAGAACGGGGTCAGGCCGGCGATCACCGCGGTGAACGGCGTGTTGCGGGCCATCAGGTAGTTCTCGTGGGTGCCGTAGCTGGCGCCCTTGCCGTCGACGTTGTTCTTGTACAGCTGCAGTCGCTGCTGGCCGGGCACGGTGGCGGCCCGCATGGCCGCCTCCTCCATGACCCGCTCCCCCGCCTTGTCCCAGATCACGGCGTCACGTGCGTTGGTGACCTCGGGCGCGGAGTACTCCGGGTGCGCGTGGTCGACGTAGAGGCGGGCGCCGTTGGTGAGGATGACGTTGGCCGCGCCCAGGTCCTCCACCTCGGGGTCGGACGGCGGCACGCCCGGCGCGCCGAGGTCGAACCCGCGGGCGTCCCGCAGCGGCGACTCGACCTCGTAGTCCCAGCGGGCCCGGCGGGCCCGCGGGATGTCCGCGGCGGCCGCGTAGGCGAGGACGACCTGGGTGGAGGTCAGTACCGGGTTGGCGGTCGCGTCTCCTGGCACGGCGATGCCGTATTCCACCTCGGTACCCATGATCCGGCGCATGTTCCCAAGCCTACGGTTCGGCACTCAAGCCTTGTCGACGGCCACACATGTGGTCTTTGCCCCACTGACCTTGAGGCGTACCCCGTCGGGGGCGTCCGGGGGTCCCCAGAAGCTGAGGCCCACCCACAGGACGGCGTCGCCGTCCGGCGACTCCAGGTCGAGCTCCACGCTCCGGTCGCCCCGGTCGGTGGTGTCCTCCTTGCGCCCGGCGACCCGCCACCCCGCGGCGTCCACCGCCCGGTCGGCGGCCGGCGCCAGGTCGTCGTCGCTGGTGACCTCGCCGAAGACCATGTCGTTGTGCAGCACCTTCACGCCGGTGCGGTCGCCCGCGTCGCAGCTCAGGTACCAGCCGGGTTCGGACCCTCCGGACACGCCGTCCTTGGGCCGGACCCGCAGTTCCCGCTCGATCGCGGCCGCCGCGTCGTCGATGGCGGCCACCATGTCCTCGAGGCGGTCGCCCTGGCGGCCGGTCAGCTCCGGCTGGGCGTCGGCGACGTGGTCGCGGTCGGTCTGTTCCGTGCCGGTGCAGTCCTGCTCGACGAGCATGGTGACGGTGCCGTCCAGCAGGACCAGGTTCAGGGTGTCGTCGAACTCGTGGGCGTTGACCACCACGAACGTGCCGTCCTCCGCGCGCGCCGGCTGCCAGCCGAGCCTGGTGGCGGCGGCGTGGAGGTCCTCGCCGGTGGCGTCGGTCCGCGCGGTCATGCGCCAGCGGTGGTCGTCCGGCGGGTCGTCCAGCGGGTCGGTGTTGCACGTCTCGCCGGTGAACGTGGGCCTCACGGCCGGGTCGACGGCCCTGAGCAGCGTCTCGACGCTCTGCCGGACCTCCCCCGGCATCTCGATCGGCTTCTCCTCCTCGGTACAGGCGGTGAGTCCACAAGTGACCATGAGCACGGCTGTGACCAGCGATGTCCCCCTACGCATGGGGGAACCTAATCAGGCCCAGGCCAGTGCCGAGCGGTGTTTCCAATAGTCGGCCGGTGGTTCGGCCAGGTCGGGGAGGTCGAGGTCGAGGTCGAGGTCGCCGAGCCTCGCGGCCGCCAGGTTGCTCGCCAGCTGTCCGGTGCCCGCGGCGCCCGACAGGACCGTGTCGGCCCACGGCTGGGACAGGGCGGCGGCCAGCGCGACCGCGTCCGGGCCGACGTCGAGGGACTTCGCGAGCACCGCCACCGGTTCCGGCGGGTCCACGGCCAGCCGGCCGTTGGCCAGGCCCTCCTTGACGAGCACGTGCGCGCCCGCCGCGTGCGCCTCCGCGAGCGCGGGGCCCACGGACGGCTCCAGCACGTTCCAGGTCGACTGTACGGCCGTGAAGACCGGCACTCCGTGACGTTCCAGCGCCAGCGCCCGGCGCACCACGGCGGCCTGTTCGGGGCCGGACGTCGAGAAGCCGACCCGGACCGGCAGCTCTGCCAGCGCGTCCTGGAGGGCCGGGTCGTCGAACAGCGGGCTGTCCGGGGTCAGCGAGTGCACCTGGTAGAGCGCGAGGTGTGCGCCCAGCAGGGACGTGCTCTCCGCCCATTGGGCACGAAACCGGTCGAGTGTATGGGACTTCTCCTCGTGTACGGCCGCGTCCAACCGCCAGCCACCCACGTAGGCGTAGCCCCACTTGCTCGACACGGTCACGTCGGCGGGCGAACGGGAATCCAGCCAGCCGGCCAGGAACTCCTCGGCGAGGCCGTAGGAGCGGGCCACGTCCACCCAGCGCACACCGGCCTCGTACGCGGCGTCCAGCACCGCCCACGAGGCCGCACGCATGTCGTCCACGGAGCGCGAAGGCGGCAGCTCGGACCGGCCGACGTTGATGTACGCCGGCCGGCCGAGCGCCGCCAAACCAAGCCCGAGCTTCAGCACCACCTACAGGTACTGGCCCGTGTTCGTCGCCGTGTCGATCGCCCGACCCGACTCCTGGTTCTTGCCGGTGACGAGGGTGCGGATGTACACGATCCGCTCCCCCTTCTTGCCGGAGATGCGTGCCCAGTCGTCCGGGTTCGTGGTGTTCGGCAGGTCCTCGTTCTCCGCGAACTCGTCGACGATCGCGTCCAGCAGGTGCTGCACGCGCAGGCCGGGCTGCTTGGTCTCCAGCACCGACTTGATCGCCGCCTTCTTCGCCCGGTCCACGATGTTCTGGATCATCGCGCCCGAGTTGAAGTCGCGGAAGTACAGGACCTCCTTGTCCCCGTTGGCGTACGTGACCTCGAGGAACCGGTTGTCCTCGGTCTCCTCGTACATCCGCTCGACCGTGTGCTGGATCATCGCGTCGATTGTGGCCTTCGGGTCGCCGTTGAACTCGGCGAGGTCCTCGGTGTGGATCGGCAGGCTCTGCGTCAGGTACTTCGAGAAGATGTCCCGCGCCGCCTCCGCGTCCGGCCGCTCGATCTTGATCTTGACGTCGAGACGTCCCGGCCGCAGGATCGCCGGGTCGATCATGTCCTCGCGGTTGGACGCGCCGATCACGATGACGTTCTCGAGACCCTCCACACCGTCGATCTCGCTGAGCAGCTGGGGCACGATCGTGGTCTCCACGTCCGAGGAGACACCGCTTCCCCGGGTGCGGAAGATCGAGTCCATCTCGTCGAAGAACACGATCACGGGCGTGCCCTCCGAGGCCTTCTCCCGCGCGCGCTGGAAGATCAGCCGGATGTGCCGCTCGGTCTCACCCACGAACTTGTTCAGCAGCTCGGGGCCCTTGATGTTCAGGAAGTACGACTTGGCCTCGTGTGCCTTGCCGTCACCCCGGGCCGCCGCCACCTGCTTGGCCAGCGAGTTCGCCACCGCCTTCGCGATGAGCGTCTTGCCGCAGCCGGGCGGGCCGTAGAGCAGGACGCCCTTCGGCGGCCGCAGCTCGTACTCACGGAACAGCTCGGCATGCAGGAACGGCAGCTCCACCGCGTCGCGGATCTGCTCGATCTGCCGGAACAGGCCGCCGATGTCCTCGTAGCGGACGTCGGGCACCTCCTCCAGCACCAGGTCCTCGACCTCGGCCTTGGGCACCCGCTCGTACGCGTAGCCCGACTTGGAGTCGACCAGCAGTGAGTCACCCGGCTTGAGCGTCGCCTCCCGCAGCGGGTCGGCGAGCCAGACCACACGCTCCTCGTCCGCGTGCCCCACCACCAGCGCACGCATGGGTGGCTCGTCGTCGTTCGGCTCCGCGAGCAGCTCACGCAGGGTCGAGACCTCGCCGATGCGTTCGAAGGTGCCGGCCTCCACGATGGTCAGCGCCTCGTTCAGCCGCACGGACTGACCGCGACGCAGGTCGCCCACCTCGACCGCGGGTGAACAGGCCACCCGCATCTTCCGGCCAGCGGTGAACACGTCCACCGTGCCGTCCTCGTGCCCCGACAGGAACACGCCGTAACCGCTCGGCGGCTGCGCGAGCCGGTCGACCTCCTCCCGGAGCGCGAGGAGCTGGCTCCTCGCCTCCCGCAGGGTCTCGACCAGCTTGGCGTTACGCTCAGTCAACTGGCTGACCCGCTCCGACGCCTCGGCGAGCCGCTGCTCGAGCAGTCGGGCATGCCGAGGCGAGTCCGTCAGTTTCCGGCGCAGCAGCGCTACTTCCTCTTCGAGGAACCGGATCTGGGCAGCCTCCGACGGCTCGTGCCCAGTACCCGGCTCCGGTCCAGCGCCGTGCTCGTCGGCCTCCTCTGGCCGACCACCGGGACGATCGTGCTGCATGTCGGCACCTCCTCCCGTATTTCTACTTACCCACACGGTACCGGTGCAGACCGACAAAAGAAGACCATCCACATCTCGGAACCGTCGCGTCATCTTGTGGAAACGGACACTGTCGGAAGTGGATTAGGCCATCTCGGCGCGTGATGGAACCACCTACCCACTACCGTGCGTCAGGAAGTCGACTGGTGTTGGGGGCATCGGCGGCAGCTCGGGACACAGGCGGGGGCCCGCCACGAATGAGGGAGAGGCAAGCGATGTCGCAACCACCGCAGCAGCCGGGGCAGTGGGGTGGGCAGCCCGGCTGGGGGCAGCAGCCAGGCCCAGGTCAGCAGCCTGGTGGCTACCCGCAGCAGGGTGGTTATCCCCAGCAGGGCGGATACCCGCAGCAGGGTGGCTACCCCCAGACCGGACCGCAGCCGCAGCAGTACGGCCAGCCCCAGTACGGGCAGCAGCCGATGGGGTACGGGCAGCCCGGCTACCCGCCCCAGAAGAAGAGCTCGATGCCGTGGATCCTCGCGGGCGGCGGCGTGCTCGTCGTCGGCGTGGTTGTGGTGCTGATCATCGTGCTCACGGGCGGCTCGGACACGGGCAGCCCGGAAGGCGTCGCCGAGGCGGCGGTGTCCGCGGCCAACGACCAGGACTACGACAAGCTGGTCGAGCTGGCGTGCAACGCCGACAAGGAAGACGTCAAGAAGAACGTCGACCCCGGCTCCATCGACCCCTCGCTCTCGGGCGTCAAGATGAACTTTGAGCTGGGCAAAGTCGAGACGCAGGGCGACTCCGCCGCGACCGCCGAGGTCACGGTCAGCTTCTCCAACGTGCCCGAGGCGGCGAAGGACATCCTCAAGGACACGAAGGCCGTGCTGAACCTCAAGAAGGAGAGCGGCGACTGGTGCGTCGCCGGGCTGGACGCGGCCTCGTCCAGCTGAGTCATAACGGATTGGTCAACGCGGCGGTCGCCCGGGCGTGTCCCGGCGACCGCCGCTGTCGTGGCGCTCTCCTACGATGGGTTTCGTCCCGGGGTTCGCGGGAACGGACGGCGTACCTGCTCCGTCTGGTGAGTGTCGTGTGATGTGAGGAGTTCGGGGCCAAGAGATGAGTTATCCGCCGCAGCAGCCCGAGCAGCCGTCCTACCAGGGCCTCGGCGCCTACTCGGGTGGCCCGCCGAAGAAGCGCAACACCGGCAGGATGGTGGCCATCATCGCGATCGTCGTGCTGGTGCTCGCCGGCGGCGGGGTGGCGACCTACCTCCTCACGAAGAGCGACGACACGCCGAGCGACAGCGCGTCCTCCGAACGGAGCAGTGACAGCTCGCCGAACGACACGAGCAGCGACGACGGCACTTCATCAGATCGTGACCAGGGTCAAGGCGCGAGCGACTCGGACGCGAGCAACTCTCCAGACGATGTCCGCGACGACTACATGGCCGCGTACGAGAACAACGACTTCGCGGACGTGGTGGACGACTCCTGTGCCGCGTACAAGAAGAAGTTCGGCACGAACACGTCCGACCTGGAGACGAAGCTGCAGGACTACACGATCACCGCGACGCCGGACGGCGACGTGGACGTCGACAGCAAGAACCCCGACACGGCGACCGCGAAGATCGACCTGGTACTCGAGGGCCCCGACCAGACCCAGGACGCGAAGATCCTCATCAAGATCGTCGAGGAGAACGGGAAGTGGCGGTTCTGCGGCGAGGGCGAGGCCTGACCACCCGTCAACCAGCATCGGAGCCAGACTGATGACCTACCCGCCGCAGCCGGGTCAGCCCGACCCGTACGGCCAGCCGCAGGGGCCCCCTGGCCAGTACGGGCAGCAGCCGCCGCCGGGGCAGTACGGGCAGCAACCCCAGTACGGGCAACAGGGCCAGTACGGGCAGCAACCGTATGGCCAGCAGCAGTACGGACAACCGGGACAGCCGGGCGGTGGGCCGCCGAAGAGCAACAAGGGCATGATCATCGCGATCGTCGTGGTCGCGGTGCTGGTGCTGGGTGGCGGCGGGCTGGCGCTGTGGCTGCTCAACAGGGACGACGGCGGCGGCGACGCGTCGCAGCAGACGACGACGCAGCCGACCGGGGGCGGCTCCACCACCGAGGACGGTCCGACCGGCGAGTCCACCCCGGGTGGCGGAGGCGGCGGCGAGGAGGAGCTGAAGTCCGTCGCGCAGAGCTACTTCGAGGCGCTCAGCAACCGGGACGAGGCCGCCGCGACCAAGCTGACCTGCACGAAGAACAGCCCCGGCGCGCTCTGGGACGCGCTCGGCGCCGACGTGAAGGTGGAGTTCGACCGGGCCGACATGGCCTCGGACACCTCGGCGACCGTCTTCTACAAGCTGAAGGACAGCACCGCCGACGCGTCGGCGCCCATCTTCATGGCCTTCGAGGACGGAGCCTGGTGTGTCTCAACCTGACGGGCCGAGAGCGGACGAGACCGAGGAGGCGCCCGCTGTCGAGGAGGCGCCCGCGGCCGAGCACGCTCCCGCGGCCGAGGAGTCCACGCCGCCGGTGAACCGGCGCAAGGTCTGGCTGTTCTCGATCGCCGCGGTCGTCGTGCTGATCGTCGCCGGGGTGGTGATCTACCTGGTGACCAGGGACGACTCGACGGACACGGCGAGCGGCCCCGGCGTGCCGACCATCGAGGGCTCGCACCAGCCGACCAGCCCGGAGGGCCAGGCCCAGCCACCCACGGGCGCGACCGGGACGATCACCGCGCCGCCCTCGGCGCCGGCCCCGCCGCCCGGGGACGCCGGCGACGTGCAGTCGGTGGCCGAGCAGGCGGCGACGGCGATCAGCAACGCCGACGTCGAGACCCTCACCCAGCTCAGCTGCGACCCGAGCGCCGCGGGCGAGGAGGACACCTTCCCCACCGACGCGAAGGTCGAGGTCATCGGCGAACCCCAGATCACCGGCGACACCGCGACGATCAACGTCCGGGTGACCATCGAGGGCGCCGAGCCCGCCGAGATCCCGATGCCGCTGACGAAGCGCGACGGCCGCTGGTGCATCCCCTGACCAGGCTGACAGGTTCGCGGGTCGCCGCCGAAGGGCCGCACGGGTGGGCCGCATCCGCCCACCCCGAGGGCAACCGGGTCTGCCTGTGCACGTGGCAGGAGCGCTGACTCACCCCGGCGGCTGGCGCAGCCCCGCGACGAGCAGCTCGACCATGCGGCGCGCGTCGTAGCGTGCGTCGCCCTCCGCGCCCGCGCACAGGTTGCCGACGGCGCGCAGGAGCCCGTACGGGTCCACGTCGGGGCGGATCTCGCCGGCCGCGGTCGCGGCGTCGAGCAGTTGGGCGCAGGCGGGCACGAGGTGGTCGAGGAAGTAGGCGTGCAGCGTCTCGAAGCGGGCGTTGTCGGACTGCAGCGCCGCGGCGAGCCCGTGCTTGGTGATCACGAAGTCGACGAACAGGTCGATCCACCGCGTCAGCGCCGCGTGCGGGCTCTCGCTGCTCGACAGTAGGCCCGGCCCGGCCTCGGCGGTGGCGTCGACCTGGTGGCGGTAGACGGCGATCACGAGGTCAGCCCTGGTCGGGAAGTGGCGGTAGATCGTGCCCACCCCGACGCCGGCCCTGGCCGCGATGTCGCGGACCGGCGCGTCCACGCCGGCGTCGACGAACACGGACGCGGCGGCGTCGAGCAGGGTCTTCTCGTTGCGCCGGGCGTCGGCCCGTTTCCGTGGGGTCTCGGACACCGTCTCCCTCTCGGTCGGCACGCTTGCTAAGCGGAACGATGTTCCGTATGTTAGACGGAGCAATGTTCCGCTTAAATCATACGGAGACACCATGCAGTACCGCACCCTGGGCCGCACCGGCGTGCAGGTCAGCTCCCTCGTGCTCGGCGCCATGAACTTCAGCCAGCTGGGACGCACCACCCAGGAGGAGGCCACGGCGATCGTCGACGCCGCGCTGGCGGCCGGGACCAACCTCATCGACACCGCCGACTGGTACGGCCAGGGCGAGTCCGAGGAGATGGTCGGCCGGGCCATCGCCGGCCGGCGCGACGACGTCGTGCTCGCCACCAAGGCGACCCTGCCGTTCGGCGACGAGCGCAACCACCAGGGCGGCTCGCGCCGCTGGCTCGTCACCGCGCTCGAGAACAGCCTGCGCCGCCTCGGCGTCGACCACGTCGACCTCTACCAGATGCACCGGTGGGACCCGCGGACCAGCGACGAGGAGACGCTCTCGGCGCTGACCGATCTGCGGCGCGCCGGGAAGATCCGCTACTTCGGCTCCTCGACCTTCCCGGCCTACCGCGTCGTCCAGGCGCAGTGGGCCGCCCGGGACAACCACCTGGGCCGGTACGTCACCGAGCAGCCCGGCTACTCGATCCTGCAGCGCGGCGTGGAGGCCCACGTGCTGCCCGTCACCGAGGAGTACGGGCTCGGCGTGCTGGTGTGGGGCCCGCTGGCCTCCGGCTGGCTGTCGGGGGCGATCCGGGCGGGCCAGGAGATCACGACCAACCGCTCGGCGGTCGTCCCGCAGCGCTTCGACCTCACCGTCCCCGCCAACCGCGCCAAGCTCGACGCCGTCGAGCGGCTGGCGAAGGTCGCGGACGAGACCGGCCTGACGATGATCCAGCTCGCCCTCGGGTTCGTGACCGCGCATCCGGCCGTGACCAGCGCGATCATCGGCCCCCGCACGCTGGACCACCTGCACGCCCAGCTCGCCGCCGCGGACACCGTGCTGCCCCCCGACGTGCTCGACGAGATCGACGCGATCGTGGCTCCCGGGATCGACCTCGCTCCCGACGAGAAGCACGACACCCCGCCGGCGCTGCTCGACCCGGCACGGCGGCGCCGGTGAGGCCACGGTTCGGGATCATGACGGCCCCGTCGCACGTCACCTACCAGGACCTGCTGCGGGTGTGGCAGGAGGCGGACGCGGTCGCGGAGATCGAGCACGCGTGGCTGTTCGACCACCTCATGCCGATCGGCGGCGACCCGGACGGGCCGACCTTCGAGGGCTGGACGCTGCTGTCCGCCCTCGCGGCCCGCACCGAGCGGCTGCGCCTCGGGCTGCTGGTGACCAGCAACCGCTTCCGGCCACCGGCCATGCTGGCCAAGATCGCCGCGACCGTCGACGCCGTCTCCGGTGGGCGGCTCGACTTCGGCATCGGCGCGGGCTCGCGGCCGGGTCACCCGCTGGCCCGGCGGGAGTACGCGGCCCACGGCCTGCCCTTCCACGACGCCGCCCACGCCGTCGGGAGCCTCGCCGAGGCGTGCACGATCATCCGGCGGTTGTGGACCGAGGCCGAGCCGTTCGACTTCGACGGCACCTACCACCAGCTGACCGGGGCGTTCGGCAACCCCAAGCCCGTCCAGCGCCCACATCCGCCGATCGTCATCGGGGGACGGTCCACCGCGACGCTGCGCGTGGTGGCCGAGCACGCCGACGTGTGGAACTTCCCCGGCGGCGACGTCGCCGAGGCCGTCCGGCGCGGCGCGCTGCTGGACCGCTTCTGCGCCGAGCTCGGCCGCGACCCCGCCACGATCACCCGGTCACTCGTCCTGCCCGTCGCCTACGACGAACCGGCCGAGACCCGGAAGGCGATCGCCGACGCCGTCGACGCCGGGTTCGGCCACTTCGTGCTCGTGCTGCCCGCGCCCTACCCGGAGCACGTCGTGCGGTGGGTCGCCGACGAGATCCTCTAGGTGGTCTGGCGGCCCCGGCGCTGGGGGCGTGGGGTGACGACGCCGTCGGCGAGGCGGCGCGCGGTCAGCAGGAACGCCGTGTGGGCCACCATCCGGTGGTCCGGCCGCACCGCGAGGCCGACCACGTGCCACGGGCGCATGAGCGTCTCCCACGCCTCCGGCTCGGTCCAGCACTGCTGCTCCCGCAGCGCCTCGGTCACGCGGGACAGCTGGGTCGTGGTCGCCACGTACACCACGAGGACGCCGCCGGGGATGAGGTTCGCGGCGACCGTCGGCAGCATCTCCCACGGCGAGAGCATGTCCAGGATCGCCCGGTCGACCTCGCCCTCGTGCGTGGCGAGGTCCTTGACGTGCAGGTCCCAGTTCTTCGGGCGTTCACCGAAGAACGCGGTGACGTTGCGCACGGCGTGCTCGGCGTGGTCGTCGCGCACCTCGTAGGAGGTCACCGATCCCTGCGGGCCCACGGCACGCAGCAGGGAGCACGTCAGCGCGCCGGAGCCGGCGCCGGCCTCGAGCACGCGGGCGCCGGGGAAGATGTCGCCCCACATCACGATCTGCCCGGTGTCCTTGGGGTAGATCACCTGCGCGCCCCGCGGCATGGACAGCACGTAGTCGGCGAGGCGGGGCCGCAGGGCGAGGTAGGCGGTGCCGCCGGCCGAGGTCACGAGCGAGCCCTCGGCCTGGCCGATGAGGTCGTCGTGCGCCACCGCGCCGCGGTGGGTGTGGTAAGCCTCCCCCGGCGTGAGCACGAGCGTGTAGTGCCGTCCCTTCGGATCGGTGAGCTGCACCCGGTCGCCCACCTGGAACGGTCCGCTCGCCCTTGCCTCCGTCACCCGATTCCCTTTCCTGTGTCAGTGTTGGATTGCCTCGCTCCGCTCGGCGATTCGGCTGATCGTCCCAGACCCGCAGGTCTGCACTGTCGGGGACCGGCATTACCCTGACCGGGCGAACCAAAGTCGATCAAAAGGGGGATCATGACGTACCCACCGCAGCCGCCGGGGCCGTACGGTCCGCAGGACCCCTACGGTCAGCAGGATCCGTACGGTCAGCAGCAGCCGTACGGGCAACAACCGCCGTACGGGCAGCAGCCCTATGGGCAGCAGCAGTACGGGCAGCCACAGTGGGGCCAGCCGGAACAGCAGTGGGGCCAGCCGGTCGGGCCGCCGCCGAAGAAGTCGCGGACCGGTCTGATCACCACCCTCGTGATCGTCGCCGTGCTGGTGGTCGGCGGCGGTGGCGTCGCCGCATTCCTGTTGCTGCGCGACGACAACAACGCCAGCGACAGCGCCGACGACGCGCGGGCCACCGCGGACGCCTTCGCGAAGGAGCTGGGCACGCAGCTCAGCAAGCCCATCGAGGACGTCAACCTGTCGCCGCTCCAGCCGCTCACCTGCTCGAACGACTACAAGAAGCTCGACGACGAGCTGGCGGCCGCGCGGGACGCCCAGGCCAGCACCACCAAGAGCCCCGACCCCAAGGGCGTCACGTTCAGCGTCTCCGAGTTCAAGGAGACCAGCGACGGCGCCACCTTCAAGATGACGCCGAAGCCCAACGGGGAGGAGGCGGAGGACCCGCTCGACATGAAGGTCGTCAAGGAGAGCGGCCGCTTCAAGGCCTGCGGCCTGTACGACCAGTCGAGCGGCGACCGGGACTCCGAGCCCGGCGGCCCCCCGAGCAGCGGCGGCAACGGCGGCGAGAACAGCGGAATCCCCAACCCGATCCCCAAGACCAGCTAGCACGTTTGAGCCCTGTCGACGGCGCTGTGCCTTCGACAGGGCTCAAACGTGTTGTTGTGCCGCCGCCACGCCGGCGAAAGCATGCTGGTGTGACGTCTCCACGAAGACCGCGACCGAGACCGCGGCGCCGGGCACCCGGCTCGAACCTCGTGCTGATCTCCGGCGGGCCCGGGTTGTACGACGACCGGGACGTGGAGCACGACAAGTCGTGGGCGAACTACGTCACACCCCCGCTGCTCCTCACCGACACGGCGAAGAAGCACAAGGACTTCAAGGGCGGCAGTTCGGTGTACTGGCTCGTGTACCGGCCCGCCTATCTCGAACGCTGGATCGACGACGTGGCCGACAAGCGCAGGTCGGTACGCGAGGTCAGGAACCAGGGATTCGCCTCCTACACCGCGCTGATCGAGGGACGGGCACGCAAACGGCAGTGGACGCTCAGGTGGTTCGGTTCGGCGGACGACCTGTGGGCGCGGCTGCGCACCTTCCAGGACCCGATCGCCCAGGTCTGGTACTGGGGACACGCGCGTAACGACCTGTGGCTGACCCTGGCGCACTCGTCCAGCGCGACACCGGTGAGGCCGGACACCGCCGCGGTGGTGACGGTCGACTCGATCGGCGACAACGCCGCGTTGGCACCGAGGTTCCCACGCGGCAGGATCCACCAGTTCGTGGGATGCAACACCGCCGCCTTCGCGCAGGAGTGGTCCAGGGTGTTCGGGGGGTTCGCCGGCGGCGTCGTGGACGTGGTGGACTTCGGCAAGATCCATCAGAACGGGGGTCATCCCGGAGTCGCCGACCCGAAGCAAAAGGTCGTCTTCGAAGACGGCAAGGTCCTGCAGTCGGTGCCGTGAGCGCCTAGAACTGCCGGCGTCCGGAGAGGCTGGCCCGCAGGTCGTCGCGGTGGAGGACGCCGGCGGGCCGGCCTTCCCCGTCCACCACGAGGAACTGCCAGGCGGCGGTCTCGGCGACCCGCTCGGCGATCTCCTCGCCCGGTTCGGAGTCCAGCAGCACGGACTCCGGCCGGATGGGCTCGGCGGCCTGTTCGGCGGGGGCCATCGGGGAGCGCATGGCCAGCCGTTCCGCGGCGACCGGGTCGAGCAGGCCGGCCGCGACGCCGTCGGCACGCACGAGCACCACGCCCCGGCCGGCGGCGGCGGTCAGCGCGTCGGCGACCGGGCTCTCCGCCGGCAGTTGCAGCACGGGACGGACCAGGTCGGCGAGCGCGAGCCCGTCCGGCCAGGTCCGGCGCTGGTCGGCGGCCAGCTCCCCCCGCGCGCCGGACACGACGAACCACGCGGTGAGCGCGCACACCCCCAGCCGCAGCCAGCGGTCGGGGCTCTCGTTCGCAAGGCCCCACAGCGCCCAGAACATCAGCAGCGTGGCGACGAGCCAGCCGCCGACGACCGCGGCGCGGGTGCCGACGCCGCGGTCACCGAAGAGCGCCCACACGCCGGCACGCAGCATGCGGCCGCCGTCCAGCGGCAGCCCGGGCAGCATGTTGAACACGGCCACGGCGACGTTGGCGACGGCGCACTCCAGCACCAGCAGCCAGATCGGCCCCACCGACGGCATGAACAGCAGGACGAGCCCGCACAGCCCGGCGAGCACCGCGGACACGACTGGGCCGGCGGCCGCGATCATGCCCTCCTGCGCGGGGCGGCGCGGGGTCCGGCTGATCTCGGCGAGCCCGCCGAGCAGGAACAACCGCAGCCGGCGGACCGGGATGCCGAGCTTGAGCGCGACCACGCAGTGCCCCAGCTCGTGGGCCAGCACCGAAACGCCGAGCAGCACGGCGAAGGCGGCGGCGAGCGAGAGCGACACGGCCGCGCCGGCGTCGGGCAGGAAGCGTTCGACGAGCGGCGAGTACAGCACCACGATCGCGACCGAACCGACCCACCAGGACGGGGAGAGCAGCACCGGCACGCCGCGGAAGCGGAACAGCAGCAGACCGCCGTCGCGATCCGCCAGCACCGCCCCGTTCGTCATGCGAGAAGGGTAGGGGGAATTGTGTGGGAACGCGGTATGAGGGTGCGCCTCGCCCGGGAATGTCAGGGGTCTGCCCTAATGTCTGGGACATGACGGAAACCCCTGCCGCCACTCTCGAGGAGGTCGTGCCGCAGCCTCGGCGGCCCGCCCTCTCGCCGTCGCGGGCCGGTGACTTCAAGCAGTGCCCCCTGCTCTACCGCTTCCGGGCGGTGGACCGGCTGCCGGAGACGCCGTCGACCGCGCAGGTCCGCGGTATCGCCGTGCACGCGGTGCTGGAGGAGCTGTTCGCGTTACCGGCGGCCGAGCGGGTGCCGGACCGGGCGCACGCGTTGCTCGCGCCGGTGTGGCAGCGGCTGCGGGAGGAGCGTCCCGAGCTCGCCGAGCTGTTCCCCGACGGCGACGAGCAGTGGCTCGAGTCGGCGGCGCGGATGATCGACGGCTACTTCACGCTGGAGGACCCGCGCCGGTTCGACCCGGAGGCGCGCGAGCTGCTCGTGGAGACCGAGCTGTCGTCCGGGGTGCTGTTACGCGGCTACATCGACCGGCTGGATGTCGCCCCGACGGGTGAGATCCGGGTCGTCGACTACAAGACCGGCGCCGCGCCCCGCGAGATCGGCGAGGCGAAGGCGTTGTTCCAGATGAAGTTCTACGCGCTCGTGCTGTGGCGGCTGCGCGGGGTGGTGCCGAAGCAGCTGCGCCTGATGTACCTGGCGGACCAGCAGTCGCTGACCTACACCCCGGACGAGCCGGAGCTGCGCCGGTTCGAGCGGACCCTCGAGGCGGTGTGGCAGGCGATCCTGCGCGCGGGCAGGTCGGGTGACTTCCGGCCGAACCGCAGCCGGCTGTGTGACTGGTGCTCGCACCAGGCGCTGTGCCCGGAGTTCGGCGGCACCCCACCGCCCTACCCGGGCTGGCCGGAACCCGACGCCGGCGAGGAAACGGTGCTGGACAGGGCGGACTGATGGCCGACGAACCACCGGGCGGCCAGGATCGCCCGCCCGCGCCGACGACCAGGCCGAGGCAGCGGCGGGCGCGGCACCGGAGCAGGGCGGACTGAATGTTCTACGAACCGTTGGGCGACGGCCGGTACCGCTCGACCGTGCACACGACCGGGCCGTGGGGCCCGTCGACGCAGCACCTCGGGCCACCGTCGGCGTTGCTGGCGCGGGCGATGGAGCTGCTGCCGGCGTCCGTGCCGATGCTGCTCGCGCGGGTGACGGTCGAGATCCTCGGGCCGGTGCCGGTGGCGGAGCTAACGGTGGCGGCCGCCGTCGACCGGCCGGGGCGGTCGGTGGAGCTGCTGAGTGCGGAGCTGTCCGCCGGCGGCCGGGTGGCGGCGCGGGCGCGGGCGTGGCGGATCATCCGCTCCGACACGTCCGCCGTGGCCGCCGACATCGACGAGCAGCTGACGCCGCCGTCGTCGGGCAGGGTGCTGACCCGGCCCGACAACTGGGGGCCCGGCTACCTCGACGTCATGGAGTGGCGTTCGCTGGCCGGCTCGTTCGCCGAGGCCGGCCCGGCGACCGTGTGGGCGCGGCAGACCATGCCGCTCGTCGGCGACGAGGAGCCGACCGGGCTCCAGCGCCTGCTGACGGTCGCGGACTCCGGCAACGGCGTGTCCAACCTGCTCGACCCGCGGAAGTGGCTGTTCATCAACGCGGACCTGACCGTGCACGTGTACCGCGAACCGGTCGGCGAGTGGATCGCGCTCGACGCCGCCACCGCCATCGGGCCGGACGGGATCGGGACGGCGGCGTCGGTGCTGCACGACCTCACCGGCCCCGTCGGGCGCGGGGCACAGGCGCTGTTGGTGAGGCCGCAGTGAGTCTCAGAGACGGCAGGAGCGGATGTCCGAGGCCAGGACCGCGCGGGCACCCAGAGCAGCGAGCCGGTCCATGATCGCGTTGGCCTCCCGGCGGGGCACCATCGCGCGGACCGCCACCCAGTCGGCGGACGCCAGCGGGGCGACCGTCGGCGACTCGATGCCGGGGGTGACCGTGATCGCCTCGTCCAGGAGGGACTTCGGGCAGTCGTAGTCCAGCATCATGTACTGCTGGGCGAACACGACACCCTGCAGCCGGGCCGTGAGCTGCTCCTTGGCCGGCGTGTCGGCCGCGTGCACGCCGTGCACGAGCACGCCCTCGGACCTGCAGATCGGGTCGCCGAAGACGACCAGGTTGTGCTGGCGCAGGGTGCGGCCCGAGTCGACCACGTCCGCCACCGCGTCGGCCACGCCCAGCTGCACGGAGATCTCCACCGCGCCGTCCAGCCGGATGACCGTCGCGTCGATGCCGCGTGCCGCGAGGTCCTGCCTGACCAGGTTCGGGTAGGACGTGGCCAGGCGCTTGCCCGCCAGGTCCTCCACCTTCCAGTCGGTGCCGGCCGGGGCGGCGTAGCGGAACGTCGACGCGCCGAAGCCCAGCGGCAGGCGCTCGGCGACCGGGGCGCCCGACTCCAGCGCCTGGTCCCGGCCGGTGATGCCCAGGTCCAGCTCGCCGGAGCCGACGTAGATCGGGATGTCCTTCGGGCGGAGGAAGAAGAACTCGACGTCGTTGGCCGGGTCGAGCACGGTCAGGTCCCGCTGGTCGTAGCGCTTCCGGTAGCCGGCCTCGGCCAGCATCTCGGCGGCGGGCGCGGACAACGCGCCCTTGTTCGGCACGGCAACCCGCAACATTTTTCTGAACTCCTAGAGGTGGCGGTAGACGTCTTCGAGCGTGAGGCCCCGACCCAGCATGAGCACCTGCACCCGGTAGAGGAGCTGGGACACCTCCTCGGCGAGGCGCTCGTCGGACTCGTGCTCGGCGGCGATCCAGACCTCGCCGGCCTCTTCCAGAACCTTCTTGCCCTGCGCGTGCACCCCCGCGTCGAGCGCGGCGACGGTGCCGGAGCCCTCGGGGCGGTTGGCCGCCCGGTCGCGGAGTTCGGCGAACAGCTCGTCGAACGTCTTCACGGGTGTTGATCCTGCCATCACCCGCCAACCACTTTTGGGTCAGTGCACGAGGGCAGTGAGATCCGCCACGGTCAGCCCCTCGAGGGAGTCCCGGAACACCCGCCGCTCCCCCGGCTCGACCGGCACCTCACAGGGCACGACCAGCACGTTCGCCCCCGCCGCCACCGCCGACGCGACCCCGGCCGGCGAGTCCTCGATCACCACGCACGCCGCCGGGCCCACGCCCAGGAGCCGGCACGCCCTGAGGTACGGCTCGGGGTGGGGCTTGTTCAGCCCGTCGACCTCGTCACCACACACCGTCACGCGAAAGTGTGATCTCCCGATCGTGTCGAGGGCGATCTCGGTCAGGTCGCGCTGGGTGGACGTGACCAGCGCCATCGGCAGGCCGGCCGCGTGCACGGTGGCCAGGGCGTCCGCCGCGCCCGGGCGCCACGGCAGGTCCTGGCGGAACACCTCGGCCATGCGCCGGTCGATCCACGCGGCGCTGTCCGCCAGCTGGTCGGGGGTGGGGTCGGGGATGCCGACCTCGGTGTAGATGAGCCGCAGCGTGACCATGACGTTCGTGCCGACCATGGCGTCCCTGGTCTCGTCGGACAGCTCGCCGCCGAGCTTCTCGGTCAGCTCGTAGAGCGGGATGTCCCAGAGTTTCTCGGAGTCGAGGAGGGTGCCGTCCAGGTCCCACAGGACCGCGGCGGGGGTGTCAGGGGACCTCGTTTCGGTCTCGGCTGGCATGTCGACCAGCCTACGATCTCCGGCGGCGGCGCTCGGGTCGTAGGCTTGCCCAGTGACCGATCCGGACCTGCAGCCAAACGCGCGGCCAGAGCTCGTCGAGCCTGTGGTGGTGTGCGCATTCGAAGGATGGAACGACGCCGGCGACGCCGCCACCGCCGCCATCGAGCATCTGCAGCTCACGTGGGAGGCCACCGCGCTTTCGGAGATCGACCCGGACGACTACTACGACTTCCAGGTCACCCGGCCTACCGTCCGCATGGTGGACGGGGTGACCCGCCGGGTCGAGTGGCCGACCACGCGGCTGTCGGTGTGCCGGCCGCCCGGCGCGAGCCGCGACGTGGTGCTCGTACACGGCATCGAGCCGAACATGCGCTGGCGGAAGTTCTGCGCCGAGCTGATCGACCAGTTCGAGGAACTCGGCGTGACCACCGTGGTCACCCTGGGTGCCCTGCTGGCCGACACCCCGCACACCCGCCCGGTGCCCGTGACGGGCACGGCCTACGACGCGGCGTCGGCCGCCCGCTTCGGGCTGGAGCGGTCGAGATACGAGGGCCCGACGGGGATCGTCGGCGTGCTGCAGGACGCGTGTGTGCAGACCGGCATCCCGGCGATCTCGCTCTGGGCGGCGGTGCCGCACTACGTGTCGCAGCCGCCGTCGCCGAAGGCCACGCTCGCGCTGCTGCACCGCGTCGAGGAGGTGCTCGACGTCGAGGTGCCGCTGGGCGACCTGCCCGACCAGGCGGAGGAGTGGCAGCGCACGGTCAGCGAGATGGCCGAGGAGGACGAGGACGTCCGCAACTACGTCCGCGCCCTCGAGGAACGCGGCGACGCCGACCTGGCCCTGAACGAGACCAGCGGCGACGCGATCGCGGCGGAGTTCGAGCGCTACCTGCGCCGCCGTCGCCCCGGCCCCGGCCGAGGCCCGTCGGGGGTCTAGCGAGTGGTGTGTCCCCTTCGCTCGGACTCACCGGGTGAAAGTTATCCACAGCCTGCGCCGACCAGGGGTTTTGTCAGTGCCGGCCGGTAGAATGGGCATCGGGGCGGCCCCCGGGATCGGGTGGGGGCTGCCTGCGCAACCATCTGTGTCGGCGTTGATCAAGAAGCGGCCGGCGTGAGCGGGCGGGAGCGGCTGGCTCGGGCCGGGCTCTACGTCGGCGGGTTCCTGGGGCCGTTCGGCGGTGGGGTGACCGCCTCGATGTTGCCGGAGTTGGCGCATGACTTCGGTGTCTCCACCGATGCCACCTCCGCCACGATCACCGCCTACTTCGTCCCGTTCGCCGTGTTGATGTTGTTCTCCGGGACGCTCGGCGCGCGTTGGGGGCCGCGGCGCTGCGTGCTCGGCGCGTACGTCGTCTCGGTCGTCGGGTCGGGGCTCTGTGCGGTCGCCACCGTGTTCCCGGTTCTGCTGGTCGGGCGGGGCGTCCAGGGGGTCGCCAACGCCTTCACCACTCCCCTGCTGCTCGCGACCATCGCCGCGACCACGCCGCGGGCCCGGCTGTCTCGGGCGCTCGGACTGTTCGCCTCGCTGCAGGCGGCCGGGCAGACCACCGGTCCGCTGGTCGGCGGCCTGGCGGCCGAGGCCACGTGGCGGCTGGCGTTCGTCGGCGTCGCGCTCGCCGCGGCGGGGCTCGCGGTGGTGGGACTGCCCGTCACGCCCGAGCGCGAGCAGGCCGACGCCGTCCGGCTGCGGTCGGCGTGGCGGCCGGACGTGCTGCGGGCCGCCGCGGTCGCGATGGTCGGCTGGGGGTGCCTCGGCGGGTTGACCTTCCTCGTGGCGTTCCGTGCCGAGGACGGCTTCGGCCTGTCCTCCGGCGCGCGTGGCCTGCTGCTGACCGCGTTCGGGCTGGTGGGCATGCTCACCGCCCGGTTCGTCGGGCACCTCGTCGACCGCATCGGCGGGCGGCGGGGCGCGCTGCTCAGCGCCACGGGGGCCGTCCCGGTGGCGCTGATCGGCCTGGTGCCGTGGCTGCCCGCCGTCGCCGTGCTGTGGGCGCTGTGCGGGTTCTGCGCCCAGTTCGTCCAGGTCGGTCTCAATACACTCGTATTGACCAGTGAGGACAACCCGGCCGGCGCGGTGTCGGTCGTGCAGGCGTTCCGGTTCATCGGCGCGTCCGCGGCGCCGATCGCGTTCACCCCCGTGTACCACCTCGCGCCGGCGCTGGGGTTCCTGCTCCCGGGCCTCCTACTGGCGATCACGGCACCGGTCGCGCTCCTCACCAGGACCAGGTCGCCGGCTACCGGCTGACCAGCGCGCGGATCGCGGCGGCGACCTCGGCCGGCCGCTCCTCGGGCAGGAAGTGCCCGCAGGGCAGGACCTGGGTGCGCAGGTCCGGCGCCCAGTCCGACCACACCCGCCGCGGGTCGAACGGCAGCACGACCTCGCCCGCGTCCTGCCACATGGCGAGCACGGGCATGACCAGCCGGCGCCCGGCGGCACGGTCGTCCGCGTCATGCGACGCGTCGACGAACGCGCTCGCCCGGTAGTCCTGGCAGATGGCGTGGACCGCCGAGGGCGCGCGGGCCGCGGCCAGGTAGGCGGCCCGCACCTCGGGCGGGAGCGGCTCGACCGTCCACGTGTCCAGGAAGTGCCCGAAGAACGTGTCCGGGTCCGCGGCGATCATCCGTTCCGGCAGGTCGGAGGGCTGGGCGAGCAGGTACAGGTGGAAGGCGAACACCCCACCCGCGCCGGTGAGCGCGGCCCAGTTGTCGACGGTGGGGACCACGTCCAGCACCCCCAGGTGGGTGACCACGTCCGGGTGATCGAGCGCGGCGCGGAACGCGACGAGGGCGCCGCGGTCGTGCCCGACGACGCTGAACCGGTCATGCCCCAGCTCACGCATGAGGGCGACCATCGTCGCGGCGGTGGCCCGTTTCGCGTACGCGGCGGGGGTGTCCTCCCCCGCGGGCGGGTCGCTGGCGCCGTAGCCGGGCAGGTCCGGGCACACCACCCGGAAGTCCTCCGCCAGCGCCGCGGCGACGTGCCGCCAGGTCAGGTGGGTCTCCGGGAAGCCGTGCAGCAGCAGAACCGGAGGTCCGGCACCGCTGACGGCCACGTGCACGTCCGCGCCGTGCACGGACACGGTCAGTTCAGCCATGCTCTCAATTGTACAGCGTCCAATTCGAATTGGACAGCGTACAGTTACGAGTCATGGAACGTAGTCGGGGGCACCGGGCGGGCCTCACCCGGGACGCGGTGCTCGGCGCGGCTCGTGAGCTGCTGGCGGAACACGGCCTGGCGGGGGTGACCATGCGCACGCTGGCCACCCGGCTCGACGTCGCGCCGAACGCCATCTACAGCCACGTCGCGAGCAAGGACGCCCTGGTCGACGCCCTGCTCGACGACGCGCTCGCCGACGTGCCGGTGCCCCCGGTCGAGATCGACGACCCGATCGACGCGGTGCGGGGGATCATGGACTCGACCTACCACGTGCTGCTCGAACACCCCGACCTCGTGCCGCTCTACCTGAGCCGCCAGGGCGCCCGCGGCGAGAACGCACAGGACCTCGGCAGGCTCGTGACCTCGCTGCTACGCGAGGCGGGCATCCCCGAGCCGGCCGCGTCGGAGGCGCTGCGGGTGCTGATCGTCTACACCATCGGCTTCGCCGCGTTCACCAGCGGTCTGCCGCCCGGCCCCGGCACGGCGGACCGGCCGGGCGCGGCGGAGTCACACGCCACCTTCGCACGCGGGTTGGGCTGGCTCCTGGCCGGTGTCCGTTAGAGCAACACCCCCAGCAGGGCGTCCACCGCGGTGCGGACCAGTGCCGGCGCCTCGGCGGAGGGCCCGCCCACCGACAGCGCCGCGTCCGCCCAGGCGTCGACGGCGGCCAGGGCACGCTCGGTGTCCAGGTCGTTCGACAGGTGGTCACGCAGGCGGGCGACCACGTCCTCGGCCGGTGGCGCCGCCGCGACCTCGACCGCCGAGCGCCAGCGGGACAGGCGGGCCTGCGCGGCGGCCAGGACCTCGGGCGTCCACGGGCGGTCGGACCGGTAGTGGCCGGACAGCAGGCCGAGCCGCACCGCCATCGGGTCGACCTTGTCGGCACGCAGGCGGGACACGAACACCAGGTTGCCGCGTGACTTGGACATCTTCTCGCCGTCCAGGCCGATCATGCCGGCGTGCGCGTAGTGCCGGGCGAAGGGGTGCTCGCCGGTCAGCGCCTCGGCGTGGGCGGCGCTGAACTCGTGGTGCGGGAAGATCAGGTCCGACCCGCCGCCCTGCACGTCGAAGCTCATGCCGAGGCGGTTGAGCGCGATCACGCTGCACTCGACGTGCCAGCCCGGCCGGCCGGGCCCCAGCTCGCTCTCCCAACTCGGCTCCCCCCCCCCCCCGGGCCCCCCCACCACCGCCGCCCGCGGGGGCGG